>ENA-ORCU01000767-ORCU01000767.1-marine-metagenome-genome-assembly--contig:-NODE-767-length-11045-cov-2.813822_pt1 | contig 11045 bp, 13 predicted proteins | sample MGYA00248631_ERZ508512 | MGnify/ENA primary metagenome ERZ508512 (study PRJEB26183, sample SAMN06268844) | marine metagenome | isolation source: Tt an P1 anaerobic enrichment on pine from sediment taken... | reverse complement strand
GGGCCATCTCTTCGGGCAGCGCCTCGGCGATGACGGTAAGCAGGGTCAGCGCCGATCCCAGCCGCCCGGCCAGGTCGAAGGCGCGGGCAACGGCCCGGTCGGCGCGTGGAGAAAGGTCGGTGGCGACAATCAGATGCTGGAACATGATTTGCAGTCTCCCTGTTTCCCTTTGGCCCATGCTAGGCGCCTCCGTCGCGTTCCCAAAAGGAATAGTCGTATATACATTGCATATCAGTATTCCTGCGATTACACAGAGGCCATGGCAAAGCGCAAAACATATCCTCTGGCCCCGGCCGGGCATGGCACGGGCATGCGCGCCGGTTTCGTCAATGCAGGCAGCAGGGAGGTCGGGCCATGCGGACGGTTCTGATCGCGAACCGCAAGGGCGGCTGCGGCAAGACCACCATCGCCGTCACCCTGGCCGCGGCGCTGGCCGATGGCGGCTGGAAGGTGGCGCTGGCCGATGCCGACCCGCAGAAATCCGCCCTGCGCTGGTTGAAGCGGCGCCCGAAATCCGCCGCGCCAATCCGGGCCGTGGACTGGAGCAGCCCGAAATCGCTGGGCGAGCTGCCGAAAAAGACCGACTGGGTGGTGATCGACGCGCCCGGCTCGATCCACGAGGAGGAGGCGCAGGCGCTGATCGCCGAGGCCCGGGCGGTGATCACGCCGCTGCTGCCCTCGTTCTTCGACGAGGACGCCACGCGGCGGTTCCTCAAGGACCTCCAGGACATCAAGCGCATCCGCAAGGGCAAGGTGGGGATCGAGCTTCTGGCCAACCGGGTGCGCCCGCGCGCCAAGGCCAATGCCCGTCTGGAGGCCTTTTTCGAAAGGATCGGCCAGCCGCCCGTCGCCACCATCAGCGAGCGCGCCGCCTATGGCGATCTGGCCGAGCAGGGGCTGACCATCTTTGACATGCGGCAGAAGCTCTATGATCCGCTGCGCGCGCAGTGGACGCCGCTGCTGGAGCGGCTGGTCTAGCTGCGGTTGGTCGCCTTGGCCAGCGCCGCCGGGCCCAGCTTTTTCAGCAGCCGGCCCTCGGCCTCGGTGCCGAAATGCGGCCGGTGCGAGAGGCCGGGGAGGCGGGTTTCGACCTCGCGCTGCACCTCCTCGGGCAGGCGGCCCAGGCTGCGCTCGTTGATCAGCAGGCTTTCGGTGGGGATGCACTCGGCATAGATGATCTCGTGCCGGTCGAAGACCAGGTGGAAATAATCGATGAAGCCGCCGGCGCGGAGGAACACCTCTTCGCCATCGACCAGATGCAGCGCCTTGACGAACATCTCGGCGGTTTCGGTCAGCCGGGTCTCGCCGCGCTGGTAGAGGAACAGCCGCTGGTGCTGGCTGACGATCAGGTCGCTTTCATTGGCATAGGTGCCCTTGGCGATGACCACCGGGGCGAAGGGGCCCACCCCGCGCACCGTCCGCTGGCCCACCCAGCGCAGGGGCTGGGCGCCGTGGTCGCGGGTCAGCACCCTGTCGCCGGGGCGCAGGTCCTCGACCGGGCATTGCCGCCCGTCGCCCAGCGTGATCATCGTGCCGCGGGTGAAGGCGACGGGCGTGATATCGGTCAGCCGGACCTCGCCGGGCTCGGCATCGGCCTTGACCAGGGTGTAGCGCCGCTTGGCCTCGATCGGGCCCAGCGGCAGGAACACCAGGTGGCCGTCCCGGCCCGCGCGGCTCAGCAGGGCGATCGGCAGCAGTTCGACCGTCTCGCCCTCGGGGCCGATGAAGGTCAGCCGCCCCTCCAGCCGCAGCGAATCGCCCGGCGCGCCGATCTCCGAGCCCCTGGCCACGGTCTGCGCCGTGGCGCCCTTCTGCAGGAACCGCCCCGATCCCGCGCTGGCCGCGTCGGCGTCGTGGATCGCCAGTTCCAGCGCCTCCGAGCCCGGCAGGAATTCGTAGACATCCCCGGGGCAGAGCTCGTGGAGCGGCATCAGCGGATCGCCCAGATTCGCGCCGGAGACGACCTCCAGATCCTCGGCGGGGAAAACCTGGCAGGCGTAGCTTGGCGCGCGGCCTCGGGGGGCGGACTTGGTCATGGCGCGGGTCTTTCCAGAAATCTTTTCCATTCAGGGCGCGGGACGGGTGCGAAGCGGCAATTTGCACGTTCCGCGGGAAAGTTGGCCCGGTCCTGTGGCACAAACAGCCTGCAAAAGAGGGCATTTTCATGGCAATTCCGGCAAGTTGGCCCGGATTTTCGGGCGGCGGGGCGCCTTGCGGGGACTCCTGTCGCCAGGGCGGAAACAGTCAGACAGCGCTTTGCACCCTGCGCGGCACGGTGCTATCGCAGGGCCAGGGCGCACCGCGCCGCTGTGACAAGGGAGAGAAAGATCATGGATCTGGGGATTTCGGGCAAACGGGCGCTGGTCTGCGCCTCGTCCAAGGGGCTGGGGCTGGGCTGCGCCGAGGCGCTGGCCGAGGCCGGCGTCAACCTGGTGATGAACGCGCGCGGGTCCGAGGCGCTGGAACAGGCGGCAGGCGACATCCGCGCGCGCTTCGGCGTCGAGGTGGTGACCGTGGCCGGCGACATCACCACCGATGAGGGCCGCGCCAAGGTGCTGCAGGCGGCGCAGGGCGTGGACATCCTGGTGACCAATGCCGGCGGCCCGCCCCCGGGCATGTGGACCGACTGGGAGCGCGAGGATTTCATCAAGGCGCTGGACGCCAACATGCTGGCCCCGATCGCGCTGATGAAGGCGCTGGTGCCGGGGATGATGGAAAAGGGCTGGGGCCGGGTGGTGAACATCACCAGCCAGTCGGTCAAGGCGCCGATCGCGGTGCTGGGCCTGTCGAACTCGGCCCGCGCCGGGCTGACCGGCTATGTCGCCGGCACCTCGCGGCAGGTGGCGCCGCACGGGGTGACCATCAACAACATGCTGCCGGGCATCCATGCCACCGACCGGGCCGTGTCGCTGGACACCGGCGTCTCGCAGCAGCAGGGCATCACCATCGACGAGGCCCGCGCGCAGCGCGAGGCGACGATTCCCGCCCGCCGCTACGGCACGCGCCAGGAATTCGGCGCCATGTGCGCCTTCCTGTGCTCGCAGAATGCGGGTTTCATCGTGGGGCAGAACATCCTGCTCGACGGCGGCGCGGTGAACGCGACGCTGTAAGCGCCCAATGGGTTGCGAAACGGGGCGGGGGTTGATATCCCGCCCCGAAACCCGATGTTTTTCATCGGGATTTGCGATGAGGCAGGCGTGAGCGCGACAACCCCCCGGCTGGAAATTCAGCACATCACCAAGGGCTTCGGCGGCCGCCCGGTGGTGGACGACGTATCGCTGAAGGTGATGCCCGGCCAGGTGACCTGCCTGCTGGGCCCGTCGGGCTGCGGCAAGTCCACCACGCTGCGCATCATCGCGGGCGTCGAGATGCAGGACAGCGGCAAGATCTTCGTCGACGGCGAGCTGGTCTGCGACACCATCTACCGCGTCCCGCCCGAGCGCCGCTCGGTCGGGCTGATGTTCCAGGATTTCGCGCTGTTCCCGCATCTGTCGGTGGCCGACAACGTGGCCTTCGGCCTGACCGGCCCGCGCGCCGAGAAACGCGCCCGGGTCGAGGAACTGCTCGCCCGCGTCGACCTGCTGCGCTATATCGACGAGTTCCCGCACAACCTGTCGGGCGGCGAGCAGCAGCGCGTGGCGCTGGCCCGCGCGCTGGCGCCGCGGCCCAAGATCATGCTGATGGACGAGCCCTTCTCGGGGCTCGACAACCGGCTGCGCGACGAGATCCGCGACCAGACCCTGAGCGTGCTGAAGGAAGAGGGCGCGGCGGTGCTGCTGGTCACGCATGAGCCGGACGAGGCGATGCGCATGGCCGACGAGATCGCCCTGATGCGCGGCGGGCGCATCGTGCAGCAGGGCGCGCCCTACAATCTCTACAACAAGCCCGTGGACAAAGCCGCGGCGGCCTTTTTCAGTGATATCAACGTGATCCGGGGTAAAGTTCAGGGCGCGCTGACGGAGACCCCCTTCGGCCAGTTCCTGGCGCCCGGCGTGCCCGACGGCACCGAGGTGGAGATCGTGATCCGCCCGCAGCACCTGAAGATCGACCTCGACCGCAACGGCCGCGGCCCGGATCCGACGCCGGCCGACGGCATGCCCGCGCGCGGCCTGGTGGAGCGCGCCCGCTACATGGGCAAGGAGAGCCTGGTGGAATTCCGCATGGATTTCGACGGCTCGATCCTCAAGGCCACGGTCCCCGCGGTGTTCCTGCCCAAGCCCGGCACGCCGATGTGGCTGATGTTCCGCCGCGACCGCTGTTTCGTCTTTCCGGCGCGAAACGGGGCCGGCTGAGCGGCCCCGGCTGTTCCGCCCTCACTCGGCGCCGGGCACGGACTGCGGCGCGCCGGTGGCCATGTTGGTGCCGATATAGGCCTTCTTCGCCGCCTTCCAGCCGGCGAAGCCCCCCTCCAGATGCGCGATCTTGTCATGGCCTGCGGCGAGGTACATCTCGGCCACCCTGCGCGAGCGCACGCCCGAGCCGCAGTGGAACACGATCGGCCGGCCGGCGGCCGGCGGCATGAAGGCCGGGTCGAACTCCGCCATCGGCGCCAGCAACGCCCCGTGGATGTGCTCGAACATGTATTCCTGGGGCGTGCGCACGTCGATCAGGGTGATCTCGTTCCTGTCGAGGGCGGCCTGCAGGTCGTCGGGCGTCCAGTGTTCGAGGGTTTTGCCGTTGATGTCTTCGCTATGCATCGGGTTGGTCCTTCAAGATGAATCGGGCTCTCTTCGGGCCGACTGTAGGCCCCCGCCGGCACCGTCGAAAGGCCCCGAGCGCTTTGCAATGGGCGTTCTGCCGCCGATTTGTGGCAGAAAATAGGGGCGCTGCGGCGGAATGGGGCTTTGAACTCCCGGCGCAAGTCAATAAATGTGTTGCACAGAATTCGAAACGGGTGCTGCACTCGGGCGCCCAAGGGAGAAGACCATGCTGCAAAATATCGGCCTTCCTGGCCTGCTTCTGATCGCTGTTGTCGTGCTCGTGCTTTTCGGCCGCGGCAAGATCTCGTCGCTGATGGGCGAGGTGGGCAAGGGCATCACCGCCTTCAAGAAAGGCGTGAAAGAAGAAACCGAAGAGGCGTCGAAGAGCCTCGAAAACGCCCGGGACGTGACCCCCGAGGTGGAAGAAACGGAAAAGGACAAGGCGTAACCGCACGCCCTGTCCGCCCCTCAAGGCGGATCGCACATGTTTGATCTCGGCTGGACCGAACTTCTGGTCATCGGCATCGTGGCGCTGATCGTGATCGGCCCCAAGGACCTGCCCGGCATGTTCCGCACGCTTGGCCGCTTCACCGCCAAGGCTCGCGGCATGGCACGCGAGTTTCAGCGCGCCATGGACGACGCGGCTGACCAGGCCGGCGTCAAGGACGTCACCAAGGACCTCAGGGACGCCACCAACCCGCGCAAGATGGGCCTGGACGCGCTGAACGACGCGGCGGACAAATTCGAGAAATGGCAGCCCAAGACCTCGTCTTCCGACAAACCCGCCGGGGAGGGCACGGAGACTGCCAAGCTGAGCGAGGAACGCGCCGCCCAGGCCGAGAAGATCCGCGAAGCCGGGGCCGAAAAGGCCCGCGCCCGGATCGCGGCTGAAAAGGCGGCCGAGGCCGCTGCCGAGGCGCCCGCCGACAGCCCCGCGCCCGAGGGCGGGACCACCGGAAAGTCCGACGCATGAGCAATACCGAAGAGATCGACGACAGCACAGCCCCGCTGATCGAGCACCTGGCCGAGTTGCGCACCCGGCTGATCCGGGCCGTGCTGGCCTTCGTGGTGGGGATGGTGATCTGCTTTTCCTTCGGCGGGCAGATCCTCGATTTCCTGCTGATCCCGATCGAGAACACGATGCGGGATCTGGGCAACCCGAACCCGGTGATGCAATACACCGCGCCGCAGGAATATTTCTTCACCCTGATCCGGATCTCGATGGTCGGCGGTCTGGCGCTGTCCTTCCCGGTGATCGGCTATCAGCTGTGGCGCTTCGTGGCGCCGGGGCTCTACAAATCCGAAAAGAACGCCTTCCTGCCGTTCCTGATTTCCTCGCCGCTGCTGTTCCTTCTGGGGGCGGCCTTTGCCCAATACGTGGTGGTGCCGCTGGCGATGGCCTTCTTCCTGGGCTTTGCCGATCTGCCCTCCATGATGGCGGCTTTCGTGGCCGGCACGGCGGATCAGGGCGGGGCGGTCCAGCCCGACCGCGGCATCGACATCGTCTTCAACGGCAAGGTCAACGAGACCCTGGACATCACGCTGAAGATGATCGTGGCCTTCGGCCTGTGCTTCCAGTTGCCGGTGCTGCTGACCCTGATGGGCAAGGCGGGGCTGGCCTCGGCCGCCGGCCTGCGCTCGACCCGGAAATACGCGGTGGTGGGCATCCTGACCGTCGCCGCCCTCGTCACCCCGCCCGATGTCACCACGCAGGTGATCCTGTTCACCGTGGTCTACGGCCTCTACGAGATCTCGATCTTCCTCGTGGCGCGGGTCGAGACCAAGCGCGAGGCCGAGCTGCGCGAGCAGGGGCTCTGGGTCGAGGATGACGAGGAAGAGGACGAGATCTTCCGCGAATTCGACGAAGACGAAGAAGACGAGGCCAAGCCCACATGAGCGAAGGCGAGACCCTGAGGCGCGTCGCCGAGGCGCTGGAACGCATGCATCCGGCGCCCGCCGCCGCCCCCGATTTCGACGGCGCCGAGGCCTTTGTCTGGCATGTCGCGCCCGACCGGCTGGCCCCGGTGGAAAAGGTCAACCGGGTGGACCTGTCGCTGCTCCTGGGCATCGACCGGGTGCGCGACATCCTGCTCGACAACACCCTGCAATTCGCCCGCGGCCTGCCCGCGAACAACGCGCTTCTGTGGGGCTCGCGCGGGATGGGCAAGTCGAGCCTGGTCAAGGCCGTGCATGCCGGCGTCCGCGCCCAGGGGCTGGACCTGAAAATCGTCGAGGTCCAGCGCGAGGACCTGCCCTCGATCGGCCGCCTGCTGACGCTGCTGCGCGAATCCCCCGCGCGCTTCATCCTGTTCTGCGACGACCTCTCGTTTTCCCATGACGACCAGCATTACAAATCGCTCAAGGCGGTGCTGGACGGCGGCATCGAGGGGCGCCCCGAAAACGTGGTCTTCTACGCCACCTCGAACCGCCGCCACCTGATGCCGCGCGACATGATCGAGAACGAGCGCAGCTCGGCCATCAACCCCTCCGAGGCGGTGGAGGAAAAGGTCTCGCTTTCCGACCGTTTCGGCCTGTGGCTGGGCTTCCACCCCTGCAGCCAGGACGAGTACCTGTCCATGATCCGCGGCTATTGCACGGCCTACGGCGTCGAGATCGACGACGAGACCCTGCATGCCGAGGCGATCGAATGGCAGGCCACGCGCGGGGCGCGCTCGGGCCGTGTGGCCTGGCAGTATTTCACCGATCTTGCCGGGCGCAAGGGCGTGCATCTCTGACGCCCCTCTTTCTTCTGGCCTGAAATATCCCCGCCGGAGGCCCGAATTTTCTGCGAAAATTCGCCCCGGTTTTTCGCAGAAAAACCGGTTGCTCCCTCAGATGATCCGCTGCTCCAGTTCCGAGGGATCATCGACCTCCACCTGCCAGAAGGCCACCGCGCCCTCCGGGAAACGCGCCAGCAGCGCGTCGAGCTCCGATTGCCGCAGGCTGCGGCGCAGCGCCCAGGCGGTGGCCTCGATGGCGTTGTCGGGCGTGAGGTTGTGATCGGGCCGCACCGCCTGCGCCTCGCGGGTCAGCGCGTCGCGCGGGCCGAAGGGGACGGGCGGGCGGGCGACATCCCAGCGATAGACGAAGACCGCGCGCAGCACCGAGGGCAGCAGATCGGCAAAGGCAATCCCCTGTTCCGGCGTCAGGCGCCGCCGGAACACCTGCAAGACCGCGTCGACGGCCGTGTAGGCCATGTTGTCCGATGCAAGCCCCATCCGCTCCTTCGCGTCGTCCAGAAAGGCGCGGAACTCCTTGCTGGCGTGGCGATAGGTCCAGGGCATGGGCATGGCAACCGCCCCGGCCTCATTCCAGGAAGGGCATCGGGTCGATGCTCTCGAACCCCCGGCGCACCTCGAAATGCAGGAAGGCCGGATCGCCCGGGCGCACCACGGCCACCTGCTGGCCGCGCTTCACCTGTTCACCCTTCTTCACCTTGATGGCGTCGATATTGGCATAGACCGTCAGCAGGTTGCCGGCGTGGCGCAGCACCAGGATGGGCACCTGCTCGGTGTCGCGGGTGATGGCGGCCACGGTGCCGCCATCGGCAGCGACCACCGCGCTGCCGGCCCCGGCGGCAATGTCGATGCCGTCGTTCTTCTTCCTCTCGTAGCCGCGGATGATCCTGCCCTTCACGGGCATGCTCATCCTGGCCTGGCTCGACTTGTCCTCCCCCAGCTCGGGCGAGGCGAGCGCCGCGCTTTCCGCGGCAGGCGCGCTGTCGCGCGGCAGGGGCTTGGCCGCCGAGGGCGGCGTGGGCGTGGGTGAGCCGGCGCCCGGCGCGGTGGTGGCGTTGGTGGCGGCCGGCGGAGCCGAGGCCGCCACCGGGATCAGCAGATACTGCCCCTCGCGCACGCCGAGATCGGGGCCCAGCCCGTTCCACTCGGCCAGCGAGCGCACCGAGACATTGTAGAGCCGGGCGATGGAATAGGCGGTCTCGCCGCGCTCCACCTTGTGCTGGATCGGCTCTTCGCCCAGGGCGAGTTTGGGGCCGCCTGCGCGCGGGGTCACCGTCGTCTGCGGCCCGGCGCGGTCGATCGCGTCGCCGGCGATGGAGGTGATGTTGATCTGCTCGGGCGAGCGGATCGGGCCGGTGGTGGGCGAACCGGTCGCCGGCGAGGGCTCGGCCACCCGGGCGGGCAGGGCGAGGATCTCGCCGGCGCGCAGCGCGACCCCGGGGGCGATGCCGTTATGTCTGCTCAGCGCCTCGGGGCTGAGGCCCACGCGCGCGGCCACATCGGCCACGGTATCGCCGCGCCGGGCCACCACGACCTGGTAGTTCGGATAGGAGATCACCCCGCGGTCGTCCGGCTCGGGGCGCGGGGCGCTCTGGCGGATCACTGCCGCGGTGGTGTCGGCGGCGTTGTTGCGCAGGTCGAAATCCAGGCCGGTGGTCTGGCAGCCGGCCAGGGCCACCAGGGCCGTGGCGGTCAGCAGGGGGCGGAGGGATGGCATTGCTCTGTCCTCTTGGCGGGGGCCCTTGTTGGCCGGGCGTGTCCCTTGTTCACTCCTGTCCGAGCCCCTCCAGGAGCGGCACGAAGCGCACCTGGCGAAGCTCGTGATACTCGAAGCCATCGGGCGTGCGGGTGACCTTGATCAGGCTCTGCACCGCATCCGACTGGCCCACGGGCACCACCATGATACCGCCCTCGCGCAGCTGCGCCAAGAGCGGCCCGGGCGGATCCTCGGCCGCGGCGGTCACGATGATGCGGTCGAAGGGCGCCTGTTCGGGCAGCCCGTGCGAGCCGTCCGCCGCGATGGCGGTGACATTGGTCAGGCCCAGCGCCTCGAAGGTCTTCTGCGCGTCACGCACCAGCCGGCGATAGCGCTCCACCGTGTAGACCCGGCGCGCCAGCTGGCTGAGGATCGCCGCCTGGTAGCCCGAGCCGGTGCCGACCTCCAGCACCTTGTCGCGCGGCTGCACGTTCAGCGCCTGGGTCATCAGCGCCACCACCGAGGGCTGGCTGATGGTCTGGCCATGGCCGATGGGCAGGGGGTGATCCGCATAAGCCCACCTGCGCTTATCAGGCGGCACAAAGCAATGGCGCGGCGTGGCCTGCATGGCGGCCAGCACCCGCTGGTCCCCCACGCCACGCGCCTTGATCTGCGCCTCCACCATGCGGCTTCGCTCTTCCTGGCGGGCTTTTCGATCGCAAGCAGGGAAGGGCTTTTCTATTGCAGGGGGTTGGGCAGGAGAAGGGGCCGGGGCCTGGGGCTTGGACTTATGCTCGGCCTGGGGAGCGTCCTGAAGCTTGGATGGGGGCGGGCCGGGGGACATGGCGAAGGCGCTCCCCGGCCAGGCCCAAGGCGCCAGCATAAGCGCCGCCAGGCAGGCGAATACTATGCGTGCGGGCAGTTTGGACATGACAGAGATGGAGGCGTCTAGCTTTTGCGCGAGGTGACAGCCATGAAGCCGCTCATGAGCTGGGTCACCTTGCGTCCTTCGCAATGGGGGCATTCGGTTTTTTTCTTTTCCTTTTGGGCGATGCTCATCGTTTGGGTGAATTCCTTGCCGCACTCCTTGCACTCAAAATCATACGTGGGCATGGCTTTCCTCCTTGACCACGGGGCTATACCTATATTGTCAGGGCGAGGGTGGGGGGAAGGTCAAGGGGGTTGTTGGGGGGGGAGGCGGGGCTTGGCCTTGACCGGCAAGCATCATTTAATTGCCATGACGCCGTGGGGCCGCAAAATCGGGCCTGATCAAAAGGCGACCTCCAGCGCCAGCGACACGCCAACCTGCTGGGACCATGCCTTGACCCCGTAATCCCAGGTCTCGTTTATGTCCAAACTTGGATCGTCAAGGGTGTGGTCGCCTTTGGTCTGGATATACATGTAGTCGGCGCTCATCACCAGGGCGCCCCAGTCGGCCACGGGAGCGCGCAGGCTCAAAGCCGCGTGCCAGGCATATCCCTCGGTGCGCTGGGTGGTCACGCGGTCTTCGCGCAACAGGTGGCGGTCGCGGTTCTCGCCCCAGACATGGGCCAGGTCGCCTTGCAGGCTGGCTTGCCAGCCGCCGCCGGGCTTGCCCAGACCCAGCCTGCCCAGGTCCACCGTGAAAAGCAGGCCCAGGTATGCGTGCAAATAATCTTGCCGGAACCAAATGGTCTCGCCCTCCAGGGGATAAAAGCTCCAGGTGTCATGGCCGGGCAAGGAGGGGTCATAATCCAGCTCCTGCTGAACGCCGTCGTAGGTCAGGAAAACGAACCTCTGCCAGCGCACGCCGAACAAGGGACGCAGGTCCAGCCCGGCCGGCATGGAGAGTTCGTTACGCAGACTTAGGGAAACCTTGCCGTCCAGACTGAAGCAGTCCTTGAGTTTGACCGTGGTTTCCGAATAAGTGGT
>ENA-ORCU01000766-ORCU01000766.1-marine-metagenome-genome-assembly--contig:-NODE-766-length-11064-cov-3.154182_pt1 | contig 11064 bp, 5 predicted proteins | sample MGYA00248631_ERZ508512 | MGnify/ENA primary metagenome ERZ508512 (study PRJEB26183, sample SAMN06268844) | marine metagenome | isolation source: Tt an P1 anaerobic enrichment on pine from sediment taken... | reverse complement strand
CAGCGATGCCCGCAGCAGATTCAGGGCCTCCGAAACTACAGGCGTCATTTTGCCCACGATCAGTTCCGGTTCGCTGTGCCGGCTGAAGGCAAGAATCTGCCGGATCAGATTTTTGGCACGCTTCCCGGCGATCATAATGTTCTTGAGATTGTCCTCCAGTGGGGAGTCCGTTTCCACATCGAACAGAGAAAGCTCGGAGTAACCCATTATGGCGGACAGGATGTTATTGAAATCATGGGCGATACCTCCGGCCAGCGTCCCGATGGCTTCCATCTTCTGGGCCTGTCGCAGCCGGGATTCAAGCCGATGTTTGTCCGTGATATCATCATAGATGAACAGATGGTTGCCGTCTTCCATTGTAACCGGCCAGAACTGAACAACTTTTTTCGCCCCATCCTTACATACCACGGTAAATGCCAGCAGCTGGCCCTCCCCGCCTTGCTCGTTTTTCAACTCGGCGTTGCAGGCGGAGACCACCGCCCTCCGGTAGGCAGGCTCGGGAAACGCCCTGGCAATCAATTCCCGGCTTGAATAAATGTCGTCCAGCGTGTAGCCAAATATTTCAACAAACTTCGGATTCAGGTACTCGATCTTTCCGTTCGGTCGGTTCAGCGAAATGCCCAGCGGCGATCGGTCCAGCAGCAGTCGGAATTTTTCCTTCTCCATCAGGAGTTCGTTTTCGGCCTTCTTTCGGTCGGTAATATCCATGCTGATCCTGAGAATTCCCCGAATGCCGTCCTTGTCGCGAACAGGGGAAACAATGGTCGAGTAAAACCGCTCTTCTCCATCACGGGGGGCAACCATCTCCTCTTTGACGATTTCACCCGAAAACGCCCGCTGCTTCTGATTCTCCAATATGCGGATAATCGACTCTGGCAACGGCAATTGGTCGAGACGTTTTCCGATCATATTGCCCCACTTGGAAATACTCTGAGGATTCTGCAGTTCAAGGCGTCCTGTTGAATCGACGCAGAAAAGATCCAGTGGAAGACTTTCAAATGTGGTCTGAAGATGGGCCTTGCTTTCCCGGAGATTCTCCTCGGCACGGGTCCGCTCCCGTATTTCCTGCTCGAGCCGGTTCATAAAGGCATTGAAATACTGCGCCAACTGCCCCAGTTCATCATCGGACCGGTGTGACATCCGCACAGTAAGATCGCCTCCGGTGCCAGCATCGATTTTGGCCATCAAGCCCTTCAGGGGCCGGGTGATGGAGGAACTGATCAAGACGGTGATCGACAGGACGAGAAGCAATACCCCCAGAAAGGCCGCCAGGATAAGATTTCGGACATAGTACAGCGGCGCAAAAATTTCATCCTCGTAATACGAAGATGCCACGATCCACTTATACTCCGGGATGTAGTTGAAAATGACCCGTTTTTTCCTCGGCTTTTTTTCTCCCGGATTCTGCCACGAATAAACGATCTTTCCATTTCTCTGCTCAATCATGTCGGTTAAAAAACCGGCCCTGGAGTCCGGTTCGCTCAACACATCGCGTCCCTCCAGTTCCGGGTGAAGGATGATATTGCCTGAAGTATCTATTACATAAGAGTAGCCGGTCTTTCCAAACCGCAGGGACTCCACACTGTCTCTGAAATCCTCCACGTCGATCAGTTCATTGAACTCCTCCCTGTAGGTGGAAACCGAAATAATCCAGTCCAGCGGTTCGAAATAGGTCATATACAATGCCTTGGGCCGCAGTTGAGTATCACCGGGATTTTTCCAGAAATATTCGATATATCCTTCTTTTTTCCGGATCTGTTCCTGGACAAACGTCCTGTGGCTCTGGTCCGATCCCTCGACGTCGGCATTGGGATGAACAGCCATCATCCCCGTGCTGTCAACACAGTAAATATAACCCGTATGGCCGATTTTCTGGCTTGACAGAATAGTCCGGATTACCTGATCGAGTTCATCGCGCATCCGTTTCCCGCTCTTATATTCCCGATAGAGCAGATCGATAACTTCCCGATTTTTCTCCGCGATGGCGCGCAGGTGATTTTTTATGGATACAGCTGCAGCCGTTCTGACCAGGTTGAGGATTGCCCCCGTTGTGTTCTTGAGTTCGCTTTCAATATTGGTTTCAATTGCGCTTCTGACCTGGCTGTAAATAACGATGTTCCCCAGCGTGGCCGCAGGAATGAAGAGGACTACGAAGCTTGCAATCAACTTGCTGCGAATACTGAGATCACTGAATATCTTGGACAAATTCATAACCTGCCTTATGGGAAACCGTGTCCGGTAATGGGTATGTCTCCGAAACATTGACCAACCCTGGAAAGCGGTTGACAGAGCAATATAAAAACGCAGCAAATCGTTTGGGAAAGTGTAAGCGCCTATTTGAAAACCGATGAATTGGCTGCAAATATGTTATTTTTGTGACGAAACACGGAATTTGTCAACGCTATCATGAGCCGCCGGGAGAACAGCATGCAGCGGTTTCCGTTGAGTGCCGTACACGAACCGGGAACCATCTCCGGCCTGCGATCCTTCCTGCCGACAATCCGGGATGAGTTGACCTGTCATATTTTCCTATGATATCAATACATTCATCCTCACTCTGGGCAAACCGGAACAGTACCAGGTGGGATACTGATTTTGCCAGTGCCTCAGAGCCTGTTTAGAAACAGGCTCTCGAACATCTACAAAGTCCCCATCCCGGAGAAAACAGCTATGGCCCACCATCTCGTGCATGCCAACTATCGTGAGCTGGCCAACCGTTTAAATCTCTATCCTCAAGGCGCGCCGCCGTCAGATCTTCTGTTTCAGATCCTGAGCATGCTGTTTTCCGAAAAAGAGGCCGGATACGTCGCCCTGCTGCCGATCAAACCGTTTTCGGTGAAAACCGCGGCAGCGGTGTGGAAGTTATCCGTCAAAAACGCCCGGAACATTCTCGATACGCTGGCCGGCAGGGGCGTGCTGCTCGACATCGACATGAATGGGGAACCGAAATACGTACTGCCACCGCCCATGGCCGGTTTTTTTGAATTTTCCATGATGCGGGTACGGACGGACCTGGATCAGAAAAAACTGGCTGCGCTCTATTACCAGTATCTGAACGTGGAGGATGACTTCATCCGGGCTTTGTTTACCGACGGAGAGACCCGGCTCGGCCGGGTATTTGTGCAGGAACCGACCATTCCGGCAGAGCTTGCCGCTCACGTGCTGGACTACGAGCGAGCCAGCCATGTGATTCGGACTGCCGATGCCATCGGCATCAGCATGTGCTACTGCCGCCACAAGATGAGCCACCTGGGCCGCGCATGCGACAATCCCATGGATATCTGCATGACCTTCAACAGCGTGGCCGCTTCCTTAATCAAACACGGCATCGCCCGCCGGGTGGATGCCGCCGAAGGGATGGCACTGCTCCAGCAGGCCCGGGACTGCAACCTGGTGCAGTTCGGGGAAAATGTCAGGCAGCGGGTAAACTTTATCTGCAATTGCTGCGGATGCTGCTGCGAGGCGATGCTGGCCGCCCGCCGGTTTGGCTTTCACCACCCGATTCACACCACGGAATTTATTCCGGTCATCGACGAGGATCAATGCTCCGGCTGCGGCCAATGCGTCGAGGTCTGTCCGGTGGAGGCCATTAGTCTGGTCACGGCAAACCAGCCGCAGCGGAAAAATCAAAAAAAAGCCCGGTTGAACCGGGATATCTGCCTGGGCTGTGGGGTATGCGTCCGAAACTGCCCCACCGGTGCAATTCGACTCAACAGGCGCCCGGAGCGAATTATTCCGCCACTGAACACGGCCCACCTGGCGGTCATGGAGGCCATTGAACGGGGCACGCTTCACAATTTCATTTTCGACAACCAGGCCATGCACCATCATCGGCTGATGACGGCCATTCTCAAAGCGATTTTAAATCTGCCGCCCATCAAACAGGCGCTAGCCAGCCGACAGGTCAAGTCCCGCTACCTGGAATATATTATCCAAAGAACCCGGCTGACCGAGCATGGGTGAGATCAGCGGTTAGTGATTAGCCGTTGGCTCTTAGTGTCGTATTCAAAAATCGCTATCGGAATCGGAATCGGAATCGACCTGTCGATATGCTTAGGAACGCGGATTTATTTAATTGCAAGAATATTGCGCCGGATGTTGGTTCATCTTCAAGGCGCGTCAGCTGTTTCATACTGTACGTATGAGGCCGCTGACGCAACGCCGAAGATGGGCCAACAGACAAGCAAGAAATTGTAATTAATTAAATTCGCGTTCCTTAGTCGACTGGGTGGAAAGGACTGCTGCGTCAGGGAGGCTTCCGCCGGTTATGGGATCGAGAAAATCGATTTCGATACCGATAGCGATCCCGACAAAACCATATGTCGACAAGCGTTGTGCCAGACGCTTATTCTTCGCGCCGGTGATGCGTGTCTGGTTGCGGCTTATGTAAGTGAGGTAGAATATCAACGCCCCGCCACCGCCCCCGATGCATTTATAGCAAACAGGCCGGTAGACGGGGCAGATTGATATTTCCCACCGAGTGACGTGGAATTAACCTGATGGCTAAATTTCCGTTCGGATGCCGAGACTCTCCACGGACTCATAGGTCAGTCCACCGGTGGCAAGACCCTGCTCACGCTGGTAGTTGCGAAGTGCATTCGCCGTTTGGGGGCCGAAATTGCCATCCACCGGTCCCGGGTCATGCCCGGCCTCAAGCAGAGCGGCCTGCAGCTGTCTCACGAAATCCGGCGTCACATTGGTTTCGCAGAACACGGGCCGCCACTCCATATGACCTTCCTCGGCCAGAACCTGCTTGGTTACCGTTTCATATTCGGCCGGAATTTCGATGCGCTGCTCTTCGGGAGGGGAAACCATTTTCTGGACACGGACCGTCTCATACCTTGCGGGAATCGCAACTCGCCGCTCTTCGGCAGGCTGCACCAATACCTGTTTTTTGACGGTGGCATACTCCGCGGGAATGGTCATCAGGCGGGTGGTGGCCGGTGATTTGAGCACCCGTTTCTTGACGGTTTCATAGGATGCCGGCACCTCCACCAGACACATGATCTCCCCGGTGGCATGATCGATCTTCTCGATCGGGCCGCGCCCCTTTTTCCAGACCGAATGGGCCGGTTTAACCTCAACCTGCTCTTCAACCCATTCATACTGAGCCGGGACTTCTACCATCTGAGACGACTCCTCTTTGACCAGGACCTTTTCCTCGACCCACTCGTACCGGGCGGGAATCACCTCGATCTCCTCGGACGCCTCGGATACCAGGACCTGTTCCTCAACCCACTCGTATTGGGCCGGAATGACCTCAATCCGCTCGGAGGCCTCATGCTTTAAGACCTGCTCACTTTGCATCACATAGGTGGGCGGAACAAAAACCCGGGCAAAGCATTCACCAGGTGAGGCCTCTGCCGGCAGCATCTCCTCTCCGGATTTCATGGCCATTTCGCCTGAAGCGGCTTGCTGGTCGAGTTCGCTTCGGTACTGTTCAATGATTTTATCCTTTTCCTCATTGGTCTCTTTCAATGAGGCGATTTCCTGATCCTTCTGTTCAATCTCTTCCTGCAGCATACTGACCTCGGGGGACTGGGTGTGGCTGCACCCCCATACCAGCATGGTTGCTGCCAGGAAAAGGACCCCAATACCTGTCGATTTAATGGTTACCATAGCCTCCTCCTTCTGTAGGCTGATGATTAATAATTCCGCGAGGGCCTGCGAGTCTGTTTGAAACCGATAAATAGGCGTTTGTTCCTTGGTTTCAATCAGAATCATACACGCCGTCAACGGAAGAACCCTTCTGACAAACGTGTAACTGAAAATCGGATTTGAACATCAGGCTGTTAACTATTCGAACTGACAATTGGACCCGTTGGGCAGGGAGAGATGAATTCAGACAATCGAGGCGTGTTGAGGCATTCCAGAGCGTGAAGCAGGTCAAACGGATTGATGAAAAAATTTTAGTTTCCCGTACCCTAAGCATCCACGGGAGAGGAGGCAACCGCAGACATAAAAAATCAACGGACTTGATTTATATGGTGCTTGCTGGCATAGTTTGCCGGCTGTTCAAGGAAAGCGGAATCGCGCTGTGCGAATCCGTAATGCCTGTTACGAGGACTTTAAATGGAGCATAGCAGTACAATGCCGGTCAGCGTACCGATAGAATAAGCTTGTTATGGAACTGAGGCGGATTTGATTCAAATCCCGGGAAATTGAACGGACCTGAATCGGTCGCACCCCCTTGCACTCACTGACGCTCATACCTTTCAACCGACGCCCTTTCTGACGTTCACGCCGCATCCGGACAATCGCGGCAATCACCGATTCATCCCCCGATGGGAAAAATTCTCAGCTAACAGCAGGCACCGCCACGGGGCAACCGCGTTTTTTGCCCGGTGATCCTGTGCACCCGAAACAAGGCCGGGAAAAGGCATGCCCCGACCTGCCCTGTCAACCGGAAAGTGCCCCCTGACGGACAACTTCGCCTTGTATCCAGCTGATCGGCCGCCTGTCAGTCGCGGAGACCACTGCGGTTCACCGCGACCTGAACGCTTAGGAACGCGGATTTAATTAATTGCAAGAATATTGCGCCGAATGGTGGTTCATCTTCAAGGCGCGTCAGCGGTTTCATACTGTACGTATGAGGCCGTTGATGCAACGCCGAAGATGGGCCACCAGGCAAGCAAGAAATTGTAATTAATTAAATTCGCGTTCCTCATACCACCAAGGAGTTTTTTGAATGAAACTACGTACCCGATTGGCCGCCGCCGTATCCGTTGCCGTCATGTTCACCCTGTTTTTCTGCAACATGCCAGATCTTCAGGCAAAAGTCACAGATGACTTCACCCAACTCAAGCAAGCGTGGATATACTATGAAACCGGCCGGTTTTCCGAAGCGCTGAACATATGGCTCCCCCTTGCAAAGCGTGGCAATGCGGACGCGCAGCTCAATCTGGGCACCCTGTATGACTACGGCCAGGGTGTTTCGGAAGATCCGGAAACCGCGGTCAAATGGTACAAAGCCGCTGCCAGGGGCGGCAACCCGGCGGCCCAGTTCAACCTGGGGCTCCTGTACGCCCAGGGCCGCGGGGTCCCTGAAAATCCGGCCGAGGCAGCCCGGTGGTACCGAAAAGCTGCCGACAAAGGCGTTGCCGTGGCCCAGTTCAATCTGGGCCTGCTGTATGCCGATGAAAACGATCTGAAGGCCGTGTGGCCGACCACGGCAGCCGCCGATGCCCACCCCGGCGAATCGGGCCTGAACAACCGGCGGGAAGCCGCCGTTGAATGGCTGTACCGGGCCGGACTCCAGTATCTGAAGGAGCAGCGGGCAGAAAATGCACGCACTGCCCTGGAAGCTGTCGAGCAAATTGCTCCCGGCCACAAACGGGCCACGCAGCTGCGCAAGCGATTCGGTCTGTCGGCCGAGGCCAGGGGATCCATCCCCCTTCGCCCGGATCAATTGTCCGGGGCGTCCATTGGAACCGGATGGCCCATCGCTCCCGGCTATGTAATCACCAACAATCATGTGGTATCGGGGAGTAATGACGTTGTACTGGTCACGGGAAACGGTGAGAGGATACCGGCCAAAGCCGTATTGCTGGACGAAAAAAACGATATCGCGTTTCTTTCCGTGACCGACTCGACCTGTCTGCCGCCGGCCCTGCCGCTGGCCGGTTCACCGGCTGAAACCGGTGCCAGCGTCTTTACCATCGGGTTTCCCCGGATCGATGTACTGGGTACCGCTCCCAAACTCACCGGGGGCATGATCAGCGCAGGTACCGGCCCGCGAAACAACCCCGAAAGCTACCGGACCACCGTATCGATTCAGCCCGGCAACAGCGGCGGTCCCCTGCTCAACATGCAGGGGGAAGTGGTCGGTCTGGTCACCTCCATGTTGGGTGTGCGCAATGAATCGACCGGGAAGCTGAACATGCTGGACAACGCCAGTTGCGCACTGAAGGTGGATCGAATCCACGGCCTTCTGGGCAATCTGCCTGCCCGGGGAACGGTTTTGGCGTCCCTGCCCCGCAATCCGGACGACCTGCCGATGCTGGAGAACCGCATCAAGCCATCGGTGCTGATGGTTATCGCCCGATAGGGCGATCTCCCTTAACGGCAATAGGCGCTTAGCGGCGGCATATCGACAGCGTGTTGTCGTTGTTACCGCGTGCTTTGATAATTCAGAGGTTTAAGGTGTCAGCTTTCGGGTGTCAGGCCTCACAGGTGCCAATTTCTGAAATCTGATACCTGACACCTGAAACCCGTAATTTGCACCTTTAAATGATCAGGGCATTTGCAGCCCCGAAGGGGTCACTTCTTCCGAGAGGAGTCTTGGGGGAAGCGTAGATTAAAACCGGCTCTTCGCCGCCGGGCGAAGAGCTGGTTTTTCCGTACCCACGGGTATTTCTCCCCGATGTTTCCCGGGCGCCTGTTCATCCAGCCTGTCGCAAAATGCACCACTGTCGCAAAATGCCGGCCTGATATCGGTCCAATCCCATCATTGCCGATCTCTGCGGTCCCGCGGCCTGTTGAAAAACCGGGCGCGTTGAATCCCCTCACCCTGGAAGACCAATTTTAGTCAAAGCACATTTCCACCACCACTGTTGACCCAATTCGACGTAGGCTCAGCGGCCTCCTGCGTCACGATAAAGCAGCCGGCGCGCATTGAACACAAGCCCCCCATCCAACGCAGTGCGCCGGCAATTTACCCCTTCCGTGTTTCTGAAGGCATGCCATTTGCAAACGATAAGGTGGATCGGTACCGGATATCATCTGAACCAGAACGGCACAAACATTTCGGAGTGTTACCAGCATCTATGAAACCGAAGTCAAAATCGCTCATCTGGCCGGGAATTTCATTTTCCGCACTTCTGTTGTGCTGGGAGCTGCTGGCTCGCTTCAGCGGATGGAGCACGGAAATTTTTCCCGGCCCGCTGCAGGTATTCATCAGCATGTGGGACCTGTGCATCAGCGGGGTCCTCGTAAAGCACACGGTTGCAAGCCTCTACCGGGTTACCGTCGGATTTTATCTGGCCATGGTGCTGGGGATCCCCCTCGGTATCCTTCTGGGCCGGTGGGAGCCGGCCAGAAACCTGCTCAACCCCCTGATTCAGTTTCTTCGCCCCATTTCGCCCCTGGCATGGATCCCCCTGTCCATGCTCTGGTTCGGAATCGGCGACAAACCGGCCATCTTTCTCATTTTCCTGTCCAGCTTTTTTCCCCTGGTGGTTTCCACCACTGTGGCGGTAAGCGCCATCAACCCCGTATATTTCCAGGTGGCCGCCAACTTCAACTTCAGCCGGGCGGAAATCGTCACCCGAATGGTCATTCCCGCCGTGCTGCCGGCGGTCATCACAGCGCTGCGCATCACCATTACCATCGCCTGGCTGGTGGTGGTGGCAGCGGAAATGATCGCGGTCCAGTCCGGGCTGGGGTACTTGATCCTGGATTCCCGGAATGCGCTTCGAATGGATTATGTCATGGACGGTATGATCATCATCGGTTTAATCGGCCTGATGCTTGACGGATTCATGAGACGGATAGGCCGCATCGAATCCGTATCCTGGGGAACCTATTCACGATAGTGCGAGAGACTATGGGACGCATCCTGATCCAGAATCTGAAAAAATCGTTTATCAACCGGCGGAAAGCCCCCCGACAGCCCGGGGATGTCGATGGAATCGGAACAGAGATACCGGTTCTCGACGATGTCAATCTCGAATTCCGGGATGGGGAGATGGTGTGTCTGCTGGGCCCGTCCGGGTGCGGGAAATCGACCATGCTGCGTATCATCGCCGGATTTGACGACCAGTACTCGGGCAGCGTCCAGATCAACGGTAAAGAGGTCCGCGGCCCCAGTTCGGACCACATATTCGTATTCCAGCACAGTGGTCTGCTGCCCTGGATGACGGTTGCCCAGAATGTCGAACTCGGTCTGCGGCACATGAAAGACAAGGCAGCCAGACGGGAAAAAATCCAGGAATACATCGACATGGTGGAACTCGAGGGCTTTGAGCACTATTACCCTCACCAGTTATCCGGCGGCATGCAGCGCCGGGCGGAACTGGCCCGGGCTCTGGTCCTCAACCCGGATGTACTCATCATGGACGAGCCCTTCAGCGGACTGGATTTTCTCACCCGCATGAAAATTCGTGAGGAGGTGGTCACCATGCACGAATACATACGCAAGACCACGCTGATGGTGACCCACGATATCGATGACGCTCTGATCATGGGAGATCGCATCGTGGTGCTCTCCGGCCGGCCTTCCCGGGTCAAGCTCGAGCATGAGCTTCCGTTTCCCCGGCCCCGCAGCTATGACCGGGAACCGGAACTGAGCCGCCTGAGAGATGAAGTGTATCTCATGCTGGGGGTCAACTATGCCGTATAAATTACTCAAACGGAAGCTCCGATTTTCCCTTGCCTGGCGAATCGGTGCCCTGTCAATCTGCTGGCTGGTGCTGATTTCATGCCTTCACCAGTGGATCAACACGGAACGTGGCACCCGGCAGATCATCCGTATGGGCTACATGCCGGTCATCTCCAATCTGGCCTGTCCGATTCTGGACGAAGCGTCAAAATCGGATACCGACATCCGGTTTCACTCCCTTAAGTTCGCATCCTTTGCCGAGATGGCCGAAGCATTGAGAAACGATCACATCCAGGTGGCGTTTATGATCGCCCCATTATCCGTTGTTCTGCGTCAGCAGGGTGAAGATGTAAAGGTCATCTACATCGGCAACCGCCACGAAAGCACGCTGGTCACGCGGAAAGCCCTCAAGGCAGGCCGGCTCGAAGACCTCACCGGCAGAACCCTTGCCGTTCCCATGCGCTACTCGGGCCACAACATCAGCATCATGCAGCTGATGGCAGAGAAAAATCTCAGGGGCCAGATCAATGTGGTGGAGATGAATCCTCCGGACATGGCCGCTGCGCTGGCCGCCGGATCCCTGGACGCTTACTACGTGGGCGAGCCGTTTGCCGCCCAGACACTGAAATCCGGTCACGCGGACGTAATGCACTACGTCGAGGAACTCTGGCCGAACTTTATCTGCAACCTCATGGTCGTGCGCCAGGAATTCATCGACTCGGCACCCCGACTCGTGGAACGTCTCG
>ENA-ORCU01000765-ORCU01000765.1-marine-metagenome-genome-assembly--contig:-NODE-765-length-11078-cov-3.101627_pt1 | contig 11078 bp, 12 predicted proteins | sample MGYA00248631_ERZ508512 | MGnify/ENA primary metagenome ERZ508512 (study PRJEB26183, sample SAMN06268844) | marine metagenome | isolation source: Tt an P1 anaerobic enrichment on pine from sediment taken... | reverse complement strand
TGCGCCGGAACGGTTTCACACAGCTTGATGCAAAATGCCGCCAGAATTTCTTTGGCCTTTTCACGGGTGATACGGCCGTCAGCAATATCTTTTTGATAATAGGGGAACAGAATCTGATCAATCCGGCCCGGACACAGGCTTTCTCCCAAACTTTCCTGAAAGAGCGCAATATGAGCAAAGAGCATTGATTGAACCGCTTCCTGAAAAGAGTTGGCCCCGTTTTTCGGTACATTCCTGCATATGGCCGCGATTTCGGTCAGTTCGTTTTTTCTTTGACGGTTTTTTTCCGCTTTCGCCATTTTTTCCGCACATGCGGCATACCGTTCGCCGAATTCTTCAAGTGCATTGCCAGCAATTTTCACTGCCTTATAAAATCGAAGTTTCTGAGGGTCTGTTGTCTCTTTTTCAAATTGTTCGACTTCCCTGACAATTCCAGCTGTGCCGGTAGCAATCAACTTCTCATGGTCCGGGGCCAGGTGGGCAATTCCGCCAGCCTCATAAATCTGGTACTCTTTGGCGGTTAATGCCCTGTAGGCAAAAGCAAGCTTTTGAATCGGTGATTTAAATGCGGCAAACGGCAGCGCACGTGTGAGCCAAAAAGGAAGAATTGAAAACAATTGCCACCGTTGCCCGCCTGAGGTTGCCAATGGGTTAACTTTTCGTTTATGAAATTTAAATATTTCCAGCAACGCGGCTACCCCGCCCAGTTCAGGATAAATAATGCCGCCTATCCGCCTGGATGTAAAATTGCCGACGATCAGTTCATCCGGATAGATCTGAACAGTTTTATTCAGCAAAACATGACGGACGGCTTCGGCAATCTGAATAGGCATTGGCTTCTTCCGGTTCGACTTCTTCTTAAAATACGCGGTCCATAAAAGAGCCCTTTCCGGACAAATTGCCGGTACGGCAATCAAAAGGCTGTTTTTCAAGGATGCGATTCTCTTACTCATGGGGTTTCCCTTTTTTGCTTCACAGTGTTTTTAGTCGATTAATTAATAACTAAAAGACGGTATAACGCCTAATAAAAAAGCGAATGGCGGTATACCGTCCTGTTTATTAAAAAACCGAGATTATCTTTTGACGACGATATCAGCCATGGCCCCCTCTTAAACCTTGCTCTGATGATTTCATTTAGAGAATCGGACGGTTGAGGGATGAATGACGTGATGAAAAATCATAATCTTTCAACGTTTTTTTGATGACTTTTCTTGACGGGCACTGATGCAGGCATTTGCCACAGAGGTCACCGCAAATGAGACCATTGCAGTTTTCCAGCATGGCCTTGTCGTACAGGTGATGTTTTTCACCAGATAATCCATCCATTCCAAATTTGAGGGCATCAATGGTGCCTTCAGGAAGGGTATACTCGCTTCTTCCCCCGGAGCCTTTAATCATTCCCCATATGGCATAGCTGCACCGAACATTGTCATGGACACCATAACTGAATTGTTTATCACCGACGGTGCAGGTCTGACTATCTTCTATTGAAATGGCATCAGCCGGACAGACTTTGGCGCACTTGTAGCCACACAAATCAGGTCGGCAGACGTCCGGTCCGTCATACATGGGGGTGGGTTCAAGCTCTGCTGTGGTCAGGAGTGAATTAAACCGGTTCATGGTGCCGAACTCCGGAGTCATGGCCAGGCCATTCCAGCCAAACTGGGCAATTCCGGATGCTACAGCAGCGTGTCGGTGGGAAAATTCTGCCTTCATTTCATTGGTTTCAATCGTATGTTCAAAATACTTCGCTGTGCTGCTTACCCAGGTGGGCATAAAGGCGAGTGTTTTGTGCCCTTTGTACTCAAGGGCTTTGGCCATTTTATTTATGATTCTTGACATTTCAAGGTTGGTGAGCCCGTAGCCGTAAAAAAGATATGGCGTCATGTGTTTATCCGGTTCCGCAATTTCACCCCAGATATCCGCCATCTCATTAAAGATGTGGAGCCCTATTGATATGACCGATTTACATTCCGGCATAAAGTCTGTGGGTCTGTGTCCCTCAGGGGCTTCAGAAAATCGTTCCACCGGTGCAATCCCTACAAGATCCGCGCCCCATTCCAATAATTTGTCGATTACATTTTGAGTCAGTTTATCCATGTTTTTCCCTCCGATTCTGGATTAAGGTGGTTATTTCACGACTACGATACCGGCCAGAGTTCCTTTGGAAATTTGATCCGGTGTTATACTGCTTCCAATGGGGTATATTTTCCATCCGGCCCGGGTGATCATTTGATATTCATCAGGCCCCGTCGTTTGATTTCTAACCTGCATCAAAATGATTTTATGCTACGCTTTATCACGGCTGATCAGAACATCCGGGTTCAGTATCCATTCCGGATCATAGGTTGTTTTTAACTGCCTGAGGGTTTTGTCATATAAATCGGGTAATGTTTTTTCAAACCAGGGACGATGGTCCCGACCGACTGCATGGTGGTGGGTGATGGGACCGCCAAAGTGAATAATGGTATCTGAAGCCACTTTTTTAATGGCATCCCATTGATCTATTTCTTTACCGCGTTTTCCCAAAGCAGCCACTGAATAGTAAATCGTCGGACCGCTTGGATATACATGCGTGAACCGCCACATCACAATCCCCTTGCCGCATACCTCATTAATTGCTGCCTGGGTGTTGTTAAGGACATTTTCATGAAACGCTTCAAAATTATCCCAGGTTGTTGAGGTCTCAAATGTTTCTACGATCACTGCACAACGCACCAGATAATTCCTTATGTAGGGTAGGCTTAAAAACATTTTTTTCATTAACTACCTCGGCTTTTGCCGGAGCCTGCTTGAAAAAAAGGGGATTGAAGCGAAAATGCCGGCTCAAACTCTGCAGAGGCGGGCCACTTGCATTGAAATAATTACCACTGCATTATCAGGCAATCAGAGGGCTGAAAAGGTCTCTTCAGGACAGTGTGGGGGTCAAATAAGGCCAAGTGTATGTGTGTTACCACCTGTCATCACATTATCAGGCGCTTTAGGATTTAAAGGCGGCAGGGGGAAGACCTGTCCAACGGGTAAAGGCCTTTCTGAAATTGGTAGCCTCACTGAATCCGAGAATTTCACCGACCTGCTGGACTGTGACTTCCGCTTCTTTCAGGTACTTTATGGCGAGCTCTTTTCGCACCTGGTCCTTGAGCTGTCGAAAAGAAGTCCCTTCTGATTTTAGTTTTCTTCTCAGTGTCCGCACACTGCAACCCAGCTCCCTGGCAATTTCATTGATGTTAAAAAACAGGCCGGCGGTTATTTTTTTATAGATAAGCCGTGAAATACACCCCGAAAGGGAGCGGGTGCTCTCAAATTCAAGCAATGTCTGTCGGCATACTCCTTCACACGCTGTAAATGCGGCATTGTCCTGATGGGGAAGTGGGGTTTCAAAGAATTGGGCATCGAAAATGAGCCGGTTGGAACTTGCATAAAAACTCACCGGGCAGTTAAAGGAGGCTTGATATTCCGTTAGATCGGATGGTTTCGGAAATGTAAAGCAGACATGCCGTGGTTCCAATACGATGTCGGCAATCTGCTTGACCAGCGGCGCAAAACCGCTGGATAGAAAATTCACCATGAAGATGAGTTCACGGATCATTGCCTTGGGGGCTGACACCTCGTACACCATCCGGTTGTTTTCTTTGTAAAATGAAAGTCCAAGCAGATCCCCAAGAACAATTTTATGATAATCCACAAAGGTTTCCATGGCTTTCCCGAGGGTCGGCGCACTCATCATGGCATAGCCCAGTGCCCCGAGAACCCCGATATGAACCTCCCGCCCCACCCTCAGGCCCAGGGACGGGTCCCCGCTGGCGTTTAGCACGGCGCGAAAAAGAGAAATGAGATGGACATAAGCCACTACTCCTTTTTCTCTCTGTGTCACCGTATCTTCCGGCACCTGACTGCATTCGGATAAGCCGGGCGGGTCAAACCCAAGCTTTTGAAATTCATTGTGGAATTTATACAAACAGCAAATCAGAATCCCAGCCTCTTGATATCGAACTCTGTCTTTTGATTCTCTCATCCCACTCTTTTCAATCCGGATCATCAGGCAAAATCCCCAGCCTTTTTTGCGTTTCTTCAGAAAAGTTGGTGAAAAAAACAGTTATCCCCCTTTGGGGGGCATCTGAATTGGCGATGAAGTATTAATAGCCTCTTTAATGGCCGTTTCACCATATCCGAGAAGTTCCTCCATCACATGAGACGCATACCGGTCATCCCTCATTTCAGCAGCCCGGATAAACCTGTTGTAACAGGGCTTGATACCCGCGGCTTTGCCGGGAATTTTATAAAAATATGTCAGGTAAAATCGATAGAGGGATTCAATAGAGTTGAACAGAACCTGCAGCACCGGGTTCCCTGAAAATAGGATTATGGCCATATGAAACCGGTAGACCCTGTCGACCAGATCGTCAGTATCTTTTACCAACGTATCCATATCAGTGACGAGAGCTTTCAGTTCCGCGATATCGCCGTCTTCCATCCTCAACACTGCTCGTCCCGCGGCGTGAACCTCGACAATCCGCCTCAAATCGAGCAGCGCAATCAATATTTCACTGTCCACCTCTTCACTGTTTTTGATGATGTCAATTAGCAAGTCGAGTGACGCGTTCTGGAGATAATCGTTAACAAAGGTCCCGCTTTGTGGAACGGTTTTCACAAATCCAAGCTGTGAAAGGCGTGATATGGCTGTACGGATCGTAACCCGGCTGACATTGAAGGTATCGGCGAGTTCCCTCTCTGCCGGCAGCCTGCTTCCCCGATGAAACTTGCCGCTGAGTATATCCTGCCTGAGCCTCCGAACCACCTGGTCAACGAGTGTCGATGGATCTTTCATTTAAACCCCCTGAGGCAATATTGGTAACACCAATTTAAATAACATCCCTAAAAAAGCAATAAAATTTTAATAAATAGGAGAATTGATACTATAAAATAGCTTTTTGGTACTACCAATAAGTAACGAAAAAAATGCCCGCAGGGATTAAGAATAAAAATATCCGGTTTGGGAAGGCTTTATAGTAGGGTCCTCCTAACCTTTGTGCACTGGTCGTAACATGGAGCGATAGTTATTCCGATTTGGGAAAACCGCTGAATGGACATAATCGGGCAACTGTGACGATGCAATGCCAGAATGGCACTGCAGTACATATAAGAAAAAGCATGCGCCGGAGCAAAGGCAACAAGTGATCTATGAGGCTTTGAATTTGTCTTGTAATCCGGGTCCGACAATTAAGAGCATAATCGAATGAAATTTAAATTTGCAGTGCCATACAATCAAATTATTCACTACAAAATACTGATTCGGATTTACCCCATCATATCAAAACCCTGGTTGATCTGGATGATGGCATCGAACCGTATGGTAATGGCTTGGGGATTAAGGCTTTGTACCTTGCAGGAGAAGGTTCAGAAATCAGCCGCCAAGGGCCTTGGCGAGGGGGTTAAAAAGGCCTTGATGCTGGATTTGTTCAAGCTGTAGCGGGGTCGTTCAACATCGCGACATCTAACAGCAGATCGTGGGGTCAAACTTTTACTGCGGTTATTAACCGCGGAATTCATGGAATATACAGAAAGACGTTTGTTAACCACGGAACATACGGAATACACAGAAAGAGTTTTCGGGTTTTTTTTCCGTGTGTTCAGTGTCTTCCGTGGTTTGTTCCTTTCTTTTGTAATGCTGTTGGTTACGTGCGTAGTCAGCTTGAGAAAGACGTTTGTTAACCACGGAACACACGGAATACACAGAAAGAGTTTTCGAGTTTTTTTCCGTGTGGTCCGTGTTTTCCGTGGTTTGTGCCTTTCTTTTGAAATGCTGTCATTAAAAAAACAAGAAGTTTTTCCGGCTTCGCCGCAACCCACTGCCAACAAACGGCTACGATTGGTGTTCCAAGACAGCAGGGGGCGATGCGCACATCGCCCCTTATGCTTTTCAGTTGAATCTGGATGTTATTGGATTACCAACTGGGCCCGGCGATTTTTGGCCCAGGACACCTCATCCTGACCCCGAGCGATGGGCCGCTCTTCGCCGTAGCTGACGATGTACAACCGGTCGGCGTCGATGCCCAGAATGACCAGAAAATCTTTTACCGAATTGGCGCGCAGGTCGCCCAACGCCAGGTTGTAGGCATCCGTGCCGCGCTGATCGCAATGGCCTTCAACCGTGATTTTCAAATCCGGATTTTTGTGCAGATATTCAGCGTCGTATTTCAGGATCTGCCGGGCTTTCTCTGACAATGCCGCGCTGTCGAATGCAAACGGTATGTTGTCGTTGACAAATTCCGCTTCGGAAGTTTCAGGGACCGTCGCTTCAGCAATGGGTTCGGCCGGATCGGACATCTCGGCGCTTTTGGCCTCGTCCGTCGGAAGTTCCGGCTGAGAGGTCACTGGTGGATTGGCTTGCACCGATGGAGGGACTTGAACCGAATCTTTGGCACACGAAACCAACAAGGGCATGACAGACAGCATCATGACCAGACTGAGGGGCAACAACAAATTTCTTCTCATTTTTTTTCCTCCTTCGTTTTAACATTGACTGATCGTTTATAAGTGTTCTGCGGGGTATCAGCAGAAGCAGTTCCTTTCAGGGGATTGTGAAGTGGATCGCGCTGGTTGTTACCTTGTGACTCGGATTCCGGCTTGATTTGATGCCTGCTGAAATTGGAGATGGTGTTCATTGCCTTGACCGATGCCATCTCCAGGCTGTCGATAATCTGCCCTGTGGTGGAGGTTATCTTGGCATGGAAAAGCAGCAGCGGAATCGCAGCCATCAGGCCGAAGGCCGTTGTGTTCATGGCCACCGAGATACTGGCGGAGAGCAGGTCGGCCTTTTCGGCGGGGTTGGCATTGGCCACCGCGGTGAAGGCCTCGATCAATCCCATGATGGTGCCCAGCAGCCCCAGCAGGGTGGCGATATTGGAGAACAGCGCCACGTAAGGGGTTCGCTGTTCCAGCCGGGGGATAATCTCCATCATGCTCTCCTCCATGGCGATCTCGACATCCTGGCGGCGCCGGACCGAACTGTGGCGCGCCAGTCCCATGCCCAGCATTTGCGAGATGGTTGATTTATCCCTGTTGACCACGGCCCGCACTTTTTCGAACTGACCCTTTACCAGCATCGGATAGAGCAGATTCCACATTTTGCGGTTGACGTTGCGGATGCGGCTCAGTTGATACCAGCGCTCTATCGCAATGGCCATACCGGTCAAAAACACGAACAGAATGGGATACATGAATATGCCTCCCTTTTGGAAAAACGCCACCATTGAATTCAGACCCATTACTTTTCTCCTATAACTTGATGATCACTGTTCCAAACGCAGACATCTCTACCCCGCCGGCAGAAAGTCGATGGGGTAGAGAATGGTCAATACCGGCACGCCTTCTTTGAAACCGAAGTTGAACCGTTTGATGCGCGCGACGATCTTGGCGACGAGTTCGGGCGATGCCAGATCGGTTGACTCCACCTTGCACAAAGAGACCGCACCGCTGGTTTCGATGCTGATGCGCAGCAATATCTTTCCGCGCAGGGTCGGGTCCTTGCGCAGCTCCCTGTTGTAAATCCGATAAAGTGTCGCCTTGTAGCGGTCGAATACGATCTGGATCTCTTCATCGGTCCGGCCGGGTCCGGGGCCGCCATCGCTAAGCGGCCTGCCCGATTCCGCAATATCCGCGATGGAGCTTTGCACATCCGCAAAGCCCGCGCCGTTGCCCCTGCTGCCGCCCCTGCCGATGCCGCTGCCGCCAAGGCCATTGCCGTTGCCATTGCCGACATTGCGGCTGACGCTGGCAACTCTGATACCGCCGCTGGTGCCGGCCTTGGCCTGAATGGCAACCAGCGAACGCTGGGCCACCGCCTGTCCGGCAACCCGCGGACTGGCTTTGCTGATGCGCGCTTCGGTGCCAAGCTTGGCAATGGGGGTTTCATCCATCAGATCGGAAAACGAGTTCTTGAATGCCAGCACACCGACGCGTTCCGCATTTTTCCGGGCTGCTTTGGCACCACCACCGCCACCGCCACCACCACCGGCCGCCAGCCTCTGTTTCGGCTTTGACGATTTTGACTTTTTGGACTTTTTCTGAGTCTTGGGGACTGGCTTGGTCTTATCATTGGGCTTCCGGGGCGTCTCGTTGACTTTTCTGGCTGCCGGTTTGGGCTGTGGCAGAGGCTTGGGCGGTTCCTTTTTCACCAGCTTTGCCAATCGCTCCGGAATCTCCTCCACAGTGACTGCGGGGTCCGGTGCGGGCACCGTTATCAGCCGGAAGACAGTGCCGAAAACAAAACAGACCAAAAGCGCCACGAGAACGGCGCGACGAAAGCGCTTTTCGCTCTCGGCCTCGCTGGTCCAGGGCATGATCATCTCGCGGAACGGCACGGGCGACATCTTTCGCTCGATGACGAACTCTTCCTTGCGCCGTTCCTCACGATCATGGGCATCACGAACCAATTCGTAAAGGTCGTCCAGTTCGTTCAGCCGCTGATCGATCTGTGCCTGGACAGACGCCTGTTTTTCCAGGACTCCGCTTATTTGGCTTTCAAAGCGGGCAACGCGTCCCCGGACCCGTCTCAGATGATCGTCGGCACTTCTCTGCTCGGCGAGTCCCTTCCAGAAGAGTTCGCCCGCTTTCAGTTCATCCAGCCTGCCCAGCGCACTGCACACCTCTCCCAGGGTATCGAAACGCCGTCTGGCCTCGGAAAACGTATCGAGCTCCGCCTCTACCCGGCGCAGTTCATTCTCGAGGGCCTCGTGTTTTTTTCGAGTCGTCTCGATCTGCGCATTTAAGGGCGCCAATTCTTCTGCCAATAATGTATTATTTTCGGTTCCCACTAGCTCTGGGCCTCCTTCTGGCTGACGGCAAGGGAGATCTTGCCGTATCCAGAAGCTGTGCAGGTTGACATTATTCTCTTAAGTACTCTGAACGGAATCGTCTTGTCCGCAAGGATCGTGACTTCCTTGCTTTCAACGGCCGCCTTTGTACTTATGCCGATGATATTGCGTTCAAGCTGCGTCAGCCGTTCGGTTATTTCAGCCACGTCTCCAATGCTGGTGTCCAGCAGTTGAGCCGTGCCGATCACGGGCTCGCCCTGAACCACGATGAACTCCGGGCTGACCATAATCACAACGGTTTCCCTGGGTTTGGCCTCGACAACCGAGTCGGGCAGCTTGATCTGTTTGGGCGCTTCAAGAACTTCGCTGCCGCCTGAATGGAACAGCAGAAAGAAAACCAGGATGGTAAAAACATCCATCAGCGAAGTCAGGGGCAGGCTGGTTACCTGCTTCTTGTTGCGCCCCATTCGTCTCATACGCCGGCTGCTTCTCATGGTGCGTCTCCTATGGATATGTCGGGAAAGAGGACGATTTTTTCAACCTCTTCGCTGCCTTCTTTCTGTCTCTCGGTGCCGCGCACCAGGTCCATGATCTGAATCAGGTAGTCGTATTCGATGTCCGGCTCCATCAGAACCGTTGCGTCTTCCTTTTCCGGGAACTGGGCCTTGAGGCGCAGCAGCATCTTGTTGAGCATCTCCATGTCGTACTCGCCGTCCTTTTTGGGGATGGCTGCCTCCACGGAGTTGCCGTTGGCGATTTCGAAGCCGGCCTTGCGCACAATGACCTCGATGGCGAAGTTGGGGGTGTCTACCGCAGCGCCGCCGGAACTGGTCGGAACGCTCATCTCCATGATCGTTACCCGCGAGAAGACGGCGCTGATGAGCAGAAACGGGATGAGAACCACCATCAGGTTCAAAAACGTGGTGATATTCAGCTCCGGCGTTTCCACCATGCGGTTTCTGAATCGTTGTCGTCTGGTCATGATTCATCCGTTTCGAATTGGCGTTTGGCAAAGTTGGAGATGGTGTTCAACGCCTTGATCGACGCCATCTCCAGGCCGTCGATGATCTGGCCTGTGGTGGATGTCAGCTTGGCGTGCAGCAATAGCAGCGGAATGGCCGCCATCAAGCCGAATGCCGTGGTGTTCATGGCCACCGAAATACTGGCCGACAACAGGTCGGCCTTCTCCGCCGGGTTGGCGTTGGCCACGGCCGTAAAGGCTTCGATCAACCCCATGATCGTTCCCAGCAGACCCAGCAGCGTGGCGATGTTCGACAATAGGGCCACGTAGGGCGTACGCTTTTCCAGCTGGGGAATGATCTCCATCATGCTCTCTTCCATGGCGATCTCGATGTCTTCGCGACGCCGCACCGCTCCCTGGCGCGCCAACCCCATGCTCAGCATCTGCGCCATGCGGGACTTGTCCTTGTTGACCATCTGGCGCGCCTTTTTAAACTCGCCCTGAGTCAGGACCGGGTGCAGTTTTTTCCACACGCCGTTGTTGGCGATCCGGATGCGATTCAATTGGATGTAGCGCTCGATCGCTATGGCCAGGCCAATGGCAAAAACGAGCAGAATCGGGTACATGAACGTTCCGCCCTTCTGAAAAAAGGCCACCAGAGTATAAAATCCCATTATGATCCTCCTGAACCGGACATCTTGCTGTTTGCCGATGTCGTCTTCAACTGGCGCCGGACCGTCCGGTGATTGGACTTCCGGCGGCCGTTACTTGGCTGTACTGACCTTGTAAAAATCCAACTGCCGCTTGAAAACATCCCGGTCGACCGGCATCTCCCTTTCGTTCAGCATGGCGTTCAAACTCGTCTCCACGCCGATCTCGGAACTCTTCCAGGGCAGGATGTACAGCGATTTGGGCGCTTCGTCGTTGCCCACAATGGACATACCGGAAAGTTCCTTGGCCGTGGGGTCCACCGGATTGGACGCCTTCTTCTCACCCTCCTTGGCCAGAGCCGGTCCGGACAAAAGAACCGCCAGGCAGACCACACCGAGGCAGAGTCCGCGACCGCCACGCATGAAGACGTGAATTCTTTGCCGCCATGAACCGGAAACCGGAATTCGAAACGCCATCTTCAGCCCCCCATCCGGTTGCGCAAATCCGCAATCCAGGTATCGACCTGCTTGTCATCGGGATTGGCATCGCTGTACTTTTCGTAGTGCTCCAGGGCGCAGGCCAGATCGTTCAAATAGAGATCGCAGAGGATGCCTAAATTTCTGTGTGCCGGGTAGTACAGGGGACAGCTG
>ENA-ORCU01000764-ORCU01000764.1-marine-metagenome-genome-assembly--contig:-NODE-764-length-11081-cov-3.434297_pt1 | contig 11081 bp, 10 predicted proteins | sample MGYA00248631_ERZ508512 | MGnify/ENA primary metagenome ERZ508512 (study PRJEB26183, sample SAMN06268844) | marine metagenome | isolation source: Tt an P1 anaerobic enrichment on pine from sediment taken... | reverse complement strand
TTCCGAGGCGGCACAGAGTTAAACAACAGCGGTTTTTTCCAGAATATAAGACAATCTGTTAAGGAAACGGCATTGATGGTATTCTCAAAAAACACTTGGACGATTTCAACCAGTTCCTGAAAGAGGTGAAAGCCAACTATCTTTCCGATAAAAAATAATTTGTAACAGCTTAGCAGTTAACAATGATGATGGTATACCGAGATCACAAGAATCTGGGAGACTTGATGGTCAAAAAGCCCTTCGACTCTTCGTCGAACTCAGGGCTCAGGCTGAACAGTGGTGGGGATTGTCGCTCATTGGCTCAGGCAGGCCTGATTGAAAAATATGGCTCCGGTATCAAACGAATCCTTGAAGGCTTTTCCCAGTATGGCCTTTCACAGCCTCGGTTTGAGGAACTACAGCACGGTTTTAAGGTGACCATTTATAAAACCACCCAGAAAACCACCCAGAAGATGAGTACCCGGGCCATGATTCTGGGGGAACTGAGGCGGAATCCGAAAATCACCCGAAGCGAATTATCAGAAATACTGAATAAAAGCCCAAATACGATAAAGGAGCACATTGCCCGGTTAAAAACAGAGGGGATTATTAAACGGGTGGGCAGTGACAGGAATGGGTATTGGGAGCTACTGGACCGAGGTCAAAGATGAAATATCGTGACGCCCCGACTTGCGAAAAAGGAACAAAATAGATGCGATTGAAACGAAGCCGGATTAAAAAAAAGACTGGAAATTAACCACAGATGAACACAGACATACACGGATTCATAAAAACAATTCTCGAATTTGTTAACTCTCCCTTCAATGTCAAGACTGAACTAAAAGAAAGTCAATAAGCTCTTGGGCATCGCGAGCAGATCTCACCGCCTCCTTTACCGCTTTAAGCCGATGTGGATCGTTGATCTGGTTAATCAGCGGCATGATCTTAACGCTATCGTCGGGAAACTTAAGACTTACAGCCAGTTCAATTCCTTCCATCAGCCCTTCCCGCATGCCTTTTTCCATACCCTGCCGGATGCCTTTTTCCATACCCTGCCGGATGCCTTTTTCAAAACCTTCCTGGCGAAGTTTTTCCGCAAGCGTCATGATAAAATCCCCCTCTTTGGCGGTCAAAGATTGCTCGACAATCGCTTTGATCTGATCCGCCGACATATCATCGATTGTGTGGAACAGGTACCTCATTACCGCCTCTATGTATTGAAGCCCGGTCTCCTTTTCCATCAGTTCCCGCATGAGGGAAAAAATGCCGGGCAACTTTTCCGCCACGTCCGGATCAAAAATATGCTTGAAGATCAGCATGACCACCCGGGCCAGGACCGCGCCCTTGATCTCCTCGTCGGAAAACCGGGCAAGATCGTAAAGCACAAATCGAAAATCAGGAATATAATCGGCGAGAACATCGCTGGGGCCGGTAAGTAAGGATGACAACCTCGTCTCGCCTGCCCAAGGGAATCTGCCGTGGTAAAGTACCAGAGGAATCACCACGGGCAGCGCCGTTTTTTTATCCTGTTTGAGAGCGAGTTGCCAGATTTTCAGCATATATTCGAGAAGCTGAAGGTGAATCAGCTTTTCCTCATAGCTTTTGTGCTCAAACAGAATATAGACATATCCCGGCGCATCGGCCAGCCTCACTTTGTAGAGCATATCGGAAAAATATTCCCTAAGCTCCTTCTCCACAAAGGAATCCTTGCAGATTTCAAGGGTGCCGAGGTCGGTAACGGTGAGGACTTCCTGGGGAAGGTAATGGCGCAAGAAGCTTTGCGCCACCGCAAGATCGCTCCAGGTTTCCCGAAACAATTTGTCATGGGGGTTGGTAACCGTCGCCATCGCCTGTAATGCACCTTCCAGATAACCGGTTCTGTGTTAACGCAGCTTCAAACCGACATCGACATGTGATAACCTGTACACATTCAAAATAGCTCAGTTATTAAAATATGAAATACCATGGTGCCCCCGACTTACGCAATAGGAACGTAATAGATGCTATTGCAACGAATCCGGATTAAAAAGGACTGGAAATTGACCACAGATAAACACGGATACAGGAAAAATACCAAATCACAGGTTCCAAATCTCAAATAAATTCCAAATTACAATATCTGAATTTTCCTTCAAATTTAGACATTGACAGTTTTGAAGGAAAAGGGTTGATAGGCATTCTGAAAAAAGCAGACCGATCATTTGAGCTCGCTGGCAAACGAAGTTTCCGGGCTGTTAATAAAATACTTGCCGAACCTGGCTTTTAAACCCCATGAACTCAGAATGTTCCCGAAGGAGATAACCGATGAAGTTCTGGCGCATCTCAGGGAAGCCGGCATGCCCCCAGGCTACGAGATTGATTAAACAGAATTATTAGCCAGACGAGAGAATAATTTATTGAATGTTTTTGTGGAAGGCTTTATATTTTTTTAAGAAATTTGTTATTCCGTCGTCTTTTCAATACTCTGCGGAGGAATTCACCATGGACATTGCTGAAAAAATCTACCAGGAAGCTCGCCGGTTGCCTGAACCACTGGCTCGTGAGGTTCTTGACTTTATCGGATATCTTGAAACCAAACACGGTTTGCGTGATCTTCAAATTGAGCCACTAAAGCAAGCACAGATACACGCAATGAGCAATGTGTGGGACAATTTAGAAGATGAGGCATGGAATGATATGTAAGCCCGGTGAACTTGTTGGCATCCCATTTCCCTACTCGGATCTAACTACCCCCAAAAAGCGCCCAGTTCTTGTATTGACATTTCCTGACAGGCACGGTGATTTCATGGGATTAGCGGTTACCTCAATACCGACTGAAGAATCGGCGGTTCCAATCGATAATGAATCGATGGTTGCTGGCCACCTTCCGAAACCAAGTTGGATACGCTATGATAAAATCTTTACTTTGAGCGAAAATATCGTCATCAGAAATTACGGCACACTGAATATAGATATTTTTTTGAAAGTCAGAGAGAAGTTGTGTAGCTACCTTGGATGCACCAACCCTTAAATCAGACTAACGTTTTTCCCATTCAAGGAAAAATGACATGGTATCGAGAAATCGCTTAAAATCACCAAGACGTTCATTGATGTTTGCATAAAGCTGATCGCCATCCACCTCCCAGTAAAGATTCCTGATCAAATCGGGGCATTGACAACCTCCTCCAAATATCTGCGGCGGAATGGGGAAAAATCAAAATATTTTTTTAGTACCATGCCCTGGAAATCAGCCCTGAAATTCGGATCCATGTCAACGATTACCTGCCCGTGGCGTATTACGTTCTGTACGAAAGATATGGGTGCGGCGTTAAGGAGCCGGACATCTACTTGATAATCAGAGATTTTTTCGATTTCAGACTCCATATTCATTTCGAACTGTAATATCCGGTCAACGGGATTCCGAGTTACGATCAGCAAAAGCAAAAAATCTTAGCGCCCTTTCCGCCTTGAGCGTAGCGAGCGGTTCAACATTTTTATTCAATGGTATTGCAATACGCTAACTTTTAATCGTCCCATCAGAAACCTACAATTTATAGATCAACACAACCTGAGTATTGACCAACCATCATTTTTGCCCTATTATGAGCAGAAATATTACTCATAACGGGCAATGCCGTGGAAAACCTATTCTCAGGACTAATCACATCAAAAACACGGATCAAACTGTTGATCCGTTTTTTCTTTAATCCCGAAACCAAATCCTACCTCCGGGAACTTTCCAAGGAATTTAACGTTTCGACCAATTCTGTCAGAGAAGAACTCAACCAACTGACCAAAACCGAGCTTCTGAAATCCGCAAAGCAAGGTCGCCAAGTGGTATACAGCGCCAACGCAGACCACCCTCTGTTTCCGGAGCTGAAATCCATGGTCAGCAAGGTAATTGGCATCGATCGGGTGATCGATGGAATCATTGATCGCCTTGGCCAACTGGAGCGGGCTTTCATCATTGATGATTACGCAGAGGGCAAGGATACGGGGATTATCGACCTTCTCCTCGTGGGAAACATCGACAACTATCATTTAAACGATTTGAGCAAAAAAACTGAACGCTATATAAAAAGGAAAATACGTTCCCTGGTTTTATCCACTTCCGAATATCCGGATTTTCAAGAAATGCTTGAAAGCCGTCCGCACATCCTGATTTGGAGTAAAAAATGAACTTGAATAGTGGCAATATCTCCGTTGCGGTCATCGGTTCGGGCTACTGGGGGAAAAACCTTATTCGTAATTATCACCAACTTGGTGTGCTTAAATTAATCTGCGACAAAAACGAAAGCCTTTTATCAGCCTTCAGAGATCAGTATCCTGACGTTGAGACCTGCATGGCGTTAAGCGATGTGCTTTCACGTGATGACATCCATGCCGTCGTTATCGCAACACCGGCCGAAACCCATTACAGCTTCGCCAGGGAAGCGCTGCTTGCCAACAAACACACCTATATTGAAAAACCGTTGGTTCTGGATGAGTGCGATGCGGAAGACCTCATTTCTCTTGCCGAGAAAAACAAAAAAGTTTTAATGGTCGGTCACTTGCTGCAGTATCACCCTGTCTTTGTTACCTTGAAAGAACTTGCACGCAACGGCGAATTGGGAAGAATCAATTATATATATTCCAATCGCCTTAATCTTGGCAAAATAAGGCGGGAGGAAAACATTCTCTGGTCCTTTGCCCCCCATGATATTTCCATGATTCTATCTCTTGCCGGGGAGGAACCTGTCTCAGTATTTGCCCACGGCGGCAATTACCTGCATAAGCGAATTGCAGATGTCACCACAACGCACCTTGAATTTCCGTCTGGGTTGCAAGCGCATATTTTCGTATCCTGGCTGCATCCATTTAAAGAACAAAAGCTCGTCGTCGTTGGGGATAAAAAAATGGCTGTCTTTGATGATACTCAGCCATGGAAAGACAAATTGCTGCTTTACCCTCATCAAATAAACTGGAAAAACAATTCCCCGATTCCGATAAATGGTGATCCTGAAAGGGTGGACATTCCGCAGGATGAACCGCTGAAGCTTGAATGCATGCATTTTATAGAGTGCATTAATACAGGCAAAACGCCCATGACTGACGGTGCGGAAGGTCTTCGTGTACTCAAAATTCTAAACGCGGCTCAACGCTCTTTGGATGTGACTATAGCACCATACCACCAGCCTGCAAATCAATCGCAGATTACACCTCTTACATCGTCCAACCGGCGAGACGATTCTCAACCAACCATTCCCCCTATCCACTCCAACGTTTTTATACATGACACAGCGATTGTGGATAGAAACTGCAAAATTGGTGATGGTACAAAAATCTGGCATTTCTCGCATGTGCTTGACGGTTCCACAATAGGTGAAAAGTGCAATATCGGCCAGAATGTTGTTATCGGACCGGATGTAACAATAGGCAAGGGATGCAAAATTCAAAACAACGTTTCGGTCTATAAAGGAGTAACACTGGAGGATGACGTTTTCTGTGGCCCGTCCATGGTTTTTACCAATATTTATAACCCGCGTGCTGAAATCAAAAAAATGGACCAGATCCGGTCCACGTTGGTAAAACGAGGTGCAACTATCGGCGCCAACGCCACCTTGGTTTGCGGAATAACTTTGGGACGATACTCGTTCATCGGTGCCGGGGCCGTTGTGAATGTAAATGTCCCGGACCACGCGATCGTTGTCGGCAATCCTGGCAGACAGATCGGTTGGGTGTGTTTTTGCGGGGGGCGTCTGACTGATGAGATAGAATGTCTTGAATGTGGAAACACATTCACAAAATGCGAAAGCGGGCTAAAATGAAAATTGCGACTATCGTCGGTGCACGCCCACAATTCATTAAATCTGCGCCTGTCTCCAGAGCCATTGCGGCATATAACCAGAGGAGTGCTTCAGTGTGCTCACCAATTACAGAAATCGTCATCCATACCGGGCAGCACTTTGACGCTGATATGTCGGATGTCTTTTTCAGAGAACTGGATATTCCAAAACCGGCATATAACCTTGGTATTAACAGCGCTTCACACGGTGCCATGACGGGCCGCATGCTGGAAAAGATAGAAGAAATTCTGATTAAAGAAAATCCGGATTGGCTCCTGGTTTATGGTGACACAAATTCCACCCTCGCCGGGGCGCTTGCCGCAGCAAAACTGCATATCCCGATAGCGCATGTCGAGGCAGGGCTTCGATCTTTTAATCGAGAAATGCCCGAAGAAATAAACCGTATCCTCACCGACCAATGCGCAGCTATACTCTTCTGCCCCACAGAAACAGCCGTAAAAAATCTTAAAAATGAAGGTTTCAACAATATAGCCAATAATGGGAAACTGATAGATGAAAAGCTTTTAAAAGATGAGCCTTCGGCCTTTAACTTTCAGGTTTCGCCCCTGGTCGTTAACGTTGGTGACACCATGTACGATGCTGTACTGCAGTTCTCTGAAATTGCCAAAAGGCGATTAAACATTCTTGAAAATTTGGATATAAAACCAAAAGAATACCTGCTGGCAACAGTACATCGTCCATATAATACAGACAACCCCGAAAACCTACACAATATTCTTTCAGCTTTCATTGAATTAAACGAACCAATCATATTCCCAGTCCACCCGCGCACAAGGCAATGTTTATTAGATTCAAAACTGAACATTCAACATTCAAAATTAAGATGTATTTCGCCAGTCGGCTATCTTGACATGCTCATCCTTGAACAACATGCGAGAGCAATCCTCACCGACTCCGGCGGTATGCAGAAAGAGGCATACTTATTTGGCGTGCCCTGCGTTACAATGAGAACGGAAACCGAATGGATGGAAACGGTGGAAGTAGGTTGGAATGCGGTAGTAGGAGCAGATAGGAAACATATTGTTAAAACAGTCAGATCTTTGAAATCGGATATTCCCCGGCCAGAGTTTTATGGAAATGGTCGGGCGGTGAAAAATATAATCTACTGCTTAGCAGCTAATCAACTTACTGACGAATAACCACATGTCAAATCATTCATATAGCTTTGCAGGAAATGTTTTAAAGCTCGTCACAGGCAACGTATTTGCCCAAGCTTTAGGTGTGCTTGCCGCACCGTTCATCGCGAGGCTATTTACGCCAGAGGCATTTGGTATTGCGGCCCTTTTCTTGTCCATTACAAGTATCATCAATGTTGTGGTTTGCCTACGCTATGAAGTTTCCATCATGCTCCCAAAAACCGATGAGGAAGCTGCGAATTTATTAGGAGTTAGCCTCGCATTTGTCTTAATCACAACAGGAATCAGCATATTAGGTATCTTTTTTGCGTGGGATATAATAGCAGATCTTCTTATGTCACAAAATCTGAGAAAATATCTTTGGCTGATCCCGGTTTCCGTATTTGTCAACGGTACATTTGTGGCTCTGAATTACTGGAATTCCAGAACCAAACACTTTGGTCGACTTTCCATTGCAAGGATTATTTCATCTGTTGCTACTCAGACAACAAAATTGGGAACTGGCATTGCCGGTTTTGTTGGCGCGGGTGTGCTCATTGGTGCAGATATTCTTGGACAGATTGTCTCTACCCTTATTCTTGGTTGGAAAATATGGCGAGATGATGGCCAACTATTCAAGGATAGTATTCACAGAAAAAAAATGGTGGCCAACCTAAAGCTGTACAAAAAATTTCCTCTCTATGGAATTTTTCCATCCCTGCTCGACAATTTGACCCTCGCAATGCCGGTTCTGTTCTTCACTAAATTCTTTGGTTCTACAGTTACGGGATACTATTCATTCGGTATGAGAATTATTCAATTACCGGTCACCTTAGTCGGCGTATCAATTTCTCAAGTTTTTCATCAGAAAATTGCAAGCACCCAAGCTGTAACAGGAGAAATATCATTTTACGTTGAACAAGTTTTTCAAAGGCTGGTTTTTATGACCATTCCCATTTTGTTAGTAATGCTATCCGCACCTTTATGGTTTAAAATTTTGTTTGGTCCACAATGGAATGTTGCTGGTCAATACGTTATGATCTTAGCTCCTGGCGTGGCGTTGAGGTTTACGGTATCTCCAATAAGCGTAGTTTTTGGTGTGCGAAACAGGCAAGAGTTAGCAGCAATTTGGAAAGTTATTTCATTGATAAGCACAGCCATTTTATTGGGAGTGAGTCTCCCGTTTGCAGATGCTAAATATTCATTATATTTTCTAGTAATAAACGATCTTTTTATATATTCTTTGTACCTATATCTGATTTTTCGGGTAAGTAGAGCAAGCATAAAACGGGCGATATTTTCTGTTGCTTTGAGGTAAAATTAATGTGCGGAATAGCAGGCATTTTTGCATTTAACGAGTGTAAAATCCCTCTTAAAAATATTCAATTCATGAATAAAGCAATGCATCACAGAGGCCCGGATGATGAGGGAATCACATTTTTCAATGCTACGGGTAACGCGTTGATATATGGAGATAAAAATACCCCAGTAGAGGTTTATAAATCAGACGCCCTTTATACGCCACAAGAGCCGTTCTCCGGGACAGTTCCTGATGGCGCATTTATTGCTTTTGGGCATACTCGACTTTCGATTGTCGATCTTTCCACAGCCGGGCATCAGCCCATGTGCACAGAAGATGGCCGATACTGGATTGTCCATAATGGAGAGATTTATAATTTCCAGGAAATCCGGGAAGAGCTTAAAAAAAAGGGGGAATTTTTTTCCAGCAATACGGACACAGAGGTTATATTGAAGGCATACCGGTTGTGGGGACCGGACTGCCTTGAGCGCTTTAACGGCATGTGGGCATTTGCAATATGGGATAATCACGAAAAAGTCCTTCTATGCTCGAGAGACCGTATTGGAATCAAGCCTTTCTATTATTATCTTACTGATGATTTTTTCCTCTTCGCTTCTGATATAAAGACCCTGATCGCATCTAAATTATACAGACCAGAACCGAATTGGGAAGGTGTTTATCATGCAATGAGTTTTTATTGCGCACCCAGGCCAATGACATGTTTTAAAGGTGTTCGTGCACTGGAACAAGCACATTACTTAACCGTAAATCTTCAAAAAAACTTCAAGACGCGACGTTTCTGGAGCATGCCTGTTGGGCAAATTGATTACTCTAAAAATGAAAAGCAATGGACTGAAGAATTGGAATATACCCTGCGGCAGGCGGTAAACCGCAGACTTGTTGCTGATGTACCCATAGGTACTTTTATGAGTGGAGGTGTAGACTCAACCACAATCTCAGCAATTGCTGCGCAGGAGCATCCGGGAATTAAGGCATTTACATTGGCATATCAAAATGATGTTCCTGAGATGGATGAACTGCCGCAGGCGACAGCCACAGCAGCAATGTGGCCAATGAGGCATATTGTCGAAGTTATGAGGCCGGAGAACGTGATAGAATGCCTACCAGAAATAACGCGCTGCTATGAGGAGCCTTTTTACAGCTTGGCTCCTAATTATATGATTTCTAAATTGGTTGCGAAGAACGAGGTAAAGGTTATTTTAAACGGTCTTGGCGGAGATGAACTCTTCTGCGGATATGGGCGTGAAAGGTTAGTAAACATCTGGAGGATGATAAGACCGTGGCAGAAGGTTATTTCCCTATTCCCTCTGCTGAATGGGAAATATAAAAAGGTCAAAATGATTTCCGAGTTTAAAGATACCTTTGAATGCTACGTATTTGGTTTTTCTACATTTACAGAAAAAGAGAAAAAAAGTCTGTTTAATCTTATTGAAGCAGATAGATGGGACAGTTTCAATACCTTTAAGCAACTTTACGAACTGGAAGGCCTCCCATTTACCGATTCCATTGAAGCGATTTGTTATTTTGATATTGTCAACTATATCGGCAATCACCATGTATACAGATTGGATCAGTTTACTATGAATTTTTCTCTGGAAGGCCGATTCCCTTTTTTGGATCATGAACTTGTGGAACTTGCTTGCCGTATGCCGAGTTTTCTAAAGGTTAAGAACGGTGTTGGCAAATATATCTTGAAAAATGTAGCTAAAAATTTAATTCATCCGTCGTGTATTTCAATGAAAAAAAAAGGGTTTGGACTGCCGGTTGGGCACTGGATGAAATCTTCCCTGAAAGACACTCTTGAACTCGGTTTGAATGAAGTTCGAAAAACTGGTGTTATTGATTATCCAGAAGCTGAATCAATGAAGCAGCAATTTATGAACAGTCAAATGAGTTATAATAAGCTTTGGTTCATAGTTTCTTTAGGATTGTGGTTGAGGGCGTTTGGAATGAGTGGGAGATAAATTGCTGCAACGGTTTTTGTTACATTAAAGGATTGATAGCGAGAACACACTATGGATATTTCTAAGTCATACGATGCGAATTTTGTCTTTTTAGGACATCGCAGTTATATCCACGGCTCAAGTATGACCTATGGATTGCTTGACGCCGTTAAAAGCTGGTCAATGGATTCTATAAAACGCTTGCAACTTAATGTGAGGGCTCTTTTGAAAGAGCAAGGCAAGTACGATCTTTTTTGCAATGAGAGAGAAAAAAATCGTGTAGAAAAAAAATATAATGCAATGTTTCGCCTACAATGCGGCAAGGATATTTTTTTTGTAGGACTAAAGGGGCGTAAAGAACCTGTATCGATTTCTGAGTCGTATGATGAAGAAAAATTAATTACAGGTTGCCAAATTTTAAAGGGCTTTAAGGCTGCTACGCTAATACTCCATCCAGATAAGCTGATAATTAATACGATGATTGCTTTAAATAAGAATCTGGTGAACACGCTATTCCCATCCGAAGGCTATAGTCAATGGTTCCTGACCAGATATGATTTGGTTTGGGAAAAGACACACATGGTAGAGCCAACATTATTGAAAATTGAAGTTGTTGGAAATATAGGTTCAAGCCACACCAACTCGGCAATTAAATTTGACGGTAAGACAATTGGATCTATGTATTTCTCAAGGAATATAACACAATGATAGGAATTAATAACATAGGGTGCCATATCGCGTCAGAACGTATCAGCAATTTTGAAAAGGCCGAAAAACATGGAGTCACCCATGATTTTATTATGGAAAAAATTGGAATAGTTTCGGTGGCGCGTAAAAAGTCGTCAGAAAAAGCATCTGATCTTTGTGCCTTGGCGTATACTGATCTGTTAGCGCGTTT
>ENA-ORCU01000763-ORCU01000763.1-marine-metagenome-genome-assembly--contig:-NODE-763-length-11096-cov-3.162628_pt1 | contig 11096 bp, 11 predicted proteins | sample MGYA00248631_ERZ508512 | MGnify/ENA primary metagenome ERZ508512 (study PRJEB26183, sample SAMN06268844) | marine metagenome | isolation source: Tt an P1 anaerobic enrichment on pine from sediment taken... | reverse complement strand
CCACCTCGGTGGCGATGGCAAGCAGCGCGGCCTGCTACATCACCCCTCTCTATATCTGCAATCCGTTCGAGGCCGACAACCTCGACCTGCAGCAGGAGTTCTTCAACGGCTCCCTGCACGGACGCCTGTTCAAGCTGCATCCCAAGGGCAGCGATACCGAACGGCCGGGCAATTTCGGCTTCCTCGAAATCAATGGCAACCCCGGGGCCGACGCGATCCGCGATATCTTTGCCGGCGACCTGAACCCGACCTGCTACGACGCGGCCGAGGTCACCACCAAGCCCGGCGCGACGACCTCGATCCGGCAGGGCCTCAATGTGCGTTTCGATATCTTCGACGGCCCCTATAACCCGAGAGGCTACAGGCCGGCCCTGAATGTCCGGAAGGGCTATGTGCCCAAGAACCCGAACAGCCCCAATGCCTGCGATTCCGAACCCTGGTCCGACCCCGACCCCAGCGACAACGTCTTCGCGGGCTTTCCCGAGAACGATTTCATGGTTCCGCCCAACCAGGGCGCACTGGGCGCCACCATCGGCGAGGGCGATTGGGATGCAGAGACCTACTGGCAGCTCAACCACGGCGAGTCCCTGCCCGGCGACATGTACGAATCCTTCGACAACGGCCCCGGCGGCCCGGGCGCCGACGGCCCCTCGCGCTACGATGTCTACCGCTACGAGACCGACAACGGGCTGGTGCTTGACGAGGCCTCCTGGGACAGCTGGGGCAGCCCGCCCGAGGGCGAAACCGGCGAGGCGATCTGCAGCAACTCGACCAACAACGCGCTGCCGCCCACGGACGATCCCGACCGGCGCGTGATCTTCGCCGCGATCATCGACTGCCTGTCACAGGCCGGCCAGGGCAAGACGACCTTCGACGTCAACAGCTATGCCAGCATCTTCCTGGTCTCGCCGATGGCGAGGGACCCGGCCGACCCTTCGGCGGATTCCACCATTGATGTCGAGATCATCGACATCACCGGATGGGGCGGCAACGGAACGCTGGACGCGTTCATCCGGGACGAGGCGATCCTGGTGCGGTGACCGCCCCCTTCCGCGCGCCGGCACCCGATGGCGGGGGCGAATTGACCGCCCTCGCCGCCCTTGGCGACGCCGCGTCAGAGCCACAATCGCAGCGGTGATCGGCCCGTCCCTCCCGCACCGCGAAACAATAGCCCTGTCAGGGCAACAACGGTGCCGATTTCTTAACAGTTTTTAATGTTTTGTTGACTTTGCAATAAGCCTGACGGCACTTTGATCTATATCATGATTGCCCATCAGGAATTGGGGCAGGATTTGGACATAGGCGCGGAATCGCCACAGGGATTTCCTGTCAATCCCGACAGGGAATGATGTGAAGAGGGTTTGGAGGGACGAACCATGCACAAACTGACTTCGATGCTTGCCCGTTTCGGGCGCGACGTGAAAGGCCTTGCACTGACGGAATACCTTATTCTGCTTGGTTTACTCACTGCTGCAGTGATCGCCGCCGTCCTGCTGTTCGGCCAGGAACTCGGCGCGAACTGGGAAAGCTGGGGCAACTGGATGAGAGACCAGGATCTCGACGCGCCCGCGACGACGACCACGACCACGACCACCACCGGCGGGTAAGGCGGGAAACCGCCTCGCGCTGGCAGGTGTGGCGACAGCTCAGGGCCGTCGCCGCGCCCGCGACAGGAAAAGGGCGCCGCTGGCGGTTGGTGCGACCGCCGGCGTCCAGCGTGCCAGCCAGACGGCTGTCGGGCATGGAAGTGTTCTGGACTTGTCTAAAAATGAACTAGTCAAAACGACGATCCCCGCGCAAGATTGAAAAAGACTGGCATAATCGGGGATCTGAGGAGAGCATTCATGCGGTCATCCACATTACTCAGCCTTCTGATTGCGGCGGTCCTGGCCGCGGTGGCCGTCTTCGGCGCCCGGACATGGCTGAACGAAGAGCGTCAGCGCCTGTTTTCCGAAGCGAGCCAGAGCGTTGAGGATGAGCCGGAAACGATCCGCACCATCGTGGTGGCCGGCGAGCCTCTGCAGTTCGGCGAAAGGATCACCCCCGACAAGCTGAGCGAGATCGAGTGGGCCAGCGATGTGACCCCGCGCGGCTCCTATGACAAAATCAGTGACGTGCTGAAAGGCGACAAGGAGGAAGACGCCCGCTTCGTCGTTTCTTCGATGGAAGAGGGCGAAGCCGTTCTCGCCTCCAAGATCACCGAACCCGGCCAGCGCGCGAAGCTTTCGACGGCGCTGACCCCGGGGATGAAGGCCATGTCCATCCGCGTGAACGACGTGCAGGGGGTCGCCGGCTTCGTGCTGCCGGGCGACCGGGTCGACGTCATGCTGACGCGCGCCTCGCGCCGGGCGGGCGAACAGGGATATGTCGACGTGCTGCTGCAGGGGGTGAAGGTCCTGGCCATCGACCAGATCGCCGATGACCGCAAGGACCAGCCCAGCGTGGTCCGCACCGTCACCTTCGAAGTGAATACCGAGGAAGCCCAGAAACTGGCCCTCGGGGCCAGCATCGGCACGCTGTCCCTGGCGCTGCGCAACATCGCCTCGACCGATATCGAGGACAGCAGGCGCGTCACGCTGCAGGACCTGGGCGAAGTCGATATCGCAGAAGACCTGGTGCCAAGCCCCCAGACGGAGGCGGAACTGGAGCGCCTGAACGCCCTGGAAGAGTTGCTAAAAGGTTTCACTGCCGGATTTTCTGAACGCATGGACAGCGTTGAGGCAAGCATTCAGAACCAAGAGCCGGTAATAATCGAGAAAGAGGTTGTTAAGGAGGTTCCGGTCGAGGCTGAGCCGAAAGTTGTGGCGCCCAGTCGAGCGACGATTGGCGTCATCCGCAACGGGCGGCGTGACGAGTACCGGGTCTTTTCCGAGCCGGACGACCAATAAGAAGGACGCCCCCTGCCGGCAGACGAGGCCGCGGTCTCGCGTTCCGAATGGGATTTGTGGCAGCATACGAGCGAATGGAGCCGAAACATGAGCTTCTACCAGAAACCGACAGCACAGGCCCTGCGCGCGGTCTTTTCCGCGGCGCTGCTGGCCGGGGGGCTTGCCCTTGGCGCCTCTCCCGCGATGGCGCAGAAGCCGATCATGATCGACATCGCCGACGGGCAGATTTCGAACGTGACCGTCACGCCGGGCCATACCCTCACCATCGAGACCGACCAGCCTTTCGCGAATATCGTGATCGGCAACCCCGAGATCGCCGACGTCTTCCCCCTGACCGAGACGTCTCTCTACATCCAGGCCAAGACCAGCGGCTTCACCAATGTCACGCTCTACGACGAGGCGCAGAAGCTGCTGGAGGTGATCGATATCCGCATCAAGCTCGACTACACCGAGCTGCAGGGCGCGATCAACCGCGCCGTGCCCAGCGCGCAGGTGGAGGTCACCAACATCAATGACCGCATCCGCCTGTCGGGCAAGGTGAAGGACAGCGTGGACCTCGCGCGCGTCCTGGAGATCGCGCGCCAGTATTCCTCCGAGCCGGTGATCAACGCCATCCGCGTGGCCGCCGCCCAGCAGGTCCAGCTGGACGTGCGCATCCTTGAGGTCAACCGCAACTCCGGCCGCGAACTGGGCGTCGAGCTGACGGGCACCGACCACTCGGGCGTGCGCTTCTCCACCGGCCTCAACGCGGCGACCGGGGTCGCCCCCTTCGGCAACGCGGTCGGCCATCTGCTGTCGATCTCCGGCACCAGCGTCGATTACGTGATCAACGCGCTTGAGGACAAGGGCCTGGCGCGGCGCCTGGCCAATCCCACCCTGGTCACCACCAGCGGGACCGAGGCGAATTTCGTGGTCGGCGGCGAGGTTCCGATCGACTCCTCCGTCTATGAGGCCGGCGAAGTCGTCGCCACCGAGACCGGCTATCGCGAATACGGTGTGCGCCTGAATTTCCGCCCCACCGTGCTGGACGACAACCTGATCAGCCTGCGCATCAGCCCCGAGGTGAGCGATGTCGACACCTCCCTCACCGTGAACGGCCAGCCCGCCTTCATCTCGCGCAAGGCCGAGACCACGGTCTCGCTGCGCGACGGGCAGAGCTTCGCCATTGCAGGCCTTCTGCAGGCCACCAACGAACGCAATGTCGAGCAGGTGCCGTGGCTGGGCCAGCTGCCGGTGCTGGGCGCGCTGTTCCGCTCCACGGCCTTCCAGAAGCGCGAAACCGACCTGGTCATCCTGGTGACCCCGCACCTGGTGCGCCCCGCCGCCCCGGACGAGCCGCTGCGCTCGCCGCTGGACGACGCGCGTTCCAGCGACGATATCGAGCTGTTCCTGCTGGGCATGCTCGAAGTGGACCGCCAGCTGCTGCGCCGCTTTGCCGATGGCGACGGCATCGTCGGCCCCTATGGCCACATGATTGATTTGGAGTTCGAAGATGGTCTCATCGAAAAGAAGTAAGCTCTTGGTCGCCGTCGCCGCCTTGGGCGCGCTGAGTGCCTGCGCGGATTACGACAATCACTGGGACACGATCACCTTCCGCGCCGGAAACGCGATCAGCCATAATTCCGGCGTCCAGGAAATCTCGCCCTGGCCGAGCAACGTTGAAAACACGACGATCGAACACGGCGGATGAGCCCTTCGGACGAAGATGAAACGCTGAGAGGGCGGCGCAAAGGGACGTTAGGATTTGCGCAAACTCCAGGAGGGACAATCCAGCCCTGAACATTTCAGACCGGTTTGGTATGGGGCAGATGGCCAGAAGAGAAAGACAGAAGTTTTCTCAGGACGAGAACGGCTCCGTTCTCCTCGAGGCCCTTTTGTTGCTCCCCGTCCTGACGATCTTCTCGATCGGGGTGCTGGAATTCGGAAATGTCCTGTGGCAGCGCCACCAGCTTCAGACCGGGGTGCGCGACGCGGCCCGCTACTGGTCGCGGTGCCACGCCGATCAGCCGACGGGCAATCCCCCCTTCAATAGCTGGTGCTCCGAAGCCATCGCACGGAACATCGCCTTCCACGGCAACCCCGGGGGCACCGGGCCTCTGCGCGTTCCCGGCTGGGATGAACCGGCCGAGCTGACGATTGCTCCGAACCCCCAGCCCGATCATCCCACCGCCACCGACCTGGTGACGGTGACCGGGAGGGTCGAATACATGGGATCGCCGCTGTTCGGCGCCCTGAACATCCCTATTCTGGACATCGAATACACCCATACGGAGCGTTACCTGGGATGGTGAAGAAACAGCAGAAACGGGCTTTCTGGCGGGTCGAGACGGGCGCGGTTCTCGTCGAGGCCCTGCTTGTCATGCCCATACTGCTGATCGTTTTCGCGGCGCTCATCGAATTCGGCTTTGCCGTCTTCCAGTGGAACCAGGCCGTCAAGGCGCTTCAGCTCGGCGCGCGGCTGGCCGCCGTCTCGGACCCGCTGCCGGTCGACATGTCGGCGCTGACGGACGACTACCCCACCCAGGAAGGCGGGCCCACGCCACAGGCCCCGGTCACGGTCAGCTGCGGCGCCGGCGCGGCGGCCTGCGACGGCGCGCGGCTCAACCGGCTGATCTATGGCAGCGACGGGGTCTGCAACAGCAACTTCGGCACCAGCCTGCCGGGCATGTGCGATTTCAACCGGCAAATCAGCCCCTCCAGCGTCCGGGTTTCCTATGCCCGCAGCGGGCTGGGCTATGTCGGACGCCCCGCGGGGCCGGTCGTCACCATCACAGTGGAACTGGATGGCCTGCATTTCAGCCTTCCGTTCCTGGGCGCCCTTTTGGGGATCAACGGTATGGACATTCCCGCCCATCCCGTCACTGTAACAAGTGAGGACTTGTGCAGCAGCAGCGCCTGTTGACGACAAAGCAAAGAGTAAAGAATGACTTCATTCAAATTGTATAGTGTTCTGGTGGTCAGCACGGATGGCGATGCGGGCTGGGCCGTCGAGCAGATGCTGGAGAAGTCGCCCCATTACCGGGTCTCGACGATCCATGCCGACACCATCGGCACGAAGAGGCCGGATATCGAGCCGGACATCATCATCGTGGACGTGGCCAAGATCGGCGAGGAAGAGGTCGATGTCTTCAACGCGCTGCACGACATCTTCAACAACGTCCCGCTGGTGGTGGTCTCCGAACCGCTGGGGCAGGACGACATCCACCGCCTGATCAAGCTGCGCCTCCACGACTGGATGCTCAAGCCCATCGACGAGGCCAAGCTGCTGAGCGTCCTTCAGTCCGCCGTGCGGACCGTGAAGGCCACCCAGAACAAGGTTCATGCGGTGATTTCCACGGTGGGCGGGGCGGGCGCGACGACGGTCGCCGTTTCGATGGCCGATCTGCTGACCAACAAGTTCTTCAAGAAAAAGGCCAATGTCGCGCTTTTCGACCTGGACTTCTCGGTCGGGAACTGCGGCTACGTGCTGAACATGGTGAATTCCTACAACCTCGAATCCGTCGCCTCGAACCCGAGCCGGATCGACGCCGAGTTCATCAACCTGATCCAGCAGAAGCACGAGCGCGGCTTCTTCGTCTATTCGTTCAAGCGCCCGGACATCAACACCGAGCTCGACGGGTTCGAGCTGGTCCTGCGCATGCTGGACTCGGTGTCGTTGCAGCACGATTTCACCGTGCTCGACATCCCCTATTACGAGACCGACTGGAAGGACGAGGTCCTGTCCGGCGTCAACACCTGCACCCTTGTGACCGAGATGAACCTTCCGGCGCTCAAGCATTGCCTCGACCTGCTGCGCCGGATCCGCGATATCCGGGGCGATGAGTTCCCGGTCAACGTGGTGGTCAACAAGGAAACGCACAAGCTGTTCGAAAACCGGATCAGCCGCGCCAAGCTGCGCGAGTTGTTCGGCAGCATCCCGATCTATTACCTCCCCGACGACAGGGATATCATCGAGGAAAGCGTGGACCGGGGCGTCCTGCCCAGCGAGGTCAGCTCGCGCTCGCGCTTTGTCAGGGCACTGACCGCATATGTGAAAACAACGGCTATCGGAGAAGCGAGTTGAAGACAGTCCGCGTTTTCAGACTGCTGCAAGCGATGCTGGCCGGCGCTTTCTGCCTGGCCGCCAGCGCCGCCGCGGCCGCGCCTGTTGCGCCTCCCCCGGCCGCTGCGGCCGGACAGGCGCTGGCAGACGGCGCCGCCGGCCTCACCCGCGTCTCCGAGCTGGCCCAGGTGCCGCGCAGCCATGGCCCCGAGTCGATGCAGGTCGTCCCCTACCCTTCGCAGGAGGCGCCGGGCACGATCATCATCTCCAATGCCGACCGGACGCTTCACCGGGTGCTGGGCAACGGAATGGCCGAACGCTACCAGATCAGTGTCGGGCGCGACGGGTTCACCTGGACCGGCGTCACCACCATCGGCCGCAAGACCGAATGGCCGGACTGGACGCCGCCCGCGGCCATGCGCCAGCGCCAGCCCTCGCTGCCCGAATACGTGCCGCCAGGGCCGTTCAACCCCCTCGGCGCGCGGGCGCTCTATCTTTTCCAGAATGGGCGTGACACTCTCTTCAGGATTCACGGGACCAACAACGCGGCCTCCATCGGAGGCTATGAGACATCCGGCTGTTTTCGCCTGTCCAACAGCGACGTGATCAACCTTTTCAAGAAGGTCAGGCCGGGCACCAAGGTAATCGTCAAGTAGTTGACCATCGGAGGGCGCTAGACAATGACGGGACGTTTTTTTCAACGCGTGACCAATCCCGCGTCGCAGGACACGGCCCATGACAAGCCCCTGATCCTGACCAACGAACCAGCCTCCGACGGGGCGAAAGGGAACGGAAAGCCGGCGGCCAAGCCCAGCAGCGGGCCTGACTTCGTCTCCGAGCGGGTCAGCCTGCACCGCTACCTGCTGGACAAGATCAATCTCGGCGTCCTCGACACGATCGAGGAAAAGGAGCTGCATAACGAGCTGCGCCCGCTTGTCCGCGACTACGTCAAGATGAACAACTTCCCGCTCAACGCGAAGGAGCTGGACGCGCTGATCTCGGATATCGCGGACGAGATCCTGGGCCTCGGCCCGATCGAGCCGCTGCTCGATGACGAGACGATCTCGGACATCCTGGTGGTGGGCTACAACAAGGTCTATGTCGAACGCTTCGGCCGACTGCAGGAAACCGAGGTGCGCTTCAAGGACGAAGACCACCTGATGCGGATCATCAACAAGATCGTGGCCTCGGTCGGCCGGCGCGTGGATGAATCCTCGCCGCTGGTTGACGCGCGCCTCGCCGACGGCTCGCGCGTCAACGTGGCCGTGCGCCCGGTCGCGGTGGACGGGCCGCAGGTCTCGATCCGGAAATTCGCCAAGCGGCCCTTCGATCTCGATCGCCTGGTCAAGGTCGGAACGCTGGCGCAGGCGATGGCCGACCTGCTGGCGATCGCGGTGGAGGGCAAGGTCTCGCTGGTGGTCTCGGGCGGCACGGGCTCGGGCAAGACCACGCTTCTGAACGCGCTCTCGTCCTATATCCCGCACGAGGAACGCCTGGTCACCATCGAAGACGCCGCGGAACTGCAGCTCCAGCAGCCGCATGTGGTGCGGCTGGAGACGCGCCCGCCCACGGTGGACGGGCGCAACGAGATCATGCAGCGCGACCTGGTGAAGAACGCCCTGCGGATGCGCCCCGACCGCATCATCGTGGGCGAGGTGCGCGGCGCCGAGGCCTTCGACATGCTGCAGGCCATGAACACCGGCCATGAAGGCTCGATGACCACCATCCACTCCAACAGCCCCCGCGACGCGCTGGGGCGGATGGAACAGATGGTGGGCATGGCCGGTATGCCGATGACCCAGAACGCCATCCGGGTACAGATCTCCTCGGCCATCGACCTCATCATTCAGCTTGCGCGCATGCGCGACGGCTCGCGCAAGGTCGTCTCCATCGCCGAGATCACGGGCATGGAGGGCGACGTGATCCAGACCCAGGAAATCATGATGTACAAGCGGCTCGGCGTCGAAGACGACGGCAAGGTGCGGGGCGAGTTCCGGGCCACCGGCATCCGGCCGCGTTTCCTGGAGGTTGTCAGCTCCATGGGGCTGAACATCGACAAGTCGGTCTTCGACCCCACACGGACGCTCTGAGGGCGGCATGGATCTGATCATCATATATGCCGGCATCTTCGTCGCCGCCCTGCTGACGGGCGACACGGTCCTGCGCATGATCTTCGGCTCGCGCCGGAGCGCGGCGGAAATCAATTCACGGCTGAGGGCCCTGAAATCTTCGGGCGACCAGACCGTCTCCTACACCGAGATCCTGAAGCAGCGCGGCCTGTCGAGCGACTGGGACAGGGTCTTTTCGCAGAAATGGTTCTCGCGGCTCTATACGCAGTCCGGACTGGAACTGTCGGGCCCGCGCCGCCTCATCTATCTGCTGCTGTTCTTTTTCGTGGGCTTCGCGATCGCCTATTCGCTGCTCTCGGTCCATCCGCTGTTCCTGGTGGCGCTGGCGGTTCTCTTCTCTGCCACGGTCTCCGTCGCCGTCGTGCTCTATTACCGCTCCAAGCGGATCAAGGCCTTCACCAACCAGCTCGCCCCGGCACTGGACATCATCATCCGCTCGCTGAATGCGGGGCATCCCCTGAACGCCGCCATCGCGCTGGTGGCCAAGGAAATGCCCGACCCGATCGGGACGGAATTCGGCATCCTGAGCGATCAGCTGACCTTCGGCGCCGATCTCGAGACCAGCATGCTCAACATGTATGAGCGCGTCGGCGCCCCGGAGCTGAAGCTTTTGGCGGTGACCGTCACCGTGCAGCAAGGCACCGGCGGCAACCTGTCGGAGATCCTTGAAAACCTCGCCGGCATGATCCGCGCCCGCATCATGCTGAAGGCGAAAATCCGGGCCATCTCGGCCGAAGGCCGGATCACCGCCATGATCATGGCCATTTTCCCCTTCTTCCTGTTCATGATGATCCGCGCGCTGGTGCCCACCTATTTCGACCCGCTGTGGGAAAGCGGCTTCGGCATGCAGGTGGTCGTGGGCTGCCTCACCATGATGTCGTTCGGGATTTTCGTTCTGTATCGGCTGGTCAATTTCGACTTCTAGGAAAGCGCAGGTCTGATCACAATGAACGAAACACTCTTCCTGGCTGCCATCTTCGTTGCGGCGCTGATCCTCGCCTTTTCCGTGATCAGCTACATCAACCGCCGCGCTCAGCTCAGCCGGAATATCGAAGCGGCGCAGTCCAGGAGCCCGTCCCGCGACCAGACCGACAGCCGCATCGACACCATGCTGGGCTCGGAAAACGAATATGTCCGGCACTATTACGACGTCCAGAAGAACGACAAGCCCGATAGCCTGCGGTCGCGCCTGATCCGGGCCGGGTTCTTCGGCAAACGGGGCCTGTTCTATTTCAACCTGATCCGGGTCGCGGTCGCAGCTACCCTGTTCGTGGGCGTCTGGGTCCTGTCGGCGACCGTGAAGCCCACGATCGGCAAGACCGAGCAACTGATCTTCGCCGCGGTGATATCTGCCCTTTCCTTCATCCTGTGCGTCTACGTGCTGGAAAAGATGGGCAGCAACCGCAAGACGTCCTATCGCAAGCTCTTCCCCGATTTCATGGACCTGCTGATCGTCTGCGTCGATGCCGGGCTCAGCATCGAGGCGGCGCTCGACCGCGTCACGCGCGAGTTTCTTCTGACCAACCCGGATTTCGGCACCCATCTCAGCATCATCGGCATCGAGGTCCGCGCCGGGCGCCCGCTCTACCAGGCGCTGTTCAACTTCGCCGAGCGCGTGCAGGTGGAGGAGGTCCGCTCGCTGGCCATCCTGTTCCGCCAGTCGGTGGAACTCGGCTCCAGCGTCAGCAAGACGCTGCGGGTCTTCAGCAACGAGATGCGTCAGCAGCGCATCATCCGCGCCGAGGAAAAGGCCAACGCCCTGCCGATCAAGATGCTGTTCCCGCTGGGGCTGTTCCTGTTCCCGGTCAACCTGGTGATCGTGCTGGTGCCGATCCTGATCTCGATTCTCCGGATGTTCCTCACCCTCGCACCCGGCGGGTGAGGCCGCCTCCCCCGCGCCGGCTCAGAGGCGCCAAGCGGCCGTCATCTCCTCGGTCCTCTCGCTGGCTGCCACGTTGTTCCACGCCAGTTCGAGCAGCTCCCGCGAAAGCTCCGGCTCGCGCCCAAGATAGATGCAGGCGGCGATGATGCGGCGCA
>ENA-ORCU01000760-ORCU01000760.1-marine-metagenome-genome-assembly--contig:-NODE-760-length-11113-cov-2.718195_pt1 | contig 11113 bp, 12 predicted proteins | sample MGYA00248631_ERZ508512 | MGnify/ENA primary metagenome ERZ508512 (study PRJEB26183, sample SAMN06268844) | marine metagenome | isolation source: Tt an P1 anaerobic enrichment on pine from sediment taken... | reverse complement strand
CGATCTCGACCCAGTTCGACTGGGGCGGCCTGCCGACCCGCATCTGGGACACCGCCGGCATGCGCAAGCGGGCCAAGGTACAGGAAAAGCTGGAAAAGCTTTCGGTCTCCGACGCGTTGCGCGCGGTGAAATTCGCCGAGGTCGTGGTCGTGCTGCTGGACGTGGAGATCCCGTTCGAGCAGCAGGACCTGCGCATCGCCGACCTGGCCGAGCGCGAGGGGCGCGCGGTCGTGGTGGCGGTGAACAAATGGGACCTCGAGGACGAGAAGCAGGACAAGCTGCGCGAGTTGAAAGAGGAATTCGCCCGCCTGCTGCCGCAGCTCAAGGGCGCGCCGCTGGTCACGATCTCGGCCAAGACGGGCCGCGGCCTCGACCGGCTGCGCGGCGCGGTGATCCGCGCGCACGATGTCTGGAACCGCCGCGTGCCCACCGCCCAGCTCAACCGCTGGCTGGGCGAGATGGTCGAGGCGCATCCGCCCCCCGCGCCGGGCGGCAAGCGCATCCGGCTGCGCTACATGACCCAGGTAAAGACGCGTCCGCCCGGCTTCGTCGTGATGTGCTCGCATCCCGAGAAGCTGCCGGACAGCTATCGCCGCTACCTGGTCAACGGCTTGCGCGAGGATTTCGACATGCCGGGCACGCCGATCCGGCTGACCCTGCGCTCGCAGGCCGAAAAGAACCCCTACAAGGGCCGGAAGAAGAGCACACCCTCGCGGCTGCGTAAGCACCTGGGCAAGAAGCCCCACCAGGAATGATGGGGCCTGGCCTTGGCCGCGCCGCGGATCAGGCGATCAGCGGATCGGTATAGGCCGTGTCGGTCCACGGCGTGTAGTCGATGGCATAGCCCAGATCGGCCAGCGCCATGACGCTGAATTTGGACAGCACATTGTCGCCGGTCGAATAGGGGTCATGGTCGTCGTTGATGTAGCCGGTCATCAATTCGTTGGTCAGCGCCGCCTCGTCCCAATGGCCGCCGGCGGTGCCGCTGCCACCATCGGTTTCCACCGGGATAAAGGTCTCTTCGTTCCCGGTGCCGGTCAGCCCCAGCGCGTCGTTATAGGCGGCAAGGGCGTTCGGGCCGACATATTCCGAGCCGTTCTGGACCAGCCCGGCGTGGCTGCCATAGTTCCACAGGGTGCCAAAGCCCAGGACGTGCATCATCTCGTGGATGATGATGTCGTCCCAGAGGCCGCGGCTGAAGAAATCCGCGGCGTCGGCCACGTCGAACTGCATCTGGCCGGCCGCGGTCAGGTCGTTCGTGGTCCAGGCCGCCGTCGGGCCGGCCTGGCCCAGCACGCCGCCGGTCCCGTCGATCTGCGTCACCTCTGCCGAGATGTAGAGGTCGTCGATCACGGTCCCGCGGTAGCGCGCGCCGCCGCCGATATCGTCGGTGATCACCGAGACAAGATAATCCGCGGTGTCGATGAAGGCCTGCTGCAGCGTGGCGGTCCAGTTCCCGCCGGCAAAGTCGAGCTGGATGTCGAACCCGGCCTCGCCATCCGCGCTGCCGGCGGTGTATTCCGTCAGCACGGGGTCACCGCCCCCGCCGCCGCCGCCGCCGTCCGGCGGCTTGCCACCGCCGTTGCCGCCGCCATTTCCGCCTTTCGCAGAGGGCAGGCCGAAGGCGCCCGAGGGGTCAAACTGAATCAGCCTGTCGGTCACGGCCCCCGAAATCGCGCTTTGCGGGGCGTTCAGGGGCAGGGGCGCTTGCCAACCCGCCCCGTCGCCGCCGTCAAGGGCCGATGGCGCCCAGTCGGACAGCAACAGGCCCGTTTCGCCCTGGGCGGCGGCGCCGCTGAACTCGGCCAGACTGTCGAAAAACGCCGAGGCGTCCAGCAGCGGCCCATCGCCATCCGCCGCATCGGGCGCCGGCGCGTCGCCGTCGACGCTCTCATATCCCGGATCGCCGTCCAGCGGCGGGAGCGGGGCCGTGCCCCCGTCATCGCCCGACAGGACAGAGGGCCAATCCGAGGAGGCCTCGGCAGCGCCGTCCCACGCGGGGCCGGATCCGAAATCGAAGACAAAACTGTCGGGGCTGCCAGAGGGCTGCTCTTCAGGGCGTGGGGTGGCCGGATGATAGGACATGGTGCGGCGCCTTTCCTGCAAGGGCATTTACCAAAAGGTTAACACCGGGCTTTCCCCTGCGTCAAAAGAAGAGCGGCCTCGCCCCTGATTTCGTGGGAAATTGGCGGTTCCGGGCGGTGCAGTGTTCGGGCGGCGGCAACAGTGCCCGCCCGCAGCCGCAATTGTCCCGCCGCCCACGAAGAAACGCCGGGCACGGGGTCCGGCGTTTTGGGGGTGAGTCTGCTGGGGCTTGCGCGACTGGGCGCTGGGAAAACCCGGCGCCGATCAGGCCAGCGCGCCCTCGGCGGTGATACGGGTCTTGCCGCCGAGCCAGGGGTGCAGCGCCTCGGGCAGCGCGACCGAGCCGTCCTCCTGCTGGCCGTTCTCCAGCACCGCGATCAGGCAGCGCCCCACCGCGAGGCCCGAGCCGTTCAGGGTGTGCAGGAACTCGGGCTTGCCGCCCGCTTCGGGGCGGTAGCGCGCGTTCATGCGCCGGGCCTGGAAATCGCCGCAGGTGGAGACCGAGCTGATCTCGCGATAGGTGTTCTGGCCGGGCAGCCAGACCTCGATGTCATGGGTGCGCCTGGCGCCGAATCCCATGTCGCCGGTGCACAGCACCACGGTGCGGTAGGGCAGCTCCAGCTTTTCCAGGATCATCTCGGCGCAGCGGGTCATGCGGGCGTGTTCGGCCTCGCTGTTCTCGGGGCGGGTGACCGAGACCATCTCGACCTTTTCGAACTGGTGCTGGCGCAGCATGCCCGCGGTGTCGCGGCCGGCCGAGCCCGCCTCGGAGCGGAAGCACTGGGTGTGGGCGACATAGCGGCGGGGCAGGGTGGCTTCGTCGACGATCTCGCCGTTGACGATATTGGTCAGCGTCACCTCGGCGGTGGGGATCAGCCACCAGCCGTCCTCGGTGCGGTAGCTGTCCTCGCCGAATTTCGGCAGCTGGCCGGTGCCATACATCATCTCCTCGCGCACCAGCACGGGCGTGATGGTCTCGGTCAGGCCGTTTTCCTCGACATGGGTGTCGAGCATGAACTGCGCCAGCGCCCGGTGGACGCGGGCCACCGCGCCGGACATGACCACGAAACGCGAACCGGAAAGCTTGGCCGCGGTTTCGAAATCCATGCCGTCCTGCACGGCCGCCAATTCGTAATGCTCCCTGGGGGCGAAGGCGAAGTCGCGCGGGGTGCCCCAGCGCCGGATCTCGACATTGTCGTCCTCGTCCGCGCCGTCGGGGATATCGTCATAGGGCAGGTTGGGCAGGCCCATCAGCAGATCGGTCAGCCGGCCATCCTCGGCCTTGGCCTCGTCGTTCAGCCGCGCGATCTCGGCCTTCTTCTCGGCCACCAGCGCGCGCAGGCGCTCGAACTCGGCCTCGTCGCCCGCGGCCTTGGCCGCGCCCACGGATTTGGAGGCCCTGTTCTGCTCGGCCTTGGCCTCCTCGGCGGCCTGGATCCTGGCGCGGCGGGATTCGTCGAGGGCGAGAATCTGCGACGACATGGCCTCCAGCCCGCGGCGGGCGAGGGCGGCGTCGAAGGCGGCGGGGTTTTCGCGGATGGCCTTGATGTCGTGCATGAGAAGGGTCCTGAGATTGTAACGTCACGTGCCGCCCCCATATGCCTCATGACGGGCGGCATTTGAACCGCCAATTCGCAGCGCCCGAGCGCCTTGCCAAGGGGCAGGACCGCCGATAGGGTGCCCGCCAATTCAACAGGGGCCAATCCGTGCCCCGCCAACATGGGGACACAGCCAATGTTCGCAACGCCTGCCTATGCCCAGGCCGCCGGGGGTGCCGGGGGCGCCGTCACCTCTTTCCTGCCGCTGATCCTGATCTTCGCGATCATGTATTTCCTGCTGATCCGCCCGCAGCAGAAGAAGATGAAGGAACACAAGGCCATGGTCGAGGCGCTGCGCCGGGGCGACCAGGTGGTCACCCAGGGCGGCATCATCGGCAAGGTCTCCAAGGTCAAGGAAGGCGACGAGGTCGAGGTCGAGATCGCCGAGGGCGTGAAGGTCCGCGTCGTGCAGGCCACCATCTCGCAGGTGCTGAGCAAGACCGAACCGGCCGAAAAAGCCTGAGCCTGACAGATGCTGAACATCCCACTCTGGAAACGGGTCGTCATCTGGGGCCTGTGCGCGCTGGGCCTGCTGATGGCGATGCCCAACGCGTTCTACACGAGGGTCGAGGGGCATAACGATGCCGTGAAGGCCATCGAGGCCGGGGGCGAGACCCCCGAACTGGCCGCCATGAGGGCCGCCTGGCCCGAGTGGCTCCCGTCGAGCCTGGTGAACCTGGGGCTCGACCTGCGGGGTGGGGCGCATCTGCTGGCCGAAGTGCAGGTCTCGGATGTCTATGCCGACCGGATCGACGGGCTCTGGCCCGAGGTGCGCGATGCGCTGCGCGAGAAACGCGCCGAGATCGGCACCATCCGCCGGCAGGATTCGGCCCCCGACGAGCTGCGCGTGCGCATCTCGCAGCCCGAGGGGATGGCGGCCGCGGTCGAGGCCGTGCGCGGCCTTGCCCGTCCCATCGTCACCCTGACCGGCGTCGGCTCGTCCGACATCGAGGTTCGGGCCGAGGGCGACGCGCTGGTCGTGACCCTGTCGGAGGCCGAGAAACTGGCCACCGACAACCGCACCATCCAGCAATCGCTGGAGATCGTGCGCCGCCGGGTCGACGAGGTCGGCACGCGCGAGCCGACCATCCAGCGCCAGGGCGAGGACCGGATCCTGATCCAGGTGCCCGGCATCGGCTCCGCCGACGAGCTGAAGGCGCTGATCGGCACCACCGCGCGGCTGACCTTCCACCCGGTGGTGGGCCGCACCGCCGACCCCGACCAGGCGCCGGGCGTGCGCAACGTGATCTACCCGGCGATGGACCAGGAGGGGGTCTATTACATCCTCGAACAGACGCCGGTCGTGACCGGCGAGGAACTGACCGACGCCCAGCCCTCCTTCGACCAGAACGGCCGCCCGGCGGTGAGCTTCCGCTTCAACCCCACCGGCGCGCGCAAATTCGGCACCTACACGGCCGAGAATGTCGGCTCGCCCTTCGCCATCGTGCTGGACGAAGAGGTGATCTCGGCCCCCGTGATCAACGAGGCCATCCCCGGCGGCTCGGGCATCATCACCGGCAATTTCACGGTGCAGGAAAGCACCGACCTGGCCGTGCTGCTGCGCGCCGGCGCCCTGCCGGCGGAGCTGACCTTCCTCGAAGAACGCACCATCGGCCCGGAACTCGGCGCCGACAGCATCGAGGCGGGCAAGATCGCCTGTATCGTGGCCTTTGCCGGCGTGCTGGTCTTCATGGCGCTCAGCTATGGCTGGTTCGGCATGATCGCCAATGCGGCACTGGTGCTCAACGTGGGGCTGATCTTCGGCCTGCTGTCGCTGATCGGCGGCACGCTGACCCTGCCGGGCATCGCGGGCATCGTGCTGACCATCGGCATGGCGGTGGATGCCAACGTGCTGGTCTTTGAGCGGATCCGCGAGGAACTGAAAACCGCCAAGGGGCCGGCACGCGCCATCGAGCTTGGTTATGAAAAGGCGCTGAGCGCCATTCTCGACGCCAATGTCACCACCTTCATCACGGCGGTGATCCTGTTCATGCTGGGCTCGGGCCCGGTGCGCGGCTTTGCCATCACCCTGGGGCTGGGGATCGTGACCTCGGTCTTCACCGCGATCTTCGTCACCCGCGTGATGATCGTGATGTGGATGGAACGCCGCCGCCCCAAGACAATCACGGTTTGACGGAGAGATACCCATGCGACTGAAACTCGTTCCCTCCGAAACCAACTGGGATTTCTTCCGCCACGCGCGCCTGACCTTCGGCGCGTCGGTGGCGGCGGTGATCGCCTCGCTCGTGCTGTTCCTGGTTGTCGGGCTGAATTTCGGCATCGATTTCCGCGGCGGCACGACGATCCGCAGCGAAAGCAGCACCGCCGTCGATGTCGGCACCTATCGCGACGCGCTGGCCCCGCTGGGGCTGGGCGATGTCTCGATCACCGAGGTGTTCGACCCCACCTTCGGCGCTGACCGCCATGTCTCGCAGATCCGCATCCAGGCCCAGGACGAGCAGGAGGCGGTGACGCCCGAAACCATCCGCCAGATCGAAAGCGCGCTGACCGCCATCGACCCGGCGATCACCTTCCCCTCGGTCGAAAGCGTGGGGCCCAAGGTGTCGGGTGAGCTGATCCAGACCGCTGTCCTGTCTGTGCTGCTCGCGATCGGGGCGGTGCTGGTCTATATCTGGCTGCGCTTCGAATGGCAGTTCGCGGTGGGCGCGGTGGCGGCGCTGGTGCACGACATTGCGCTGACCATCGGCATCTTCAGCCTGCTGCAGATCAAGTTCGACCTGGCCATCATCGCGGCGCTGCTGACCATCGTCGGCTATTCGCTGAACGACACGGTGGTGATCTTTGACCGGCTGCGCGAGAACCTGCGCAAGTACAAGAAGATGGACCTGCGCGAGGTGATGAACCTTTCGGTGAACGAGACGCTGTCGCGGACCGTCATGACCTCGGGCACCACGCTGATCGCGCTGATCGCGCTGCTGGTGCTGGGCGGCGACGTGATCCGGGGCTTCGTCTTCGCGATGACCTGGGGCGTGATCGTCGGCACCTATTCCTCGGTCTTCGTGGCCAAGAACATCGTGCTGTTCCTGGGGGTGAAGCGCGACTGGTCGAAGACCTCGGATGGCGGCGGCACCCAATTCGCCAATATCGACGCCTGAGCTTGCCCGGCCGGCGGGCCGGGCCTAGGATCCGCCCATGCGCCTGAACGAGATCCTTTTCACCGATGCCCAGCCCGTCGACGGCTACGGGCCCGGGTTTTTTCGGGTCGGCGGGCAGGTGATCGAGGGGCCGGTCCTGCTGACCGCCAGGGAGACGCGGACATGGGGCGGGCTGGACGACGTCGCGCCGCTCCTGGCGCTGGCGGGGCACGTGGACGTTCTGTTCATCGGCACGGGCGCCGAGCCCGCGCATCTGCCGCCCGCGCTGCGCAAGCGGCTGGAGGCGGCCGGGCTGGGGGTGGAGACCATGGCCACGGGCCCCGCGGCGCGCACCTATAACGTGCTTCTGTCGGAGGGGCGGCGCATTGCCGCGGCGCTTCTGCCGGTGGAGGGGTAGGGGCCGCCTTCGGCGAGAGTATTTTTTCCAAGAAGAAGGGGGCGGGGTTTTGCCGCTTTCGCGTGGGGCCGCAATGGGCTATCGGGGGAAGCTATGGATTTGCGCGTGACCGATCTTGCCTGCGCCCGGGGCGGCGTGCCGGTGCTGGAGGGGGTGAGCTTCGCCCTTTCGGGCGGGCATGCCCTGTTCCTGCGCGGGCCGAACGGCATCGGCAAGACCACGCTTCTGCGCACGCTCGCGGGGCTGCAGCCGGCGCTGGCGGGCGAGATCTCGGTTCCGCCGGATAGCATGGCCTATGCCGCCCATGCCGACGGGCTGAAGGCGACGCTGAGCGTGGCCGAGAACCTGCGCTTCTGGGCGCGGGTCTTTGGCACCCGCGGCATCGGCCACGCGCTGGAGCGGTTCAACCTGGTGGACCTTGCCGACCGGCAGGCGCAGAACCTCAGCGCGGGGCAGAAGCGGCGGCTGGGGCTGGCGCGGCTTTTGGTGACCGGGAGGCCGATCTGGGTGCTGGACGAACCCACCGTGTCGCTGGACGTGGATTCGGTGCATCTCTTCGGCCAGGCGGTACGCGAGCATCTGGAGGAGGGCGGCTCGGCCCTGATCGCCACCCATATCGACCTCGGCTTCCTCGCCGAAGAGCTGGAGCTGACCCCCTTCAAGGCCGCGCCGCGCGACCTCGAGGATTTCGACGAGGCCTTCGCATGATCGCGATCCTGATCCGGGACATGGCGCTGGCGATCCGGGCCGGGGGCGGCTTTGGCCTGGGGCTTGCGTTTTTCCTGATCGTCACCGTCCTGGTGCCCTTCGGCGTCGGCCCCGAAAGCGGCGTGCTGCGCGAGATCGCGCCGGGCATCCTGTGGGTGGGGGCGCTGCTGGCCTGCCTGCTGTCGCTCGACCGGATCTTCGCGCTGGATTACGAGGACGGCTCGCTCGACCTCTTGGCCACGGCGCCGGTGCCGCTGGAGGGCGTGGTGGTGATGAAGGCGGTTGCCCATTGGGTGACCACGGGCCTGCCGCTGGTGCTGGCCGCCCCCGTGCTGGGCGTGCTGCTGAACCTCGAAAGCGGCGGTTTCACCTGGCTGGTGGTGAGCCTTCTGCTGGGCACCCCGGCGCTGAGCATGATCGGGGCCTTCGGCGCGGCGCTGACCGTGGGGCTGAAGCGCGGCGGGCTGCTCTTGTCGCTCCTGGTGCTGCCGCTTTACGTGCCCACGCTGATCTTCGGCGCGCTGGCGGTGACGCGCGGGGCGCAGGGCATGGCGACCGCGACGCCGCTGCTGATGCTGGCCGGGATCACCTTTGCCTGCCTCGCCCTGCTGCCCTTTGCCGCCGCCGCGGCCATCCGCGTCAATCTGAGATAGGTCAATCTGCCGCCCCGCTTCACACGCTCTTGCATTGAGAACCCGCCACACAGGACATAAGTAGGCTCCATGTCGATCTGGGAATACGCAAATCCGAAGAAATTCATGCAGACCTCGGGGGTCGTGCTGCCGTTTCTCGTCGTGCTGACGGTGGCGGCGCTGGTCACCGGGCTGGTCTGGGGGTTCTTCTTCACGCCCGAGGATTACAAGCAGGGCTCCACCGTCAAGATCATCTATATCCACGTGCCCGCCGCGATGATGGCCATCAACGCCTGGGCGATGATGCTGGTGGCCTCGCTGATCTGGCTGATCCGCCGCCACCATGTCAGCGCGCTGGCCGCCCGCGCCGCCGCGCCCATCGGCATGGTCTTTACCCTGATCGCGCTGATCACCGGCGCCTTCTGGGGGCAGCCGATGTGGGGCACCTGGTGGGAATGGGACCCGCGCCTGACCTCCTTCCTGGTGCTGTTCCTGTTCTACCTGGGCTACATCGCCCTGTGGGAGGCGATCGAGAACCCCGATGCCGCGGCCGACCTGACCTCGGTGCTGTGCATGGTGGGCTCGGTCTTTGCGATCCTCAGCCGTTACGCGGTGAATTTCTGGAACCAGGGCCTGCACCAGGGCGCGACGCTGAGCATGGATGCCGAGGAGAACATCGCCAACGTGTTCTACGTGCCGCTCCTGATCTGCATCGCGGGGTTCATCCTGCTGTTCCTTACCCTTGTGTTGCTGCGCACGCGCACGGAGATCCGTGTGCGGCGGATCAACGCGCTGATGGCGCGGGAGCGGATGGGATGATGCCGGATCTTGGGAAATACGCGGTGACGGTGCTGTCGTCCTACGGGGCGACGCTGGTGCTGCTGGCCGCGATCATTGGTCTGACGCTGTGGCGCGGCGCGCGTGTGCGCCGCCAGCTCAACGAGATCGAGGAGCGCCGGTCGAAACATGGCTGAGAAAAAGAAGTTTTCGCTGATGATGATCCTGCCGCCGCTGATCTTTGTCGGCGTGGCGGCGCTGTTCTTCTTCGGGATGGTGCGCGACGACCCCGAGGCGCTGCCCTCCACCCGGATCGGCAAGCCGGTGCCGGCGGTCGACCTGGCGCCGCTGGCCGGCCTGCCGCTCCTGACCGACGAGGTGCTGGCCGAGCCGGGCGTCAAGCTGGTGAATTTCTGGGGCACCTGGTGCGTGGCCTGCCGGCTGGAGCATCCGCAGCTGCTGCGCATGGCGGGCGAGCTGGGCATCACCCTGCACGGCGTGAACTACAATGACGAGCCCGGCCGCGCCGAGGCCTATCTGGAGCGCGAGGGCAACCCCTTCACCGCGCTCGGCGAGGACAAGAGCGGGCGCACGAAGATCGACTGGGGCGTCTATGGCGCGCCCGAGACCTTTGTGATCGATGGTGACGGGGTGGTGCGGCTTCGCTTTGCCGGGCCGATCACCGAGGACATCCTGCGCCACACCATCCTGCCGGCGATCGAGGCCGCGGGGCAGGTGTCGCAGTAGGTGTCAGGCCGCCAGATTGAGGATCAGAGTGTAGGCAGTGAGAGCCAGCGTTTCGAATACGGGGGCGGATAGAATAAGGTTCCTCGTCGACTCGTACATGGTCTCTCCCTGCAGTGTTTTTTTGATTGCGCTGCTGGTCTAGCGCAGCGCTGATTAACAGTCTCTGAAAATCCTCACGCCGGGGCGAAAACACAGTGTTTCCTACAGGCGAAGGTTGAGTTCCCGCGGGAGGGGCGACTGACGGTCTGCCCCGGTTTCGACTCCATGGACAATCGGAAAGTTCCAGCCGTTTTGGCGAGCCGCGCTCCGGCGCCGATGGGGAATCGGCGGCCCGGCCAGGGCGGGGAGGGCCCGGTCGCCGGTGCGATTCCCGATGCGTGCGAGCCTCCCGACGGCGTGAGCGCCCGGCGTCCTTGCTGCCCGCCGGGATTCCCGATCTTCCCGTGACCTGGGCGGTGCCACGAAAAAACCCGCCCCAATTGGGCGGGTTCGAAGCGCCGGAAGAAAGAGGCCTCAGGCCTTGGCGAGGTTGCGCAGCACGTAGTGCAGCACGCCGCCGTTCTCGACGTATTCCTTCTCGACCGCGGTATCGATCCGGCATTTCAGCATGATCTCCTTGGTCGAACCGTCGGCATAGGCGATGGTGCAGGGCACCTCGCTCAGCGGCTTCAGGTCGCCTTCGAGCCCGTGGATGGAGACGGTCTCGTCGCCCTTCAGGCCCAGGGACTTGCGGGTGTCGCCGCCGGTGAACTCGAAGGGGATCACGCCCATGCCCACCAGGTTGGAGCGGTGGATGCGCTCGAAGCTCTCGGCGATCACCGCCTTCACGCCCAGCAGGCTGGTGCCCTTGGCCGCCCAGTCGCGCGAGGAGCCCGCGCCGTACTGCTCGCCGCCGAAGATCACCAGCGGGATGCCGGCCTCCTGATAGGCCATGGCCGCGTCGAAGATGGCGGTCTGCGCCCCGTCGGGCCCCTTGGTGTAGCCGCCCTCGACCCCGTCCAGCATCTCGTTCTTGATGCGGATATTGGCGAAGGTACCGCGCATCATGACCTC
>ENA-ORCU01000759-ORCU01000759.1-marine-metagenome-genome-assembly--contig:-NODE-759-length-11132-cov-2.882225_pt1 | contig 11132 bp, 6 predicted proteins | sample MGYA00248631_ERZ508512 | MGnify/ENA primary metagenome ERZ508512 (study PRJEB26183, sample SAMN06268844) | marine metagenome | isolation source: Tt an P1 anaerobic enrichment on pine from sediment taken... | reverse complement strand
TTCAACAGCAGCGCCTTCGTCCCTCATCGCGCTGTAACGATCGATTTGAACCCTGTTGGTCGCCGGGCAGTTACCGACTCCGCGTACGGTCGGAATCACTTTCTGAATGGTGCCGTCCTCGTTAAACGTTAAATAATCCGCCTTGATGGCGCGGTTTTTATCAAAGTCCGGCGACAGGTCCTTGTCATGATAAAACAAATACCACTGCCCGTTGTATTCAACAATGGAATGGTGATTCGTCCAGCATCCGCTTTCGGATTCATCCATGATGACACCCTTCCATTCATAAGGTCCCATTGGATGGCTGGCGGTCGCGTATTCGAGCCGCTCGGTATTATTTTCTACATGCGGGTAGGTTAGGTAATAAATTCCATTCCGCTCAAATGGGAAGGGACCTTCACGGAGACCTTTCCTGGGAAGATTTTCGATTCGTTTCGGCTGTGTTTCGATTTCAACCATATTATCCTTCAACTTGGCGACCATAAGATCCGAGAAGAACAAATAAGCACTTCCATCCTTGTCTATAATCACCCCGGGATCGATTCCGCGAATGCCCTCGATACGATTTTCTTCAGGCTTGAAAGGACCATAGGGATTATCGGCAATGGCGACCCCGATGCCGCCTCCCGTGGGAAAATAAAAATAATACTTGCCATTTTTAGAAACACAATCCGGTGCCCACATATTGTATGACATGCGCCTCAGCCAGGGAACCTCACTCTGGGTCAAAATGACGCCATGGTCGGTCCAGTCTATCAGGTTCTCAGACGAAAAAACATGATAGTCTTCCATACAAAACCAGTTTGGCCTGGCACCGCTTCCCTCAGGAACCGGAATATCATGAGACGGATAAACATATATCTTGCCTTCAAATACCCGTGCAGTCGGATCGGCAGTAAACTGGTCCAGAATCAGGGGATTATCAGCAAATCCAAGATGAATAACAAACAGGAAAAAGGACACAAGAATGAGCGAATTACGACTGAAGGATTTCATGGGGCATCTCCTAACTTAAAAAATGGTTTTTTTGACAATACTACATATTACACGATTAAGTGGCTTTATTCAATTTCCATATCCACGTTCCAGTGTTTCACGATGGTCTTGAGTTCATCCAGCGTCAGATAGGTCACTGCGCCATGTTTGGGACGTTCGAAATTGGTTCCCTTCATCACACCTTCATTGAAGTGGCCGATATGGGTGTAGTTTTCAAAGTCTTTTGTTTCACTGAAACCCATATTGTTGGGCCGTCCGCCGTAGACATCGTACATCAGAACCCAGGTGTCTGTCCCAAGGCGTTTGAATACATTCGGCGCTTCGGTGGGAACCGTCTCGGGATCGATGCGCCTGTCTTCGGACACATAGTCGGCGTTGATCGTGTCGGAAACGGCATGAAGAATCCGGGCATTCGATACATAGTACATATGGAATGTGTCGCCCACTTTTGTGATGTCGCCATCGATTCCGCCGATGTCGGTAATCATTTTCGGCGTGGTTTCCATCTTCGTAAAGGCGTCATCCGTATAGGACCAAAATATATTCGCATTCCTGTTGTTATAGCGAATGGTGAAGTAGACCATCATTTTGTCTGCCTCTTCATCATAGATCGTTTCCGGTGCCCAGGAAGTATCGATATCACCGAGTTCCGGGAAGGCCAGGTCCACGCGAAAATCGGAAACCGTCCAGTGGATCAGGTCAAACGATTTCATCATGACGATGGCGCGATTATTGCCCCATCCGTACTTTTCCTGGGGACGCTGCCACTGTGTGTCACGGTAACCGGCGCGCTGGCCGAAGATGTGCAGATCGGTCATAGCCAGGTAAAATCCCCCGTCCGGTCCGCGTGTCATGTGCGGATCACGCACACCTTTCTGTTCGGCCAGTTTTGAACCATCGAAAATGGCCTTTCCGTTGTTCAGATCCGTAAAAGTGTACCCGTCCCGGCTGACGGCCATATAAGCACACTGGTCCTGATCCTTGAAGTAGACCATGACATAACCACCAAAGTCCTTTTCCTCAAGCTTGCGGGCATTTTGGGGCTTGATGAGCTCGGGTACAATCATAATGCCTCCCTGCCCTTCGGCATTTTGAGACATCGCAACACCCTCAGTATAGGTGATTTTCTCGGCGGAACTTTGGCCGGCATAACCACTCATACTCATCAGTAACAGACCGAACAATGCACTGACAATACATATTCGAGTTTTCATAAAAACCTCCATCAATATCAATTTGTCAAACAAAACACATTCCGTATCCTGAAAGTATTAGTTACATGTAAACATTCCCAGTGTCACGCCCTGGAATCCCCCTGCCGTTTCGGTACTCAGGAATGTAGACGGAAGATCTTCCCCAATCTGGGTAAATTCGCCATCGCCAACCTTGTAGTAAAAATGCATCACTGGTCCGGCGACCTCGATCTTGAGATCGATGGATTTGACATTTTCCGGCAGTTCAGTTGAAGTCAGGATATTCGACTCCTGAGGTTGTTCCTGTGCCCCGCCCCTGCGGCCGAAGCCGCGACGTGCAACCGCCTGCTCAAGTGCCACCTCAGCCAGCTTTCCGGATTTGATCTTGACATTCATCGCGTAAAAATGGTTCTCGTTCTGGAAGGCGGCAAGGCCGGCGGTACAATCAACAGTCTCGGGTTGAGCTGTCAGCGTAACCGAACAATTGAACTCATTATTCTGTTGACGCGTGCCCAGATAGGACGGATTGCCCTGTCGTGACAAGGTGTCGTCGCGCGGCTGAAGATACAAGGCCTTGTCAGTTTTTGAGACTACATGCCATTGAGAAGCCGGTTTTCGTATGCCGATCCAGCGATCGTGCAGGGTGTCCGAGTCGAATGTGTCGGTAAAGCTGATATCACCCGTTGTAGCAACCTGTGCCGTGCCGGCGGGCAGATTGGGTTTCTTAACAGTCAGGGGAACCGGAGTGTCGGGCGGCAGAATCACAGGCCAGTTGTCGTCCGTCCAGGAAACGGGCAGCATGAATGTCTGACGGCCTGTATTGAAATGTCCATTTTGATAGGGTTGACAGGCCAGAAAGACCGAATACCAGTCTCCATTTTGTGTCTGAACAAGGTCTGCGTGTCCTGTGCACGTAACGGGATTGGGACGATCACCAGGCAATCCTACTGCAGATAGGATGGGATTTTTCTCCCAAGGCACATAGGGACCCCACAGGGAATCCGACCTGAAAATGACTTCGGTGTGATCGACACTTGTACCGCCCTGGGCACACATCAGAAAATATTTATCCTTGATCTTGTACAGGTGAGGACCTTCACACCAAATCGGTTGCTTGGTGATATCAGTTCCTCCATTGACCAACACCTTCTTTTCGCCGACGAACTGTTGTTGATCGAGATCGTATTCCTGCATACGAATCGTGCGGTGGCCATTGTACTGCGCCTGACCAACCGGATCATCGCAACTTAGAATGTAGCACTTGCCGTCGTCATCGAAAAAGATGTCTGGATCGATCCCCCCGACACTGGGTACCCGTATCGGTTCTGACCACGGACCCGCAGGATCTGTGGCGGTCACATAGAAATTACCGATACCGCCAACGAGGGTATTAATCATATAGAAGGTGCCGTCATAATAGCGAATCGTAGGTGCGTACGTTCCCGAAGACATCTGGCCGCCCTGGATGGCAAATTGCGAAGGACGGTCGATGACATTGCCGATTTGTGTCCAGTTGACCAGGTCTTTGGAGTGCCAGATCGGAATACTGGGAAAGTAATTAAACGCCGAGTTGACCAGGTAGTAGTCTTCGCCCACGCGGCAAATGGAAGGATCCGGATAGAAGCCGGCAATAATGGGATTGGCATACTCTCCGGCGTCGGGGGTCACGACGGCCTTTCCACTGTACGAAAAAGAGCTAAACTGAGCCCATGTGTCGGTATTTGGACTGTCGGCAGCCATCCCGACAGAGATCAGTAAATGCGACGCAGCAGTAAGAATTAATATCTTAAACACGGTTTACTCCTCTAAAAATTCCCGTATATATGGATGGTTATCCACGTAGAATAAATCGACATCACAATCACACAAACCCTATTTGTCGCTTATTCACCGGACTTGTCTAACGTCAGCAGACCGAGCCGATAGGGCAGCATTTCATAGCGTCCGCCGCTGTCCGCTGCACGCCCCTGGAAAAGGAACCGCAGATTCTCAAAGTCAATCGTCGGGGTTTCGTCATAATTGTCTCGAAGCAGTTCGCCATGGCTGATATCACGCGTCCATGCCTCCACGCCCTCTTCAAAAGTAACATTGTTGATCCCGGCAAAAGGGGTCTCCCACGAGTCGGCACCCGGAACCGGGGTCCATTCACCGTTGAGGTCCTTGGAGACCCAGGCGCGGTAGTAACGTGCCGGATTGAGGGCTTCGATAATGGTCATGTAGGTATCGGTGCCTTTGATCTTGTAGGTCATGCTGCCTTCAAACAGGTTATTGCGATTGTCCCGGATGGCGACTTCGATATCGCCAAAGCCATTCGGAAAATCCTCAAGCGTGGTCCGGGCACGATAGAAACGTCCGTCGTCGCCGGTCAGGAACAGGTAGGCATGGGTGTCGTCGCAGATGATGTGGTAGTCGATTGGAAGCCGCGGAGCGCCCTGGGGCAGTCGGTTTTCATAGAAGTCCTTCGGTGCGGTCCAGCTTTCCGGCTTGGTAATGTCATCAGTTGTGCAGTACTGCGGGTGTTGAGACTGGAAGATCAGGTACCACTTTTTGTGCGGAGTAAAGTAAAACAGATGCGGTGCACAATGGTAACCGCGTAAATCCGGATTAACATCAATGTGCGTTAATTCGGCTTTGGGAGCGTCTTCCCACTTCTCGAAGTTGAGATAAACCATAGACCAAGTCCGGGCAGACGTCGAGTAGGCGGTCGCATAGATGTGCCATTTGCCGTCAAAATAAACAACGGTCGGATCTTTGACAGATACGATTTTGTGCGTTTCGTCAAAAACCGGCTTGACCAGAACATCACTGCATGTCCATTTCAGCGGCATCGGTACCGGCAGTTTGGGAGCATCGCCAGATGATTCATCTTCAGAAGCAAACAGGATACTTCCGAACAGAAGTAGTGCAGCCGTTAAACATAAAGAGAACAACTTGTTCATAACAACATTCCTTTCTTTGATAATAATATATTTATTCCTTTGAAACATGAGCATTGAAGGTTATTTTCAGGCAACATTTAATGTTCGTATAAGGAATTCCTCAATCAACTTCATACTTTCAGCCGTGCGAAACTGCGGTCCTTCGTGCCCGGCACCGTGCAGGGTGATCATGTTGACTTCACGGGCGCCTGTGTCGATCAGCGCTTTAGCCAGAATAATACTCTGGCCCAGCGGAACCAACTGGTCGTTATCGCCATGCATAATTAGGAAAGGAGGATCCTGCTTATCAACGTAAGTCAGCGGATTCGCCGTTTTAGCGAGTTCAAGCTTTTCCTGTAGCGGACCGCCTAAAAGCATCGATTCGGGGGAATTCGCTGCATCGTGCTGGATCATGCTGCCGGGACCGGACTGCTTGGCCATCAGTGTAAAATCAGTGGGACCAAACCAGTCGATGACCGCCTGTACATCACTGGAAACACCTGTCGTACCCAAATCGCCTTCCATTTCCTCAACACCGTTGGTAGTACCGAGAAACGCGGCTAAATGGCCACCGGATGAATCACCGCCAATGGCGAATTTGTCAGGATCAACATTGTATTTTTCCGCATTCGCCCTTAGAAAACGGACTGCTGCTTTACAATCATATGATTGAGCCGGCCAAATCGCATGCGATGAAAAACGGTGCTGGATACTGGCTACCGCAAAGCCCTTGCTGACAAGAGGGAGTATGGGTGGATTTGAGTGACTTCCCCCCATCCACGCCCCCCCGTGAATCCAGATGATTAACGGCAATGGTTTTTCCGAAGGCGATTCCGGCAGGTAAAGATTCAGAATCTGATTCGCATGACCCTTTTCAACATAAGGAATATTCCGCTCGGCTTTGATTCCGGCAGACCCTGCAAACCCTAAATCAACGACAATGCTTGATAACACTATGGCCGATAATGTGATTATACTTGTCTTTTTCATAAATTGACTGTCACCTTCGTCTTCGCAGAGTGTAAAGGCGGCATCTGTACTGAAATAAATGCGAAACTTAATTGGATCGGCTGGTTTTCCGCTAGCACATTACTTTTCCGAACCCAAACGTACTACGTTTCTCTATGATTCATTCTTTCAATCGCGTGATAGCTCTTAGATTCATAAATCCGGGTTTAACTAACGGACCCACACAAATACAGTATTTTTCAGTCTTTCGATATTTATTCATCATTCTAATTAACGGGAATCGGCACTGCCGAGGGTAACGAGTCCGCAGCTTTACCAAAGACGGTAAACTCAAGAATTCCCAAAGGTGAAGTTCCCGGCCAGTTCGTCATCGTCAACCTGACAAAACGGCATTTGACCGGAGGTATTTCTTCAAAAATCACATTTCGCGAAATGTCGTTTTTAGTCATATCAAGGGCCGTCTTATAACTTTCGCCATCCATCGATACTTCGATCTTATACTGATAGGCGTTGGTTTCAGGTCTTTCCGGGCTCGGCGAGGTCGTCTCTGCCTGAGGTGCCCCCCTTCTTCGCATCCCTCCAAAACCACGTCTGCCGCCGTTGAACATCAGGCGGAGAGAATCGATCGTGAATAATTGCACCCTGTCAAAACGGGTCGCGGGGGAAAGCTCGATCGTCAGTGTCGGCTGGGCGTCGGTCGGTTCCGGCTGCCACCACGTACCGCTTGAGTTATCTGTTGCATACGCCGCAAAGTGCCCCGATTGTTCCGAAGAGAATCGTGACAGGGCGTTCATCGCGCGGATCTTGTTGATGGATACCGGAATCGATCCGCTGTCACCTTTGTCGGGATCATCCACCGCACTTGGTCCCCATTGAGGCGTATCCGTCACCTTCACGGCCATGTTGCCGTCTTTGTCGAAGGTTACGCGATCCATTCCGATGCGGCGGCCCCCGGGCGGATTGGAAAGAACAATGGTGTAGAACTGCCAGAGATTTTTGTCGGGGCCTTCAACAATACAGCCGTGTGCAACGCCTGTGACGAGTCCTTCGGTCCTTCGCAGCAGCGGGTTGTTGGGTGCATAGGTAAACGGCCCTATCGGAGACTTTGACGTGTAATAGCCCGACGCATAAGTTATCCATTGGGTCCCGGAGGCGGAGTATTGCAGGTAGTAAGTATCGTTGACCTTTTGCATCCAGGGGCCTTCGATCCATGCAACCGAGGTGTACTCGTTCATGTCGCCGTACCGCTCCCAGATATGGTCAGGATTGAATGTGATGACATGTTTGGCGGGTCCGGCTAATCGACTGAGGTCATCCGGATCGAGCGGTGCGACATAAATCCCGCTGACCCCCCTGCCCGGGTAATAGAGATAGGGCTTGTTGTCATCATCAATAAAGATGTCCATGTCAAAGGGGTCGTTCCATCCTTCGTCGAGGGTGGGGGTATTTTTCCAGTCTCCAACCAGGTTAAAAGGGCCCAGCGGGTTGTCAGCCTTGTAAAGAGGGCCGTCGTTGCCGCACATATAAAAGCTGTCCTTGTATTTGACCACGTGCGGTGCGACGGGAACATTGGCAACACGCTGGAAGGTCCAGTTGACCATGTCATCGGAGATCCATGCGCCGCCTCCGGTACAGTACATGTAGTATTTTCCCTTTTCGAGGATGACCGTGACGTCCCCGGATGCGCTTCCGCCCATGCCGGACACCATCGGCAGCGGGTTGCAGTATCGCACGTCTTTACCGAGCTGCGGCTCGGCGGCACAGATCAACGAAACGCTTAATACGTTTAGAACGGCCAAAACAACGAAATGTATGCGATTCATCATGACTCCTGTTTAGGGTTGCGGTGTGAGGCGATAGAGCCCGGCACCATGGAGCGGCAACTCCCGGCTGAACATGTCGCTGAACACACCAATATCCTCTTTTTTCCACAAATCCCGCACATGCACGTTACCGGAAATCCCCACGTCGTCAAATGACACCGTCACCTCGTTTCGATCCGGCTTAACTCGTTTCTCCGGATCGATCAGAAGACCGAACCGGATCGATCCCTGCCCCTGGCTTCCCTCTGTCATCATACCCTTTGACTGGAAGGTTTCATACCCTTCGGGCAGCTTGAATTCGATCGCCGAAACAGCGTGTGTGCCAATGCCTTCAACGGGGTTTCCATTCAGCATCAGGGGACGTCCATCGGCGGTACGGTTTTTTCGAACTTCTCCCCAGCCCGCATAAGCGACTTCCCAGTCAAGGTCGTTTAATTTAAGAGTTCCCTTCGGGCCGGTCACCCTTGGTTCAATCCAGGCGGCGTGGTCATAGTTATAATTGTCCCCTCCGTTGCTGACCACCAGGACCAGCCGACGAGCGTTATTGATAGGAACTTCGATATCGACGACTCTCTGCTCGTCTCCACCACGCATAAGAGCGCTCTGATAATCGGTTTTGGACACGTCGAAGGGGTCGCTGTTGCTCTGGGCATTGAAGAGTGCAACATACTTGTCATCGCTGCCGGGCACATCGGCGGCCCAGACAAACAGGTCATTTTCACTTGACACCTGCCGATTGTTTTCACTGGCCTGATTGACGGCCAGCACCTCCGGATTGGTCAGAAGATTGATGGTAAACTCGTCAAGCCTGGTCATATCGGCGCCGAGAATCAAAGGCGATCGGGCGATAGACCACAAACTCATGCAAAGTCTCTGTTCATCTTGCGTAAATCGGGTCGGACGGTTGAACTCGACAATGCCAAACGGCAGCATATCCGCATCGGGCCATGCACCATTGGCCCGGTATGGGGTCCATTTATCGAGACGGCCGAACATTTCATACAGGGGCTGCCAGCGGTCCCAGAAATCATCGGAAATACGCCACATGTTGGCATGGTGCATGACGTGGTCGCCGCGTTCGATCGGCGTATCCCCCGGGGAAAGACTTAACACCATGGGACGGCCGGTTTTATCGATCGCTTTACGAATGGCCTCGATTTCGGCCAACTGCACGGCGTCATAAGGACGGGCAATATCATCCACCTTCACGAAGTCCACACCCCACGATGCATACAATGCGAAAATTGAATCATAGTATTCCTGGGCACCGGGCTTGCTCATGTCAACACCGTACATATCGGGATTCCACGCACACGTTGAACGGGTGTTGGCGATATCAGCGGCACGGGCATCCGTTCCGAGAATCGCGGTATTTTCACGAACCGCCTGCTTGGCAATACCACGCATAATATGAATCCCGAACTTCAGCCCTTTGGAGTGGACATAATCGGCCAGCGGCTTGAATCCCCTGCCGTCCGAGGAAGAGGGAAATTTCGTCAATCCCGGGATAAGACGGCTGTATTCATCCATCTCTAATTGGGCACCCCGTCGGTAACTATGCCCCCGTGAATTGGGTTCATACCACTGGATGTCCACTGTCAGATAGGTCCATCCAAACGGTTTTAGAATTGTGGCCATGACATCGGCCTGGTCTTTGATCTGCTGCTCGGTCACTGTCGTACCGAAACAATCCCAACTGTTCCAGCCCATCGGGGGGGAGGAAGCAAATTTCCAATACTCCGGTTCTGCATCCGCGGCAATAGCAACAGAAGTGAATATTACACATAGGCTTAAGTATAAAATGACTTTAATTGGTATTGCTTTCATTGTAGAACTCTCTCAGTTAAAATTTCAGTACAGTTTTTCATCATAAACACCATAGAAACAACGTTGGAAGAATACAGACTTATTGCACGACCTTCCATTTGAACTCAGCACCGCTCTTGCGATCCGGCCGCGGCCCCGTCGTAGTAACCGTCACCGGGCCCGGGTTGTCAGGCTGGGTATTGAGATACTTATGGTTTGTCAAAGACATCAGCACAATGTCGCCTCGCATAATCGTAACCCACTGAAATGACTCAGCTTGGCTCGGTTCGGATCCGACAAGATCCTTGAGAATGACACTCTCCGGACTTACGACCGAGACCATCTTGCCATCGGCCGCTTTCAGCGCTACGCGGCCAAGACCTAAATCAAGGACCTCAAATTTCGCATTCTGAGGGATTGCACCATCAGCACCGGGTGCAACATTGACCAGTTTATTATTCTGGGTATCGGCAGACAGGAAACTGCCGTCAGCACCGCTGATCAGGGCAATCGTGTGGCCCATCGGAATTTCCCTTTCCCGGCCTCTCGCCCGCGGTTCATCCACGGTGAAGTTGTCAAAATCAACATACCCGCCGGGCTGGCCGGATGTGTTAAAGTGGAACAGGGACGGACGAACGCCCTGAAAGGTGGCCTGCCAGTTATACCGCATGGTATAAGGTTCACCCAAGGTAGTGAATTCCTTACCGTCAGCACTCCAACTGAAAGTAGCATAATCCGTATCAAAGTTGCAGTTCACGCGCAGCCAAAGTTTCGCTGGCGGTGTGACCGGGCTGACTGTGGGCTCAACAGGAGGCGGAGGCGTTGCATTGCCGCCCCTGCGGCCGAATCCCCTGCGACTGCCGCCGCTGCCGGTGTTGTCAAGCATCTGGAGTCTCATTCCCTCTTCCGATTTCACAACGCCGATCCATACATACGGAGAGTTCAGCAGTGCCAGGCCCGCCGTGTCTCCTGCGACCATGCCCGATGTATCCAGTTCGACAGTAAAGGTCGATTCGGGTCCGGGCGGCCGCTGACAAAGACTGTTGCGTGCGGCATAGAAGTTATCCGCTGGCAGTGAATGTAGGCGAAGCACACCCGGCTTTTCTGTGAGTGACCATTTGGTATCATCCGGGACGTGATTCCACTGCCATTCGGGATTGAGTGTACCGCTGTCGAAGTTATCGTCATGCACAAATGCCGGCTTGGGTTCCTGGTTGACGCCGGCATTGGGCTTGACCCAGGTGTTGGGTGCCTTTCGCAAATTACCGGGCAGGCCGACATAGGGCAGGCCGTTATCCCACGTCACCGGGACGAGATTGACCAACCGTCCGATGCTGCCGCGGTCGCTCATGATGATGGCCCACCAGTCGCCGTTGGGTGTATCTACAATACCGCCCTGATGGAGTGTGTAATTCTTATCATTGGGT
>ENA-ORCU01000758-ORCU01000758.1-marine-metagenome-genome-assembly--contig:-NODE-758-length-11134-cov-2.798408_pt1 | contig 11134 bp, 5 predicted proteins | sample MGYA00248631_ERZ508512 | MGnify/ENA primary metagenome ERZ508512 (study PRJEB26183, sample SAMN06268844) | marine metagenome | isolation source: Tt an P1 anaerobic enrichment on pine from sediment taken... | reverse complement strand
TTGGAACCGGCAAACGAATCCTGGAAATTAAGCCAGCCATTGACTGGCACAAGGGAAAAGCCGTTTACTGGCTGATGGATCAACTCAAACTAAAAGCCGAAGATACCCTGCCGGTTTATTTTGGAGACGATGTGACTGATGAAGATGCCTTCCGGGCAATCATCGATGACGGGCTTAGCATATTGGTTGGTAAACACGATCAACCCACCGCGGCTCATTTCAAATTGAAGGATGTTGATGAGTTAGAACAGTTCCTGAATCAACTTCTTCAGCAACGATAAAAGAACGACCAACTGAAAACTCATTTATGAACAACTGGAAAATAACTTACAACCACTACAAACCCGAAGAGCAGGCCAAACGCGAAGCTTTGCTGACACTGGGAAATGGCTACATTGCCCTGCGCGGTGCCTTTGAAGAAACCAGCGACGACAGCACCCACTACCCGGGAACCTACCTGGCTGGTGGTTTCAACCGACTAAAAACCGAAATCGCTGGAAAGGACATAGAAAATGAAGACCTGGTCAACTGGCCCAACCCACTGCCTTTAACATTCCGGATCAATCAAGGAAAACCGTTTCACATCGACCAAGTGAAAGTTCATGAATTCCAGCATGAATTGGACCTAAAAACGGGAGTATTGACCCGTAAAATCAAATTCACTGATCGCGAAGGCCATGCAACAAGTTTGATTTCCAAACGATTCGTCAGCATGGACAATTGTCACGTGATTGGGAGTTCCTGGGAAATCATTCCGGAGAATTGGTCTGGCACCCTGCAGATCCTTTCTTCGATTGATGGCGGTGTAAAAAACAACAATGTAGCCCGTTACAGCGATCTGAACAACGAACACCTGAACCTCATCTCAACCGATAGCCCGGCCAACAATATCATCTGCCTGACGGCTGAAAGTAACCAGTCACACATTCAAATGGCACTGGCTGCACGCACACAAATATTTATTGACGATCAGGAACAAGCGGCCACGGCTCGTTTTGAATCCGACAACGGGAAAGCCACCAATCAACTGAAACTTGAGATTCGTAAACTTCAACCCGTTCGCATCGAAAAAGTCATTACAATCTACTCCTCGAAAGATGTGGCCATCAGTGAGCCGCTTTACCAGGCCAAAAGCAGCATGAAAAAATTACCCGGGTTCAACGCCTTACTGCAAAAACATGAATCGTGTTGGGAGAATCTGTGGAAACGAATTGATACCAATCTTCAGCTGACTGAGCAAACAGAAGACCAAACCATTCTGCGTCTGCATACATTTCATATCCTGCAAACTGTGTCGGTTCACACCGTCGACATGGACATTGGTGTTCCTTCACGCGGATGGCATGGCGAAGCCTATCGCGGACATATTTTTTGGGACGAAATGTACATCATGCCCTTCCTCATTTTACACCTGCCGCATGTGGCCCGCAGCCTGCTCATGTATCGTTACCGCCGCCTGGGAGAAGCCCGTCATGCTGCAAAGGAAGCGGGTTTTGAGGGCGCCATGTTTCCCTGGCAAAGTGGCAGCGATGGACGCGAAGAAAGCCAGAAAATTCATCTGAATCCCGAGTCCGGCAATTGGATTCCGGACAATAGCCACCAGCAACGACACATTAACCACACCATCGTGTACAATGTTTGGCACTATTATCAGGCAACAAAAGACATGGAATTTCTTTTTTACTACGGTGCGGAATTGATTTTGTCCGTCGCGTTGTTTTGGTCAAGCATTGCACAGTTCGATCGCCGGAAATCGCGCTTCGCCATTAACGGCGTTATGGGGCCGGATGAATACCATACCCAATACCCGAACTCAGATGAACTGGGGCTGAACAACAACGCCTACACTAATTTTATGACGGTATGGGTGATTCAGCGGGCGCTGGACGTTCTGGATTTGTTCGACGGCATCCAACAAAAACAAATCATGCAATCCGTTGGATTACGGGATGAACATTTGAAAAAATGGAAAGAAATGATCCATAAAATGTATATCCCATTTCACGATGACAACATCATCAGCCAATTCGAAGGTTACGAAAAATTGGAAGAATTTGACTGGGATCGCTATCGTCGTAAACATGGGGAAGTGATGCGGCTCGACCGGATCCTGGAAAGTGAAGGCGACACGCCCAACCGCTATAAAGCCAGCAAGCAGGCCGATGTGCTGATGATTTTTTTCCTGCTCACCTCTTCGGAAATCAAAGAGCTGTTCAGCCAATTGGATTATCCTTTTGATATTCAAACCGACATTGAAAAAAACATTCGCTACTACCAGGAACGCACGTCACATGGGTCCACTTTGAGTAAGGTGGTTCACTCGTGGATTTACGCCCGCTTAAACCGGGACAACTCCTGGCGAAATTTTAAGCAGGCTCTCATGAGTGATTTTAAAGATGTTCAGGGAGGAACCACGCCCGAAGGAATTCACCTGGGCGCCATGGCCGGAACAGTCGACCTGATTCAGCGCTGCTATACGGGTCTGGAGATCCGCGACAATGTGTTGTGGCTCAATCCGCACCTGCCCGAGAACATTGAAAACATTACCCTAAGCATCCGCTTCCGAAGCCATTGGTTTAAGCTATACATCAATCACAAAAATGTAAAAATTGAATTTGAAAAAGGTTGGGCTCCTCCGGTTGAAATCGGAATTCAGGGAAAAACCTACAAGTTTGAAGAGCGAACCTGCAAAGCATTTGAACTTCACAAAACGAAAAAACCGAACTAGGCCAGGGGGCTGTTTCCTCTTCAGTGGTTCAGAAGCAGAACACTGCAAGCGTGCATTGAACAGCGATTATGATACATCGATTAGATATTATGCCGTATAGCGGGCTGACAGCTACCCTTTACCAATTCTTCTGTTTCGTGGGTTGACGTGGCTAAACTTGACAAAAGCGACAAAAACGACACCGCCCAGAATATTGCCTAGGGTTGACCAGATTTGAACATGCGCATAGTCGTTCAGACCAATCGCGTGACTGATCATCACAGCGGCAAAAACTTCAATGGAACCCACAATCGAGTGGTGCAGGCCTCCAATTCCAATCACTGAGGTGATCAGGGTGATGATCAGAATCCGGCTCATGGTCTCTTGCGCCGAGGTGACCAGCCAGGATAGCAAGCCCATTAACCAGCCTGCCAAAACACCGCTCAGCAAAATAATATGCCAGGGAAAGTCGATAAGCTTTTGTGCCAGTTCGGTCAAAGCCTTGGAGCTGATCACATCGAAAGTGGAAGGCATGACTGCCAGAATACCGCTAAAGACGTAGCCACCCAACAGATTACCGGCATAAATTATCCCCCATAAAACCATCAGGCTTTTTATGGTAGCATTTCGATTTAAGACCGGAATCACAGCCAGTGTTGTGTGCTCGGTAAACAATTCGGACTTGCCCACAACCACAAAAATAAACCCCAGGGGATAAGCAAAGGCAAGCATGACATGCAAAACCGAAGAATGGACAACACCCTGAAACAGGGTATAAATTACGGCCATCAGAAAAACACTAAAGCCGATGTCCAATCCGGCAGAAATCGCCGAAAGAAACAAATCCTGATTGGAACGGTTGTGCTCATGCATGGCCATGTCAATCTGCTCAGTCAGAATCTCATCAATCCGCTTTGGCTTATTCAGTGCTTCTTTCAGGTCGGTTTGTCTTCTTTCCATCGTATTAAAATTGGTCTTCAACTTCCAGGTTCGATAACCAGAACATGCAACGGCCGAATCGTTTTCCGGTGTGGTAATATTCCACAGTTTTCCTATAATTTCTACAGAAAACGCCATTCTTTTGGCCTGTCAAGTGGCTGTAAAATTCATCCGCTGTTACCGACTCTCGCTGCTCCCGGCACAACACCGTCTCCTTTGGTGCTTTTAGGAATGAGAGTTGTGGATGAATGAACTATAGCATACAAACAAAATTTAAACCATGGACAGTTTACTATCAAATCGTATCCAATTTGATTTCAACTCAAGCGCATTTCCCTTCCTGCTGGTCGCGTTGAAACGCTTTAAGAAGAACTTTCCGTGCAAAGTTCGAGCGACCGGTCTACTTCACCGATTGACCTGAAATGATTTGCGCTGCTTCCGATCTCTTAACTGTCGCGAACGCAGCGATGGCCCATTGAGCAATATCTACTTACATTTTTAACATTTTTAATTCGTTTAATCATGACTTTACTAAAGAAAAAACAATTTGATGAGCTGGTTGCTGAACGAGGCAACTATTGTACTTCGATTTACATACCTACCCACCAAAACGGTGAAAACAAGGACAGCATGATTCGCCTGAAAAACCAGGTTTCCAATATTGAGGACCAACTCACAGCATTTGGAATGAAACAACGAGAGATTTCTGAATATCTGGAACCCATTACGAAACTACTGCAGGATACAAGTTTTTGGCGCCACCTATCTGATGCCTTGCTGGTTTTCAGGAGTGGTAATAAATTTGTATATCGCACACTCCCCCTTCAGATTGAGGAATTCTCCCTGGTTTCTGATCGCTTTTACCTGCTTCCCCTTCTCAGCATATTCAACCGGCAGGACAAGTTTTACATCTTTCAGCTGAGTTTGAAGAAGAACCGGCTTTTTGAAGCCTACCAACATGAATTCACTGAAATTTCAACAGAAGACCTGCTTCCTGAAAACCTGGAAGACGCAGTAGGAAAAGATGTGAAACAAAAATCATTGAACTACCGCAGCGGACAAACCTCCGGCGGGTTCGGCCTTTACCATGGTCAAGGCGAAGGCAAGGAAGACAAGGAAAAAGAGGTAACCAAATATTTGCAAGCCGTTGACGATGGGCTGAATAAAATTCTGGCCGATTCTTCAGCGCCCTTGCTAATTGCTTCGGTAGAGCACCTTTGCGCTCAGTTTCAACATATTTCGGCATACAAAAACATCTTCCCGAAATGCGTGCATGGTAACCACGACAACGGCGACATAGACAAAGTACATGAAAAAGCCTGCGAACTGTTACAACCGTATTTCGACCGGGTGAAAAATGAAAATAAAGAGAGATATTCGGAAACCAACCTGCGGATTACTTCGGACCTGAAAGAGCTGTTGATCGCAGCCAATGGTGGACGGATTGAAACTTTGTTTGTGGGTAAAGATCAACACATCTGGGGTGAATTTGATGCTGAAAACGGAAAGCTGAAAATCAATGAAAACAAAGAACCTCTGGATCACTGTTTGCTTGACTTTGCCGCAAAAGCAACATTTTTGAAAGGTGGAAATGTCTTCATTGAAGAGATGGATGAGCTGCCTGCCAGCGAAGCACCAGCCAATGCCATCCTGAGGTATTAAACGCCAGCTTCACCGTTCGAACCAGAAAGGTTGGAACCGAACCAAAAGCACCTACATGAATGAAAAGTCAAAACAGTGGCAGGCACACGCTTGGACAACAGAAAAAACCCTGGAGGCGCTTTCCGCTTCGGGCGATGGTTTGCAACAGCAAGAGGTAAGAAAAAGACAACAGGAGTTTGGCCCAAACAAGCTGGAAGAGCAAAAACAAAAAAGCTTGCTGCAATTGGCCATCGATCAGCTGAACAATCCGATTATTTACCTTCTGGCGGGTGCAGTCATCGTATCCTTGATTTTTGATGACGTACCGGAAGCTATCGCAATTTTCATCGTCATTTTGCTGAATACGGTCATTGGGTTTTGGATGGAGTACCAGGCACAGAAATCCGTTACCGCACTGAAAAAACTGGATCAGTTGGAGACCCATGTCAGGCGTAACCAAAAAAACGAGAAGATCAATGCGCAAGAACTGGTTCCGGGAGATATTCTGCTGCTGGAATCAGGCGACCTCGTGCCGGCAGACGCCCGAATTTTGCAAGCATCAGAACTTGCAGCCAACGAATCATCGCTCACCGGCGAATCAGTTCCGGCTGAAAAAAAAACCGATCCGCTGGACGAACAAACCCCACTGGCCGAGCGACGCAACATGCTGTTCAAGGGAACGACAATTACCAGTGGAAAATGTGAGGCCGTGGTCACCGCCATTGGCGTACAGACCGAGATTGGAAAAATCTCAAAAATGGTGGAGCAAACAGGGAAGGAAGAAATTCCGCTAAACCGAAAACTGGCTAAATTATCGCACCGGCTCATTTGGTTTATTTTAGGATTGGCGGTGCTTTTTTTCATTTTTGGATGGTGGTCGGGCAAAGAAATCTACCTGCTCCTGCAAACATCGATTGCCTGGACTGTTGCCGCCATTCCTGAGGGACTGCCCATTGTTGCAAGCATTGCGCTTGCCCGGGGAATGCTGCGCCTGGCCAAGCGCAATGTCATTGTAAAAAAGCTCGAAGCCGTTGAAACCCTCGGTGAAACGACCATCATTTTCACCGATAAAACGGGTACACTGACAAAAAATGAACTCACCGTGAGCCTTGTTGAATACCCGGAAAAATCAATCGAAGTAAGGGAAACTGAAAAATACCAACTCTCGGATAAACAAGCGTCAGAAGAGGAGAACTTTCAGCAACTAATCAAAATATCGGTGCTTTGCAATGATGCAGAATGGCTCAATGAAAAAGAGTTTAAAGGCGACGCACTGGACGCCGCATTGCTTCAATTTGCACAGTCGCTCTGGCCCGACCGGTACAACAATCTGGCTGAGGCTGAGCGGATTCATGAGGATCCGTTTGATTCGGAATCCAAATTCATGGGCACCGTTCATCAGGACACAAACACCCTTTATGTTGCCGCAAAAGGAGCTGCCGAACCAATCTTAAACCGTTCGTCCAACTACCTCGATCATGGGGAAACAAAGCAACTCACCGAAGAAGTTAAAAGTGCGTGGCTGGAAAAGAACCACAAACTTTCAGAAAAAGGGCTTCGAATTATTGCCTACGCGTACCGCCACGACGACCTCAATCGAAAAGAGCAGCTAAAAGCCGAAGAAGATTTTATTGAAAACATGACCTTTGCAGGTTTTATCGGCTTCATCGACCCTGCTCGAAAAGAAATTCAGCCGGCAATTGAAAAATGTCATCAGGCCGGAATCAAAGTCGTAATGGTCACCGGAGATCATCCGGGAATCGCACAGACGATAGCAGAGGAAATCAACCTGACCAAGCATGACAACCCAAAAGTGATGGAGGGAAAAAACCTGGAAGAAAAAGAAGGTGAAATTCCAAACACCCAGCTATTTGCAAGAGTTGATCCGGGACAAAAGCTCGACATTGTGGAACACTATAAAAAACGTGGTGAAATAACGGCCATGACGGGTGATGGGACCAATGATGCGCCCGCACTAAAAGCAGCCGATATTGGCATTGCCATGGGCGACAAAGGAACACAAGCAGCACAAGATGTTGCCGACATGGTATTGAAAGACGATTCATTCTCGGCGATTGTGGACGCCATTGAACAAGGCCGGGTCATCTTTGGCAACATCCGCAAATTCGTCATGTATCAACTCTCGTACCACCTGGCCGAGATTCTGATCATTGCCGGTATCAGTTTCACATTGTTCTACCTTCCACTCCTGCCCCTGCAACTGCTATTTTTAAATCTGCTGTCCGATGTTTTTCCGGCACTTGCTTTGGGGATTGGAAAAGGCGATGAATCCATCATGCGACAGAAGCCCAAAAATCCCGGAGAGCCAATTGTCAACCGACGAAACTGGATCGCCACTTCTGTTTACGGAATCATCATGGCACTTGTCATTTCCGGAGCTTATGTAGTCGCTTTTTATCTGCTCAACGAGTCGAAGGAAACCGCCAATACCATCACGTTTTTCAGCTTGGCAGTAAGTCAGCTGCTACATGTTTTCAACATGCGTGATCCCGACGAAAAAGTCTTCAGCAATCAGGTGGTCAATAACAAATATATTTGGATGGCCTTGGGAATTTGCGCCATGATGTTGTCAATTGCGTACCTGACACCAGTACTTCATGAGGTCCTGTCGTTCGAGCATTTAACCCTTCTACACTGGGGATTAGTTGCCATATCAAGTCTTTTGGTCATGCTTCTTATTCAAGTGGTGAAAAAGATTTTCAGGCTGTAACTGCAAAGGGTACAAAAGCAAACTGGATTCCAAAAAAAAGGGATGTTGCCGAAAAATGGCAACATCCCTTTTTACAGTAACATGTACATTTTCTACCACTCAATGGCCTGATCTTCATCAGGTATCTGCGTGTTGATTCGGCGTTCCATAGCGATTTGACCCCGTACTGTAAAATCGAAATCCACAACATCTGAGGTTGAATAATCCCTGAAACTGAAATCAATTCCCTCAATGATAATCGTGCGTTTCAATAGGTACGGACGCGTAACATCCATTTGCTCATCGACGGTGAATGTTGGCGTACTGTATGACTCAAATATCATATCAGGATTATCCGAGAAGAGTCTCACCTCGTTTGTCTCTTCGTCAAGCTCAGCATAAACTTTATAATTATGCCTATCCATACGATTCTCATCGACCATCCCGGCATAAAAGAACACAGTATGATCATCAACAACATAGAGCTGAATATTACTCTTAACGATCGGGGCGCCATTTTCGCTGCCTTTGATATAGGTTTTGAGGTTCGCAGCCCCGTATGTTCCTGAATAGTCATTGAAAGGCATCACGCGGAGTAGCGCTTTCTTATAATGCTTCCGTGGGTGCGGCGTGTAAGCTTGATTTTCCGTATCGGGAACAATCGTCAACGGGAGTATCCATTTGTCAGCCAAATCGATATTCTTGAAATTAAAATCGATATTCAGCAGGGCAACATCTTCTCCAGCCTTAATGTCCACTGTTGATGGCATCGTGAAGAATGTGTCTCTTAGCTGTTCATAATAAAGGTCGGTACGGTTCTGAAATCTTTCATAATTCAAAACTTCCAAGGTATCCGGATCAAGCGCGATGTTCACCGTCATATCTTGCTGATTCAGTGTCGATCCGCTGACGACTACAGGTAGTTTGTAATTCGAAACTTCATCCGCCTTATAGCTGACATAAATTTGGGTAACCCCCAAGTCATTTAACGGAGCTTTAAAGGAGACGTAATGCTCATATTGCTCCTCTTTCCACTCATCATTGCAGGCACTGAAAAAAAACAGCGCAACCACAAGAAACAGTAGTATGTGATATATCTTTTTCATACGTTATATTTTTGTTTTTTCGGACAGTCAGAACGTTAAAAGGCTTGCCACATTAACTCTCGTGTGTCCTTATTTTTCTTTTGCCTAGTTTTTAGTCATTATAAGTCCATCCCGGATTTTGCGTCAGGCGTTTGTTACGCTTCAGCTCACTGTGGCTGATTGGCCAAAACCACATTTTATCAGAGAAGGTTGATTGAAGCCCCCATGAATTCACAGGCGTATGGAATAAATCCCTGTTTGCTTCATCCATCAGAACGTTACATCCATAAATGGGCAGAGACTCTTCAGCGGGAGCATCCTTCCAGCGACGCAAGTCATAATAACGCTTGCCTTCGCCCAGCAGTTCGATTTGACGCTCGCGTTTTAAGGTCTTGCGGAACTCATCCTTACTGGCGTAAACATCCGCCGGATAATCCGGAACTCCGCCACGGATTCGGATCGGTTGGATACCTTTTTTCATTTCATTGATGTCGCGGCTAATCGAATAAGTCGTACTTCCATCCCACGAAGGAATTTGATAAGTACCGTCCAGCTCGTTTAAGGCCTCGGCGTACATCAACAAAATATCGGCATAACGAATTGCTGGTTCCAGCTTGCGAACAACCAATGGTCCACCCCCAGGAACACTTCCTTCATTCGTGTCTCCCGGATGCACAAACTTCTTCATCCCGATACCGGTGCGAAGCCATGCCAGTGTATTGGTATACCCATTACCTCCTCCACGGTAATAGAACACCTGCTTTTCGCGGTCTTGTGGCAGAGTCGCATTTTGCATATGCCAGATGCTGCCACTGTAGGCTACCGAGGCATAGAAGCGTGGTTCCCGATCAGCATATTGCAAAGAAACACCTGCAGGCAGTGGCTTATATAACCCGGCATCTACATCAGCCTGGGTCACAAAACCTGTTGGTCTGCTACTACCATCTCCTCGGCCTATTTCACGATCTTTGCCAGGGGTGTCTGTTCCGTCGTTCATATAATAAGCATCAACCTGCTTTTGCGTGACTCCGTTATTCGACCAGCCATCAGCAATAATCGGTAACTGATTCGCAACCATACCCGCAACTTGCTCATCTCCATTATCTCCACGAGTAAAGATTAATTCAGGATTATCACCCGTTGCGGTACCATTAAACAAAGAACGGTAAGATTCAAAAGGATCTATGTTTCTCCAACCTTCGGGCCAATCCTTTTCCGAAAATTCAGGATCGTATGGAGGATCAATGGTTGCAGGATAAGTAATATTTCCAGATGTTTTGTAATTCACCGTGTACAACTCGTAAACACCAAGTTCCATTACGTCTTTGGCAGCAGCAGCAGCTTTAGCCCACTTCTCTTCGTCGTAGGTTGTTGACAACAACTGATTGCCTTCATCATCCACCAATGCCATAGCATATGCATCCGTATTTCCATTCATCAGTGGACTGGCAGCATATAAAAGCGCCTTTGCACGAGCAGCCAGGGCTGCTCCCTTGGTCGGACGTGCTACCTCTGTATATGGATCGCGTGTCAGTTTCAGGTCTGCGGCCGCCAATAACATTTCACTGCTAATATAGTCGGCACATTCTTCATATGAACTACGTGGAGTAGCAATTTCGTCGTAGCTTTCGTTATAGTCAATACCATCCTCGGGGAGCAAAGGAATTGGCCCGTACTTACGTAAAAGTATCCAGTAGTAATAAGCTCTGGCAAAGCGCGCCTGCGCCCGATAGTCGGCGATTTCCACTTCTGTCAACTCCGTATTCAAATGAATGTTTTGAATGAAAGTAGTCGCATTGCGAATACCCCGGTAAGCCTGTGTCCAGGTTCCCTGTTTGTCATTCTCCGAGTAGGTGCCTGTGTGAAATATATTGTAGGAGAAATTTACTCCCGATCCGGTAACTCCGAAGTCGGCATCATCGCCACCGTAAAACATATCATCAGCAAAGCAGTGAGGCGTATTACGTTTATTGGCTACATCAGCACACTGTCCCCTCATATCTGAATAGACATGAGCCAACCATTCTTCCGAATAGAGTTTGCTCGCGAATA
>ENA-ORCU01000757-ORCU01000757.1-marine-metagenome-genome-assembly--contig:-NODE-757-length-11136-cov-3.480875_pt1 | contig 11136 bp, 12 predicted proteins | sample MGYA00248631_ERZ508512 | MGnify/ENA primary metagenome ERZ508512 (study PRJEB26183, sample SAMN06268844) | marine metagenome | isolation source: Tt an P1 anaerobic enrichment on pine from sediment taken... | reverse complement strand
CGCCCGCCAATCCTTTCAATCCCCCTCCCAAAAGGAGCCCCCATGTCGACTGACACGTCAGCCGAAATTACCATTTTCAAGCGCCGCGAATCCGAGGCGCGCAGCTATTGCCGTGGTTTTGACACGGTGTTCACCTCTGCCCAGGGCTCGGAGATGACCGACGCCAGGGGCCGCCGCTATATCGACTTTCTGGCCGGCTGTTCCTCGCTGAACTACGGCCATAACGACCCGGACATGAAGGCCGCGCTGATCGAGCATATCGCCAGCGACGGCATCGCCCACGGGCTGGACCTGCACACCGAGACCAAGGCCGGTTTCCTGGAGGCGTTCGAGACGCACATCCTGAAACCGCGCGGCATGGACCACAAGGTGATGTTCACCGGCCCCACCGGCGCCAACGCCGTCGAAGCCGCGATGAAGATCGCGCGCAAGGTGACCGGGCGCACCAACATCATCGCCTTCACCAACGGCTTCCATGGCGTGACCATGGGCGCGCTGGCCGCGACCGGCAACGGCTATCACCGCGGCGGCGCGGGGATGACGCTGAACGGTGTCACCCGCATGCCTTTTGACGGCTACATGGGCGACAGCATCGATACCGCCGAGCTGCTGGAGAAGATGCTGAGCGACAAGTCCAGCGGCATGGACGCCCCCGCGGCGATCATGTTCGAGACCGTGCAGGGCGAAGGCGGCCTCAATGCCGCGCGCCCCGAATGGGTGCGCCGCGTGGCCGAGCTCGCCCGCGAGCATGGCGCGCTGCTGATCATCGACGACATCCAGGCCGGCTGCGGCCGGACCGGCGGCTTCTTCTCCTTCGAGGAGATGGGGGTGACCCCGGATATCGTGACCATGGCCAAATCGGTCTCGGGCTTCGGCCTGCCGATGGCGCTGATGCTGGTGCGCCCCGAACATGACGTGTTCGGCCCGGCCGAGCATAACGGCACCTTCCGCGGCAACACCCATGCCTTCGTCACCGCCCGCGTCGCGATCGAGAAATTCTGGTCCGACCGCGCCTTTCAGGACCGCATCGCCGCCAAGGCGATGATCCTGACCACCGCGCTGGGCGAACTGGCCGATATGGTGCCCGGTGCCTTCCTCAAGGGCCGCGGCCTGATGCAGGGTGTCGATGTCGGCTCGGGCGAGCTGGCCGCCGAGATCTGCGCACTGGCCTTCCAAAAGGGCCTGATCATCGAGACCTCGGGTCCCGAGGACCAGGTGGTCAAAGTGCTTGCACCTCTGACCACGCCGGAAGAAACCTTCCGCAAGGGCCTGAACATCCTGCTGGATGCGGCCCGCGACGTGACAACGAAAATCAAGATCGCAGCGGAGTAAGACATAATGATCGTGCGTGACCTCAACGAACTGAAAAACACCGACCGCGCTGTTTCGGATGCGCAGTGGACCTCGGTCCGCATGCTGCTGGCCGATGACGGGATGGGGTTCAGCTTTCACATCACCTATCTCGAGGCCGGCTCCGAGCACGAGTTCGAGTACAAGAACCATTTCGAGAGCGTCTTCTGCATGCAGGGCAAGGGCTCGATCACCGATCTGAAGACCGGCAAGACCTACCAGATCACGCCCGGCGTCATGTACGCCCTGAACGAGCATGACCGCCACATCCTGCGCGCCGAGGAGGAACTGGTGATGGCCTGCGTGTTCAACCCGCCCGTGACCGGCAAAGAGGTGCACCAGGCCGATGGCTCCTACGCCCTCGTAGACAGTTAAGAGAAAGGGCCCGGCCATGTGCCGGGCAATCCCCATGACTTTCCCTGACCATTCCGTCGAGAAGATCGGCGGCACATCCATGAGCCGTGTCCGCAGACTCAGGGACACGCTTTTCATCGGCTCGCGCAAGGCGGGCGATCTCTATCACCGGATTTTCGTGGTGTCGGCCTTCGGCGGCATTACCAACCTGCTCCTGGAGCACAAGAAAACCGGCGAGCCGGGCGTCTACGCGCTGTTCGCCAACGCCGATAACGATCACGGCTGGCTGGACGCGTTGACTCGTGTCAGCGAGGCCATGGCCGCGGCGCACGAGAAGGTGCTCGACCACCCGGCCGACCTGTCGGCGGCGAATGAATTCGTCCGCGAACGCATCGAGGGCGCGCGCAGCTGCCTGTTCGATCTCCAGCGGCTGTGCTCCTACGGCCATTTCCGCCTGTCCGACCACATGCTGGTGATCCGCGAGCTGCTCTCGGGCCTGGGCGAGGCGCATTCGGCCTTCGTGACCACGCTTCTGCTGCAGCGCGCCGGCGTCAACGCCCGCTTCGTCGATCTCAGCGGCTGGCGCGACGAGGACGAGTATGACCTCGACCAGCGTATCCGGTCTGCCTTCGACGGCGTCGACCTGGCTGCCGAGCTGCCCATCGTCACCGGCTACGCGCAATGCAGCGAGGGGCTGATGCGCGAGTTCGACCGGGGCTATTCCGAGGTGACCTTTTCGCGCCTGGCTGCGCTGACCGGCGCGCGTGAGGCGATCATCCACAAGGAATTCCACCTCTCCTCGGCCGATCCCAAGCTGGTGGGCGAGGAGGCCGTGCGCAAGCTGGGCCACACCAATTACGACGTGGCCGACCAGCTGTCGAACATGGGGATGGAGGCGATCCACCCCAAGGCGGCCAAGACCCTGCGCCAGGCCGATGTGCCGCTGCGGGTGACCAACGCCTTCGACCCCGGCGATCCGGGCACGCTGATCGACGACAAGCCGGCCGAAGCGCCGGCGGTGGAGATCGTGACCGGGCTGGACGTGATGGCGATCGAGCTGTTCGAACAGGACATGGTGGGCGTGAAGGGCTATGACGCCGCCTTTCTGGAGGCGCTGCGCCGCCACGACCTGCGGATCGTGTCCAAGACCTCGAACGCCAACACCATCACCCATTACGTCGAGGCTTCGCTCAAATCCGTGCGCCGCGTGGTGCGCGAACTGGAGCGCCAGTTCCCCTCGGCCACGCTGACCGTGCGGGGGCTGTCCATCGCCTCGGCCATCGGGCGCGACCTGTCGGGCCTGTCGGTTCTGTCCCGCGGGCTGGTGGCGCTGGCCGATAACGGGGTCGAGGTGGTCGCCGCGCAGCAGACCTCGCGCCATGTGGACGTTCAGTTCCTGGTCGAGCGCGACCAGCTGAAACCGGCGATCCGCGCGCTGCATGATGCGCTTCTGCCCGCGGCCGAAAGCGCCGCCGAGAAACGCGCCGCCTGAACGCTGCCTCCGCCCCGGGACGCGGGGCGGGGGCGCCTGCCTGTCGTTTTCCTTTACTGGGTCGGCGTCTGCTCTGCCCTCTCCGGCCGTTGCCCGGCCCGGGCGGATGTCCGGATGCTCCGGCCGTCTTCCCAGGCCCGCGTCGTGAAAATCGCGTTTCCTTGATTTCCGGTATCCCTGAAGTGACCCCGGTGTCCCGGCGCTCCCTTCCTCCGGTCGCGGGCGCCGCGGCGGGCGGCCCGGCCTTGACTTCGCGCCGGTGCCGGGCCTTCATCGCATCCGCACGCCCCTCAGGCCGGAGCCCCCATGCCGATTGCCCTGCTGCTTGCCATCGTCCTTGCACTGATCCTGCTCAACGGGTTCTTCGCCATGGCCGAGATGGCGATCGTGGCCTCGACCGAGTCGCGTCTGGCCGAGCGCGCGCGCCGGGGCTCGACCGGTGCGGCGCAGGCGCTGCGGCTGATGCGGCAGCCGGGCCGGTTCCTGTCCTCGGTGCAGACCGGCATCACCCTGGTCGGCGTCATCGCCTCGGCCTTTTCCGGGGCCACCATCGCGGCACGGGCGGGCGCGCGGCTCAACGCCGTCACCTGGATCGAGCCGCATGGCGAGACCGTGGCCTTCGTGGCGGTCGTGGCCGCGATCACCTTTGCCTCGGTGGTCCTGGGTGAACTGCTGCCCAAGCGCATCGCGCTGGCCAATCCCGAGGCCATCGCAACCGCCGTCGCCCCGCCGCTGGCCATGATTTCGGCCCTGCTGCGGCCCGCGGTGTGGCTTCTGAACGGCAGCAGCGAGGGGCTGGTGCGGCTCTTGGGCATCCCCGAGGGCACGCGCGACCGCGCCACCGAAGAAGACCTGCGCCACCTGCTGGCCGAGGCCACCCGCGCGCAATCCATCGACCCGGCGGAAGAAGCGATGGTGCAGCGCGTGATCCGGCTGGCGGACCGCTCGGTGCAGACCATCATGACCCCGCGGATCGAGGTGGTCTGGGTCGATCTCGACCTGCCCTCCGACGAGGCTGCCCACAAGATCGCGACCGCCCCGCATTCCCGGGTGGTGGCCGCGCGGGGCAGCATCGACCGGGCCGAGGGCGCGATCCGGGCGCGCGACCTGGCGCGCGCCCTGCTCGAAGGTCCGCGCCCCGACCTGGCCACCCTGGTGCGGCCCACCGCCTTTCTGCCCGACACCGCCAGCATCGTCGCCGCGCTGGAGGCCTTCCGCCAGACGCCCACCCATATCGCGCTGGTGATCGACGAACATGGCGGCCTGCAGGGGATCGTGACCCCCACCGACATCCTCGAGGCGATCACCGGGGAGCTGGCCGAGGACCGCGAGCCGGCCGAGCCGCTGATCCGCCCCCATGCCGGCGGCTACCTCGTCGACGGCCGCACGCCGGTCGACGAGCTGCGCACCCGGCTGGGCGTGGCGCCGGAGGTCAGCGCCGACATCCAGTCGGCTGCGGGGCTGGTGATGGACCGGCTCGGCCATCTGCCTGCCGAGGGGGATATGGTTTCCATCGCCGGCTGGCGGTTCGAGGTGCTGGACATGGACGGGCGGCGCATCGACAAGCTCTTCCTGCGCGCGCCGGGCGAAACCGGAGATTGAGATCTTCCCTTGCGGGCCTGCTGGGCGGGCTGCAATGATGGGCGCAGCAGATCGAAAGCGCAGCCCATGACCGAGACCGAAACGGCAGACGCGCCCCCGGTGGAAGAGGCGCCCACCGGCCGCATCACCGCCATCCGCGGCGCGGTGGTGGAGGTGCGTTTTTCCGGCCCCGCCCCGGCGATCAAGACCCGCCTTCTGGCCGGGCCCGAGCAGGCCTGCGTGATCGAGGTGGCCAGCCTGATCGACCGGCACACCGTGCGCGGGCTGGTCCTGAACCCGGCCGAGCGCGTGGCGCTGGGCATGGCCGTCACCGATACCCGTGCGCCGCTGCAGGCGCCGGTGGGCGAGGGCGTGCTGGGGCGCATGATCGACGTGTTCGGCCACCCGCTCGACGGCAAGGGGCCGCTGGAGAACGTGCAATACGCCCCCATCCACCGACCGCCCGTGCCGCTGACCCGACGGCGCCCGGGCGGCGAGATCTTCCAGACCGGCATCAAGGCCATCGACCTGCTGTCGCCCATCGAGAGGGGCGGCAAGGCGGGCCTCTTCGGCGGCGCCGGCGTGGGCAAGACGGTGCTGATCACCGAGATCATCCACAACATGGTCGCCGAATACGAGGGCGTGAGCCTGTTCTGCGGCATCGGCGAGCGCAGCCGCGAGGCCGAGGAGCTCTATCGCGAGATGCGCGAAAGCGGCGTGCTGGACGGGGCGGTTCTGGTCTTCGGCCAGATGAACGAGGCCCCCGGCGCGCGCTTCCGCGTGGCCCATACCGCCCTGACCATCGCCGAGCATTTCCGCGACGCCCAGCACCGCGACGTGCTGGTGCTGATCGACAATATCTACCGCTTCGTTCAGGCGGGATCGGAGGTCTCGGGGCTCCTGGGCAACATCCCCTCGCGCGTCGGCTATCAGCCCACCCTGGGCTCGGAGCTGGGCGCGCTGGAGGAGCGGATCTGCAATACCGATGCGGGCGCCATCACCTCGATCCAGGCGGTCTATGTCCCGGCCGACGATTTCACCGACCCCGCGGCGACGCATGTGTTCTCGCATCTCTCGGCCTCGGTCGCGCTGTCGCGCAAGCGCGCGAGCGAAGGGCTCTACCCGGCCATCGACCCGCTGAAATCGGCCTCCAAGATGCTGACGCCCGGCCGTGTGTCCGACCGCCATTACGAGGTCGCCCGCGAGGTGCGGCGCGAATTGGCGGAATACGAGGCGCTATCCGACATCATCGCCATGCTGGGGCTCGAGGAGCTGTCCGAGGCCGACCGCGCCATCGTCGCCCGCGCGCGCCGGCTGGAGCGGTTCCTGACCCAGCCCTTCTTCACCACCGAGCAGTTCACCGGCCTGCCGGGCCGCTTCGTGGCGCTGGAGGACACGCTGGCGGGCTGCGAGCGCATCCTGTCGGGCGCATTGTCGCGGCTGCCCGAGAGCGCCTTCTACATGGCCGGCACCATCGACGAGGTCGAGGCCCGCGCGGCCGGGGAGGCGGCGGCATGAGGCTGATCGTGCTCACCCCCGACGAGCACCTGTTCGACGGGCCGGTCACCAAGGTCGTGGCCGAGGCGACCAACGGCTCCTTCGGGCTGCTGGAACGGCATATCGACATGACCGCGCCCCTGGTGCCTGGTGTGCTGCTCTACACTGACCCGGCGGGAGAGACCGGCTATTTCGGCCTGGACGAGGGGCTGCTGGTGAAATGCGGCGACACGGTCTCGGTCGCCGTGCGGCGGGCGGTCCGGGGGCGCCACCTCGAGGAGCTGCGGCGCCGGGTGCGGGCGGAATTTCTGGCCGTGGACGAACAGGAACAGGTCGCCCGCAGCGCGCTGGCGCGGCTGGAGGCGGGGGTGGTGCGCCGGATGCTGGAACTGGAGCGGGGCGCATGAGCGAACAGAAGCCCAGGGACAAGGCCGAGGCCATCGCGCGCAAGGCCGAACGCAAGGAGGCCGCGGAAAGGCGCGGCACGGGCCGGGGCGTGTGGTTCGGCCTGGGCATGTTCGGCCTGGTGGGCTGGGCGGTGGCCGTGCCCACGCTCCTGGGCATCGCCCTGGGCGTCTGGCTGGACCGGGTGGCGCCGGCCGGGTTTTCATGGACGCTGGCGCTGCTCTTGGCGGGCGTCGCGCTGGGCTGCCTGAATGCCTGGTGGTGGGTCAACAAGGAGAGCCGAGATGAGTGACAATCTGACCCTTCTGGCCGGTCTGGCGCTGGCGCTGATCGCGGGCGCGGCCTTCGGCGCGCTTTACCTGCGCCTGCTCTGGCGCGGCACGCGGCGGCTGGCCGCGGGCGAGGTCAGCCCGGCCCGGCTGGCGCTGTCCTTCGTGCTGCGCATGGCGCTGGCGCTGGCTGCCCTCGCGCTGGCGCTGAAGGCCGGGGCGGAAGCGGGCCACCTCCTGGCTGCGGCGCTGGGTTTCACGCTGATGCGCCATGTGCTGCTGCGGCGGGTGCGCAAGCAGGGGGAGGCCTATGCAGATCAGCCCTGACACCTGGATCGTGCTGCAGATCGGCCCCGTTCCGATCAACGCCACGATCTTCTTCACCTGGGTGGTGATGGCGCTCCTGGTCCTGTCGGCGCTGCTGGTGCGGCTGCGCCTGTCCGCCTCGGGCGAGCTGACGCGCTGGCAGAACCTGTGGGAGGCGGTGATCGAGACCATGCGCGGCCAGATCCGCGAGGTCAGCGGCCAGGAGCCCGGCCCCTACCTGCCCTTCGTGGGCACGCTGTTCGTGTTCATCGCGACCACGAACATTCTGTTCACCGCGACCTCGAACATCCAGGCCGTGGTGCCGCGCTATGCGCCGCCCACCGGGTCGCTGTCGACGACCACCGCCCTGGCGCTCTGCGTGCTGATCGCGGTGCCGCTTTTCGGGCTCGTGCAGCGCGGGCTGGGCGGCTACCTGCGCTCCTACATCCAGCCCACGCCGCTGATGGCGCCCTTCAACATCCTCGGCGAGATGACGCGCACCCTGGCGCTGGCCATCCGCCTTTATGGCAACGTGATGAGCGGCACGGTGATCGTCGGCATCCTGATCTCCATCGCGCCGTTCTTTTTCCCCGTGCTGATGCAGATGCTGGGGCTGCTGACCGGCGTGATCCAGGCCTATATTTTTGCCATCCTCGCGATGGTCTACATCGCCTCGGCGACCCGCAACCGCGCGGGGGCAGGGGCAGCGAAAGGAGACCGAAATGATTGACGCAACCCTGATCGGGCTGGTCTCGATCGTGACCGCGGGGCTGACCATCGCCATCGGTTCGCTCGGCCCGGCCTTCGGCGAGGCGCGCGCCGCCTCGCAGGCGCTGGCCTCGATCGCGCAGCAGCCCGACGAGGCCAACGTGATCACCCGCACCCTGTTCGTCAGCCTGGCGATGATCGAGTCGACCGCGATCTATTGCTTCGTGGTGGCGATGATCCTGGTCTTCGCCAATCCCTTCTGGGACGCGGCGCTGGCCTCGGCGGGGGCCGGGGGCTAAGCCATGCAGATCGACTGGATCACCGTCGCCGCGCAGATCGTGAACTTCCTGGTTCTGGTCTGGCTGCTGCAGCGCCTGCTCTACCGCCCGGTCACGCGGGCGATGGAGCAGCGCGCAGCGGCGATCCGGGAAAATTTCGACGAGGCCGCGCGCCGCGAGGCCGAGGCATTGGCCGAGGCCGACCGCCTGCGCGCCGCGCAGCAGGAGCTGGAGGCGCAGCGCGCCCAGATGCTGGCCGCCGCCCAGAACGAGGCCCATGCCTTGCGCCAGCAGCTGGAGGCCGAGGCCCGCGACGCCGTGGCCGAGCGCCGCGCGACCTGGGAGGACCAGCTCAGCCGCGAACAGGCCACCTTCCTGTCGGAGCTGCGGCGCGAGGCCGCGGGCCACGTGGCGCGGCTGTCGCGCCAGGTGCTGCGCGATCTGGCCAGTGCCTCGCTCGAACAGGCCATGGCGGAGACCTTCCTGTCCCGGCTTCGGGCGCTGGGGGGCCGCACGCTGGAGGATCTGCGCGCCGCGGCGCGGGAGGCGGGCGGCAGCGTCACCGTCTCCGGCGCCTTCGACCTGCCCGAGGATCTGCGTGCGCGGCTGTCGGCGGCGATCCGGGAACAGGTGGACGCGAGCGCACAGGTGGATTTCGAAACCGACCCCGAGATGATCTGCGGCATCCGCCTGAAGGTGCGCGGCCAGACCCTGCATTGGAGCATTGACGCCTATCTCGACGATCTTGAGGAAGAGGTGTCCGAAATGCTGGAGCGCAGCAGCGTCCGGGATGCGCCGCGCGAGGCGGGCTAGCCATGGGCGTTCTCGACGGCTTTGCGGGGCGGATCATCGCCGGGCTCGACCAGGGGCTCACCGCGCACCGGGCCGCGCTCAGGGCGGAACGGATCGGGATCGTCACCCGTGTCAGCGCCGGCATCGCCGAGGTCGAGGGGCTGTCGGAACTCACCGCCGACGAGCTGATCGCCTTCCCCGGCGGGCTGATGGGGGCGGCCACCGATATCACCGAGGCGCGCGCGGGCGTGATCGTCTTCGGTCCGGCCGAAGAGCTGGAAGTGGGCGCCGAGGCACGGCGCACGGGGCGGGTGATCGACGTGCCGGTGGGGCATGCGCTTCTGGGCCGGGTGGTCGATGCGCTGGGCCAGCCGCTGGACGGGGGCGGGCCGCTGCGCGCCGACGCCCGTTGGCCGGTGGAGCGTCCCGCGCCGGGGATCCTCGACCGCGCGCCGGTCGAGGTGCCTCTGCAGACCGGCATCAAGGCGATCGACGCGGCCATCCCCATCGGGCGCGGCCAGCGCGAGCTGATCATCGGCGACCGCCAGACCGGGAAGACCGCCATCGCGCTTTCCGCCATTCTCAGTCACCAGGCCGGGCGGCCCGGCCGGGCCGGCCCGGCCGCGCGCCCCGGGCTGTGCATCTATTGCGCCGTGGGGCAGCGCGCCGCGGCCGTGGCCCGGGTGATCGACACCCTGCGCCACGAGGGGGCGCTGGCGCGCACCGTGGTGGTGGTGGCGGGCAGCGAGGACGCGCCGGGGCTGCAATTCATCGCGCCCTATGCCGCGACCTCGATCGCGGAATGGTTCATGGCGCGCGGCGAGGACGTGCTGATCGTCTATGACGACCTCACCCGCCATGCCCGCGCCTACCGGGAGCTGTCGCTCCTGCTGCGCCGCCCGCCGGGGCGCGAGGCCTATCCGGGCGATATCTTCTACATCCATTCCCGCCTGCTGGAGCGCGCCACCCGGCTGCGCCCGCATCTGGGCGGTGGCTCGCTGACCGCGCTGCCGGTGATCGAGACCCAGGCGCAGAACATCTCGGCCTATATCCCGACCAACCTGATCTCGATCACCGACGGGCAGGTCTATCTCTCGCCCGAGCTGTTCGAGAAGGGCCAGTTGCCCGCCATCGACATCGGGAAATCGGTCAGCCGCGTGGGGGCCAAGGCGCAGCTGCCCGCCTATCGCGCGGTGGCGGGCGACCTGCGCCTCTCCTTCGCCCAGTTCGAGGAACTGGAGGTGTTCTCGCGCTTCGGCACGCGGCTCGACGAGGACACCAGGCTCAAGCTTGCCCGCGGCCGCCTGGTGCGCGCGGCGCTGCGCCAGCGCGAGGACGAACGGCCCGCGCCGCCCGAGCAGATTGCCGTGCTCATGGCCGCCACCCGCGGCATGCTGGACGAGTTGCCGCCCGAACGGATGCACGAGGCCGAACAGGCCATCGCCGCCGCCGTCCGACAGCGGGCCGGCCTCGCCTGCCGCCGGATCGAGGACGGCGAAGAATTCACCGAGGGCGACCGCGAGGCGCTGATCCAGGCCGCCCGCGCGGCCCTTGCCCACTTGGAAACCGGGGAGGGCGGCGATGGAGACGCTTGAGGCCCTGCAGCGGCCCATCGCCCCCAGCCGCGACCTGCAATCCATCGTGCGCACGATGAAGACGCTCTCGGCCGTCACGATCCGCCGCTGCGAACGCGCCAGCCACGCCGTGCGCGCCTATGACGAGACGGTGGACCAGGGCCTGCAAATCCTGCTGCGCGACCGGGAGGTGGCCGAACGCGCCCTGCGCGCCTCCGAGGCGGACGCGGCGCAGGGGCCGGTGGGGCTGATCGTCCTGGGCTCGGATCACGGCCTTTGCGGCCGGTTCAACGACGTGGCCGTCGGCGCGGCGCTGGAGGATATCGCCGAACACGGCGCCCCGGCGCGGGTCGCGGCGGTGGGCATGCGTGTGGCCGATTTGCTGGAGGGGGCGGGCCACCCGCCCGGCGTGATCTACAGCACGCCCGGCTCGATCGGGGGGATCCGCGAAACCACCGGCGCGCTCTTGGCGCTGGCCGATGCCTGGCGGCACGATCACGGCATCCGCCGGGTGCGCATCGCGCACGCGG
>ENA-ORCU01000755-ORCU01000755.1-marine-metagenome-genome-assembly--contig:-NODE-755-length-11144-cov-2.914792_pt1 | contig 11144 bp, 11 predicted proteins | sample MGYA00248631_ERZ508512 | MGnify/ENA primary metagenome ERZ508512 (study PRJEB26183, sample SAMN06268844) | marine metagenome | isolation source: Tt an P1 anaerobic enrichment on pine from sediment taken... | reverse complement strand
ATGACATCAATTTACAAACAATCAATAACTTTGGTTTCGGCTGTCCGCCGAATGGCGGATTTAGTTCAATAGTGGGCATCAACAACCGTGGTAAACACATCGCCTTTGTCTTTCCGAAACGACTTTCCAGTCTCATCATCAAACTGAATGGAGGCCCGGTTAAAGGGAAATAAACGTCGTCCGTAATTATCTTCAATGGCGAAGTTGGAGTGAAACGCCTCTATAAACCCATCACTCACTAAAAATGTTAGCGGTGACTGTCCCCCCGACAGCTGATGCACATTGAAATTGACAATGAGGCTATGCTTGCTGGTCCAGGTGTTGAGATAGGAAAACTTCAGGTGGTGCAGAACTCCGTCCGACTGGAATAATTTGTCTTTCGTCTCTATTTCCATCTCCTCAAAATACTCCGGGCGCCAGGACATGTAGATATCTTTCAATTCATTTTGCTGCCGGCTCGTTAGGTTTTGTGGATACAAAAAACGAGCTTGAGGATGCCAGACATTGGCCATGGTATAGCCTACCGAAAGCTGGTGTTTTTTTGGACTTGCTGACGGAAAATAGAAAGGCAGATCGAGCGCAAAGATTCCGATGGGACTTTCCGGATTAATCTCGGGATAAAAGATGGGAACCTGCAAAACTTCGTCAAAAGCATTTTCCGGCTGACTCATGGCGGGAGCTGCACAACAGCCAAGCAAAAACAAAAAGATAAACATTCGCTCCCTCATTTCATCAGTTTCAACATTAGCCAGCTAATTTAAAATTTTACACCAAAAGTGGCAACTGGGTAAAAATCTTTTCAGGATATTTAACGGTTCAGAATGGCGAACACTTCAAATTAGTTAAAATATAGTGAGAGCCTCAGAAAGCGGCACGGCCCACATAAAAAAAACGAACCAAAACCTCGGGCGAAATTCCTTTTTTTTAATGAACTTTGAAAACCATGAAATCAGAAAAAATCTACCAAAACGACTTCATTGTTCACAGCTGGGAAGAGCTGTGTGAGGAAGTGTACCGCGAATCCTGGAAACCACACCTGACACGCTATCGATCCGATTATGCCTTTCGGGGACTATCGGACGCCAGCTATGAACTCAAGAACAGCTTTCTTCGAAACTGCGGCCAGCGCCCCGACCTGGAATACCACCTGCTGCGTAATTTTCGTAAGTACAGCATTTCCAAAGATGCGCAGCTGACGGCTTCTTTCTGGCGCTCACTGGTCATGGCTCAGCACCATGGGCTTCCCACCCGATTACTGGACTGGACTTATTCGCCTTTTATTGCCATGCATTTTGCTACAGCCAACACCGAAAAGTTTGATCTGGATGGTGTGATCTGGAAAGTGGACTTTGTGAAAGTTAATCGCATGGTTTCCGAACCACTAAACCGACTGCTGCGCGAAGAAAGATGTAATGCCTTCACCATCGAAATGCTGGAAGAAAGCATCATGTCCTTGTCAGATTTCGATAAAAAGCTGAACAAGGAACAAGTCATCTTTTTCGAGCCTCCGTCCATTGATCAGCGCATTGTCAACCAATATGCTTTCTTTTCGGTGATGACTCAACCAACCAGCATTATGGATGAATGGCTGGTCAGCCACCCCGAACTTTACCGGCGGATTATCATTCCAAAAGAGTTGAAGTGGGAAGTGCGCGACAAGCTCGATCAGGCCAACATCACTGAGCGGGTGTTGTTCCCCGGGCTTGACGGATTGGCCACCTGGCTCAAACGGCATTACAAACCGGCTAAGGGTGACCTGACCGGAGAATAAACGAGCCTACAAATACTTTCTCAAACTATGGCTAAAGGCACTGTTTTCGTTCGAAACGGCCTTTCTGAAATGCGGTTTGAGTTCTTCGGGACCGTTTTCAACCAAGTAAGAAAAAGAGGTGAAATTCAGTAAATCCAAATCGTTGTAATCATTACCAATTCCAAAGGTCATGTGATGATGGATGTTTTGCTGTTCACAAAGAAATTTCACCGCATTGCCTTTTGACACATCCTTGTGAAAAATTTCCATCCATATGTAATCCGTGTCCAAGGGAGAACTGGTCCGCACCACTTTAATGTCGTCAAACTGACTTTCAAGCGCTTGTTTCACCTGAAAAAAAGCTTGTGGCTGATTCGGAAAAACAACCAGGAACTGGCAAGCATCGTCTTCCAGCTTTTGTTTGACCGGCAATAATTCGGATACCGCATTATGAAAATCGAAGTAACGCTCAAATTCTTCGCAGGAGCTTTTTCCGCGGAAATACCAGCACCTGAAATTATCGGGTACTGCCCGGAATAAATGGAAGTTCATATCTTTTTCAACAAAAAACTGAATAATGCCATTGGCCGTTTCCCGATCCAGATTTTGCCTGTAGACCAACTCACGCTTTTTCCAATCATAAATACCGGCACCCGACGAAAATGCGACGTAATCGAAAGGCAAGTGATCCGGCAATACTTCCTGCACTTTTTTGAAATTTCGGCCGGTAGCCACTACCCGAATCACCTTACGTTCTCCAAGAAGATCCAGCATCTGAAGGTCTTCGTCGCTAATCGATTTATCATTTCTCAAAAACGTGCCATCCAGATCGGTGGCTACCAGGCGAATATCTTTCATCTTTCTTAATCCAATAACTGATAACTACTAATTTGTACCGGCGCATTCAGCGACGGTAAAACCTTTTCAAGCAAAATGCCTTCGTTGGCTTTGTGGTTATGCCCAAAGGTAGCACGAACTCCAAGCGAAATAAACTGAACAGCCCGATCCAACGCAATGGGCAAACTATCGCCCTGTAGCAGCGATCCCACCATTACACTGGCAAAAGCATCGCCTGTTCCCGGATAATGTGCCGGAATATAGTCGCATCCCACCCGCCAAAAACGATGATCTGTTTTATTAAACGCCACAACCGAAGTATTGTTATTCTTAGACTGATCAGGCACGCTGGTAATGATCACTTTTTCGGGGCCCATTTCAGCTAATCGCATGGCCCATTCTTTCAATTCTTTAAGCTCAATTTCCGGATTGTGTTGCTCACCAAGCAGGTAAGCAGCCTCAGTCAGATTGGGCGTAATAACATCAGCCAGGATGACCAACTCCTTCATCTTTGCTACCATCTGCGGTGTGTAAGCCGAATAAAGCTTCCCATTGTCACCCAACACCGGATCGACCACCACCAATGGATCGTTCGAAGAAAAATCGTGTATGAATCGGGCCACCGTGTCTACCTGCCCAGCTGCTCCCAAGTAGCCAGAATAAATGGCGTCGAAACTCAGCTCCAATTTTTTCCAATGGTCAATCATGGGTTGAAGTTGTGGGCTCAAATCCACCAAATGAAAATCTTCAAACGCACTGTGCGACGATAAAACTGCGGTTGGCAACGGACAAACCTGAATGCCCATAGACGAAAGGATGGGAATGACAACCGTTAATGACGCGCGTCCAAAACCACTCAAATCATGAACGGCTGCTACTCGGGGAACTGGATTTCTCATACAAATTTCTTCTGGTCACTAAAATGGAAGTCAAATTTAAACAATTATTGGCGACTTCGCTTGAATCACCCTTACGCATTGGAAACAGAACGGCGGATTCGACAATGAAGCTCATTTCTGCTACCAAATTCAAATCGTGCGTTATTCCATGCCGGACTATAGGATTTTGCCTTTTCACGGCAATACAGTCGTTCATCAAGATGATTCAGCGGTTTCGACCACTAAAAGTGCATGTTTAGCGAAAATTATTTCATCCGCCCAATCAGAATTATACATTTATCGTGTAATTTATATCTTTGTATGCTTTCAAAAAAAAAAATGAACTAGAATGAAAATTGCATTAATAGGTTATGGAAGAATGGGACAAACAATTGAAGCGATTGCAAAAGAACGCGGACACGAGATTGTTTTAACCATTGACGTAGACAACCAAAATGATCTCACAAAAGAAAATCTGAAAAAAGCGGATGTCGCGATTGAATTTACCATTCCGGCTTCAGCGCTTGCCAACTATAAAAAATGCTTTGCCGCCGGAGTACCTGTTGTTAGCGGAACAACCGGCTGGCTCGATCGCAAAGCTGAAGTGTTGCAAGAAATGGAAAAACATCAGGGAACATTCTTTTATGCATCGAACTTTAGTTTGGGCGTTAACCTGTTTTTTGCGCTGAATAAAAAACTGGCGGAACTGATGAAAGACCGCTCGGAATATAATGTGAGTATGGAAGAAGTTCACCACACCAAGAAACTGGATGCGCCAAGCGGAACCGCCATTTCATTGGCTGAGGATTTGTTTGAAGTACATCCCGGCAAAAAAAGCTGGACACTGGACGCCCCAAAAAGCGATGGCGAAATGCATATTGAAGCCATCCGTGAAGGAGATGTTCCGGGAATTCACCGCATCAAATATGAATCAGATATTGACTACATTGAAATTGAACACAGTGCAAAAAGCCGCCACGGATTTGCTTTGGGAGCCGTTCTGGCTGCCGAATTCAGTGTAAACAAAAAAGGTCTGGTTAGCATGAATGATCTATTAAACTTATAATACACTCCAAATCAATGAGAGAAATATTAACGAACAAATGGTTCAAATTCATCGTGGTTGCCCTGATTTACAGCTTGTGGGTAGTCTGGATGGAAAGTTACTGGTGGTTTATCGGCTTGGCAGTTATTTTCGACATGTACATCACCAAAAAAGTCCATTGGGCCTTCTGGAAAAAGAAAAATCCGCCCGACGGTAAGCAGACCAAAGTTGTTGAATGGGTAGATGCCATTATTTTCGCGGTCATTGCGGCAACATTTATCCGCATGTTTTTTATTGAAGCTTATACCATTCCCACTTCTTCGATGGAAAAATCGATGCTGGTTGGCGATTTTCTTTTTGTGAGCAAAACAGCTTACGGCCCCAAGCTTCCAAACACCCCGCTTTCATTTCCGTTTGTTCATCACACCATGCCACTGTCTAAAACGAAAAAGTCGTATGTTGAATGGATTAAAAATCCGTACAAACGCATGGCTGGTTTTGGCGATGTAGAGCTGAACGACGTGGTGGTTTTCAACTTTCCGCACGGCGACACGGTGGCCTTGAACATGCCAACCCAGGATTATTACCAATTGATTCGCTCGTACGGGCGCGAGCGGATTTGGAGCGACCAGCGCACCTTTGGTGAAATCATTAGCCGCCCCGTTGACAAGCGCGAAAATTACATCAAGCGATGTGTCGGAACACCCGGGGACATACTGGAACTGAAAGACGGCCAACTTTACGTGAATGGCTCGGAACAGAAAGATTTTCCGGGGGTGCAATACGATTACATTATTACCACCAACGGAACACCAATCAATAAGCGTACGCTTGAAAAAATCGGCATCTCGCGTGCCGACCAACAGGTGTTTTCGGGCTCGCAGTACCTGTATCCGTTAACCGATGAATATGTAGAGGAATTGGAGAAACTGAACAACGTCACTTCAATCAAACGGGTCAACATGCCGGCAGGGAATTGGGATCAGAACATTTTCCCGCACGACGCAAATTACCAATGGAACGTGGATAACTTTGGTCCGTTAACCATTCCCAAGAAAGGGGAAACCGTGAGCCTCAACATGGAAACGCTTCCACTTTATGAGCGCATTATCGACCTGTATGAGGATCACGAGCTGGAAGTAAAAGACAGTACCATTTATGTTGATGGCGTTGCAACCGACAACTATACCTTCAATATGGATTATTACTGGATGATGGGCGACAACCGGCACAATTCGGCCGACTCACGATACTGGGGTTTTGTCCCCGAAGATCACGTCGTTGGAAAAGCAGTCTTCATCTGGCTATCGCTCGACAAGGAAAAAAGCTTGCCAAATAGTATCCGCTGGAACAGGTTATTTAACGTGGTTCATTAGCCGAAGCTCGAACAATCTTAAAAAAGGATACTGGTGATTTGCTTCAGTATCCTTTTTTTATTATTTTCCCTGAAAACAAAATTACATGTCAGCAGGAATAGTTGTCTTATTGATTCTGGCCTTACTTCTGGTCATCTTTACCTTACAGAACACGGTACTTATTACGCTCAATGTCTTCTTCTGGAAAATCACGGATATCCCGCTCGTTCTGACCCTCATTGTCTGCATTATTCTGGGAGCCATCCTTGCATTGTCGTTTGCCTATCCGAAGTTGTGGAAACTAAAGGGTCAGCTCAAAGAAAAGCAAAAGAAAATTAAAGAGTTGGAGTTATCGCAGGTTCAAGCGCCCGAAAAAACACATATCGAGGGGATTGAAATGACCGATCAGGATGATGAAGACAACAGCTTTTTCAAAGAGTAACCCGCATGATTGATCAGGACATTCTGCTGAGCACCGCCTATTTTCCGCCGGTTCAGTATCTCTCGAAGTTTCTTGTTCACCGAACCATCTGGATTGAAACGGCTGAAAACTTTACGAAACAAACATACCGTAACCGAAGCCTGATTTTAGCTGCGAACGGGCCGGAATCGCTGATAGTGCCAGTTGAAAAAGGGCGCAGCCAAAAGCAAAAAATCAAAGACATCCGAATGTCGTACGACACCAACTGGCAGCACACTCACTGGCAAACCATTGTATCAGCCTACCAAAGTTCACCTTTTTTTGAAGTGTTGCAAGATGATTTTCGTCCGTTTTTTGAAAAGCCTTATGCTTTTTTATTCGATTTCAACCAGGAAATACTCGAAACAGTGTTGACTATTTTAGAAGTCGAGCCGACAATTAAACACACACCCGATTTTGAAGCGGTACCAAATAGTTCCCTGAATTATCGGGAAGCCATTCATCCTAAACCGCAAAAGGCCTTGTTCGACCCTTTTTTCAAGCCGAAGCGATACACCCAGGTGTTTGATGACAAATACGGTTTCACACCAAACTTAAGCTGCCTGGATTTGCTGTTTAATTGCGGATCGGAAAGTTATGCGATCCTGGCGGAAAGCATCAGCGCGACAGACTAAGCAATCGTAAAAAATCAAGAATAATTTCAGCATGGTCAAAAGCCAACTCCGGCAGGTTTTCCATCTTAAACCAAGCTGCTTCAGCAGCATCATCGCCACCTTTTACTTCCGCATCTTTCTCAACAAACCCGTAAAAAATAACCGATAGTGTCCTTCCGCGCGGATCACGGTCTACGGCATCGTACACCCGAAACTGTTCCAGCTTATCAACCGTCAGACCGGTTTCTTCCTGCAATTCACGTCTGCAGGCGGTTTCCAGCACCTCGTCCATTTCTATAAATCCACCAGGCAAAGCCCACTTGTTTTTAAAAGGATCTTTGGCGCGCCGGATTAACAAAAGTTCTGCAGTTTCCTTTTTCAGAATAATGGCATCAGTGGTTACCGCCGGTCGCGGGTACGCGTATGTATACTGTTTTGTCGTTTCCATATGACTGATCGTGAATAATAAACTAAATTTTGAAAAGATGAAAATCGGACAATTGAGGCTAATCGATGATCCGTTTCATCACGCGCATTTTGTGCGAATACCGTTTGGTTTCGATATTGAAAATTCCAAACTGATCTACGTTGTCGATGCGAACTTTGCCCGACGCATGAATAATTTTGTTTTTCTCCCAAATAATACCCACATGGATAATGTTTCCCTCTTCGTCATCAAAAAAAGCCAAATCGCCGGGCTGCGCTTCCTCCACAAACGAAAAGGCTGTTCCAACGTGAACCTGCTGACTGGCATCACGCGGGATTTTGATTCCGGCCTGCTTGTAAATCACCTGAATCAGGCCAGAACAATCAATGCCAAAAGGCGACCGCCCACCCCACAAATATGGCACATTAAAATACATTAAGGCTTGTTGAATAATCAGCTTACGCACGTCGGGTGGCTGATGATACGTAAAACTACCCGTCATCTGATAAACATCGCGATTGATTGAAAATTCCTTTTTGTAGGGACGCCAGCAAGGCAGGGTGCTACCGGCAACAATCATCATATTTTGTTCATTATTCAATGGAATCAGGTTGAAGATATCGGTGCACACAGCAAACGGCGAACTTACGATTTTCTGATAGGTGCGATCCGGAAGTTCGGTGATCATTTTCTGGTCTACCCATCCTTCATAGCCATCGTAGGCCGATGTGATCCTGCACCAACCCATAAATTGTTCGTGTACTTCAAAATGCTCACCAAACAAAACCTGGCTGGTCATTTCACTTCTTTCTGAGGGTTCTTTTCGCAGCGGTATGATGCTTAATCCGGAAATCCCGTAATTCATCTGTATTTTCAATTACTTTTCAATCTCAAACGACAAACTACCAGTTTTAAGCCTGTTAAACCTGACGAGCTTCAGAAATCTAATTGCATGGCGTGTTTCACGAAAGAAATTGTTATTTTTAATTCTTCAAATATAAAACTTCAAGACTAGTTTTTGAGGGTATTGGAAAGTCTTTAAAAAGGTATTTATGAAAAAGTTATTAACGCGACTGGCCCGGTATTACCACTTTTTTTACATTGCTTTTGCATTTTTGGCAACCGTTTTTTTGCTTTACCTGATTATACCGGGAGAAAGCCGGTTCAAATATGAATTTCAGAAGAATGCCCCCTGGCGACACGAGACCTTAATCGCTCCCTTTAACTTTGCCATTCTAAAAGCCGACCAGGAAGTCAAAACAGAACAAGACTCTGTTGTGAGCCAATACACCCCCTATCTAAAACTCGACACACTGCAACGCATTGCACAAACCAACAACCTGTCAAAAACACTCAGCCAGCAAGAGCTTGAGTCAGCTACCATTCACGATATAACAAATTTTCTTGGCGAACTCTACGAAACCGGACTTATTGAGCAAGCCCCCGAAAATCATCCGGGCCTGCGAGGTAAACAGGAGGTCATCATTATTAAGGACAAGCTGGCCAACCGCGTACCCGCTGACAAAATTCTGACGATGAAAACCGCCTATCAACTTTTGAGTGACACGCTGAGAAGTACCTTGGGGCCGGATTTTGAAGCATTCAACCAACTGGTAAACCTGAGCGATTTTATTGTCCCCAATGTTACTTACGATGAAGAATTTAACGCCAACGAACTGCAAAAACAGCTGGATGAGGTTTCTATCACTCAAGGAATGGTTCAAACGGGCGAACGAATTATTTTTAAAGGCGATATTGTAACGCCCGATAAATACCTCATTCTCGAATCGTTAAAGAAAAGCTACGAAACGAAGCGAGGTCAGCATATTGAGCGTTATTTGCTGATCCTCGGCAAGGTCATTTTGATAGTTTCCTGCCTACTTATACTCATTTTCTACCTGTATTATTTCAGGCCTGAAATCTTCAACCAAAAGCGTCGACTGAGTTTTATCCTCATTATGATCGTGCTGATGGTTTTTACCTCGCGTTTTGTAAACGACCTCGATTTTATGAACCTGTATTTGGTACCTGTAGCTATTCTGCCTATCCTGCTACGCATCTTTTTCGATTCGCGGACAGCCATTTTTACTTTGCTGGTTGCAACGCTGCTGATCGGTTATTTCGCACCAAATAATTTCGAATACATTTTCATGAATCAGGTAGCCGGAATCATTGCCGTTTTCAGCCTCGACAAGCTCCACCGCCGTTCTCACCTAATCTTAACCGCCTTCTGGGTTTTTGTTAGCTACTCTGTTGTTTTCCTGGCTTTGTCAATGGTTCAGGAAGGAAATATCGAATCTATTCCCTGGAAAGAATTAGAATGGTTTGGCGGAAATGCTCTGCTGATTCTTCTCGCCTACCCCTTAATTTATATTTTTGAAAAGCTGTTCGGTTTTGTCTCAGATGTCACGCTCATTGAACTGGCCGACACCAATCAACCCCTGCTACGCAAGCTGGCACAGGAAGCCCCCGGCACTTTTCAACATTCGATGCAGATTGCTAACCTGGCTGAAGAAGTGATCCTTCGCATTGGCGGTAATCCTTTCCTGGTGCGTGCAGGCGCTTTGTACCACGACATTGGAAAGACCAATCAACCAGCCTATTTTATCGAAAACCAAGCTGCTGGTATGAGTCCGCACAGCAAACTGGACAACAAAGAGAGTGCGAAAATCATCATCGACCACGTCACCAGGGGGGTCAAAATTGCTCGCCGCCACAAGCTCCCAGAAATCCTGATTGAATTTATCAGCAGTCATCATGGGACCTCACAGGCCAAGTACTTTTACACCACCTACAAGAACGAACACCCAAATGAAGAGGTTGACCCCAAAGAATTTACCTATCCGGGGCCACCACCGAAAAATAAAGAAACCAGCGTGGTCATGCTAACTGACGGTATTGAAGCAGCAGCGCGGGCCATGAAAGAAAAAACCTTGGAAAATCTGCGGGCGTTGATTGAAAAGATCGTTCAAGACAAAATAGATACCGGGCAACTCGATAACGCCGATTTAACATTACGCGAGATCCGGATCTTCAAAGAAACCATCCTTGAAAAACTCATGAATATCTATCACATCCGCATCGAATATCCGGAGGATAACGACTCTAAGAAATAGATCCGGCAGTCAACAGCAAGGCGACTGATATTCCATATCGATGATCTGACTAACCATTCACCATGAAAAAATTTGGTTATTTTAGCAAAATCTAAACCCCCTCAATTGAAAAAAATTAATGAGAATATAGAAAACCTTTTAATTCAGGAACTGAAGCATGGAAACGCCGAGGCCTTTGATCAGATTTTTGATTTCTACGGGAAAAAATTGTTCTATTTCTCGTTAGGCTATCTCAAATCAGAAACTGAAGCTGAAGAGGTTGTTCAGGAAGTATTTTACAAGATTTGGAAGAATCGTCAGACCTTAAAACCAGAACTTTCGTTCAAGGCCTATCTTTTTAAGATTGCCTTTAATCACATTCAGGAGCTATTCCAGAAATTGAACCTTCAACAAGCGTACAAACACGAGTTGATTGCCACATCAGCTGGCTTTAACGACGATTTGGACAGTCGTACGGATTATCAATCATTGCTTGAATTGGTAAATCAGCTTATCAACCAACTTCCTCCGCGTCAAAAAGAGATCCTGATCCGAAAACGACAAAAAGGACAAAGCGTCAAGGAAATTGCAACCGCACTCAACATCACAACTAAAACGGTGGAAAACCACCTAACTGAAGCACTGAAAAATCTAAAAAGTGGCTTAAGCGAAGAAAGTATTAG
>ENA-ORCU01000753-ORCU01000753.1-marine-metagenome-genome-assembly--contig:-NODE-753-length-11156-cov-2.819117_pt1 | contig 11156 bp, 10 predicted proteins | sample MGYA00248631_ERZ508512 | MGnify/ENA primary metagenome ERZ508512 (study PRJEB26183, sample SAMN06268844) | marine metagenome | isolation source: Tt an P1 anaerobic enrichment on pine from sediment taken... | reverse complement strand
TGGCCAGCCAGGGCGCGGCGCGCCCGTAGCAGGCGGCGTTGAGGGCGCATTGGCCAGACGGGTCTGCGATCACCGTGTCCGCCCCCTTGAACAGCACCACGCAGCCCGCCCGCGCCGCCGCCGCGCGCGTGGCGTCAAGTTTGGAAAAGGCGGGACCGGTGGTCGCGGGGGCCTGCAGCCGCGCGGCGATATCGGGGAAGAGCCGGGCGAATTCGCCCCCATGCGGGGTGAGCACGCAGTCCGGATGCAGCATCTCGAACAGCTCTTCGGGCGCGTCCGCGAACACGGTCAGGGCGTCGGCATCCAGCACGCAGGGCCGCCCGGACTGCAGGGCATGCCTGGCCAACTCGCGCGTCTCGCCACCCAGGCCCAGCCCCGGCCCCAGGCACAGCGCGTTGAGCCGCGCGTCCCCGAGCAGGCTATCGAGATCAGCCCCGCTGTCGCAGCGCCGCAGCATGATCGCGGTCAGCTGCGCCGCGCATTCCTCCAGCGCCGATTTGGGCGCCGCGACGGTGACCAGCCCCGCGCCGGCCCTCAGCGCCCCCCGCGCCGCTAGCCGCGCCGCCCCCGAGCGCGCCTTGGGCCCCGACAGGACCACGGCATGGCCGTGGATGTATTTGTGGCTGTCCCCGGCCTTCGCGATCCGAAAAAGAGGCGCCGGCGCCGCGAGATGGCAGATCGGGGATGCCTCCGGCGGGAGTATTTTCTGCCGAGAAGAAAGCCCAATATCCTTGCAGACCAATTTGCCGCACCGGCGCGAGCCGCCTGCAAGGAAATGGCCGAGTTTGGGACGGTGGAACGTCACCGTCAGATGCGCCGAAACGGCCGATGGCTCCTGCACCTCGCCATGTGAGAGCACCCGCCCGCTATCCGCGCACAGGCCGCTTGGCATGTCGACCGAGACAATGGCCGGGCCACCGCGAGGATGCCCGGGCTCCACCGGGAAGCGGTCGCGCAGGTCGCAGAGTTCCCGGAGCAGCTTGCCCAGCCCCTGCAAGGGCCGGGTGAGACCGGTGCCGAAAAGCGCATCGACGACAAGATCCGCCTGCCGTCCGTCGCGGGGCCCGAAATCCTCGATGGGACCCGGCCGGCTCCCCCACCGCTCACAATTCGCCCTTGCATCCGGCGGCAGCTTCTCCGGCTCGCCGTAGAGGAACACCTCCACCTCCCAGCCCCATTCCTTCAGCAGCCGCGCGATCACGAAGCCGTCGCCGCCATTGTTGCCCGGACCGCAGAGCACCACCGCCCGCTGCGGCGCCTGCGCCAGCTCGGGCCATTCCTCGAACACCGCCTCCACCACGCCGCGCCCGGCGCGCTCCATCAGCTCCAGCCCGGTCACCGCGCCCGACCCGATCGCGGCCTGCTCGATGGCGCGCATTTGGGCAGATGTCAGGAGGTCACGCATGCAAAATCGCCTCGAAAGTTCGCAAACCGCCCACGAAAGGGGCAAATTGCCCATTTTTTAGTCACACCCTTTGGAATCCGGGCGGGCAGCTTCCGCCGCTCAGCCTAGCCAATTGTAGCCGCCCGGTGAAAGTGATCTGTCACCAGACGAACGCATATTGCAAGGGAGTCGGCAGCCGTGAAGAAAATCGAGGCGATCATCAAGCCCTTCAAACTCGATGAGGTAAAAGAGGCGCTGCAGGAAATCGGCGTCCAGGGCCTCAGCGTGATCGAGGTCAAGGGCTTCGGCCGCCAGAAAGGCCATACTGAGCTGTATCGCGGCGCGGAATACGTTGTGGATTTCCTGCCCAAGGTGAAGATCGAGGTCGTGCTGGCCGACGATCTGGTCGAGGGCGCCGTCGAGGCGATCATCGGCGCGGCCAAGACCGGCAAGATCGGCGACGGCAAGATCTTCGTCTCCTCGGTCGAGCAGGCGATCCGGATCCGCACCGGCGAATCGGGCGAAGACGCCCTGTAAGATCATCGGGCGGCGACGCCCTTTCACATCATCGGCCCGGGTGCCCTGCCCCGGCCAGACGAGACCAATCCAGAGAAGGGAAAAAGGTCAAATGAGCAAAGACGCAGTTCTCAAGACCATCGCGGACGAGGACGTCCAGTACGTCGACATCCGCTTCACCGACCCGCGCGGCAAGCTGCAGCACGTGACGGTGATGGCTGACCAGGTGGACGAAGATTTCCTCGACGAGGGCTTCATGTTCGACGGCTCGTCGATCGCCGGCTGGAAGTCGATCGAGGCCTCGGACATGAAACTGATGCCCGACACCGAAAGCGTGTATATCGACCCGTTCTACGCGGAAAAGACCCTGGCCGTGCACTGCTCCATCGTCGAGCCCGACACCGGCGAGCCCTATGAGCGCGACCCGCGCGGCACCGCCGAAAAGGCCGAGGCCTACCTGAAATCCTCGGGCATCGGCGACGTCTCCTACTGGGGCCCCGAGGCCGAATTCTTCCTGTTCGACGACGTGCGCTACTCGGTGGAGATGAACAAGGTCTCCTACGAGGTGGATGCGCTGGATGCGTCCTGGAACTCCGACACCGAATACGAGATGGGCAACACCGGCCACCGCCCGGGCGTCAAGGGCGGCTACTTCCCGGTGAACCCGGTCGACGACGCGCAGGACCTGCGCTCGGAAATGCTGTCGACGATGAAGAACATCGGCATGAAGGTCGACAAGCACCACCACGAAGTGGCCTCGTGCCAGCACGAGCTGGGCCTGATCTTCGGCTCGCTGGTGAAGCAGGCCGACGACCTGCAGAAATACAAATACGTCATCCACAACGTGGCGCAGGCCTATGGCAAGTCGGCGACGTTCATGCCCAAGCCGATCGCCGGCGACAACGGCACCGGCATGCATGTGAACATGTCGATCTGGAAGGACGGCAAGCCGCTCTTCGCGGGCGACAAATACGCCGATCTCAGCCAAGAGGCGCTCTACTTCATCGGCGGCATCCTGAAGCACGCCAAGACGCTGAACGCCTTCACCAACCCCTCGACCAACTCCTACAAGCGCCTGATCCCGGGCTTCGAGGCCCCGGTTCTGCGCGCCTACTCGGCCCGCAACCGTTCGGGCTGCGTCCGGATCCCGTGGACCGAGAGCCCGAAGGCCAAGCGCGTCGAGGCCCGCTTCCCCGACCCGTCGGCGAACCCCTACCTGGCCTTCTCGGCCCTGCTGATGGCCGGCCTGGACGGCATCAAGAACAAGATCGATCCGGGCGAGGCGATGGACAAGAACCTCTACGACCTGCCCGCCGAAGAGCTGGAAGGCATCCCGACCGTCTGCGCCTCGCTGCGTGAAGCGCTGGAATCGCTGGAAGCCGATCACGACTTCCTGCTGGCCGGCGACGTGTTCACCAAGGACCAGATCGAGGGCTATCTCGACCTGAAATGGGAAGAGGTCTACGCCTACGAGCACACCCCGCACCCGGTCGAGTTCAAGCTGTACTACAGCTGCTGATCCTTCGGGACACAGGGAATACGGAAAGGCCCCCGCGCGTCGGGGGCCTTTCTCTTTGGGCCGGTCGGCGGGCGGCGCGCCGGACGGACCCCGGCTTTCGGCATGGCTTTCCTGAAAAGCAGAATTGTTTTCAGATGTTTGCGCCTTTTCCGCCCCGCGCGCGACGTCTCGGCCCCCGCCTCTTCGGGGCGGCGCCGAAATGCGGTTCCAATGTGGCAACATCGGTTCGCCCGTCGCCAATTGGGTCGGAAAACTCCCCATTCGAGCCCAACTGTCTCCCCATTCCCCGGCCACAGTCGGAGCATCGGAAGAAATCCGGGCAACGGAGTAATGCAATGTCAGATTTCACGAGCAGCACGACCGCGACCATCCTGTTCGATGGTCCGCCGGATCTGGACTTCGTCGGTCTGATTAACGAGTTGAAGCGGACGTTCCGCAATATCGCTCTCGAGTTCGATGAAATCGAGGTCGACGAGCATCTCTATGCGCTGTTCACCAACGACCGTCTGACATTGCGCGTGGCCCGTGGCCAGGTGCCGGTCCCGGCCCAAGCCCTCGTCGGCGCCGGCCGGCCGGCCCAGGCCCGCAGCTCGGAAGAGGAAATCTCCGAGCTGCTTCGCGATTTCGGCGACACGCTGACCGTTTCGGTCTCCGAAGGCGCCGGCCGGACCGTGCCCGAGCGGCTGCGCGTGTCGGTCTGCTATCACGTGGTGCGCCAGGTTCTGCGCAGCCACGAGGCCAGCCTGGTGCACTGGAACCACACCGACACCCTGTTCACGGCCGAGGAATTCGAGAACCCCACCAACACCCAGCCGGCGGTCACGCCCCGCCGGCCCAAGGTCCAGGGCAACCGCGTGCCGCGCCCCAAGCCGGTGCAGGCGGCGCTTTCGGGCGGGCTGCGCCGCTTTTCCGCGGGCTACATGGGCGTGGCCGAGAACCACAGCCGCCTGGACGAGAGCTTCGCCCAGGTTGTCGACCCCGAGCATGCCCAGATCCACGACGCCGAAACGGTGGGCGAATCCTCCCGCAGCTGGAAGGACATCCTCCCCAACATCGCCCCCAGCGAAGAGAAGCTGCGCAGCTCGCGCCTGACGATCTTCGCCAGCGACCTGATCGAGATCGAGGAGGTCAAGCTCGAGGCGCCCGAGCGGGAGCCCGAGATGATGGAACAGCTGACCGTGTATGTGATGACCCTGACCATCATGGTGATGATGTTCCCCGCCGGTTTCGCGATGATGATCTACAACATCCTCGCCGGCGAGAACCTGAAGATGACAGCGCGGACCATGGCCCTGACCGGCGTCGGTATCTCCCTGAATTTCGCGGGCATCACCGAGCAACTGGCCGCCATGATCTGACCTGCCCTCCGTGTGGTAAAGGGCCCTGCCGCGCGCGGGGCCCTTTTCATATCTGCACCGCGCAAAGTCCGGAAATGCAGCCGCGCGCTGTGCCCCTTGTGCCCCGCCCTCACGGCCGGGCGTAGAGCATCAGCCCCCAGTCGCCCAGCGCCCGCTGCACCGGCGCCCAGCGGGCGGCGAAGCCGATCGGGTCGAGCCCGGCGCGCTGCGCGATCTCGCCGAGGCTGCGCCGCCCGTCGATTGCGCCCAAGAGCGGCGCCGCGGATTTCGGAAGCGGCACGGTGATCGTCTCGCCCCCCTGGTTCAGGCGCAGCACCCCCTTCGTGGCCGCCGCCCGCGCAAGCTGCGCCCCGCTGCCCCCCTTGAGCTGCGGCACCAGGCTCAGATCGGAAGGCCGGGCCAGTGCCTTCGACGCCTCGCCGGCCCGGGTGGCATAGGCGACATGCGTCTTGATCGTGCCGCGCAGCTTCTCGGCCAGCGCCATGCGCTCTATCCGGCCCAGCCCCTCGGGCGCGCGGACGCCCTCGGGCAGCAGCCGGTCGGGATCGTAGAGCGCGGGCTGGGTGAAGCTGACCAGCTCCAGCCCGGCGCGGGCGAGGCTCTGGTCGAGTTCGGTCACCGTGAAGGGCCGGTCCTGGCTGTGCAGCAGCAGATCGTAGAACCCCGCGTCGCTGGCCTCGTGATCGACGAGATGCGGGTTGCGCTTGAACGGGTGGCCCTCGGGCAGGCATGCGAAAACCCGTTTGGCCATCGCCAGCTTCGCCTGCGGGTCGAGCCCTTCGCCCAGCGCGCCGAAGGCCTCCTGCAACGGATAGACGCCGGAGCGCCCGTAAGGGGCATAGACCATCAGCCCGATCCCGCCGCCCGGCGCCAGCGCGCCCGCCAGCGCATCGAACCCCGCCTGCGGCTCGGGCAGGTGATGCAGCACGCCGCAGCAATCGATGTAGTCGAAGCGCCCGTAATCGGCTGCGTCCAGCAGGCTGCCGGTCTCGAACCGGATGCCTTTCAGCCCGCGGATACGGGCGCGCGCCTCGGCGACGGCCCGCGCGGCTTTGGAGAGGTCCAGATAGGTGATTTCGCAGGGCCGCCCCGCCGCCGCGAGCAGCGCCGCCAGCTGGATCAGCCCATCGCCCGTCCCGCCCCCGGCGACAAGCGCGCGCAGCGGCTGCGACCAGTCGCGCCTGCCTGCGAACAGGAAATGGTCGATCTCCCACGGGTGAGAGGGCGAACCGGTGATCAGCCGCTTGCGCTCATCCGCGGGGTCGCGCTCGGGATAGGGGTAGGCCTCGTATTGCGCCTGAACCTCGCTCATTGTCCCGCCTCCTGCCGGGCCATGACATGGCCGGCCAGCGCCTGCTGCTGTTCCGGGCTCAGATCCTCGCGCCGCAGCATGTAGGTGTGGATCGAGAACACCACCGCGCCGGTCCGGGGCAGGCGCAGCAGGCATTGCCGCTCGGAGCGCAGATAGGGCGCAAGCCCTTCGGCCTCTCTGCGCGGCGCGGCCTCCGCGCGGGGCTGGAACAGGCCTGGGTCCTCGTAGAGATGCGCATTCGCCCGCCACAGCGCCCGCCCCGGCGCGAGGCCGTCGAAGAGCCGCTGAACGCGCCGGGCAACGCCCTCGTCATAGGGCGCCACGGGCCTGTGGATGCGGATCAGCGGGCGCATGAATTTCTCGGCCAGCGTCCAGCTTGCCGGGAAACACAGCGCCGCGCCCGTCAGCACATGTTCCTCCGCCTCGCCGCGCTTTTCCATCAGGCACAGGTCCTCCTGCACCAGCCGCGCGGCGGTCATCAGCGGCGCATCGCGGTCGAGCGGCACGCGCACCCCGTCGGGACGGGTCACCGCCCCCGGCCCGACCTCGAAATCGCCGCGCGCGGCGAGATGCGCCAGAACCGTGTCCAGCAGCTCCCGCGCCGCCGGGCGCGCGCCCTCGTCCAGCGCATGCACCTTGTCGGGGATTTCGGCCAAGAGCCGGTCGCGCTCTGCCATCTGGGCGCCATAGGCCTCGTCCACCACCAGCCAGTCGGCCGGGTCCAGCGGCCGGATGCCCGGCAGGCGCGACAGCTGCGGATCGGCCCAGGGGGAATAGGGGAGTGTCTTCTGCAGGATCGCCATACCCCCTTATAGCCCCGGCGCGCCCCGCTCAAAGCCCGAATCGCGGCACCGCGCACGCCGTCGTCACGCCCTCTCACCAAGCCGTGACGCGCGCAGGGCCCGGGTTGCAGCCCGGCCCGCCGCACCCCACTCTGTGCCCGAGCGTTCACAGCCGGGAACAGACCATGCCGATGGAAAGAATCACCTTCCCGGGCCATGCGGGAGATATGCTCGCCGCCCGGCTCGACCTGCCCGAGGGGCCGCGGCAGGCAACCGCCCTCTTCGTCCATTGCTACACCTGCGGCAAGGACATCGCCGCCGCGCGCCGGATCGCCCAGCGGCTGGCCGCCATGGGCATCGCGGTGCTGCGCTTCGATTTCACCGGGCTCGGCCATTCGGGGGGCGAGTTCGAGAACACCGGCTTCACCACCAATGTCCAGGACATCGAGGCCGCCGCGCGCCACCTGGCGACCCTCGGCATGGCGCCCGACCTGCTGATCGGCCATTCCCTGGGCGGGGCTGCGGCGCTGAAATCCGCCCCCTTGCTCGACAGCGTGAAGGCGGTGGTCACCATCGGCGCGCCCTTCGATCCCGAACATGTCACCCGCAATTTCGCCCCTGCCCATCCCACGCTGACCCGCGACGGCGTGATCGAGATGAGCCTCGGCGGCCGCACGGTTCGCATCGGGCGCCAGTTTGCCGATGACGTCGCCGCCGAGAGGCTGGAGCCCGCCATCGCGGGGCTGAACCGCGCGCTTCTGGTCCTGCATGCCCCGCGCGACGAGGTGGTGGGCATCGACAACGCCACGGCCATCTTCAAGGCCGCCAGGCACCCCAAGAGCTTCGTCACCCTCGGTGAGGCCGACCACCTGGTCTCGGACCCCGCGGATGCCGAATACGCCGCCGAGGTGATCGCCGCCTGGTCCGGCCGCTATCTCGGCCTCAAATCCCCGCCCCCGCCCCCCGGCGCGCCCGAGGGCATCGTCCGCGTCTCCGAGATCGACCCGGAGGGCTTCCTGCAGGACGTGCAGCACGGGCCGCATCACCATGCGCTGGCCGACGAGCCCGAGGCCTATGGCGGCAGCAACCGCGGCATGTCGCCCTACGGCTTTCTCGCGGCGGGGCTGGGCGCCTGCACCTCGATGACCATCCGCCTCTATGCCCGGCGCAAGGGCTGGCCGCTTGGCCATGTGCGGGTCGACGTCACCCATGACAAGGTCCACGCCCAGGACGCCGAGCACTGCGCCAAGGACAAGATCGACCGTTTCATCCGCGAAATCACGCTGGAGGGCGATCTCGACGCCGATCAGCGCGCCCGGCTGGCCCAGATCGCCGACAGGTGCCCGGTGCACCAGACGCTGACCTGCAGCTCCAAGGTGGAAACCCGGCTGCTGGACTGAACCGACCGGGCCCCGATCTGCGCGCGCCGCCGGCGCGACACCAACGCCCGAGGGGCCAAAAGAAATGAGGCGCAGCCAATGGCTGCGCCTCGCAATTTAACAGGTGGGAAAGGCTCAGCCGCGGGCGCGGCCGACCAGTTTCCACACACCCGGCACGATCAGCGCCGCCAGAACCAGCTTCAGCGCGTCGCCGATGATGAAGGGGGTGAAGCCCCATTCCAGGATCGGCTTGTCCCAGCCATAGAGCTGGCCCAGCCACAGCAGGCCCGGCACGTAGATCAGCGCGTTGCCCACCAGCATGGCCAGCGCCATGCCCGGAACCGAACGGTCCATGCCCCGGCGCGCGGCGAAGCCCAGCGCCAGCGTGGCCAGCACGTAGCCCAGCAGATAGCCGCCGGTGCCGCCCATCATGTATTCCAGCCCCGCCTTTTCGGCCGAGGAACCGGCGAACACGTCAAAGCCCAGCGCACCCACGGCCATGTAGCCCAGGATGGTGGTCAGGCCCAACCGGGGGCCGTAGGCCGCCCCGATGGTCAGCACGGCAAAGGTGCCCATGGTCACCGGCACCGGCCACATCGGCACCTTGATCTTGGCGGCGATCGCCAGCGCGGCGATGCCCAGCACCACCAGAACCGCCTGCTTCACGCGCCGCGCCGCGCCCTCGTTGGCGCCAAACGCCTCACTCAGCACCTTGTCCGTCATTGCCAGAGCCATATCGGGTCTCCCTTTAAGATCCTTTTGAGCCGTTTTGCCCCAGCCCCGCTCTTCGCGCAAGCTTCAATCATGTGCCGCGGGTATAGAAGGAGCGCATGACATAGTCCTTGCGCGGCCCGCGCACGTGCCACTCGGCCCGCCACTCGGGCCAGCGGCGGAAGTCGTAGCGCACCTGGTAGACATCCGGCGGGCAGTCATGCCCGGCTTCGGGCCGCGCGCCCGGGCCGATCAGGTGAAAGGGCCGGCCGTCATGGAAGAACACCGCGATGTCGTCGCCCTGCGCCCGCCACAGGTAGCGGCGCGAGGCCCGCATGGGCGGCTGGCCGGCCAGGGTCAACTCTCCGGCCTCGTCCAGGATCAACCCGCTCTCGTCGGCGCGGAACACCGCCTCGCCGGAAAACCGGGCCGTCGGGCCGGCCCTGGCGTCGTCGATTTCGCGCTCCAGCCGCCAGCGCCCCTCGAATTCTTTCAGCGGCGGTCGCGCGCCCTCGGCCTGCTGCATGCTTGCCCCCTTTCCCTGCGCCCGTTATGAGACCCGGCAAACCCCGGAAACACAAGGTTGCGCCGATGATCCCCCGTTATTCCCGCCCCGAGATGACCGCCATCTGGGACCCCGCCACCAAATTCCGCATCTGGTACGAGATCGAGGCCCATGCCTGCGACGCGCAGGCCGAGCTGGGCGTGATCCCCAGGGAAAACGCCGAGGCCGTCTGGAAGGCCAAGGATGTGGAGTTCGACGTCGCCCGCATCGACGAGATCGAGGCCGTCACCAAGCATGACGTGATCGCCTTCCTCACCCACCTGGCCGAGCATGTGGGCAGCGAAGAGGCCCGCTTCGTCCACCAGGGCATGACCAGCTCGGACGTGCTGGACACCTGCCTGAACGTGCAGCTGACCCGCGCCGCCGACATCCTGATCGCCGACATGGACAAGGTGCTGGGCGCGCTCAAGCGCCGCGCCTATGAGCACAAGGACACGGTGCGCATCGGCCGCTCGCACGGCATCCATGCCGAGCCCACCACCATGGGCCTGACCTTCGCCCGCTTCTACGCCGAGATGGACCGCGGCAAGAGCCGCCTGATCGCCGCGCGCGAGGAAATCGCCACCGGCGCCATCTCGGGCGCGGTGGGCACCTTCGCCAATATCGATCCTTACGTCGAAGAGCATGTCTGCAAGATGCTGGGGCTGAAACCCGAGCCGATCTCCACCCAGGTCATCCCGCGCGACCGGCACGCGATGTTCTTCGCCACGCTGGGCGTGATCGCCTCGTCGATGGAGAACATCGCCGTCGAGATCCGCCACATGCAGCGCACCGAGGTGCTGGAGGCCGAGGAGTTCTTCTCCAAGGGCCAGAAGGGCAGCTCGGCCATGCCGCACAAGCGCAACCCGGTGCTGAGCGAGAACCTGACCGGCCTCGCCCGCCTGGTGCGCATGTCGGTGACGCCTGCGCTGGAGAACGTGGCGCTCTGGCATGAGCGCGACATCTCGCACAGCTCGGTCGAGCGCGGCATCGGGCCCGACACCACCGTGACGCTCGATTTCGCCCTGAACCGCCTGGCGGGCCTGATCGACAAGCTGGTGGTCTACCCCGAGAACATGCTCGCCAACATGAACAAGTTCCGCGGGCTGGTGATGAGCCAGCGGGTGCTGCTGGCCCTGACCCAGGCCGGCGTGTCGCGCGAGGATGCCTATCGCCTGGTGCAGCGCAACGCCATGAAGGTCTGGGAGGAAGGCAAGGACTTCAAGACCGAGCTTCTGGCCGACCCCGAGGTGACCGCCGCGCTCAGCCCCGCGGAGATCGAGGAGAAGTTCGATCTCGGCTACCACACCAAGCATGTGGACACGATCTTCGCCCGCGTTTTCGGCGAATGACGCATCGGCGCGCCCGGGCCGTCCGGGCGCGCTTTGACCCTTTGGCAAGCCGTGCTACCCTTAGGACATTGAGCAACGGGGAGCATTGCCATGTCCATCAAGACCGTTCTTGCCGCGCTTGCGCTGGTCCTGTCGCCCACCCTGGCGCTGGCCAATGGCTGCCAGTGGGAAAAGACCGCCGACCAATGCGGCGAGGGCCAGAGCTACGACGCCGCCTCCGGCACCTGCGTCGACAAGGCCACCTCCTGACCCCTGCCCCGGCCGGGCCGGAACGCGCCTGAGCCATCGGGCGCGCGGCT
>ENA-ORCU01000752-ORCU01000752.1-marine-metagenome-genome-assembly--contig:-NODE-752-length-11157-cov-2.924819_pt1 | contig 11157 bp, 9 predicted proteins | sample MGYA00248631_ERZ508512 | MGnify/ENA primary metagenome ERZ508512 (study PRJEB26183, sample SAMN06268844) | marine metagenome | isolation source: Tt an P1 anaerobic enrichment on pine from sediment taken... | reverse complement strand
CCAACAACATCTCGGGCGCCTGGATCGGCCATTTCTTCGCCAACATGGGCCGCTGGGAAGAGCTGCCGGAGGATCTGAAGCTGCTGCTGGCCACCTGCATGGAGCAGTCGCACTACTACCGCCAGTGGTGGTACTGGGGCGGCGAGGCCAGCCTGCGCGTGAGCGGCACCAAGATGCAGCTCACCTCGATCCCCGATGCCGAGTGGGATCAGGTCGAGACGGCGGCCAATACCTTCTGGGACGAGATCGCGGCCGAGTCCGAGACCAAGGCGAAGGTCGTGGAGATCTTTAAGAAGTACAACGCGGACATGAAGAAGGCCGGCCGGCCCTACCGCTACGGCTAAGTCCCGCGAGCGCGAACGAAACCAGCCCCGGCGGATCCCGCCGGGGCCACCCCATTCAGAACAGGATAGCTGCCCATGTCTGGCATACTGAGTTTCGAGGATCTGAAGGCCCAGGTCGAGGCGGGCGAGGTGGATACCGTTCTGGTCTGCCTTGTCGACATGCAAGGCCGCCTGATGGGCAAGCGTTTCCACGCCAAGCATTTCGTGGCCAGCGCCTGGGAAGAAACCCATTGCTGCAACTACCTGCTGGCCACCGACCTGGCGATGGCCACGCCCGAGGGCTATGCCTCGACCTCGTGGAGCGCGGGCTATGGCGACTACGTGATGAAGCCCGATCTCGGCACCCTGCGCCCCATGCCCTGGCTCGAGGGCACGGTGATGGTGCTGTGCGACATCCTCGACCACCACACCCACGAAGAGGTGCCCCATTCGCCCCGCGCGATGCTGAAGCGGCAGGTCAGGCGGCTGGAGGCGCTGGGCTTCGAGGCCATGATGGCCTCGGAACTGGAGTTCTTCCTCTTCGAGAAGAGCTTCGACGAGCTGCGCAAGGAGGGCTACCGCGACCTCGCGCCGCTGTCGGGCATCAACGAGGATTACCACATCCTGCAGACCACCAAGGAAGAGCACGTGATGCGCCCGCTGCGCAATCACCTGTGGGACGCGGGCATCCCGGTGGAAAACTCCAAGGGCGAGGCCGAGACCGGGCAGGAAGAGCTGAACATCAAATACGCCCCCGCTCTGAACACCGCCGACTACCACACCATCGCCAAGCACGCGACCAAGGAGATAGCCTGGCAGCAGGGCCGCGCGGTGACCTTCCTGCCGAAATGGAGCCACGACAGGGTGGGCTCGTCGAGCCACGTGCACCAGTCGCTGTGGAAGGACGGCAAGCCCGCCTTCTATGACCCGGAGGACGATCTGGGCATGTCGGCGCTGATGAAGACCTACGTCGCCGGTCTGCTGAAATATGCCGCCGACTACACCTATTTCCTGGCGCCCTACATCAACAGCTACAAGCGGTTCCAGCGCGGCACCTTCGCGCCGACGCGCATCATCTGGTCGATCGACAACCGCACCGCCGGCTTCCGCCTGTGCGGCGACGGGACCAAGGCCGTGCGCATCGAATGCCGGGTGGGCGGCTCGGACATCAACCCCTATCTGGCGATGACCGCGATGCTGGCCGCCGGGATCAAGGGCATCGAGGAGGGGCTGGAGCTGGAGCCGCCCTTCAAGGGCGACGCGTATGAGGGCGAAAGCGCCCATATCCCCCACACCCTGCGCGATGCGCGCGAGGCCCTGCTGGGCTCTGCCATGCTGCGCGAGGCGCTGGGCGGCGACGTGATCACGCATTACGCCCGCGCGGCGGAGTGGGAGATCGAGGACTTCAACCGCGTGGTCACCGATTACGAGGTGGCGCGCGGGTTCGAACTGGCCTGAGGATACCATGACCCAGACACTGAAATGCATCTCGCCGATCGACGGATCGGTTTTCGCGACACGCGAAACGCTGAGCGCGCAGGCCGCGCGGGCGGCCGCCGACAGGGCGCGCGCGGCGCAGGCCGCCTGGGCTTCGCGCCCCCTGCAGGAGCGGATCGACCTGGTGATGGCCGGCGTCGCCGCCGTCGGCGCCATGAATGACGAGGTGGTGCCGGAACTCGCGCACATGATGGGCCGCCCCGTCCGCTATGGCGGCGAGTTCGGCGGCTTCAACGAGCGCGCCAGCTACATGGCCGGGATCGCCCGCGAGGCGCTGGCCAATATCGAGGTGGGCGAGGACGAGAGCTTCAAGCGCTACATCAGGCGCGTGCCGCTGGGCGTGGTGCTGGTGGTGGCGCCCTGGAACTACCCCTACATGACCGCGATCAACACCGTGGCACCCGCGCTGATCGCGGGCAACACGGTGATGCTGAAACACGCCACCCAGACCCTGCTGGTGGGCGAGCGCATGGCGCGCGCCTTCCATTCCGCCGGCGTGCCCGAGGACGTGTTCCAGAACGTCTTCCTCGACCACGACACCACCTCGGGGCTGATCGCGGGCAATGCCTTCGACTTCGTGAACTTCACCGGATCGGTGGCCGGCGGCCGCGCGATGGAGCGCGCCGCGGCGGGCACCTTCACCGGCGTGGGGCTGGAGCTGGGCGGCAAGGACCCGGGCTACGTGATGGAGGACGCCGATCTCGACGCGGCGGTCGACACGCTGATCGACGCGGCGATGTTCAACTCCGGCCAGTGCTGCTGCGGGATGGAGCGCCTCTATGTCCACGAAAGCCTGTTCGACGCCTTCATCGAAAAGGCGGTGAAGATCGTGAAGGGCTACAAGCTGGGCAACCCGCTGGACCCGGAAACCTCGATCGGGCCGATGGCCAGCATCCGCTTTGCCAGCGAGGTGCGCGCCCAGATCGACGAGGCGCTGGCCGCCGGCGCGGTGGCGCATATCGACACCATGCCCGAGGATGACGGCGGCGCCTACCTCACCCCGCAGATCCTGACCAATGTCACCCACGACATGCGGGTCATGCGCGAGGAAAGCTTCGGCCCCGTGGTGGGCGTCATGCCGGTCAGGGACGACGAAGAGGCGATCGCGCTGATGAACGACAGCGATTTCGGCCTGACCGCCAGCCTCTGGACCCGCGACCTGGAGCGGGCCGAGCGGGTGGGCGACCGGATCGAGACCGGCACCGTCTTCCTCAACCGGGCCGATTACCTCGACCCCGGCCTGTGCTGGACCGGCTGCAAGCAGACGGGTCGCGGCGGCGGGCTCTCGGTGATCGGCTATCACAACCTGACCCGGCCGAAGTCGTATCACCTGAAGAAGGTGACAGGCTAACGAACATCGCCCGGGCCGCCTGCGGTCCGGGCCGCGCCCGCCCGCCTCCCGGGGCGGGCGCCATTGCGCCCGGCACGGGCACACGCGGCCCTCTGATGCAGTCGGGGGGCGAATTGAGTTGCTGGCCGACCCGGCCATTCATGAAAGGCGAAAACATGTCTCTCGTTGGAAACTGGTCCTACCCGACCACCATCAAGTTCGGCGCCGGCCGCATCAAGGAACTGCCCGAGGCCTGCGCCGCGGCGGGCATCGCACGCCCGCTGCTGGTCACCGACAAGGGGCTCGCCGATCTGCCCATCACCGCGGCCACGCTGGATATCCTGGAGGCGGCGGGGCTGGGACGCGCGCTGTTCAGCGAGGTCGACCCCAACCCCAACGAAAAGAACCTCGACGCGGGCGTCGCTGCCTACAGGGCGGGCGGCCATGACGGGGTGATCGCCTTCGGCGGCGGCTCGGGGCTGGACCTGGGGAAAATGGTGGCCTTCATGGCCGGCCAGACCCGCCCGGTCTGGGATTTCGAGGATATCGGCGACTGGTGGACGCGGGCCGATGCGGACGCCATCGCGCCGATCATCGCCGTGCCCACCACCGCCGGCACCGGGTCCGAGGTGGGGCGCGCCAGCGTCATCACCAATTCCGAGACCCATGCCAAGAAGATCATCTTCCACCCCAGGGTGCTGCCGAGCGTCGTGATCTGCGACCCCGAGCTGACCGTGGGCATGCCCGGGTTCATCACGGCCGGAACCGGGCTCGACGCCTTCGCCCATTGCGTGGAGGCCTACAGCTCGCCCTTCTACCACCCCATGAGCCAGGGCATCGCGCTGGAGGGGATGCGTCTGGTCAAGGAATACCTGCCGCGCGCCTATGCCGACGGCACCGATATCGAGGCCCGCGCCCAGATGATGAGCGCGGCCGCCATGGGCGCCACCGCCTTCCAGAAGGGGCTGGGCGCGATCCACGCCATGAGCCACCCCGTAGGGGCGCATTTCAACACCCATCACGGCACCACCAACGCCGTCTGCATGCCCGCCGTGCTGGAGTTCAACGCCCCCGCCATCGCCGAGCGTTTCGACAGCGCGGCGGCCTATCTGGGCATTCCGGGCGGTTTCGACGGCTTCCGCGCCTTCGTGCAGGAGTTCAACGACAGCCTCGGCATCCCGCGCAGACTGTCCGATCTGGGCGTGACAGCCGAGAGCATCCCCGAACTGGTCAAGGGCGCGATCACCGACCCGTCCTGCGGCGGCAACCCGGTGGAGCTGACCGAGGAGAACCTCGCCGCGCTGTTCAACGCCGCGCTCTGAGCGCGGCAGGCGCGGCGCGGCGCATCGCCCGGGCCGGGGGTGGCTCTCCGGCAATTCCACGCCACGGGATTTGCAGACATGCCCCAGGAAGAAGCCCCCGCATCCTGGATGCGGGGGCTTTTCGTCATTCGGCGCCGATCTTCTTGAAGGTCATGCGGGGCTGGGCGAGGTATTCGCGGCCCCGGAACATGCCCTGCCAGTACATCGGCGGCAGCATCCGCTCCTTCAGGAACCAGGCGCGGCGCGAGGGGCGCATGCCGTCGATGATCCAGTCGGGGAAAGAGGGCATCAGCTTGCCGCCATAGCCGAACTCGGCCAGCACGATCTTGCCGCGCTCCACCGTCAGCGGGCAGGAGCCATAGCCGTCATACTCCGCCACCAGCTCATGCCCGTCGAGCACCGCCAGCGCGTTCACCGCGGCCACCGGGGCCTGCTTGCGCACGGCGGCGGCGGTCTTGGCGTTGGGCGTGCTGCAGCCGTCGCCGAGGCCGAAGATGTTGGGGTATTTCTTGTGCTGCAGCGTGGCCTGATCCACGTCCACCCAGCCGGCCTCGTCCGCCAGCGGCGAGGCCTTGATGAAGTCGAGACCGGTCTGCGGCGGGCAGACATGCATCATCTCGAACTCTTTCTCGACGGTCGAGGTGGTCTCGCCATCCGTCACCTCGAAGGTGGCGACCTTCTTCTCGCCGTCGACCTTCACCAGGTTGTGGTTGAAGGACAGCGTGGCGTCGTAGCGTTCGACATATTCCATCAGCGCGGGGACATATTCGGGCACGCCGAACAGCACGCCGCCGGCGTTGCAGAACTCCACGTCGATATCCTTCAGCACCCCGGTGCGCAGCCAGTAGTCGGCCGAGAGATACATCGCCTTCTGCGGGGCGCCGGCGCATTTGATCGGCATCGGCGGCTGGGTGAACAGCGCCTTGCCCTTGCGCAGGCCCTGCACCAGCTCCCAGGTGTAGGGCGCGAGGTCATAGCGGTAGTTCGAGGTCACGCCGTTCTTGCCCAGCGTGTCGGCCAGCCCCTCGACGGCCTCCCAGTTCAGCTTCAGGCCCGGGGTCACGATCAGCACTTCGTAGCCGTAGCGCTCGCCGTTCTCCAGCGACACCTCGTTCTTCTCGGGCAGGAAGCCCGCCACCGCGCCGCGGATCCACGTCACGCCGTCGGGCAGGACCTCGCCCATGCGGCGCACGGTCTGGCCGCGCTCGAACACGCCGGCGCCGACCAGGGTCCAGCCGGGCTGATAGTAGTGCTCTTCGCGCGGCTCGATGATCGCCACCTTGGCGTGGGGCCGGCGTTTCAGCAGCGAGGCCGCGGCCGAGACGCCGCCGGCGCCGCCGCCCACGATCAGCACGTCATAGCTTTCGGGGCGGCTGGTGTAGACATCGGCGCCAAAGCGCTCTTCCATCATCGGGCGCAGGCCGCTGAGGTCGTAGCCCGCCTTGGAGGTGGCCGCGAGGATCGCCTCGGGCGACAGCATCTTGGCGCGGGTCAGCGCCCACAGCGTGGACGAGCGGGTGCCGGTCCGGCAATAGGCCAGGATCGGGCCCTTGCAGGTCCCGAGCACGTCTTCGAAGCTCCTGATCAGCTCGTCGGTGAACTGGCCGGGCTTGATCGGAAGGTAGCGGAACTCGACCCCGGCGGCGCGGGCGGCCTCGGCGATCTCGGCGGCCTTGGGCTGGTCATCGGCCTCGCCGTCGGGGCGGTTGCAGACGATCGTCTTGTAGCCTGCCTGTGCGGCACGCGCGACGTCGTCGGGACGGATTTGCGGAGACGCCGCGAAGCTCGGCGCGATGGGTTTGATTTCCAAATTGACCTCCCAGAATGGCAGAGGGACCGCGTGAGTGACGCGGCCGGTATACCCGAGATGCGAAACATACAAAAGTTTGAATGTTTCGCAAGGCCGGAGCGGTCAAATCAGCCCGCGTCCAGCGGTTCCGCCCCGAGGGCCACGCGCAGCAGCTCCGGCAGGTGCCGGGCCTCCAGCGACGGCAGGCTCCAGTCGGCGGCGGAATGGTCTTCGTCCCCGGTATAGGCCGAGGCCGTCATGACCACCCTCAGCCCTGCGCCGCGCGCGGATTTCAGGCCGTTGACGCTGTCCTCGAAGGCGAGGCAATGATCGGCGGGCAGGCCCAGCTTGTCCAGCGCCAGCAGGAACACGTCGGGTGCGGGTTTCTTGGCCAGGACCATGTCGCCCGCGGCGATCACGTCGAAGACCTCTTCCGCGGCTCGGCCCCAGCAGCATTGGCTCAGCGCCTCGACATTGGGAAGGTTGGTGGTGGTGGCCACCGCCAGTTTCAGCCCCGCGTCACGGGCGGCGGCGATGAGCTCGGCCACGCCGGGGCGCAGGGACAGCTCGCCGCGGGCCAGGATCTCGCCGTAGCGGGCGGTCTTTTCCCTGTGCAGCCGGGCGATCTGCTCGTCGCTCAGCCGGGGCGCGCCTTCGGGAAGGTCCATCTGCCAGGCGCGCATCCGCTCCTTGCCGCCGGTGGTCTTCAGCAGGCGCTTGTAGTCCTCGCGCGTCCAGTGCCAGCCGAGGCCCCAGTCGGCGAAGCTTTCGTTGAAGGCGGCGCGATGGGCCTCTTCGGTCTCGGCCAGGGTGCCGTCGACATCGAAGATCAGCGCGCTGAGCGTCATGCAGGCACCGGGGCGAGGCGGGCGAGGATGCCGGGCAGGTCGGCGAAATCGGCGAAGGCGGCGTCGAAGGCCAGCTCCTCGATCGGGCGCTTGCGGTAGCCTTCGGTGAAAAGGGCAAAGGGCAGGGCGGCGCGGCTGGCGGTCTCGGCATCCACCTCGCTGTCACCGACATAGACGGTCAGCTCGCGCCCCAGCGCCTCCACCGCCCTGCGCAGCGGCGCGGGGTCGGGTTTCTTGACCGGCAGGGTGTCGCCGCCCACCACCACGTCGAACAGGCGGTCGAGGTCGAAGGCGCGCAGGATCTCGCGCGTCGGCCCCTCGGGCTTGTTGGTGCAGACGCCCAGCCGCGCGCCCTCGGCGGCGAGGCTCTCCACCACGGCGCGGACGTTGGGGTAAAGCTTGGTCAGGGTGGCCGGGTCGGCGTTGTAGTGGCGCATGAAGATTTCCAGCAACTCGGGGTGCCGCCCGGCGTTGATGCCCTGCGCGGCGATGATGCGCTCGACCAGAACCGGCACGCCGTTGCCGATGAAGCTGCGGATGGTCTCGTAGCTGAGCGCGCCTTCATCCACCTCGGCCAGCATCTTGTTGGCGGCGGCGTGGATGTCGGGTGCGCTGTCGATCAGCGTGCCGTCGAGGTCGAAAATCACTGCGCGCATCAGGCGTCCTTCCATTTGATCGAGCAGCCCATGGAGGGGATCTGATCCTCCGGGCCCTTTCCGGTCTCGGCCACCTGCTTCATCGCCTCGAAGAGGTCGCGGCGCAGGTCGGCGGGGCCGGCCTCCTTGCGCGAGGCGTCGAGGCGGCCGCGATATTGCAGGCCCATATCGGCGTTGAAACCGAAGAAATCTGGGGTGCAGGCGGCGCCGTAGTCGCGCGCCACCTGCTGGCTTTCGTCATAGAGATAGGGGAAGGGCAGGGCGCGTTCCACGGCCAGCGCCTTCATCTTGTCGAACCCGTCGGCCGGGTAGGTCGCGGCGTCGTTCGAACTGATCGCGACGACGCCCACCCCCAGCGCCTGCAATTCCGTGGCGTCGCGGATGATCCGGTCCAGCACCGCCTGCACATAGGGGCAGTGGTTGCAGATGAACATCACCAGCGTACCCTTATCCCCCGCCACGTCGGCGAGGGTCCAGGTCTTGCCGTCGGTGCCGGGCAGCGCAAACTCGGGCGCCTTCCAGCCGAAATCGCAGACGGGGGGGGATACGGCCATTATTCGAACTCCATTTCCGCGAAGACGACGCCGGCATTCTTGGTGGCCAGCTCGTTGAACGTGTCGAGATGTTCGTAGGGCGACTGGTCGACGTAATAGGCGTCGTCCAGCGTGCCGCCGTTGTCGAGATGCTCGCCGATCCTGGCGCGCAGGTATTTCACGTAATCCACCGTGTGGTGGCGCACCTGCGCCATGTTGGTGGGGTTGCCGTGGCCGGGAATGATGTAGGTGGGGTTCATCGGCTCCAGCTTGGTGTCCCAGGTCTCGATCCAGCAGCTGGTGCAGGTCTCGGTGAAGATCGGGGGCATGCGGCCGTTGAAGGCCAGGTCGCCCGCGATCATGAGGTTCTGCTCGGGCAGCCAGACCTGGGTGTCGCCCGGGCTGTGCGCGGGGCCCAGATGCAGCACCTCGATGCGCATGCCGCCCATCTCGATCTCGTACTTGTCCTCGAAGGTGATGGTGGGCGCCACCAGCTCGGTGCCTTCGGAGTTTTCCTTGGCGTATCGCTGCATGCCGGCGAGGATCTGGGCGCCGTATTCCTCGAACTCGGCGGCGGCCTCGACATGGGCCAGCACGTCGATGCCCTGCTGCGTCCAGTAGTTGTTGCCCAGCATGGCGTGGCCCTGGCCGTTCTCGTTGATCACCAGCTTGACCGGCTGGTCGGTGACCTCGCGGATCTCGGCATGGAGCGCCTCGGCCAGCCTGTAGTTGGCCCCGCCATTGATGACGATCACGCCGTCGCCGGTGACGATGAAGCTGAGGTTGTTGTTGTGGCCCGCGTTTTCATAGGTCGGGGGCGCGGTGGCGCCGATCGCCGACCAGACGCCGGGGATCACCTCGAACGGTTTGTCGTACAGCACCGATTGCGGGTATTTGTCGGCGATATCCTCGTCGGCAAAGGCGGGCATGGCGAAGCATGCCATCAGAATGGCTTTGCGGATCATCAAATGGTCTCCCTTCTACTCCGGGCGCGAGCATAGACATATTCGCATATGTCGCGCCAGAAGGTTCAGGCCGCCTTGCGCGCGCCTTCCGCTGCGTCACGGATGGCGCGGATGTTCTCGCCGTAGACGCCCGGATTTTCGACCGAGCCGCCCTTGAACACGGCCGAGCCCGCGACCAGCACGTCCGCGCCCGCCGCGGCCATCAGCGGAGCGGTCTCGGGGGTGATGCCGCCGTCGATCTCGATATGCACGGGGCGGTCGCCGATCATGGCGCGCAGCTTCTTCACCTTGTCGATCTGGGAATGGATGAACTTCTGCCCGCCGAAGCCGGGGTTCACCGTCATCACGCAGATCAGGTCCACCATATCCAGCAGGTATTCCACGTCGTCGATGCCCGAGCCGGGGTTGATCGCCAGCCCCGCCTTGGCGCCGTTGGCGCGGATCGCCTGCAGCGTGCGGTGGATATGGGGGCCGGCCTCCAGATGCGCAGTGATCACGTCGGCGCCGGCCTCAGCGAAGGCCTCGATATAGGGATCGACGGGCGAGATCATCAGGTGCACGTCCATCACCGTCTTGATATGCGGGCGGATCGCGGCGCAGAGCGGCGGGCCGAAGGTCAGGTTGGGCACGAAATGCCCGTCCATCACGTCCACATGCACCCAGTCGCAGCCCTGGGCCTCGATCGCCTGGATCTCCTGGCCGAAATTGGCGAAGTCGGCCGACAGGATCGACGGCGCGATCTTGATGGAACGGTCAAAGGACATCGGGGGTCTCCCTATGGGGTTGGGGTGGGGGCGCGGGGCCGCGCCCCCCTTTATCATGCCGCCGAGGTGGCGCGCAAAGCCTCGCGCCAGCCGGGGTAGAGCGCGTCCGCATCCTTGGGGAAGGATTCGAAGGCGCGGGCGAACTCCTTGTGATCCTTGGCGAATTCCAGCGGATCGGCGCCCTCTTTCCAGCAGGTCTCGGCCTGGCGCAGCGAGGTCGCGCCGGCCGCCGCCCCGTCGATATGCCCGAAAGAGCCGCCGCCGGCGGTCATGATCAGGTTGGAATGGCCCAGATTCTCGAAGAAGCCGGGCATCCGCAGCGCGTTCATCCCGCCCGAGATGATCGGGGTGGTGGGGGCCATGCCCAGCCATTCCTGGTGGAAATAGGGCCCCATCACGCTGTCTTCGGTGATCATATGGGCGATGATCTTGTCTGCGGCCTCGCCCTCCATCTTGCCGTAACCCATGGTGCCGACATGGATGCCCGAGGCCCCCTGCAGACGTGCCATCTTCGCCAGGACGAAGGCGGTATAGCCGCGCTTGGAGGAGGGCGAGGTCACGGCGCCGTGGCCGGCCCGGTGGTAGTGCAAGTACTGCTTCGGAAAGTGCCGCCGCGACGTGGTGATCGCCTGCGGGCCGGCCACGTAGCCATCGACGAGGAAGGCGACGTGGTCGGCATCGGGCCCGAAGGTCTCGAGGATGTATTCCCCGCGCGCGATGGTCTCCTGATAGTCATCGGCGGTGATGTTCCACGAGAACAGCTTGGCCTGCCCGGTCTCGTCCTGCGCCCGCTTCATGGCGTCGGCGACGAGGTTCACGGTTTCCTTGAACGGGGCGAATACCTGGTTGCCCTGCGGTTCGTCGTTCTTGATGAAATCGCCGCCCAGCCAGAAGTCATAGCAGGCATCGGCGAAAGGCTGCGGCCGCAGGCCCAGCTTCGGCTTGATGATGGTGCCGACGATGAAGCCGCCGTCCACCACCGGGCGGCCGAGCACGCGCCACAGGTCGCTGATCGTGGTCGAGGGGCCGTCGAACAGGCGCAGATAGGCCGGCGGCACGTAGAAATCGTGCATCTTGGCGTATTCCACGTCGCCCATGCCCTGGTTGTTGCCGATGGTCAGCGTCAGGAA
>ENA-ORCU01000751-ORCU01000751.1-marine-metagenome-genome-assembly--contig:-NODE-751-length-11160-cov-2.796445_pt1 | contig 11160 bp, 14 predicted proteins | sample MGYA00248631_ERZ508512 | MGnify/ENA primary metagenome ERZ508512 (study PRJEB26183, sample SAMN06268844) | marine metagenome | isolation source: Tt an P1 anaerobic enrichment on pine from sediment taken... | reverse complement strand
GTGACATGGCATTTGTCATCCATACAGATCACAGCAAAATACTGGACAGGTCTAATTCTGTTCTTAATCCAATCGTCACCCAAGCGACCAGGCAAGTTGCCGGATTAGTTAATCCGGGGATGATATTGGAAGTGAATAGTAGTGGCAAAGCGAAAAGTACGACTGAGCGGATCTCTACAATAACAGCTGGTGGCGTTAAACATGCGTTAGTCACGCCAGCATACTTTGTGAAGAATTTCAGCGGAGATCATAATCCAATACCCATTAGCAAACCAACCCATACGATAACCGGGTCGGATCATCACGCTATGATCCAAGTGCCAGCAATCATTGAAGCGAGGGGATGTTCGAACGGGAGGTCTAGTTTGGAAGCATTGAGTACGTGCACGACAAAGATAAATCATGGCATCCTTACTCACGAAAGCGTTCAAGCATTTCTCACTTATCACAACGGCAAATCCGATCAAGCCTCTGGACTTCACGAAGCATCGGGAACTGTGACTACAGTCGACCGAATTTCTATTACAATCAAACCCAGAGAAAACCGATCTATTGAGGACTACCTATATAGAATGCTTTACCCTCATGAAATTAAACATTCTATGGCTTTTGAGGACAAGTACATCATTGTTGGATCCGGCAAAGACCAGGTTAAACAGCTTGGTAATGCCGTCACCCCACCGGTCATGGAATGGCTCCTGGAACGTGGAATTGAAACACTCTATTAATACTAAATCATGATACACCACTGGAACGAAATCTGCACACAGATTGAAACAGCTGAAGGCAAGCTGCAAGACTTTATTGAAACGGCCGGCCTTTCGGCTACACAGCTCAAGAAGCTACAGAAATTTATTAAAGAATGGAACCAGGTGAAAAAGATGGCCGATGCCTTCGACAAGTTCATTGCGCCGGTAGATCCCATCAAAGTGGAGAGTCCATTTGACCAGGATGATTTCCGGTACATGTGGAAAATGTGGAAAGAATACCTTCAGGAGCAACACCAGATCCTGATGCGCACGCGGATGGAGCAGGCCAGTCTGGAATTCCTTTCCGACATATCGGGCAATGATACCGACAAGGCCATCAACATCATTCGCCTGTGCATGAAAAACCGCTGGCGGGCCATTTACGATCCTTATCAAAACAACAAGTCAAACACTGAAAAACCCAATAACGATGGAAGTGATTTCTAAAACAATCAAACGAAACAGCCTGGTGAGCTCCAACACCGAAAAACTACTGGAGCAGCTGGAAGAAAAAGAACAGCATTTGCGAAGCTTTAAAGGCTACACACAAATGAGTTACGAAGAGTTTAAAGAGCTGATCACCGTTTACGCGAGCGGGATCCTGGTTCAGCGATCGGTCACACAGCCGTATGTCATCGACCAGTTCAACGGGCCAACCATCAAGCAGCTGTATTTCTACTTCACCAACAATCCGGAATGCGCCTGGAACCTGAACTCAGGGCTGATTTTTGGCGGAAAGATCGGTTGCGGAAAGTCGGTGCTGATGATGGCTTATCTGCAATTGTCAAACGAATACAGCCGCCGCCGGACAACCATGGTCCACAGCAAAACGCTGGCCGGATTAATTAAGCAGAAAGGCATGGAGTTTTACGAAAAGCGGCCACTGTTTATCGATGAGCTGGGCCGCGAAGAATCGGAAGTAAAAGACTTTGGCAACGTGATCAAGCCGGTGATTGACCTGTTTGCGCTTCGCTACGAAGCTGGATCGCGTACCTATGCCACCACCAATTTCAACTACGACAGCCTGGAGAAGTTCTACACCCCATTCATCCGCAGCCGGATGGAAGAGATGATGACGTTCGTGTATGTGCCAGGCGAAAGCCGCAGAATTAAGAATGAGGTAAAAACCAAATAAAATCAAAAAATTATGAATCAGAAGTCATTTTTCATGGTGTACGCTGAAGGGCAGCAGGCACCCAAGTTTATTCACGAAGAAATGAATTTTGCCGAAGCAGAGGCCAAACGCTTGGCGGAACACCTGGGGGTGAAAACCTTTGTTTTAGCCTCCATAAAATCCTTTGAGTGTGTGAAGTTCAAAACGGAGGATTGCAGGCCAACTGATGACCTTCCGTTTTAAAACCAATCAAAAAAAACTCTAAAAAAACCGGTTTCACAGCCGGTTAAACTATTTATAGACTATGGCCAAATTTACTGAAACCAAAATCCCTGCAAACGGATCGAACCGCGTGAGCCTGGTAAAAGAATTCCTGGACGCGAACTACGATATCAAGATCAATATTTTCGACAACTCCAAAGTGTTGATCGAAAGCAAAACAAAGGAGTACGAGGAAGAAATCAGCATCGAAGACATTTCGCTTCATATGCTCGAAGATGGCATCAGCGGAAGCGATTCCATTCTGAAGAAGATCCTCACCAGTCCGAACCAAACAACGCCCTACAATCCGATCCGCGAATACTTTGAAGCGCTGGAAAGAAACTACGCCGGAACCTCGCACATCGACCTGTTGTGCACCTTTTTGAAAGCCCGCGACTTTGGCGACAAGGAAGAAGAAAACTACTACCAAAAACGCCTGGTGTACACCTTCCGCAAATGGCTGGTGGCCACCGTAGCCTGTGCCATGGGCCAAAAAGCCAACGATGCCATGTTCGTAGTCGTGAATAATGATGGCGGCATCGGAAAATCCAGTCTGCTCGAATACCTGGTGCCCGACGTGCTGAAAGGCTATTTCACCAAGTCGGTGAAGGACATGAACTACCACGACATGTTTACCACCAACCTGCTCATTAACTTCGACGAAATGGTTGGCATCACCAGGGCCAATGCGGAGGAGTTTAAGAACATCCTGTCGTCACTGCACATCAACGTATCAAAACGCTTCACTTCTACCAAACAGCGCTACGCCAGCTCGTGTGGAACAACAAACAAGGATGCAGAGCACGGCGGCTTCATCCTCCCCGAAATGGGACTGCGCCGTTTCGCCGTCAATCACCTGGACGAAATTGACTGGGAGGGCTACACCCAGGTGATTGATGTGGATCAGATTTGGGCCGAAGCGTTCATGTTGCTCTCTCAAAATTTCGATTACAGCTGGAACCGGAAAGACTTTGTGGAATTTGAAGAATACAACAGCCGGTTTATTGTTCAAACTTCCAGCTTCAGGGTGGTTAAAGAATGGTACCGCGTGCCCGAGCCAGGCGAAGAAGACCTGGCCGAGTTTAAACAACCGGTGGAGATCCTGCGTGACCTGAAACGCGCGCGCAAAGTCAACTCATCCATGTACACCGTTACCGATGTGAATATTGGCATTGCCATGAAACAGTTGGGCTTTGCCCGGTTTGGCAAAAAGATCAACGGCCAGAGCCGCTATGGGTATAATGTGATCCCGCTTTTTTGATCTTATTACTTGTCTTAATAACAGTACTATAGTAGAATCTTTATTCTACTATTTAAAAAACTAAAAAGAAATTAAAAAAATGATATTCAGTTACAACCTTACAACCACCCCCGCAACTATATTAATTATCAGAGCGTTTGAGGTTGTAACCGACCCTAAAAAAGTCGGTTACAACCCACTTACAACCGCTTACAACCCACAAACCACTTACAACCGATTTTTAATTGTAAAATACTGCAATTCAAGCTAATAAATAAAGGTTGTAGGTTGTAACCCACTTGGAAAATATTTTTTAAAAAGTTGAATTTTAATAGAAAAACATGGAAATATGAGTACTCAAACGAAAATCAAGATCGACCATTCCACTCTCCCAGCGGATGGGCAGAAAGTAGAATGGCAAACCTACCAGGAAGACGGAACCGAAAACTGGAAGCAAGGAACCTTTGTGGAAGGTGATGACCTGTTTTGTGTCGGTTTTTCCGATACGCATAAGGATTTCAATCAGGCGTGGGACGTGTACCACTGGCGCCCGCTGGAATGAACGCTAACGCCCGTGTATGGTCTGTTCCGGCTTTTTGGCCGGAATGGACTATTACACAACGTTAGCGTTTCGACGTTGCTTGTATTAAAAATCTGACAATCAGTCGATAATCTCATAAAAAGTGGACAAAAAAGACAAAAAAAGCTTGGCGAAACCGAACCGGAAAATTATATTTATGAAAACAAACGTGATGAAGCTTTTAAGATGAAGTTGGACCTGACTAAAAAACCACAAATCACCATCTCATTAAGCCCGCTGCTCGAAGCGTATTGCCGGTTTGTGTTTAATACCCCTTCGGATCAGAAGGAGATCATCATAAACCGGAAGCACGATGTTGGTCTGCTTATTCATGCCAACGTCTCCGAAAAGGAGTTCCCTGTAAAAGGGCCTTTTTTAGATCACCCGGTTACCTTTATTTTACCCGTAAACAAAACCAACCACCACGGCATCCAGTCCAGTTTTTTAACCGTAACCGATTGGGGCCTGCAAAAGATTCAGGACGGCATCGAGTATGAGTTCAGAAAATGGGTAGAGCGCCGCTACGAGGTAGGTTACTTTAAAAGGTACGAACAGAAGGATATTATTGACGCGATTTTAAGAGGCCTGAATGTGCGAAACAATACCGCAAATTTCGACGCCATTAAAAAAATCGACTACCGAAACCGGCGACGAATAGAAGAAAAGCGTTTTCAAATTCTGTTATCCTTTGATTTTTAGTTAATTAAAAAATGTTTTAATCCTTTTTGCTCAAAACAGGCGGTTTTACAATTAAATTTTGAATTATGGAAACCAAATTACTTTCAACCGATCGTCCGATAGCGCTCTATTATGCTTTCATCTCTGATGTGGTTTCGTTTACTCAGCAAGGAAGTTCACATTGCAGCGTACAACTTGCAGACGACTGGAAGTTAATCCATACGACAATTGGATCCATAAACTTAAATGAAACTCCGTCGGAAACCAGGGCAGGCACCTTGTATGAAAATAAATTAACAGCTGTTGCACCCGGACACGATGAATCAAGCCCGGCCCACATTGCGGCCATCTCCGGTCGCAGACTTATTTTGCGGCTTGACTACCGCAATGGAATGAAGAAAATCATTGGCGATGCAACGACTGGCCCAAAACTCTACATCGAAACTATTTCCTATTCTACTACATCCCGACGGCTTCAATCGAACTACAAATCCAAATCACCAAATCGCTGGTTAGTATAGTCCTTTAATTGCCCTCCCTGCTGGAGTAATATTGTATCTATGAGAGATACGGTACTACATCAGCAATGGCAATTCCTACTTGTTTCCCAAATCTACAGGGGACTTTGGGCTATTGATGCCCGCCAGGCATTAAGCCAGGGAGCAGCTGTTCAGCAGATCATGAATCGCGATTGGAACGGTTTTATGGCTACTGAAGATTTGAGCAATGCCCGAGGTCGCGCCCCACTACCCGTTTGTGCTTTGAACCAAAGTGGCGATGTGTTTGCCGGTTCCGGTTCATTCGATAAAGCACCGCAGGGATCAACTGCCGTCATTCCGGTAAAAGGGACCATGCTGAAGTACGGTACTTATTGCACTTACGGAACGGAAGAAATTGCCGCGATGGCCTTGGAAGCCGGCGCACACCGTAATATCTCATCTATTATTCTTGACATTGATTCAGGTGGTGGCGCCGTTGACGCTGTGGCGCCCATCGTGCAGGCCATTATGAAAATACGTTCGGAAAACAAAAAGCCGGTCGTTGCTAGTTGCGATCTGACAGCGAGTGCCGCCTACTGGACCGCTTCAGCCTGTGACCGAATCGTGGCTAATAATTCTATTTCTGCCGAATTCGGATCAATCGGTGTGATGATGAGCTTTTGGGATGTCATTCCTTATTACGAAAAGGAAGGCTTTAAATTCCATTCAATCTATGCTCCTGAATCGAACTACAAGAACCGGCCATTCATGAAAGCACTTGAAGGCAAGTATGAAGAAATTCAGGAGGAGGAACTGTCGCCCCTGGCGATTGCCTTTCAAAATGCAGTTAAGGCAAACCGCGGCTCGAAACTGAAGCTCGACACTCCGGGGCTATTAAACGGGCGGATGTTCTTCGCCCAAAACGACAAAGAGAATTCACTTAACGCCAAAGAGGTGGGTTTGATTGACGAGGTTGGTTCGCTTGACGTTGCTGTCAGGTTAGCCCGCGACCTTTCGAAGTCAGCCTTTGTGGAAAAATACGTTCAATCTTAAATTTTAAAAAAATGTTTAAACACGCACTGAGCATGGTTTTAGGCTTTCTGGGGATCGAAGCATTTGCGAAAGCAGATGGGAAATCGAAACTGTCGGAAGAGCAAAAACAACAGCTTGCCAAGGAATTTGGTGAGCAGTTTGTCACCAAGTTCGAGGCTGATCTGGCGAAGTATGAAGCCACTGGCGATGATCCACTTCGCGACCGCCTCGCAGCATCGTTGAAAAATTTGGAGTCTGTAGTTGAAACACAGCGGCAAACGCTGGAGTCAATGAAGGCCGAGAATGCTACTCTAAAAGGTCAGGTTGAAAAACTGGCTGATACTCCTGAGCCCGAACCAGCGGCCGAATTTGTGACCGTTGACGGCAAAAAACAGTTGAAGTTCAAAGTGAACCGTAGTCTGGCTCACAACAAAATCGCTTCCGATTTCATTGCTGGTGATCACCGCGTGCTTGCTGCTGGTGAAACCATCGATGTGGATTCTGTAATCCAGGAATTTGGTGACCTGATCGACTACGTGAAGCTGGACATGATCCGGGATATCTTCCAGGGATTTGAAACCGCCAAGTATTTGACCTGGAAACGTGAGATTCATTCGTATAAAGCCACCCGCTCGCTGATCACTTCCGTGATCCAGCAGTTTGTGCCCAAATTTACGCCGCTTGGAACCCCAAGCTTCGTTCCGCTCACAATCCCCTTGCGTCGATTCAAGATCAACGTGAACATTACGCCTGCCGATGTGAAGGACTGGATCTTCAGCATGTACGATGAAAGCAAGGACCTGGATCAACATCCCGTCACCCTGTATATTGTCAACCAGCTGATCGCGCCAAAAGCCGAGGAAGATCTGGATGATATTTGCGCCAACGGCGAATTTGAAGAACTGGACTGGAGCACCGTTAATGAAGGCGACCAGGGACAGGATCCTTTGAAATCTATCGACGGTTTCATGACCCTTTTGAGCAAGGATAAAGCGCTGGGCGATGGCAATCGTCTGATGAACTACATTCCGCTGGCCGCTGAAATCACTTCGGAAAACGTGATTGACCAGGTGAACCTGTTTGTTGATTCGATTGATAAAAAATACAAGCGTCGTGAGATGCCGGTATTCATCGATCCTACTTTGTACCGGATGTACAAACGTGCTTACAAGAAATTGTTTGGCGAAGGATCGAGCAAATCGGATGACCCCAACTTTGGAGGCGACATTATTGATTACAGCAAGAACCGTCTGGTTCCGATGTACAACATGACTGATAGCGGTGCCATGTTCACCACTCCGAAAGAGAACTTTATCGGTTTGCGTCACACCAACGAGCCTGGTGCTACCAAACTGACACTGCGCAAATACGACTACGACATTCACTGCTTAGGTGAATTCCGTTTCGGTATTGGTTTTGCCATTGCCGGAGCCGTATTCTACGCGATCCCTGACGTAGTATCTGGCGGTGGTGCCGGTGTATAGTAAAACTTACTGAGCAAGCCCCTTCGGGGGTTTGCTTCGTGTAACCCATTAAATTTTTGATACAATGACATACGTACCAGTAAGTGTTCCAAAAACCGGAGCAAACCCCGGACGCCCAAAAGGCAAAGATGAAAACATCATTATTGTCCGGACAAAGGATATTTTGAACTTCCCCGCCAGGGATGCCAATGGTGTCCAAAGTGATGCCGGCGAAAATTTGACCCTTATTCCGGGTGCTGCCGCCATTGCTGTTTACGGCACGCCCTCTACCATCAAACGATACGACACCGGCGAAGGTGATCCCGATGCTAAAGGTTGGATCCAGAATCTGGAGTTTGAACACCCGGGCGATGAAGTTACCCTGGAAGAATGGAAGGAAAACAACATCAACGAAAACTTGGTGGCCCTTTCTTTTCGTCGCGGTTTCACTTCTGTTAAAGTTCATGGAACGATTGAAGAACCACTTCAGTTTGAAGTTGAAGAGCAGGATGACAAGGACGGGTTGAAAACCACGATTAAACTGAAGTCTGTGATGAGAGGCCCAAAATCCATGGTTTACCTTGGAGAGAAACCAGCCCTCGATACTGATTCCGGCGGTGGCGTCGGAGTATAAAAACTCCCATTTTTCTAAAGGCTTGCCATTCGGCAGGCCTTTTTTTATGTCCTTTTCTTGCAATTGCAAACCGCCCAACTTAGTGTAAACTTTAAAATTGATTCAATGGAAGGAATATCTGAAAAAAACACAAAGGCTGAAATTCTGGAAGCCTTTGCAGCAATGGCAGCTGAAAATCAAGAATTGAAACATCAGCTGGATGCACCTGCTTCTGAGAAAAACGACCAGGTGACTGTCGTGATCCCGTATATTGGCAAGTTTGCCCAAGGCGATGAGTTGAAATTCGCCTTGCGTGGCTGGCATGAAAATTTCAAGGAGAAAATGAATGTGGTGATTATCGGAAGCGGAGTGCCCAAACTGAGCGAAGCGGTACACGTGATCGAATGCGAACGCGTTGGCAACATGCCACCGATCGACATTGCCCACAAAATGCTTAAAGCCATCGAATCCGACTTGGTGAGCGAAAAGTTTATCTGGGCCAATGATGACCAGTACCTCATTTCGCCCTGCATGTTGGCCGATTTTGAAATTCTGAAATGCTCAGGAAAACTCGGAGAGAAGAATTTTGGTTCTACAACCTATCAGCAAAATAAGAAGCGGACAATGGATCTGTTGAATAAGGAAAAACTTGGTGTCTGGGACTTTTCAACCCATACGCCTTTCGTGTTCGAAAAACAGAAATTGAAAAGTTTGATTGAAAAGTTCGACTTAACGAAGGTCCAACACTTGATTGCTACCGTGTACTACAATGTGTTTTTCCCCGACTTTGTTCCGCTTCAGGTCGATGACCAGGTAGCACTCGACCACGACAACATAAAAATAGGCGTATATCGTCAGAACGCCGATTTTACACGACTGAAGAAGCTAATGCCAGGTAAAAAGCTGATCAGTAATTCTGAAAGCGGTTGGTCGCCAAAACTGGCTGAATTGTTGGCTAATCGATTCCCTGAAAAATGCCCGTTCGAACTTTAAAAAATAAAGCTGACCGGGTAAAGGTAGTCAGATGGATCCGGAGCGGGGCACCTTTGCATGAAGGTGTCCTGCTTTACGCATCCCTGATGCCTGATCCCAAATTGCTTTCTGCGCTTAAACGAAACCCATCGGCCAATGCGGAAACCATGAACATGGATTTTTGCATGATGATGGGCATTACCAAGGAAAAATTTCATTCGATAATTAAAGAATATCATGGAAAAACATCAAAGAATTCAAAATACCCCAATGCCGACTCCTCGCATAGTCGTGTCCGACGAAATGAAAGGCGCATACGAAATCTTGATGAAAAACGGCACGAAAATCAAAGCACCAAACGGTCCTTCAGGAGCGAATGGCCTTTCCTGTCCCGACCGGAATGTCCTCCGCAACTTAAGGCGTTAGCGGCTGACAAGATCAGCGCCTGGGAACGCTACACCGCAGCCCACAAAAAACTGTTCGATTGTAGCACCCTGGAGGAATGTCACGAGGTTGCCCATTCGCTGATTGAGGATTTCAAGGAAAACCGGATGATCCATGATGAGCTCGAGTATTACAAGCAGCACGGTGCCACACTCGGGCAACACCCCATCTGGAAACAGTACGACCGGTTTAAAAGCCTGAACGGCATGAACGTGATCGAGCTGGTGCGCTTGCATGATAAAACCTTGCCACACCGCATTTGGCGCATTGAAAGTGAGCTAAAGAAAGGCGACAAGCCCCACCTGCAGGGCGAACGCGAACAGCGACTGAAAGAAGTGCAGGCTGAACTGGCAGAAGTAAAACGGATATTGGGAATCCATGGCTAGGTTTTTCGATATAAAAGAGCTGACAGCAAAGCCCGACATGAAAGGCGAAGAATCCGGTTTGAATACACGCGAGAGCAATTCAAAGTCGCTGCGCGTCCGGTTTGATACCATGCACGAGCAAAAGGTATCAACCTTGAAAATGCTTTGCGGACGGCTGCCGGAAGAGAACGAAGTCTTTTTCCTTGAAACGAAGAATAGTTTCAATGCCTTCACCTTTATCGTTTACCTGATCAAACACGCCGGGAGGATTGAAGAATTGCTGATCAAGACCTATTCTATAAACGGCAGAATCCTGGATAGTTTATCCAACCGGATTCGGAAGAATGAAATTGGTGATATCTGCCTTTACATAGCTGAAAGTATCCGCTACCGGATGCCTAAAGTGAAGGGCCAGCTGGACATGATGCTGAAGGAAATGGAAAACTTTCAGGTTGAATATGCCTGGACACATCAAAAAGTGATTGCCGCAAAAATTGAGGATACTTATTACGTGGTTGAAGGATCGGGAAACTTTTCGGAAAACAGTGCTGAGGAACAATACATTTTCATGAGATCAAAACGAATATATGAGTTTAGAACCGGACATATTAACTGAATGGCCCTGGTGGTTTCCCATCAACCAGGTGGAAGAATTGGAAAGCATGGCAGCGGTCGGTTATACGCCCGAAAAGATTGCCATGTACTTTGACGTGGACCGGGATGACTTTCTGCGGGAATTCCAGCGCGAGAATAGCCGGATCCGATACCACTACGAACGCGGAATCCTGGTAAACGAAGCAAAGGAAGCCATTGCAACGCAAACAGCCGCCAATGATGGTAATGCCACACAAGCCCAACGCCTGGACAAAAAACGCTTCCAGATTATGTTCCAGCAATTGAAAGAAAGGATCATCTATGGCAAAGAGTAAATTCGAATTGAGCCGGTATGCTGAAATTGCCGAATACATTGAGAAAGGAAGTAAATCGAAACTGACAGAGGAAGAAATCGAGTACCTGGAGATCCTGATCAAGATGAACACTATGCGCCGCCGATATGGGATCAATGAAACCATCGCATTTTTCACGAAAAAGCCCTACAATATCAGCACTTACCGGGCAAAGCAAATGTTTGAAGAATCGATTAACTTGTTTTACTCGGATGAGATCCTG
>ENA-ORCU01000749-ORCU01000749.1-marine-metagenome-genome-assembly--contig:-NODE-749-length-11183-cov-3.137673_pt1 | contig 11183 bp, 10 predicted proteins | sample MGYA00248631_ERZ508512 | MGnify/ENA primary metagenome ERZ508512 (study PRJEB26183, sample SAMN06268844) | marine metagenome | isolation source: Tt an P1 anaerobic enrichment on pine from sediment taken... | reverse complement strand
TCCCTCATCTCACCCTGGCATAAAGGCCACGCGTCCGGCGGATCGTGCGGGTCTTAGGGATTGGTGGGCGTGGGAGCGGAAAAAGATAAACTGTTGACTGGAAATAATCATGCTCCTCAAACGAAATAGGTACAAATCAGCGGATTTACCAGTACAACTCAGAAATCAATATCCGCAGAAGTCCGGAAACGAGAGGTATTTTAAATTCGTGTGCAACAAATTCGATCCTGAGTTGGATGATTTCGAGGCATATTTACCTGAGTCCACACAAGAGCATGAACCATGCCGTGCATTGCTTTTGGATTTTTTTGAGCACATAAATGAGTTGGACAATATGGTTCAGGATTCCTGTGAGAGTGAGCACAAGCAGAGTGGCATGGATATATCAATTTATAAGCTTCATATCGGTTATATTGATATTAAAGAAAAGTCCATCACTGTCTGTTATTATGGAACGGTGGTTAATACAGAATGGGACGTAGAATTCCAGAAAAGCGATCAAGGTGAATGGGTTAAGGTGAATTTCTGAAAGGAAAAGCCATCGACTCAGAGCCGCCCCTCACTGAGCGCCCTCACCTCAGCTTGGCATAGAGGCCACACAGCCGACGGATCGGGCGGTTCTCAGGGGTGGGTGGGTTAACTGAGACAAAAAGCAGCGGACCGGATTACTGGTGTTATGGAAAAAACAAAAACATATAAAGTTCATTATTCATACATCATTGTAGTTGGTCTTTTCCTGTTTGGTATAGGGTATTCTTCTATTCGAGAGATCATTGACCCAAGCTATTATCCAATAAATAGCCGTTACGTCCCAAGACCTATAGGATGGTTTTTCGTAATCTTATGTTGGTATAAATTTTTAACAACTGTATACAAAGTAGAAATCGCGGCAAACGGCACAGTTATAGCGACAAGCCTATTTACGAAATTTAGAATAGAGACAGGGGACGTGATTTCGATAAAGAGTGGGATGTTGTTTGTTTCGGTAATTTTAAGATCTGGGAAATTATCGTTCAGTACGCTCATTGATGGGACACCGAATATAAAAAATGTTTTAGAGTCGTGTAAGTCCGTTGATCAGGCCTCATTGAACGCCAATATAAATAAAACATAGCATTAGAGGATTATCTGCAATCGGGTAGCTGACTGCCCTCACCTCACCCTTGCATAAATGCCACACAGCCGGCGGATCGGGCGGTGCTCAGATGTGGGAGGGCGTCGGAACTGTGAAATAGGAACGTTTGAAATCAAATGAAATTCATCGATAAGGCCATTGCAGATCTTGCAGGAAAATTCTCAAAAGATATAGAAATACGGCTAAGCCCTGATTTGGTTTCGTTCTATAGGGAAGCTAACTCTGTACAGGCTAAACCGATATTATATATGAGCGATAACCCGAACATTAAAGGGCACACACCATGGAGTCATTCTCCTTTGAACATACATTTAAGTTCGATGAAGAATTATATGTTCAGCTCAATTCACTTTTCGCGAAAAAGAGCAAAACAGTACGGCTATCTTTGGTAGCTATCGCGGGTATTGCTTGCCTGTTTTGGGCATATAGTCTGTTGCTTGGAATCATCATTCTAATTTTAGTCACTGTTTCGCTATTTTTACCGAGTTTCCTTCCGGCGACGGCTGCAAGTAATTATCGAAAAATGGATTATCTGCACAATGACTTAACATATGGTGTAAATGAACAAAAATTATGGGTAATAGGTAAAGATTTCAATGTTGAGATAGGTTGGCAGCACGCTGCTGTTTGGGACGTACGAGAAGGTTGGTTAAAAATTTCAGCCAATAATACTCCAGTGCTATGGTTTGAAATTGAAAAGCTCAAAGAGGCAGCAATTTATGATAAAGTTATTGAATTATGCAAAAAACATGCGATTCGTTTTAACTCATTCAAAAAGAAAGCCTGAAATTATTAAAATGAAAATTATCGAACTTCAATAACGGTTTTGTCAGATGCTATGCAAATAATCGGATTTACCGGACCTTTCTTCCCCTTTCACCTGACGTCAAGGTCATGTCCGACTTCTCTGGCGAGCCTCAGGGGTGGGAGGAGATAGAGGCGACGTCATATATACTGTTACGTCTATGGATTGATTTCATGAAAAAATATGTCGCATACATTCTGATAATATTAAACCGGCAATTAAATAGCTTAATATTACCGAAGCAATTTTATTGCAAACCTTTATAAACCGTGCTTTTATGAGAAGAACTACATTTTGGAGTTTGTATATTTAATTGCCGGTTTAATAATAGGAATCGCATCGCCAATATGCGTTGAAATCCTGGTCGATAATAATCTCGAAGACTTAAAAATATCGCAAGATATGTATGAATCACCAAAAGGTCTGAAGGTTATTATCTCCTTTATTGAGGCTCGAATATCTGCGAACGCGTTGGAGGCGGTTTCGTTTACTGTTTTCGTTTTTCTGTTTGGATTCGGTGTTATGATCCTTTTGTTAGAAAGGATCCGCGAATTGAAAACTCGGATCGAAAAATTAGAGCAGCAATTGGACGATCAACCATATCGGCATAGCGTCGCCCCTTCCTGAGCACCATCACCTCACCCGTCATCCGGAATTAAGAGAAGGGCACAACAATGCTAATACAGCTGATCCAAAAAGCCGCGCGGCTGATTAGGGTTGGGTTGCAAAGACGGCTCAAATGACATGAATGATACAGACCCAATTCAAATAAATTTAAAGCAATTAACTCGCGGTTTACTACAGTCATCCTATCCAACAATGTACGAAGCCTATAAGGTTTTATACGGGATTGGGCAACCTGTTATTTCCATTGTAAAAGAAAAGATCCTCGAAACCGACTGGTCAAAATCAAAAGGATCTTGAAGATATAAGCCGCTTATACATTGTAACCAGGGAAAAAATTCAATCTTCCGGATCGTATTTACCGGTATTAAAAACGATAGCATTGCTATGGGAGAACCATTACAGCGAAAATTCTTTATTATTTAAATTGATTGCCCTCCAAACTGAAATAGTTCTTTATCATGAGATTGGCCATCATGCGAATCATCACAATTTTGGTACTGACTCAGATCAAGAAAAAGAGGCAGATAAATATGCACTTCATATGCTTAAAAGGGCTCACCCGAATTTGTCATTGCTTTTAAAAATGATGTCAAAACTGGGATTCAAACAGGAGCGTAATTATTACAGATGGGGGCTATAGTGTAGCCCAATATCTATTTACCCTTCGTGAACCAAAGCGGCTACACTCCACCCACCGCACGCCGGATACGTTCCAACGCATCGTTGAGAATCGAGCGCGGGCAGGCGATGTTGATGCGTTCAAAGCCCTCTCCTTCGGGACCGAAAATAAAGCCTTCATCGGCAAAGATTCGCGCCTCTTTCAGCATCAGCCGTTTGAGAGCCCATTGATCCAGCCCCAGTTGCCGGCAATCCAGCCACACAAGGTAGGTGCCTTCGGGACGGATGACATGTATACCCGGTATCTGCCGCCGGATGAAATCCTGAAGGTAATCGAGATTGCCTTCAATGTAAGCCATCACCTGATCCAGCCAATCCTCACCCTCGCGGTAGGCGGTTTCGCAGGCCACCACCCCGAACGGGTCGGCCCATTTGCCCATGCCGCAGCTGTTGAGGGTTTGCTGAAATCGCCGCCGGAGACCGGGATCGGCAATAATGATATTGGAGGTATGCAGTCCGGCTAGGTTGAAGGTCTTGCTGGGGGCCGTACATACCACAGTATTGCGGGCCACTTCCTCGCTCAGAGTGGCAAAAGGGGTAAACGTGATGCCCTTGTAGAGCAGATCGGCATGGATTTCGTCGGCAATCACCAACACGTTATGCCTCAGGCAGATCTCGGCAACCCGGATCAGTTCCTCACGGGTCCATACCCGGCCGACCGGATTGTGGGGACTGCACAGGATAAACATTGTGGTTGCCGGGTCAGCCGCTTTTTTCTCGAAATCGGAAAAATCCATACGATAACGACCGTCGTCAAGGATCAGGCTGCTGGAAACGATCGCAGCGGCGTTGTTTTCAATGGCATTGAAAAACGGATAGTACACCGGCCGCTGGACCAGCACCTTTTCAGCCGGACGGGTGAAGGTGCGAACGAGGTAGTTGACCGCCGGTACGACACCGGGCGTCGACACGATCCAATCGGCGGAAATGTCCCACCCATGGCGGCGTCGCATCCAGTCCACGACAGCCCGGTCGTAGCTCTCCGTGCGGATCGTGTAGCCATAGATGCCGTGCCGGGCACGACGGACCATGGCATCGATCACCGGTTGCGGGGCCGTAAAATCCATATCCGCCACCCACATGGGCAGCACCCGGTTTTCGGTAAAATAGGCGTCGGTGGCATGCCACTTAGATGGATCGTCGGAATCCTGAATGACCCCCCATTTGGCAGATTGAGTATCTTTGCGGCTGATCTCCACGTCGAAATTGTATTTCATAGCTATGTTCCTCGTGATTGCTGTTGTATTTCACAAACTTTTGTCCATAGCACTTGGGATTCAAGGCGTCGATTGATTTGTTACGTTACGTCGATGTTCCTCACCCAATTGCCCAGGCTGCTTGATGACGATGTATTGATCAATATGGCAGACGGGGACATCCCATTGGATTGCAACTTTCTATTATGATTCTGGAACGTCAGCATATCGACTGTATCGGATCTGGTTCCGATAAATAGAAGTGTCTGATCATGCCCCCTCCCTCAATCCCTCCCCAGCCTTCGCTTATACCGGCTACGGCGGACAAGCCACAAGGGGAGGGAAGTTTTTTCTTCTCCCCCTAATGGCCTGTCGCGACGCCCTGTTTCGTCGACAAGTCCGCCGAAGCCTTGGCGAAGACGGAAGCTTGTTCAGCAAAGACGGAAGCCTTGGCGAAGACCAAAGGGAGGCCGGGTGAAGGTAAAAAGTCAGAGTAGTACAATCACCTTTTTTTCGATTATAGTTCCCCCCCAAAAAAACAGAAGCCGTCTTTGGAGTCCATTAATTGAGCCACGGCAACGGAAAGCGCTTGCCAGAACCCACCACGGGTGGTAGAGCCTGTTTGAAAATCGATTAAAAGGCTGGTCGTTCCCATGCACACAGAAAAAAGCTCTTTCCAATCGTTTCGGCACCTCCTTCCAACAGTTCTTCTCCTTGCATCGGTATTTTTCTTTAATTTTATCGCCCGCATTATCCTCTCGCCCCTGCTGCCGACCGTGGAAACGGAGCTTGGACTGAATCATTCCCAGTCCGGCGCATTGTTCCTGTGGATCGCGGCCGGTTATTTTGTATCCCTCACCGCATCGGGAGGAATCTCTGCCCGGTTCACTCACCGGAGCATTGTCGTTTTTGCCGCAACGGCCATCGGCATCTCGCTGATCGGGGCATCTTTCAGCACGAACCTGTTCACGCTGACTATCGGCCTGACCGCAATCGGCCTTACGGCCGGCCCCTACCTTCCGTCAGGCCTTGCCATGCTGACCGATCTGGTGAACAGACGCCATTGGGGAAAGGCTATCGGCATACACGAACTGGCGCCCAACATCGCCTTCATCCTGGCGCCGATCCTGGCCGAAGCCGGCTTGATGTGGCTCTCCTGGCGGGGTGTGTTGCGAATTGCCGGCGGCGCATCACTGCTCATGGGGCTGATGGTGTTCAAATTCGCACGGGGCGGTCAGTTCACCGGCATCAAGCCGGATCTTGCCGCACTGAAAAAAATCAGGTCCAATCCGGATTTCTGGTCCATGATCGCCCTGTTCAGTCTCGGAATCAGCAGCACCCTGGGGATTTATGCCATGTTGCCCCTGTACCTGGTTACCGGTCATGGCATGGACCAGGGGATGGCCAACACGTGGTTCGGACTCTCGCGGGTATCAACGCCGTTCATGGCGCTCCTGGGCGGATTGGCGGCAGACCGTATCGGCCCCTCCCGGACCATGGCTGCCGTACTCGGGCTGACCGGAATCTCCACCATCGCACTTGGGATGGCACCGTCCGGGTGGGTGGTGCCGCTCATGTTTATCCAGCCGATCCTGGCCGTCTGCTTCTTTCCTGCCGGCTTTGCAACCCTATCAGCTATCGCGCCGGCCGAATCACGGAATCTTGTGGTTTCGTTCACCGTCCCCCTGGGGTTTGTAATCGGCGGCGGAGCGGTTCCGATGTTCATCGGGGCAATGGGCGACAGGGGCGCGCTGGGCCTGGGGATCACTGTGGTGGGCGGTTTAATTATGACCGGGGCACTGATCGCCCCCGCCATCGGACGAAAACCATAAGAAAAAATTGAATCGGTCTTCAGCCAGAGGCTTCTGGAGTTATCGATTATCTCCGAATTGATCCGGGCATTTCATCGTTCATCGAATCATCCCGGTCAGTCCGATTTTTCCCGATCCGGCCAGTTTGCATCAAATTCATCCCGGCATTCGGCATACGTGGGACACTCCTGACAGTCGGGCTCCCTTACGTCAACGCCGTAACAAAAGTCTTCGTGGGCTTTGCGATACTCCGGCCAGCCCAGCCGCTCGTCCAGTTCCCGAATCCACCGGCCGGCCAGTTCCTCCGAAACGTCATCGAACTGCTCGGCCAGGCGATCCGTTGCCGCCCGCAAACCGGGCTCCCGGGCCAGCTCCTCCAGCCACCGGACGGCCCGGTGTTCAGCCACCTCGTCCAGACGGTCCTTCAGTTGCCGAATCAAGGCTTCCCGTGAGGTTTCCATGGTATTCTCCCTGCTAAGAAACACGAAATTATTTAATTAAATCCGCATTCCTGAGAGCCACGGAAAATTGGAACAATACTTTTTTTCCGCGGCTCTGAAGCGTTCCCGTTTTCGCAGGCATCTGGCAGGAATCGACGCTGCAATCAAAGGGCATAGGGGATTGGATAGGGTAATATGCGGAATGTGAGATGCAACGAAACCGGGTTGGATAACGCGCCATCGATCCTGCACAGATCATAGGTTCGCTTTGAAGATTATTCAACCGGCCCCATTGTCAGCAGATTTATCGGTCAATCAGACACGTCCGACCACCCTTCCACGGCATGAATCCGGCTCTTCAACGTATCCGGGATAGGCGCTTTTCGACTCTCGGGGTAGTTGTAACAGACCACCAGGGCATACCCCCTGGCGGCAATTTTTTCGTGCCGTCTGCTGACCACCGCGTAGTCCATGTGAAAGCGATCGGTTTCCACCTCCGTAATCCGGCCGCCCACCACCGCCGTATCCGGAAAGGTCATGGGCAGTTTGAACTGACAGCGGGTTTCAGCCAGGATCGGACCGATACCGCTTTGGGTCACCAGCTCCATCAATCCGAGTTTTTCGAAATAGGCGATGCGCACGCTCTCGAAAAACCGGAAATAGCGGGTATTGTTTACATGTTGAAAAGCATCCATATCGCCCCAGGCAATCGGGACCTCGATGATTGCCGGATAGGCGTCAAGCAGCGCTTGCTCACTCGGCATAAGGGACACGCGATACTCCTTGGTAAAACATTTTATAAATTGCTCCCGGCAAATGCCGTCACGACCTCAAGAAACCGCTCGCCGTAGCGTTCGAGTTTCTTTGCGCCAACGCCTGAAATAAGCCCCATGTCATCCAGTGTCCGGGGCAGGACATCGACCATCTCCCGAAGGGTCCGGTCGTGAAACACGACGTAGGGCGGCACGCCCTGCTCCTTTGCGATGGACAGCCGCAGGGCTCTCAGTTGATCCCACAAATCCGATCGGGCCGGATCGATGTCGGCCGGTCCGGCAGCCTTGCTCCGGGGTGCCGCCCGGGGTCCGGGCTTTATCGGGGTCGGATCGCGCCGGAGCATCAGCGTCTCTTCTCCCTTCAACAGGGGTCGGCTGCGCGGCGTGAGAAAAAAGCCCCCTTTGCGCGCCATATCCACGGCCAGGTAGCCGCCGGCAACCAGCTGCCTGAAGACCGACTTCCATTCCTTGCGGGAAAGTTCCCGCCCGATGCCAAAGGTCGACACCCGATCGTGGCCGAATCGCCGCATCCGGTCATCGGCGCTTCCGAGCAGCACATCGCACAGGTATTCGCCCCCGAACCGCTGGCCGGTCCGATACACGCAGGAAAGCGCTTTCTGGGCGGCCACCGTACCATCCCAGGTTTCCACCGTCTCCAGACACGTATCGCAGTTGCCGCAGGGCCGCTCAAGCTCCTCACCAAAGTACCCGAGCAAAACCTTGCGCCGGCAGCCGACAGTCTCGCAGTACCCCAGCATGGTTTCCAGCCGCCGCTGCTGAACCCGCTTGAATTCCTCCGAACCGTCGGATGTCCCCAGCATCTGGCGAAGTGCCACCACGTCGGCCAGGCTGTAGGTCATCCACGCGTCGGCCGGTTCACCGTCCCGGCCGGCCCGCCCCGTTTCCTGGTAATACGCTTCGAGGCTTTTCGGTAGATCGAGATGCGCCACAAACCGGACATTCGGCTTGTCGATTCCCATACCGAAAGCGATCGTGGCCACCACAACGACGCCCTCCTCACGAAGAAACCGCCGCTGGTGCCGAAGCCGCTGATCGGGGTCCATACCGGCATGATAGGCAAGCGCCGCGATCCCCTGACCATTCAGCCACTCGGCCACCGCATCGACCCGTTTACGGCTCAGGCAGTACACGATGCCCGAATCACCCGGGTGTTCGCTCTGGATGAATTTAAGCAACTGCTGGCGGGGATTTTGTTTCAACACCACCCGGTAGCGTATATTCGGCCGGTCAAAACTCGCGATAAACTGCCCCGCATTTTCCAGTCCGAGTTTGGTGATTATTTCATTTCGGGTAATGCCATCGGCGGTCGCGGTAAGTGCTATCCGGGGAACCGCCGGGAAACGATCGTGAAGAACGGAAAGCTTCAGGTATTCGGGGCGAAAATCATGCCCCCACTGGGATACGCAATGGGCCTCGTCAATGGCAAACAGGGCAATGCGGGCGTTTCCCAGCAGGTTCAGCACCCGATCGGTGAGAAGACGCTCGGGCGCCACATAAAGAAGATCGATCTGACCGGCTGCCACCCGGCCTTCAACCGCGCGTATACCGGCAGCATCGAGACTTGAGTTGATAAAATCTGCGTTGATGCCGGCAAGCCGCAGGGCGTCCACCTGATCCTGCATCAGGGCGATCAGCGGCGACACGACCACGCCGACCCCGTCCCTGGCCACCGACGGGATCTGGTAGCAGATGGATTTCCCGCCGCCGGTAGGCATCAAAACCAGGGCATCGCCACCGGCCATGACATGCCGGATAATTGCTTCCTGCTGCCCCTGAAACCGGCTGTAGCCAAAACGGGTTTGAAGGATATCCTGCGGTGAGTCCATGTAGCCCTCGTTTTTTTCAGGCGGTCCCTCGGTGCTCGATCAGGAACCGCTCACTGTAAGCCCCAGTTCTTTAACCATATCCAGGTCCTCCCCCAGGGTGCGGCCAGCTGTGGTGAGATAATTGCCGGTCATAACCCCGCTGGCACCGGCATAAAATATCAATGGATGCAGCGCGCCGAGGTTGTTCAGGCGACCGCCGCAAACCAGAATGTCCTTGTCGGGCAGAGCAAATCGGAACAGGGCAATAATCTTCAGGCAGCGAAGCGGGGTGAGATGGCTGGCACCTTCCAGTGGAGTTCCGTCAATGGGGGTTAGAAAATTGATCGGAACCGCATCAACATCCAGTTCACGAAGCGCAATGGCAAGCTCCAGGACCTGCTCATCGGTTTCGCCGATTCCAAACAACCCGCCAGCGCAGACCGAAAGTCCTGCATCTTTGGCGCGCCGAATGGTGTTTACCCGGTCCTGATATGTATGGGTGGAACAGATGGCATTAAAATGGCTCTCGGCGGTCTCCAGGTTATGATGATACCGTGATATCCCTGCCGCCTTCAATATCTCAAAGTCCTCACCGTCGATAATTCCCAGAGAGGCGCAAAGCCCGAGGCGAGGCGATCCCATGCCGCTCAGGGCATCTGCTATCAATTCGATTTCCGGCCGGGGCAGGCCGCGGCCGCTGGTTACCACAGAATACCTGTCGATGCCCTTATTTTCCGCATAAACCGCTCCCTTACGCATCTCCTCGGCTGGGATAAGCGGATAGGTCGGGGAATCGGCCCCGGAATGTGCTGACTGGGAACAGAATGCGCAATTCTCGGAGCACAATCCCGATTTGCCGTTGCAGATGGTACAGGTGTGGACCTTGCGCCCCAAGGCGTGCTCCCGAATCAGGTGTGCGCCGGCAAGCACGTAAAAAACATCGGTATCATCAAGAGTTGCGATCGTGCGGAGCGTCTTGAAATCAGGGATACCCCCGGAAACAATCTTACGGGCAATTGCAAGAAACTCTGCTGATCCCGGCCGGTCAAACGGTGTGAACTGGTCAGACATAATGTAACTGATAAAACTCCACGGTCTGAAGCGAGCTACCCCTTTTTCGGCGGGGTCTTCGGTTCAATTCCGGCATAGGCGGCGACGTTGTAGAATTTGAGCGTCTCCTTCACATGTCGCACGTACGTGTCATGGTCCACATTGAGCATGGGAAGAAAAAAACTCTCCCCGGAAACAAAATTGTGGATCGAATTCATTATGGTCAAAACTTTCAGCCGGGCCTCAACGGACACATCTGCCTTATTCTTGGTCAACCCCATTGAATAGGCGATGTTGGAGACAAACTCCGGCACCCGGGTATCCAGGCCGGTTTTGTGGCGGGTTCGGGTAAAGTACCGAAAAATGGTAAGGTTTGAAATTTCGGGATTTTTAAAAAAGTAATCCACCATTTCATCGAGTGCGATCACCAACCGCTCCTGAAGGGGGCGGCCCTTGACCATCTTTTCCACCTCAACGAGCTTTTTCTGCATGCCCTCGTTCAGATCGAGCATCACCGCTTCGTACAGATCGTTTTTCTCGCCCCAGTGATAATAAAGGGTCGAGATATCAATCCCCACATCCTTGGCAATCATCCGGGTGGTGGTTCCATGAAAGCCGTACCGGCCGAAAAGCTTCCTGGCTGACGTCAAAATTCTCGCTTTCATGGATTTTGGATTTTTCCGGGCTTTTTCAAGCGGTGTGGGCATAAACGATCTCCTGTACAAAACGTCTGAAACAACAAAACAAATCAATTGTAAACAGTTCAAGGAACGCGAATTTAATTAATTACAATTTCTTGCTTGTCTGTTGGCCCATCTTCGGCGTTGCGTCAACGGCCTCAT
>ENA-ORCU01000748-ORCU01000748.1-marine-metagenome-genome-assembly--contig:-NODE-748-length-11189-cov-2.520698_pt1 | contig 11189 bp, 10 predicted proteins | sample MGYA00248631_ERZ508512 | MGnify/ENA primary metagenome ERZ508512 (study PRJEB26183, sample SAMN06268844) | marine metagenome | isolation source: Tt an P1 anaerobic enrichment on pine from sediment taken... | reverse complement strand
TAGAAAATGAAGCAGGGGTAAGCGGCCTTGAAAGCCGGTTTGCGACGATACGTATCGCCGGCGGAAAAAAAGCCTGCCGGGTCGAGGCGCGTTACCTGCTTGATGGAAAAGCCCACCTGTTCATCGGTATCATCGGCTACAGGTCTCCTTACCGGTATTACTTTTACTACAACGATCTGCTCCGGAACGTGCAGGATCAGGTCGACATGGAACAGATCCTTCATTCTCTGGAACTTCAGGTCGTACCCTGACAATTTGGCTGATACTCATTTGTAAAATCTTCTTGCAAATCATTGTGCAGTGTGGTAGTTAAGGAAGATCATTATTGTTCACTAAAAAGTGGGCTCGCAGCTCACTTTTTTTATTTCGGGGTTTATAAGTTATGTCAGGCAGGGCTGTTGTCGACCGGGTAACCGAACTCGTCGAGCCGGTTCTCGAGGAAAACGGATTTGAGCTGGTTCTTCTCGAATACCGCCGGGAAGGACGCGATATGGTTCTTCGCCTTTTCATCGACAAGGAGGGTGGGATCACCCTCGATGACTGTGCCGATGTCAGTCGCGAAGTAGATGTTCTGCTTGAGGTGGAAGATCCGATACCGTCCGCTTATCGTCTCGAGGTCTCCTCGCCCGGCCTGGATCGTCCACTGACCAAGCCTGCCGACTTCGAGCGTTTTCGCAATCGTTTGGCCAAAATCAAGATGTGCGACAAGTGCGATCCCGACCAGCGGGGCTATCAGCGCAAGACTTTTGTTGGCAAACTGCTGGGGCTGCGCGATGGAATGGTGCTGGTTGAACAAACGGACAAGAAAGGCGGTATCGCCGAACTGCCTTTGTGCGATATAGAACGGGCTAACCTGGAAATCGAATTCTAAGGTCTGAGACAGCTATTCCCGGCCAAGAAAAATATAGATAACGAGGGGGATATAGATAAAATGCTGGAAAATCTGAATCACATAATCGATCAGGTCGTAAAGGATAAAGGGATTGACCGAGCCGTTCTGGTGGAAGCGCTTGAATCGGCGGTTTTGTCCGCTGCCAATAAAAAGTTCCGCAATACCCGTGATCTGGAAGCCCACTACAATGACGAGATGGGCGAGGTTGAAATCTTTGAATTTGTTACCGTGGTTGAGGAAGTGCTCGATTCCTACAAGGAAATCGATCTGGAAGAGGCGCAGGAAATCGACCCGGATGTTCAAGTCGGTGACTCTCTCGGCATGAAGATGGATGCCGGCAGCTTTAGTCGTATCGCAGCCCAGACGGCCAAGCAGGTTATCATTCAGAAGGTGCGCGAAGCCGAACGGGAGAAGGTCTTTAACGAATTCAAGGATCGGATCGGTGAACTGGTCAACGGTATCGTGCGTCGTTACGAACGGGGCGACCTGATCGTCGATCTCGGTGCCGCCGAAGGTTTGCTGCCGCATCGTGAGCAGGTCCCACGGGAAAACTACCGCCAGGGGGACCGGGTTCGAGTCTATATCTCCGAAGTGAAGATGGCCACCAAGGGCCCGCAGATTATCCTTTCGCGCAGTCATCCCGGGCTGGTGGCGGCTCTTTTTCATACCGAGGTGCCTGAGATTTCCGAAGGTATTGTGGAGATCAAGGCGGTAGCTCGTGAAGCCGGCAGCCGTACCAAGATCGCCGTGGCTTCCTACGACAGCGATGTTGACCCGGTCGGGGCCTGTGTCGGCATGCGCGGTTCACGTGTGCAGAATGTGGTTTCCGAATTGCGCGGTGAAAAGATCGATATCATCCCCTGGACCATGGATGTTGGGCGGTTCGCATGCGCTGCCCTGTCCCCCGCTGAAGTGACCCGGATCTATGTGGACAATGAAATGCAGTCACTGGAAGTCATTGTCCCGGATGACCAGTTGTCTTTGGCGATCGGCAAAAAAGGGCAGAACGTTCGCTTGGCGGCCAAACTGACCGGGTGGAATATTGACATCAAGAGTGAAACGCGGGCTGCCGAAGCGGCAATGGAAGAGTTTGCTGCTGAAACCGGGCTTGACAGTGAACAGCAGGAAGCTGTCGATAAGGATGCCGAAAGCGGAGAGGCTGTAGCCGATGTCGCTGAGCCGGATACCGATTCTACACCTGGTGAAGCGGCGGATGAAAGCGCCGTTTCGGAATCCGAGAGCGAAGCCGTTGCCGACAGTGGAGAAACCGCCGCTGAAGAAGAGCGGGATCAGGATTGAGTAAAGCAAATCGTCAGGCGCCGCAACGTAGTTGCATTGCGTGCCGCAAGGTTCTTGACCAGTCACTACTGGTACGGTATGTTCTCTCCCCGCAGGGTGAAGTGCTGGTCGATTACGGTCGCAAGTTGCCCGGTCGCGGTGGATATACCTGCTGCGATATCGGTTGCCTGACGAATGCGGTCAAGCGCAAGCAGTTCGAGCGGATTTTTAAGGGACGTTGTTCGCCGCCGACATTTGACGTGCTGAAAGATGCTCTGGTCAACCAGATCAGGCAGCGAATTGCCAATCTGCTCGGCATGGCCCGAAAGTCAGGTGCTGTCGTGTCCGGCAGTCGCATGGTCATGATGGAACTGGGACGTGACAGCGAGATTTCGCTGGTGTTGCTCAGTGAGGACCTGTCGCCCGGCATTGGCAGTAAGGTGGCGTCGTTGGCTGACAGTCGTGGGGTGCCTTGCCATGTCATGTTCGACAAAGGTTTTATAGGGCAACTCATGGGCAAGGGGGAGCGAAGCGTCGTGGCGCTGCGTTCCGGCTCGCTTGCGGAGACGATAAACAATGAAATTTTAAGATACAAGCAGATTGCGGGAGAGGCCTGATGGGTGAAAAAATGCGAGTGCATGAATTAGCGCAAAAACTGGGACTGGACAACAAAACGCTGCTGGAGCGGCTGAGAGCTGCCGGAATTGATGTAAAGAGCCACCTGAGTGTGCTGGATGCGGCGGCTATTGACCTTTTCAACAGCGAGCAGGCTTCTGCGCAGCCAGAGGCCGAAGAGGCCGTGGAGGAAAAGATCGAAGAACGCCGGATTACCCCCGGTATAATTCGCCGCCGGCGCAAGGAAGTTCCAAAGGCTGCTGAGCCGGCCCCTGCGGCTGAAGAGGCACCCGCAGTCCCGGTTGAAACTGCCGAAACCACAAAAGCCGCTACGCCCGTTACAGAACAAGTCAGTGCCGAACCTGAGCCGGCTGTGGAAGAAGAGCCGACAACGAAAGAGTCTCTGGAAAAGCCTGTTGTCGAGGAAGCAGCGGCTGAAGAGCCTGCCCCTGCGGTTGAAGAGGAAACTGCTCCCCAAATTGAAACCGAAGAGCCGGCTGAAAAGGCTGAGGAAGAACCGGTCGAAAAGCCGGCGCCTGCCGTCCAGGAGCAGGAAGCTACCGCTTCCCAGGCAAAGATTCTCGGTCGCGTTGAACTGTCGCAATTGTCAAAACCAAAGGCCGAGCCTTCCAGGCCTGCCCGACAACGTCCCGAGCGCAGCAACGGAGCACCCCGCGGTCGAGCCAAGACGCCCCAGGTGGTGTCGCCTGAGATGCTTGTTCAGGAAGAGCCTTCCCGCAGCGGTAAAAAGAAGAAGGGCAAGGGAGGCAACGGTCGTGACATGGATCAACGTGACGGCGGTCGCGGACGTCGACCGCGGAGGGAGATTTTCGAGCCCGATCGGGAACGCCGGCCTCGCAAAGGCAAGAAGAGCGCCAAGCCGGTCCATAAAACCGAAGTCACTACGGCCAAGGCCATTAAACGGATTATCCGCATCAGCGATGTTATCACCGTTGGTGAACTGGCCAAGCGCATGGGTATCAAGGCCAACGACCTGATCAAGGAACTGATGCGCCAGGGCAGCATGGTGACTATCAACCATCCCCTCGATTTTGAAACCGCCGCCTTGCTTGCCTCCGAATTCAACTACGAGGTAGAGAATGTCGCCTTTGACGAGGATGTGATCCTGGAGGATACTACCGTCAAGGTCGAAGGGCCTGAAGAGACCGAAGGTCTCGAGGTGCGACCGCCGGTGGTGACCATCATGGGCCATGTCGACCACGGTAAAACCAGCCTGCTCGATGCCATCCGAACCACCGACGTGACCGCCGGTGAAGCCGGCGGCATTACCCAGCACATCGGCGCTTATGACGTTGAGCTGGACGGCCGCAAGATTACCTTCCTCGACACCCCGGGTCATGAGGCTTTTACCGCCATGCGTGCCCGTGGTGCCCAGGCAACCGATATCGTCATTCTTGTTGTTGCTGCCGACGATGGCGTCATGCCTCAGACCAAGGAGGCCATCAGCCATTCCAAGGCTGCCGGTGTACCGATCATCGTGGCGGTCAACAAGATCGACAAGCCCGAAGCCAATCCTGAACGGGTCAAACAGGAATTGACCGAGTTTGAACTGGTTCCCGAGGATTGGGGTGGCGACACTATATTTGTCGAGGTGTCCGCCAAGCAACATACCAATCTGGAATCCCTGCTGGAAATGATCCTGCTGCAGGCAGAAGTTTTGGAGTTGAAGGCCAACCCCAACAAGCGAGCCAAGGGGATCGTCGTAGAAGCCCGCCTCGACAAGGGCAGGGGAGCGGTCGCCACGGTCCTTGTTCAGGAGGGAACGCTGAACATTGGCGATCCCATCGTCACCGGCATTAATTTCGGTCGGGTAAGGACCATGACCGATGACCGCGGTCGCCAGCTTAATGAGGCTGGTCCGTCCTGTCCTGTAGAGGTTACCGGCCTTTCCGGAACCCCAGATGCCGGTGATGCCTTCCATGCCGTCGAGAATGAAAAAGCGGCAAAAGATGTCGCCAGCCACCGTCAGCGCAAGCTTCGTGAAGCTGAACTTGCCAGCTCCAGCAAGATCTCACTTGATCAGCTATATGCCCGTCTCCAGGAAGGCGACGTCAAGGAGCTCAAGGTTATCATCAAAGGTGATGTGCAAGGATCTGTTGAGGCGGTCAAGGACTCTCTTGGCAAGCTCTCCACCGAAGCCTGTCGCCTGGTGGTTATTCATGGTGCTGTCGGCGGCATCATCGAAAGCGACGTTTCTCTGGCTTCTGCCTCCGATGCCATCATCCTCGGCTTTAACGTTCGTCCCGAACCCAAAGCCAGCGCCCAGGCTGAACTAGAGGGGGTCGACATACGTCTCTACAACATCATTTATGATGCGGTGGAAGACGTTCGAAACGCCATGGAAGGCCTCCTGGCGCCTGTCTACGAAGAGAAACACCTCGGTCGCGTCGAGGTGCGGGAAACCTTCCATGTCTCCAAAGTCGGCACCATCGCCGGTTGTTACGTTACCGACGGCAAGATCGTGCGTGGCGCCCAGGTTCGGCTGGTACGTGACAACATCGTTGTCTGGGAAGGCAAGATGAGTTCCCTGAAACGGTTCAAGGACGACGTCAAGGAAGTTGCCAGCGGTTATGAATGCGGCATCAGCCTGGAAAACTACAACGATATCAAGGTCGGCGATGTGATCGAGGCCTTTGAAATGGAAGCGATTAAAGCGACGCTCTGATTCAGGTAGTGAACTATGGTGGTCGGTGTTCTTCGCCTTGAACTGGCCTTGCATGATACGTCCAGCCTGAAAGAGAAACGTTCGGTGGTCAGAAAGATACTCGGCCGTTGCCGCAACCGTTTCCCGGTATCATGTGGCGAAACCGGATTGCAGGATTACAAGCAGAGCAGCCAGCTTGGTTTCTCAATAGTAGTTGGGTCTGACGCAGCGGCACACCGTGTTTTTGAGCGCATAGAAGAAGAAATCGAGTCGATCGGCATGGCTGATATTGTCGATCGATTCGTTGAATTTTTGCATTATTCATAGAGGCATCATTGCAGTTTCAACGGTCCCGCCGAGTCGGGGAACAGATACAGAAGGAAATTTCTGCTTTATTGCTGAAGGGCTTGAAAGATCCTCGGGTCGGTTTTGTCACTATTACGGAGGTCAGGGTTACCTCCGACCTCAGCCAGGCGAGGGTCTTTTTTACGGTGATGGGTGAAGAGGACATGCGCAAGCAGACGGCCAAGGGGCTTGCCAGCGCTGCTCCCTTTCTGCGGCGTGAACTTGGCAAGAGGTTGCGGTTGAGACATGTTCCGGAATTGGTCTTCGAGTTCGATACAGCGCTCGAATACGGCAACCGTATCGAATCGCTGCTACGGGAGCTTCACCAAAAGGAAGAACATGATTGATGCTATCCTGAGCACCATTCGTCAGGGCAAGCGCTTTCTGGTGGCCTCTCATGGCAACCCCGATGGGGATGCCTTGGCCTCGACCATGGCGCTGGCCAATGCCTTGCTGGAAATGGGTAAAGAGGTAGTTGCCTACAATCAGGACGGCATGTCTGCCGAACTCGCTTTTCTGCCCGGCGCCGACATGCTGGTCGATGTTATTGACTCCGACCAGCTGTTCGACGCTGGCTTTGTGCTTGATAGCGGCGAACTGCGCCGCGCTGGAAGCCATCTGGAACAACACTGCAGTACCCTGGTCAATATCGACCACCACCCCCATTCGGAACAATTCGGTAAAATTCATTTTGTGGACGAGACCGCCTCTGCTACCGGCGCCCTGATCTATCGTATTCTGCGTGCTGCTGAGCATGACATCTCGCTGCCGGTGGCAACCTGTATCTACACGGCCATCCTGACCGATACCGGTTCCTTTCGTTATTCCAATGCCGATCCGGAGGCCTTCAACATAGCCGCTGAACTCGTTGGTATCGGGGTTTCTCCCTGGGAGGTTTCCGCCAACATCTATGAAAACCGCCCCGAACAGCAGTTGCGCTTATTGACTGCTGCTCTTGATACTCTGAAGATATCCCCCTGCGGACGGCTTGGCGCTCTCAGCGTTACGAATCGGATGTTTGCCGAAACCGGGACCGGTCCGGAACACACCGACGGTTTGATCAACTACCCTCGCTCCATTCGAGGAGTGGAGGTCGCTCTGCTGTTCCGCCAGACCGCTGAAGACAGTTTCAAGGTCGGATTCCGCTCCAAGGGCAAGGTCAACGTCGGCGAACTGGCACGCAAGCTAGGTGGCGGCGGGCACCATAATGCCGCCGGAGCGACCCTGGCTGGGAGCCTGGCCGACATTCAGGAAACAGTATTTCAGCGCCTGCAGGACCTTCTGCCCTGATTCATGAACGGCCTTCTGATAGTAGACAAACCGGCGGGGATGACCTCCCACGATGTGGTTCGTCGTTTGCGGCGTTTGTGCCGCACTCGGCGTGTCGGACATTCGGGTACCCTTGATCCGATGGCTACCGGGGTATTGCTGGTCGCCGTTGGCGACGGAACGCGGGCAGTTCAGTTCCTGGTTGAAGGGGACAAAACCTATCGTGCCACTCTGAGGTTCGGTGCAGAAACGACCACCCAGGATGCCGAAGGTGAAATTACCCTTGAGCGGCCCTGGAATCATCTTGAGGAGGCCGATGTTCTGGCGGCGTGCAAGGAAATGGTCGGGGAACTTCAGCAGGTTCCGCCCATGTATTCGGCCATCAAGGTGAAGGGAGTCGCCCTGCATCGTCTGGCCCGTCAGGGGCTGGAGGTCGAACGTGCGCCGCGTACTGTACATATCAAACGATTGGACGTCGAACGGCTGGAAATGCCGGAACTGTCTTTTGAGGTGGAATGCAGTAAGGGAACCTACGTCCGTACCCTATGTCACGACATCGGACAACGACTTGGAACAGCTGCTCATCTGAACTCGCTTCGACGAATCCGCAGTGGTTCTTTTTCCATCGAGGAGGCGGTTTCCCTCGATTGGCTGGAAACGGCCGATGACGATGCGATTGCCGGTAAAATGCTGCCTCTGGCCTCCGCCTTGCGCGACTATCCTTGCTGCGAAGTCAGCGCCGAAGGGGCCGGCAAGCTGCGCCACGGCATACCTCCCCAGGTTTCGCATCTGATCGGTCCGATTGATTTTGAAGAAGGAGATAAGGTACTGTTGACCTTTAATGGGCAGGCGCTGTCCATGGCGTGTTTTGCCCCGTCGAGAAACCGTGAAAAACGTGGCGATTTTGAGTTGTTAAGAGTATTCAGCAGCGGTGAATAGAAGCTTTACACTGCTGGTCTTCTATGGTAAAAGATGAAGTTTCTAGGGCGCAGTCGCGTCCGTTATTGAACAGAATCGAGTGTGAAAGGAGATGGCACAGTGCTGGCCACAGAACGTAAACAGGAAATTATCAACGAGTTTAAGCGCCATGAAGGCGATACCGGTTCCCCTGAGGTGCAGATCGCACTTCTTTCCGAGCGCATCACTTACCTGACGGATCATTTTCGGACCCACAAAAAGGATCATCATTCCCGCCGGGGTCTGCTGAAGATTGTCGGGCAGCGGCGCAGATTGCTGGATTATCTGAAAAAGATCGATGTTGAGCGTTATCGCGCTATCATCAAAGCCCTGGGGATCCGCAGGTAATATCAGGCAGCACGCCCATCGCCGCAGCGTAGGGTCTGCTGCCTGAGTTTTTAGTACAGCGCGGGAGGCTGTCCGGAGAGAGGGACCGGTGTAGGTTGCCATCAGGCAACACCGGCCGCTGTCTCAGGCCAACCTCCTTTAGCTGTTTTATGCCCCTAAACAGATTAGTTCGGCGGCTGCGGCCGGTCGAACAGCAAAGGAGAATATCTTGGCTTTTCATAAAGTAGAAACCGAATTCAACGGTCAGACTCTGACCATCGAAACCGGCAAAATGGCCCGTCAGGCTGACGGCGCTACGGTTATCACCTACGGCGACACCAAAATACTCTGCACCGCCGTTTCCGCTAAGCAGATGAAGGAAGGGCAGGGCTTTTTTCCCCTGGTTGTCAACTACCAGGAAAAGTTCTATGCCGGTGGCAAGATTCCCGGTTCCTTCTTTCGGCGTGAAAGGGGTGCCACCGAGCGGGAGACCCTGATCTGCCGTCTGATCGACCGGCCTCTGCGGCCGCTGTTTCCCAAAGGCTACCTGTACGAAACCCAGATCATCCCGACGGTCATCTCTGTCGACCAGGAAAACGATCCCGACACGCTGGCCGTGGTCGGTTGTTCGGCGGCCATCGAAATTTCCGACATCCCCTTCGACGGTCCGATTGCCGCAGTACGCGTCGGCCGGGTCGACGGGCAGTTGATCGCCAACCCCACCATTGAACAGCGCGAATCCAGCGACCTCGACCTTATTGTCGCAGGTTCCCGCGATGCCATCATCATGGTCGAAGGGGAGGCCGACTTCCTCACCGAAGACGAGGTGCTCGAAGCCCTGTTCTTTGGCCACGAGGCGATGCAGCCTTTGATCGAAATTCAGACCGAATTGCGCAAGCTTGCCGGCAAGGAAAAACGCGAGTTTGAAGTTCCGGAAACCGATCAGGATCTGGCCGCTCGTGTAGCAGCTCTGGCGGAAGACCGCCTGTTGGATGCGGTTAAAATCCATAGCAAACAGGAACGCTATGCCGCCGTCGGTCAGGTCAAGGAAGAGGTCATTGCCGAGCTGGCCGATGAGGAATTGAACAACCAGGAAGAGATTGGCGACCTCCTCTCCGCCCTGCAGAAGCGGGTGGTGCGACAGATGATTATTCGCGACCAGGTGCGTATCGACGGCCGCGATATGAAGACTGTTCGACCCATCACCTGCGAAGTCGGCCTTCTTCCGCGTGCCCACGGCAGTGCCCTGTTTACCCGTGGTGAAACCCAGGCTATGGTTGCAGCGGCCCTCGGCACCACCAAAGACGAGCAGCGCATGGACAATGTACAGTCCATGGAATTCAAAAAATTTATGCTGCATTACAATTTCCCTCCGTTTTGCGTCGGGGAAACCAGCATGCGACTCTTCCCCGGCCGTCGGGAAATCGGCCACGGCATGCTGGCAGAACGCTCCATCTCCAAAATCCTGCCGGAGCACGACGACTTCCCGTACACCATTCGGGTCGTTTCCGAAACCCTCGAATCTAACGGTTCTTCCTCCATGGCCAGTGTCTGCGGTGCAAGTCTGGCATTGATGGATTCCGGTGTGCCGGTCAGCAAACCGGTCGCGGGTATCGCCATGGGCCTGATCAAAGAAGGCGACGATGTCGCGGTCCTCAGCGACATTCTCGGTGACGAGGACCACCTTGGCGACATGGACTTCAAGGTAACCGGCTCTGCCGAAGGTGTTACCGCTCTGCAGATGGACATCAAGATCAAAGGTGTCGACAAGGCCATTATGAAGCAGGCCCTTGAGCAGGCCCGTGAAGGCCGCATCCACATCCTCGGCAAGATGGCTGAAGCCATCAACGCGCCTCGGGAAGAGTTGTCGCCTTATGCGCCGCGCATCACCACCATTCATGTCAAACCGGACCAGGTACGCACCGTTATCGGCTCCGGCGGCAAGAATGTTCGCGGCATTATTGAAGCTACCGGCTGCGCGATAGATATCGAGGACGATGGCCGCATTAATATCGCGTCTGCCGATGGCGACGCATGCAAGCAGGCTATCAAGATGATTCGCGACCTGACTCAGGAGGCTGAAAAAGGCAAGCTCTACATGGGGACGGTTAAAAAGATCATGGAATTCGGCGCCTTCGTTGAAATCTTCCCCGGCACCGATGGCCTTGTGCACATTTCCGAACTTGATAAAGAGCGCGTCCGGAACGTTACCGACATCCTCAAAGAGGGGGATCAGGTCCTGGTTAAATGCCTCGACATCGATCGGCAGGGCAAGATCAAATTGTCCCGTAAGGAAGCTTTGGGCATGAGCCTGCCCGAAGAAGATTAACAGCGCGGACAGGCATGTATCAAAAAACGGTTCTCGACAACGGTATTCGTGTACTGACTGAAAAGCTCCCCGGAGCTTATTCGGCCGCCTTGGGATTTTGGGTCGAGAACGGTTCAAGGCACGAATCGAGGGCGCTGAACGGCGTATCCCATTTCATTGAACATATGCTGTTCAAAGGGACCCAACGCCGCAGTGCCCTTGATATTGCCAAAGAGATCGATTCGGTTGGCGGTGCGCTCAACGCATTTACCAGTCATGAAGTGAGCTGTTTTTACGCCAAGGTGGCTGGAGAAAAACTGCCGCTGGCTATCGATCTGCTTTCCGATATTTTCTGCCATTCTCTTTTCGATCTCGATGAAATCGAAAAGGAACGTCGGGTCATCCTTCAGGAAATCCACATGGTGGAGGATAGCCCCGACGAACTCATACACGAACTTTTTGCCGAAAAATACTGGCCGGGGCATCCCCTCGGCCAGCCCATTCTTGGCACCCCCCAAAGCGTAGCAGGTCTC
>ENA-ORCU01000746-ORCU01000746.1-marine-metagenome-genome-assembly--contig:-NODE-746-length-11203-cov-2.774672_pt1 | contig 11203 bp, 7 predicted proteins | sample MGYA00248631_ERZ508512 | MGnify/ENA primary metagenome ERZ508512 (study PRJEB26183, sample SAMN06268844) | marine metagenome | isolation source: Tt an P1 anaerobic enrichment on pine from sediment taken... | reverse complement strand
TACATTATCGGATTGGGCATGATCCGATTCAACAAGTATCCCGACAGGGACGTACGGGACATGGCACATGAAGTCACCCGTCTGGCCCTGGAGGATGCCGGCCTGGAAAAAGAGGCACTGCAGGCGGCATTTTTTTCAAACACATTCTGGGGCATGTTCGACAATCAGCATTCCATCCGTGGAGAAGTGGCGCTGCGATCTATGGGCATCGGCGTCATTCCGGTGACGAACGTTGAAAACGCCTGTGCCGGCGCCTCGACGGCTTTGCATCTGGCCTACACGGGGATTCGGGCAGGAATGTATGATGTGGCCCTTGCACTCGGTTCTGAAAAAATAACCAACCCCAACAAGGCCCTTTCACTTTCTGCCTATGCGACCTGCATGGATGTCGGCAACTTCGAAGCCCATCTGAAAATGATGGAAGCGGTCAATCAGCAGCTGAATTTCAAAATTCCGGAAGGACAGACGCCCCCGGGCGAGGGGCGCAGCATATTTATGGACGCCTACGCCATGGGGGCACGCTGGCACATGAACACGTTCGGCAGCACCCAGAAACAGCTGGCAGCAATCTGTGCCAAAAACCACTGGCACGGCTCCCTTAACCCAATGTCCCAGTATCAGCAGGATATGACCGTTGAAGAAGTACTGGCTGACAAACCGATTGCCTATCCCCTCACCCGTTCCATGTGCGCACCGGTCGGTGACGGCGCGGCCGCAGCAATTGTCTGCTCGGAGCGTTTCCTGAAAAAATTGACCGGCGCGCGGCCCATTAAAATCCGGGCATCGGTTCTGGGCAGCGGCATGGATCGGCCCATGGATGGCGAAGATATCGGGGAGCGGCTGGTGAAACAGGCCTATGACATGGCGGGCGTCGGCCCCGAGGATATCAGTCTGGCCGAGCTTCACGATGCCACTGCCTACGGAGAGCTTCACCAGACCGAGGCCATGGGATTCTGCCCCATGGGCGAAGGCGGCCCGTATGCCGAGTCAGGCGCTACAAAATTGGGTGGCAAACAACCGGTCAACACCAGTGGTGGTCTGGAATGCCGCGGCCATCCGATCGGAGCCTCCGGTCTGGCGCAGATCTACGAGATCGGCGTTCAGCTGCGCGGCGAGGCCGGCAAACGGCAGGTGGAAGGCGCCAGAATCGGCCTTGCTGAAAACGGCGGGGGCAATATCGGAGTAGAAGAAGCGGCCATGTGTATCCACATCCTGGAACGGGTTTAGCTGCAAAGCCGGATGTTATCATTCCGGCGCGGATAAGAAAGCGTTCAAAATATTGGTTAACTCGATTCCTTTGACCGTAAGCTGATATCGGTTCTGATTGGGAAATTTTCGAATTATTCTCTTACGAGTTTAACTGACAGCAAAACGCACACAGTTCCCAATCGGGATCGAAATTTCGCTACGCTCAGTCGAATTGGTGGAAGAGGTTACTGCGTCAAGGAAGATTCCGCCTGCTATGGGATCGGGGAACTCGATAACGATTCAGATTTCGATCCCGATCCCGATCCCGATTTCGATTTCGATAAAACCATACCTCAACAAGCGGATGTACCAGACGCTTGTTCTTCGTGCCGGTAATGCTTGTTTGGTTGCGGCTTCTCCTCCTTAAGCACGTCAAAAAACCTCCCTCTCCCTTGATGGGAGAGGGCCGGGGTGAGGGTGAATTCAGAATGAAAAAAAATATTTTCATAACCGGTGCATCCGCAGGAATTGGAAAGGCAACGGCGATCACGTTTGCCAAGCAGGGATGGCTGGTAGGTGCGGTCGATGTAGATAAAACGGGGCTTGAAAGACTACAAGAGTTAATCGGAGAAGACCATTATTTTGACGAAATGGACGTCACCGACACAGACAAGGTAGAACATGTACTGTCCGATTTTTGCAAAAATACCGACGGAAAGCTTACGTCCCTTTTCAATAATGCAGGACTCCTCGCAGTTGATCCCTTTGAAAAAGTTTCCATCGAAAAGCACCAGGCTATACTGGATGTCAATATAAAGGGGGTGATGAACTGCACTTACAAAGCCTTTCCGTTTCTTAAACGTTCGGAAGGCGCATCTGTGATCAACATGAGCTCGGTGTCGGCCAACTACGGGATACCCAGCTTAGCGACGTACTCCGGGTCAAAATTTTTTATTCGCGGCTTGACTGAAGCATTGAACGTTGAATGGGAGCAGTATAATATACATGTCTGCGATATCATGCCGAACTTTGTCAATACACCGATGGTGGACAATGTCGCCGGAAAAATCGTCGACAATGTCGGCGTTCATTTAACCGCACAGGACGTTGCAGATACCGTGTGGAAAGCGGCTCACAAGAAAAGGCTCCATTGGCCGGTTGATCGCCTGGGTTACAGACTTCTTCAGAAAGTTGTCCCGATGACACCAAACAAATTGAATCGATTCATCCTGAAAAATCTCTCCGGCTATTCGAAGGAGTGTAATTCAAAACATTCAGAGTCTGTTTGAAAACCGACTGATGTTTTGGAAGGACAATAAGGGGGAAAACCATGGCAATTGAGAGTTACTCAACACTTTTTTTACCAACACCATGACCGACGAGGTGCGAAAGGTAAACGACAACCTGTATCTGGGCATCGGCAGATTAACGGTCACGTTTGGAAAGCTCAATCCCATGCCTTTTGTTCTAATCGGCCCCCCGAGCCCCTGGATTGGACCCGACATACCGTATCCTGAAAAATCACCAATTCCCGAGAATATAGCGACGTCTCCCTTAGATGTACCAACGATAAAAGCGGATGTTACAACAGAAGAAATTGTTGATATTATTCGTGACGGAAGAGAAAGGTAGAACATCGGCATAAGGGGCAACGGCAAGGCTTTGTTTCTGCGTTATTTTAGAAAAAATGGAGCGACCACATGTTAACGATCCGATTGGACAAGGAACTATTTATCCTTGGAATCGCGCCGTGGTGGATCGACTATGAAGATACAACCCGAATTGCCGCAACGCTTCCAGCAAAGCCGAAAACCGGATCCTCTCCTGTTCCAACCGAAGATTGGCGCCGAGTGAATTTTCTTTCAACTCGACAAAGAGATCATATTCCTCGGCTGTAAGGTTAGCCGGGTCTCCGGTGTAGCGTTTGGCCGGGTCCTCGGCGCCCCACAATTCCTTGTGATCCAGCAGGGTTTGCCGGTCCATGAGGATGGAACGAACCTGCGGAAAATATCCCCTGATTTGTGATAAAATCGCAAATCCGTGCGTGTCGATATCCCCCCAGTAAACAATATCCTTTTCGCCAAGCCACCGGATATCTGGAAGCATGTCCACGCCGTAGCCAAGCCCGAAAATCACCAATGCCTGTTTGACCGGCGGAAACGACAGGCCGTTTATTTTGTTTTCCGTAATGAAGACCGCTTTTGCCCCCGGATCGATTTTTGCCAGATCACCCAGGGGGACCGTGAAATCCGAAAAGCCGTTTGTCACCAGTTCCGTATCCAGCAAACGCAGACGTACCAGGGGCGGATCGTATTTCAGACCGAATCTGCGCTCAAAGCCATGCCGGGAAAGACCGGTGACTGCGGATTGAAACTGCGCCGGTTCAAGCACCCGGGGCAGCAAATCCATCAAAACGGCCTCATGGGCTTCAATGAATTTGGTATCGACACCGGCGATGTCGAGCTGGCGGATATATTGTCGCGGCTGGGGATGATCTTTAAACCATCGGCAGACGGTGAGAATAGTCGACCAGTTTGCCGCATGCCCCAGCGCCTTGAGCGGATGTTCCGCCAGATAGGGTACCAGCTCCGCCAGCGTGGCCTCGGTTTGCGCCGCCAGATCCAGAAAAATCCGGTATTCCTTTTCTTTCCGGATAAAAAACAGCCAATCTCCAGCAGTGGCAAACACCATCTGTCCGGGCAATTGCTGCTCCCCCAGGGTGCGATGATTGATGTTCTTCCAGAGGATTTCATATCCCCGGCCCTTTATCTCCCGGCTGTGTTGCCGGAGGGTTTGAATCCAGGTGCGCACGGCGTCATAATTTTCAAGGATCTCTTTGCCGCCCGGCGTACGAAACCGAATCTCAAGTGGGAAAATCGTTGTTCCCTGGATGCAGCTTTTTAAAAACGCACCGGAATTCCAGTGGTCCAGGGCTTTTTTGCGGAGCTGTGACTGGGTAATCATGTCCCGGCTTTCTGGTAGGCGACTTTTTCTTCCTTGTATTCTTCGATAGTCAAGTTACGGATCATGGAATTGCAGCCGCCCTCATTGTGGATAAAATGAACCGACTGGACATAGTCTTCGATGATGTGGGTCTTTTGCATGGGCGTCACGATCAAGAGCTGGAGGTTCAATTTTTTAAAAAGCTCCAGGGCATAGCGGGTGGAATCATCCGACCCCCGGCCAAAGGCTTCGTCAATCATGACAAAGCGGAACGAGCGCGAGCGTTTTTCGCCCCATTTCAAACCGAATTGGTAAGCCAAGGCCGCCGCCAGAATGGTGTACGCCAGTTTTTCCTTCTGTCCGCCGGATTTTCCACTGGTGTCGGAAAAAAACTCCTTCTCCGCATCATCCTCCCGCCAGCGCTCGGCAACCGAAAACAGGAGCCAGTTGCGCACATCGGTCACCTTGCGGGTCCACCGGCCGTCCAGGTCCGTTCGGCCATCGCGCCCCTTGAACCGGTCGATGATGGCCTTGACCTGCAAAAACTTCTGTTCGTTGTAATCCTCATCCGCTTTTCCGTTAAGGGTACCGCCCAGGCAGGCTTTCAAATCCTGGCGGAACTGACGCACCTCCGTATCCCGGCTATGGTCCGCCATCAGTTTGATGTACGAGCCGTCATTGTAATCGATGGCCGACAGGGACCTGTTGATAATTTTGATTTTATCCCGGATATCGGCCAGTTCATTTTCCAGTTTGGACTGAAAAAGGGCCATGTTCTGGATGGTGCCTTCGTTGAGCATGGTCTTGAACCGGGCTTCATGGCGCGGCAGATCCTCCTCGGTCAGGACCTCAAGCATGTGGGCATACTCATCCCCAGCCGCCACGGCCGCATCGGTTTCCCGGGTTTCCATGGGGTAGGCGTTTTTGTACTCCTGCATGTGCCTTACAATGCTCTGGGCCAGCCGGCTTTGCTTTTTGGAGAAGGCATCCAGGCGCGCCTGAAGCCAGTCCCGCATCTCGGTTTGACGGGCGTCACAATTTTTCACCGTGATCCTGGCCTCGCCGAGGGCCTGGTCCTGCAACCGCCTCAGCGCCGGGAACAGCTCAGCCTGCATGTCTGCGGGCACGTCAGCCAGCCGACCGTGGGCTTCCTTGCGATTCTCCCGCCAGTTTTGCAGCCGCACCTGAATTTTCCCCATGATGGCATTGAGCCGGTCTTTCTTCTCCTCCCACGTTGTCGCTTCCCCCTGATTTTCGGCCAATTGGGCATTCAAGGTTTCGAGGATATCGGAGCTTTTCCGTAACTTCTGTTTTTCCGCGGTCAATTTTTTGATCTCAAGGGCCAGGGGACCCCAGTTAATCTCGGCAAAGGATTGAACGAGCAGAAGATTCCGGAGAGTGTCTTCCCGGGCGCGCAGTTCGCGGCGCACCCGCTCGGCCTGCTCCAGCTCCTTGATGCCGGCGTCCCACTCGGTTTTCAGGCGCTCGAGATCCTGGGTCAGCGCGGAAATCTTTGCCAGATTCTGCCAGCCCAGAATAAACCTGCTGCGATCGTGGATGGTAAACCGGTCGTCCTTCTCATGGCGTTTCCCGGCGCTTTTTATCTGCCCCTGGCGGGTGACGGCGAAGGGCAGGCGCTGAAAATCGGCCATGTCCTCACAGCACACCGCGTTGAAGCGCCGGGAGAGCTCTGCCTCCAGCCACTCATAAAACGGCGTGTCCGGCTTGATATCGAGTTTTCGACACAAGGCCCTCGGGTCCGCGGTATCGGCAAAATAATCCCCCCGCGTCACCGTTTTGTAGTAAACGATCCGGCCGGCCAGATGATGCGAATCCACGTACGCCGCCACGCGGCCATACAATGCCTCGGGCACCAGCAGACTCAGGCCGAAGTTGCGCAGAAGGCGCTCAGCCGCACCTTCCCAGGCTTTTTCCGCTTCCCGGACCCGCAGCAATTCACCGCAAAACGGAATGGTTTCCTCGGACACCCCTACCGATTCACAAAGCTTATGGCGAATGGTGATATTTTTTAACGGAATGTTGCTTTTGCGCTTTTTCAGCGATTCCAATTCCGCTTCCAGATCGCCCATCCGGCCGCCCAGTTCTTTTAAGCGCACCTTGGCTTCCACCTGACGGTTTTCCTGCTTCGCCACCTGCGCATCCACCTCAGTCAGCGATTTTTCAGCCGCCGTCCGGTTGGCTAAAAACCCGTCATCATTCTGGGGTTTTGGAAATGCCAATTCCCGGCAGAGGGCCAGGTAAACCTCGGTCCGCTGCTGGATGCGGCCGCGCTCGGCGGTCAACCGGTCGATTTCCGTGGACAACGCGGCCAGCCGGTTACCGCCGTTTTCAAAAATGGCCTGACGCAGCTTTTGTTCATTGAGTTTCAGAGACGCCAGCTGCTGCCGGATCCGCTCCATCTGAGCGGTCCGTTTGGTCTCCTCGGTTTCATACAGTTTGATGCGCTCATCGAGAAGGCGCACTTTTTTTTGGGCAAAAAAGGCATGCAAAACCGAGCGGTATTGCCGGTGACGCTCAATGTCGTCTTCCACGTCCTGGTGGTTCCGGCTTTCCGCCACCAGGGGCTGAAGACGTTCCACCTGATCCCTGGCCCGCCGCACCGCTGCATGGGCCTTGTTCAGGTCCTCGAACTGGCGGCATAGCGCATCGATGCGCCCCCGCACCGGCGGCTGCTCCAGCATATGACGCCGCACAAAGTCGGTGAGGTTCCCCACTGATTTCATGGACACGGTCTGGAAAAACAAACTGAGGGCCTGGCTGTTTTCGATCCCCATACGCCGCATAAAGGCCGCGGAGTATTTGGCAAACGAATCAAAGACGGAAATCGATTTGCGCTTTTTGAGCTTTTTCTTCAGTTCACTGATATTCGGCCCGAAGCCGCTGAAATCATCTGTGATGTGCAAAATTTCGTCGGCCACGACATAACACCGCTCCGGCTGTTTGCTTTTATCCGGCAGCCACAGCACCATGGCCAGGGTCACGGCAGTCCGATAACCGGAATTGAAAAATGCGGCCGACAGCACACTGAAGCTGTTCTGATCCCTCAGAGCCACGGAGCTGGCTTCCAGGGTATCGGTATTTTTCTCGCTTTTGTAATACCCCATGACATAGGAGCGCAGATCCCGCTCCCGGGTTTCGGCGCCGGCGGCTTTGTTGTAAACCACCTGCTGAGGCGGCACCAGCAGCGTGGTGAGCCCGTCCACCAGGGTGGATTTGCCGGATCCGATATCACCGGTCAACAGGCTGTTGCCGCCATGGGTGGGCAAGGTCCACACGTGACGGTGAAAAGTGCCCCAGTTCAAGACCTCAACGGATTGGAGCCGAAAGCCGGCGGCGCCGGCGGATTGGGCAAAATCAATCAATTGCTGCATGGGCCAGATACTCCCCGAGTTTTTCGTCCATCTGCGCCAGCCAATCCGCATCCACCAAGGCTTTCAAAATCCGTCGCACCTCGAAGGTCTGGGCCTCTTTTTTAAATCGCCGCAAAAAGCCCAACTCCACAACTTTATTTATATGGGTGTCAATGCGATCCACCAGCTTGGCCTCATTGGGCTGGTCCTTTAAAAAGACCCGCATCATTTCCGCCATCTGGTCCCGGGTCAATACCACGCGGACATCCTCGCCGCTCACATCGGTTTCCACCAGTTTTTTGCGCAACAGCACGCAAAGCAGGCTCACCGGATAACTCAGCGGCCGGCGCTGCATCAGGCGGGGCAGTTTTTCACCGTTTTCCTCCGGCCGGGCCTGGTGGAGGTAAGCGTAGCCTTCGGCCTCGTCCATCACCAGATCAAGTCCGATCACCTGGACATAGTCTCTTACCTGGGGTTCCAACAGCGCCAGGTCCTGCCATGTGGCACCGTGTTCATCGCGATACACAACCCCTTTCATCAACTTGACGACGACCGGGCCGAGTTGGGGCAACGGTTCGAAATGTTGGGAGGTTTGTTCCTGGTAATTCAAAATATCCCCTTAATTTTGTGGCTACCCTGAATTTTTTGATTTTTAATGTAAAAATCCCAATAACCAAAATTCCAACGCGGACAAGCCGCAACCAAACAGGTATCATCGGCGTGAAGAATAATCGTCAGGCACATCGCTTGTCGGGATATGGTTTTATCGGGATCGGGATCGCTATCGGTATCGAAATCGATTTTCTCGATTCCATAGCCGACTGATCATCGTCTATCGCAAGGCAGTACACTCCCCGGTTTGTCGAGCCCAAGTCCCGTGGCTTTTCGATCCCGATCCCGATAGCGATTGGGATTGAAAGCCAAACAGATTTCTTGTTCTTTCTAACAGAAGATAGCAAATAGATCAATAAATTCGGAATATTACACCCAAGCCTCCGCACATACCAAATTCGTTCATTGGTTCAGTGCCTTGTTTGGGATTTAGATATTGTAATTTGGTGCTTGTAATTTGTTATTTCCGGATTATCCGAGTTGATAATGCGAATTAAACAAATCGCATAAATATTGCGCCGGGTATTGATTTACATTCAACGGACAAAAATCACGTCCGGCATAACGGCTTTGCGCATCCGGCCGTTTGGGTCCTGATAGTTAATAGCGACAGTGGAATCCGTATCCACCACGGCCCCATCATCCTTACAGGCCAGATGCAGGTAGGTCAGAAGTTCGGAAAGCCCTTTTTCCACCGGATATTCCTGACAAATTTCCGCCAGAGTCACCTGGGAGCGTCCTTTTAACGAACGCCGGATCCGTACCCGCAATTCATTTTCATCCACGTATTGCTGCTGATACAGGGCATCTGCGTCAAAATCACCCTGCCCCATTTCCACCCGGTCATTCACCGTAATGCGTTTAGGCGGCTGAAATAAACCGCGGGCCATGGGCAAACCGATTTCCGGTTTGACGTGATCCACGCCCATGAAACCGGTTTCCGGGGGCGGGGCCGAGCGAACGTGAACGGCCTTTTTTTCAACCTGCCGAATGATTTCGATGATGCGTTTGTTTTCCAGCCAGGCCTGATCATCCAGAAACTTGCGCAGCTGCTCCACCAACTGGGCGCAGGTTTCATTGACCCGCTCGCCGGCCTCGATGAGCTGGAAGCGAATGCGCCCCAGGGGACCGCCGTCATCCAGGTCATGAATTTCAGGCAGCGTCAGCACCTGCTCCAGCAGAGTTTCCAGTTCCTCCTGGCTGGCCGGAGACATGATGTACTGCCAGAAGGCGCGAAAACTCTTTCCCTGATCCGACCCGTTGATAGCATCCTGCTCGCCGAAGATGTCATCGAGCAGCTGTCCCTTGGAGGCCTCGCTGACGGCAATCTTCTCCCGGGTTTCACGGTCCAGTTGCCGGAAATTTTCTTCAACCTGCCGAAAATCAAACAGCAGCCGCTGGGTGGTTTCCCTGGCTTCCAGAAAGCGCTCCCGGATACGGGTGCTGTCCTTGGGGGCAAACCGGCCGGCCTTCAGGGCAGCCAGTTCCGCATCGATGCGGCTTTTTTCAGCCTCCAGCCGCCGGATTTCAGCGTCGGGATCGACCATGGCCTCCTTTACGATCTCCCGCAGCAGACGAAAGACGGTCAGCAGCCGGGATTCGGTTCCCACAAACTGCCGGGGTGCAAAGGAGGCGAGCCACTCGATCACTTTTTCACTTGCCGGAGTCAGGTCATACTCTGCCTCCTCGCCCCGGGCCGGATAAAATTTCCGTAAATATCCGGTTTCGCCACCGGACCAATCGTCCAGGTACGCCCTGGCCGGACGCGGATAGGCGTCGTCCCCCAATATCCGGCGCAAATGAAACAGATAATCCTCAAGTTTGGCGGTCATTTCATCCGCCGGAATGGTTCGCCGGTTCTCCCGGGTAAACACGCGATAGAAAAAACCGATGATCAGCGGCGCGGAATCCGCGTTCAGCAACCGCCAGGACGGATGTTTTTTCAGACCGACAAGATATTCGTATTCCATTTTTCAATCATTTTCGGTTTTTTAAGAAACACGAATTCAAGCAATTGCAATTTATTTAATCCGCGTCCCTGAGCAGAAGGAATTTCATACGTTCGAGAGATTTAGTCAACCGCCTGACCATCCCTTTATCAAATCAACATTTCTTTATCTTGACGCAATTATGGTTTTTCACTATTTTATATGACCATGGTATTATGACCACGTCATTAAAACATCACAGATAGTTTAAATACAGGACAACTATCAATGCAAAATAAAAAAAACACCGTTTCCAAATCCAAGTTCAAACCCCATGCGTTAGAGTATTTTCGCAAAGTGGAAAAAACAAAAAATGAATTGATCATAACGGACCGCGGAAAACCGGTATTGAAAATCGTACCCTATACTGAAGACCCTTCCGAAATTTTGAAAGCGCTTCGCAATACCGTTGTCAGCTATGACGACCCGTTTGCTCCCGTAGGACTGGATGATTGGGAATCTTTAAAATGATAGTTCTCGACACTCATGTCTGGCTCTGGTTTATCAGCAATCCCGAGTTGCTTTCAAACCGTGCAAAAAAGTCAATTGACGCAGCTGTAAAAGAAAAAGGTGTGATCATCTCGTCTATCAGTGTCTGGGAAGTTGCACTTCTGGTATCCAAAAAGCGCCTGACACTAACCATGGATGTGTCCGACTGGATTGCAAAGTCAGAAATGCTTCCGTTTATGCAGTTTTTACCGGTCAATAATTCTATCGCTGTAAAATCAGTGAACTTACCGTCCCCCCTTCATCCGGATCCGGCGGATCGAATCATTATTGCCACCGCACTTTCAGAAGGCGCCGCGCTGGTCACTAAAGATGAAAAATTATTGAAATATCCCCACGTGGAAACAATCTGGTAAATGAAAATGGGTGAGAGGAAGGATAAGTTGCTGGAAATTAGAGAGGATAAAAACGGCTGTCCCAGGCGTTTCGGGTGTCGTTAATCGGGACAGCCGTCGGTTTGCCTGACAGGGGCTGTTAAGGAACGCGGTTTAAATTAATTCTATCCGCGTTCCTAACCCGGATAAACCGGAAATCCCAAATCACAGGTTCCAAATCTCAAATAAATTTCAAAACTTAGAAACTAAAGCGCCCCCA
>ENA-ORCU01000745-ORCU01000745.1-marine-metagenome-genome-assembly--contig:-NODE-745-length-11211-cov-2.421502_pt1 | contig 11211 bp, 7 predicted proteins | sample MGYA00248631_ERZ508512 | MGnify/ENA primary metagenome ERZ508512 (study PRJEB26183, sample SAMN06268844) | marine metagenome | isolation source: Tt an P1 anaerobic enrichment on pine from sediment taken... | reverse complement strand
CTGCTGCCTTCGGCGATCAAGCGCTTCGGCATCGGCGTCAACAAAGGCGCCCCAACGGAACGCAAGATACAAATGCCCTCACACCAGGAAGCGTGAAAGACCATGAATAGACAAGACCGTCAGGTCTTCTGTCGGGAAATTTTAAAAACGACCGTTCGTATCCTCGAACAGCAAAAGGAGGAAAAAGTGAAACGTACCCTTTCGATCGTCGCTGCTATCTTGCTCCTATCGGCCATGCCTCTCTCCGCCGCTATGAACGGGCGCCAGATCATGGAAAAAAGCGATGCGCTGCTCCAACCGGACACGGCCGAAAGCCGCGTGATCATGTTGATCCACAAGGGCAGTCGAACCAAGGAAAAAGAATTCGGGCTGCAAGCCAAGCAGTTCGGCCCGGAAGAAGACCGCGTAAAAATTGCCTTCATCCGTCCGTCCCGAATCACGCTGTTGACCCATTCGCGGAAAAAACAGCCGGACAACCAGTGGCTGCGGCTTTCTTCGGGCAAGGTCAAGCGCATCGCGCTGTCGGACAAGGGCAAGCCGTTCGTGAATTCCCACTTTTACTATGAGGATCTGAGTGGCATCGACATCGACGACTACACCTATTCCCTGCTGGGAGAAAAAGAGATATCGGGGGAGCCCTGCTACGAGGTGGAAGCGGTGACCGTCAAAGAGGACAAGGTCTACGACAGGCTGATTCTCTACCCCCGCAAATCGGATTGTTTTGTGCTGAGGGTGATTTTTTACCTGGACGGCCAGTTCCACAAATTCCTCGAAAACGCCGAGATTCAAACGGTGGACGGCATTTTGACGCCATTCAAGGTGACGATGTCCACCCCCGACGGCAAGGGCCGCACCGAACTTCTTCTCAAGGCCCTGAGATACAATCAAGACCTGCCAGACAGCCGCTTTCGCAAAGAGGCCCTGCGGTAAAGTGGTGGCTGGATTTCATCGCATCGGGTGGATCATGGCAAGGCCGGGATACGGGAATTCCCGAAAGGACGACTGCAACCGGCACCTGTCAGAGATTCTCCTTTTCTGGAGCCTTTTGATCCTTGCCGCCCTCGATCTCTTCGGGCCTGCAACCATCCATGCAGCCATGGCTGAGGAAAACGATTTCTTCGGAGAGGAATCCGAGAACGTTTTTCTGACAGGCCGCGGCTTTGTGGAAATGGAGGGATTTCACCGTTCCCACAGGGAATTGAAGGATGAAGACCGGGTAATCAAAACTGAAATCCGGAGCCATCTGGAGGTGCGCTATGGCAGTGAGGACCGGTTCGCTTTCATGGCGGCCGACCTCTACCAGCTGCCGCAGGCGTTGGGGAACGACACGGACACGGTATATTACTATGCCGAAGACAGCGGCACCGACCGCAACCTTCGCATTTACGGCCGCGAGGCCGAAGCCCATTTCAACGAACTGTATGTCAACTTCTCATTCGATCGGATACGGCTGCGTGCCGGCAATCAGAAATACGCATGGGGTACGGCCGATTTTTTCAACCCCACGGCCTACGCCAATCCCTATGATCTGCGGGAACTGATCTTCAAGGACGAAGAGGAACTGAAGCTGGGAATTCCCTCCCTGTCGGCCATGGCCTTCGCCGACAATTTCACCCTGGAGGCCATACTGGCGCCGGTTCATGTTCCCACCCTGCTGCCGACCACAGATCAGTTCTGGGCCATCCGGCGGGTGGAAGGTTTCTTCCCGGTCGTCATCGACGACACGCAAGCCCTGGACCCGATCCTGAAAAATTCCGGGTGGGGCCTGCGGCTGTCGGCGACCCGGGGCAACACCGACGTCTCCTTTTCCGCCTGGCGGGGACCGGATCGCGAACCGGTGCTGCTACCGGCCGGCGTCGTCGTCGAGCCGGGAGAGCCGGTGGCGCTCATAGTTCAGCCCGACTATCATGTGATCCACGCCCTAGGAGCGGATATCACCATGAACACGGATGCCTTGGTTTTTCAGGCCGAAGTGTCCTGGTCCCCGGACAAGCGCAGCTTTGTCCGCCAGAATCTTTCCGACATCGCCGGGATCACTTTCCCTTTCGAGGTGGAAAAGTCCGGCTACCTGGCGGTTGCCGTGGGCGCGAACTGGTTCGTTCCCTTAAGCCGACTCATCGACGGCCATACAGGCCAGTCGGTTCTTTCGGTGGAATGGTATCAGTCCCGTTTTTTTAAAAAAGGGCTCAATCCGCCGCTGCTGCCCGACATGCTCACCTGTCGGTATGAAGACAGCTTTCTGGAAGACCTTCTTTATACAGAAATCACGTACATTTACGAAGACCGCCACGGCGGGAGAATCTTCTGGCCCATGCTGGGCCTTGACTTTCAGAACGGATTCACGCTGGAGGTTTCCTATGCCGCAATCGAAGGGAAAGGCAGCGGAAGTTGGGAAAACGACTCTCTGTTCTATTATTTCAGGGACAACGACATGGTTATGGCCAAGGTGCGCTATGCATTTTAAGGCGGCAAGGCTGCTCTGCATATTCGTAATTCTGTTGGCCGGATGCGGGGGTTCGGGGGATGAATCCGACGATGCACTGGCGATTTCCGGCACCATCCGCGTGACGGAAGCGGCCGCCGGCGTCGAGGGGCCCGTGCTGGTGGCGGTCTTCAATACCGCCGATCTTGATCGCATCGAAAACGATACCAAGGCCGCGGTGGTCGGCATGGTCGCGGCCGATGCATCGGGAAGGACATTTTCCATGGACCTTTCCGAAACCGGCCTGACGGCCGGTGACGGCATCTACGTCACCGCCTTCATCGACGCCGATTATTCGGGAAGCCTGCCCTACCCGACACCCGAAGACTGGGTGGGCTTCTATGTCGATGGTGCCGCGCTATCCCCGCTGCTTCGTCTCAACCCGGGGAGCAACTCCGGCATTCACATCGACATCGACCGCCGGGTTTACGACCACGAGGCCCGCATCAGCGGTACGGTGGACGCCAGCGAGAGCGGCACGCTGACCCTGATCGCCTACACGGGCCCCATGGAAACTTCGGACTTCTCGAAGCTGAAAACGGACAGAATCATTGCCTACCGGCAGGTGAAAAAAAGCGCAGCCCCCCTGCCCTACGACCTGAGAATTTTACCCTACGGGTACGACCTGCCCATCGAAGATGTCCAGGCCTACGCGTTTCTGGACGTCAACGGCAACGAAAGCATGGACGCGGGTGACCGCATCGGTTTCCACGGCACGGCGCCGGATGGGCCGCCGTCGCTGCTGGCCATCGAATCGGGCCTGTATGCCGGCATCGACATCGCCTTCAGCATGGATGTCATGGAATCCTCGGGCCATACCCTGCACCTGACCGGAAACCTGACCGCGCCGGACGGATATTCCGACGCGGATGACGCCTTTTATCTGCTGGTGGCGGATACGGACCTTCCCGGCGACCTGTTCGAAAATCCGCTGGCCCACATCAAGGCTTTTCAGTCCGTCAACCCGGACGACAGCTTTTTTGAAATGGATCTTTCCCATACCGATCTGTCTCCCGGGGACCGGGTGATGGTCGCCGCCCTGTGGGACCGCGACTACCGGGCCGGTTTTCCCTGGCCCACGCCCGGGGATTATGCCGGCTTGCTGCAAAACAATACCACGTACGCCTTCACGCTCTCCCTTTCGGCGGGAGACAATTCCATACCCGCCGCAGGATGGGAACTTTATGCCAATCGCATCGTTTACGATTTCGACGCCCACATCGCCTACGCACTGGACCTGGAAGGGGCCGGCGCCATCGACCCGCAGGTCGCCCAGGTCATGGTGATTCTCCTGCACGCCGACGGCCTGCGTCTCTCCTTTGACATATTGGCCGGCATCCAATTCGAAATCGACATGGATTACGTCCTGGCCATGGATGTGATCCCGGCCGCAGATGCCGACTATTTCGGTGGTGATACCCGTCAGGACCCGACGATCCCCAGACGGCTCGACCTCCTGCCGGCCGTGGTCGAGCAACTCGCCGTCTGGGAGGAAAGCATGCCCCCCGATCCGCTCATCGAGCCGGCCCTATCCGGTCCCGACGGCGACGCGACGGCCTTTCTGGTGGCGGTGCTGGACTGTGACGGGGATCTGCGTTTGGGGCTGGGAGATAAAGTCGGCTACTGGTCGTCGGCGTCCATTGCCGTGGATGGCAGTGTAAGCCTCACCATCGACCTTCCCGGATTCGGCGAGATCGAGATTCCGGATTGGCTGATCGGTCTGTTCGACTTTCCCAGCCCTTTGCCCGTCATCACCAATGGCGAAAACCGGGAAGCCCGCTCCGGCCAGGCGGACGGCCCCTACTGGATCGAGATGAAGGATTTTTTGTAACCCCCACAACCACCTGCCGGCAGGCTCCGCTTGACGCGACCGGCTGCCTCCGCGATAATTGCAGTACATTCCCTTTTCACGTCAGGAGGCAGGCAATGGACGAGGATATCCGGGCCGACTATTCCGCCCTGGACCGACCCGATGTAAGCATGTTTCTTTTTCACCCGCGAAAATCGGCCCCATGCGTGGAAAAGCGCGACAATTTTCAGGAGGTCCGCATTCCCGTCGCCGATGAAATTGCCGTGGGCGGCCGCTTTCACCTGGCCGACGCCAGCGGACCCACCCTGCTCTTTTTTCACGGCAATGGAGAAATCGTTGCCGACTACGACGACATCGCCCCGTTGTTCAATCGCCTCGGGATCAATTTCTGGGTCGTGGACTACCGGGGATACGGGATTTCGGACGGCACCCCCACGGCATCCGCCACGATGGCCGACTGCCATCGGATCTTCGATTTCACCGAGAAATGGAAGAAGGAAAAGGGGTTTTCCGGTCCCCTGATCGTGATGGGGCGCTCGTTGGGCAGCGCCTCGGCGCTAGAACTGGCGGCCAGTTACCCGGATCGTGTCGACGGACTGATTATTGAAAGTGGATTTGCCTGGGCGGGGCCGCTGCTGCGGCGTTTAGGGGTCGATCCGGAAGGTATCGGATTTGACGAGTCCGCGGGCTTTGCCAATGTGGACAAAATCAAACGCTTCGACAAGCCGACGACGATCATCCACGCCGAGTTCGATCACATCATTCCTTTCAGCGACGGCGAGGCGCTCTACGATGCCAGCCCTGCCGTCGATAAAACGTTGGTCACCATTTCCGGCGCCAACCACAACGACATCTTCCTGCGCGGCCTGGACCGCTATCTCGAGGCGGTCGTCAACCTCGCCCGCACGATCTCCAATCGGTGATCATGGCCCGTTGAAAACAATAAGGTCCGGGTGATTGCAGCGGTCACCCGAACCCGATGCCGTTTGTGTTCCCACTTATACAATTACGCTTCGGTCTCTCTCACCAGCAGGCTGTCCAGACGCAGCCTGGCTGCCTGGCATACCCCGGGATCTTCGTCCTTCTCGGCGATCTGCCCGAGGAGTTTGACGTCCTTGATGCGTTCCAACGCCCGTTTGCGTACCTCGGGGTTGGAATTTTGCCAGCGGGGAACGAAAATATCGGAAAATTTCACGATACACCTCCAAAATGGCTTATTTATCCAACACCATCTGCGGCGCTTCACCAGCGGCCGACGGGCGCAGATTTGCGCCCCAACCATCCGGCAAGGTCGGCAGTTCCTCTACCTCAATCGGTGGATCATCTCCCGGAATGCGGCCCAGCGTCCCGGGAGTCGGGTAGGCACATTTTGATGATGGTCTTCATTGCATGCGTCCTTCGGCGATACCACCGCCGGTGAAAATCAGTATCGCAGGCATTCGGTCAACAACTGGCAGGAAAATTTCGGCGATAACAATGCTTGAACGGAAGGCGGTTATTTCAGTGTATCCTATATTTTAAATATTATGGGCGATTGAAGCGCCTGTCAAGCCATTATTGGTATATGTTCTATTCTGCGGCGGCCAGTTGCGAAGGATAAAGCAGTCGGCCGGGTTCTTGTTCCAGCGCGCCCCGGATGGCACCGGCAGCATCGAAGGTGCCACCGGCCACCCGGCCGTCCAGCCCCATGATCCGGCACCAGATGGAGGCTTCGATCTTCCTATCCAGGCGGTATCGTTCGTTGAATGCGGATTTCAAACGCCGGTGAATGACGCCGGCGCTTTCTTCCGTCGTGCGGGAAAGCACGGCAACCAGCGTGGAGCTGTCAAAACGCCCCAAACGGTCGATTTTGCGGAAGCTGATCTCCGAAATCCGGGCGACCTGCCGCAGAAACCGTTCCTCTTCCAACGGGTTGGACAGGGGGCCGGCATGGTGATTTTGAATTTTCAGCAGACAAAAAGCCAGGGGATCACCGAACCGCCGGGATCGCTGAATTTCCCTGTCCGCGCATTCAAGCAGGGCCTCCCGGTTGAGCAGTCCGGTATCTTCGTCCAGTCGGCATGCACGAAAAAGACATCGGTCTGCCTGGATCAGTTTCTTGGTGAGAATGGAAGACAGGTTGGCATACAGCCGGCCTGCGGTTCTCGGATACAGCCGCCAAAGACGATCCAGGTGAGTTTGGCTCAAGGCGAGAACTTCTCCCGTGACCACGGAAATCACGGAAACACAGCGGTGGCCGGAAGTCATGATCCCCATCTCCCCGATGACGTCGCCAAGCTGCAGGCGGTTGACCCGTGTGCGGCGGCCTTGCCTTCCTTCGACATCGCCGTGGGATTCGACCATCTCGGCGTCAAAAATCCCGGAGATGACCACAAACAACCGGTCCGCCACATCGCCCTGGTCGAACAGGTGACTACCGGCATCGATCTGGAGGATCTCGCCGGTCTTGAGAACGCGATGGACCTGCATTCGTGTCATTGCCCGCAACAACGGCACGGCCTGCTGCAGCCGGTTTCCTCCGATACGAATCTGGAACACCTCCTCCAGGGTAATGGGCGAGACCCTGGACAACAGTGCCGGCAAAATGAGCAGTCCGCCGACCGGGGCCGATACCATGGCCAGCATCGTCAGAAGACCGAATACGGCCGTAGGCGTAAAGTTGGAAAGCATGAGAATGGAAAACCCGGCACAGATGGCCAGGCTGGTGGCGACCATGGGCCGACCGACCTGTCCCAGGGTCGAGCGCATGGCGGCAACGGCATCCATCTGTTTTGTATAGGCCCGTTTGTAGCTGGCCAGATAGTGAATGGTATCGTCCACGGCCAAGCCGACGACAATGCTGGCAACCAGGCAGGTTCCCATGGAAAGATCGATTCCAAGCCATCCCATGGCCCCGAAACCGACCAGGATGGGAAACAGGTTTGCCGCCAGGGCGATGACTCCAATTCTAGCGGAAAGAAACATCCCGTAAATCAGTGCGAACACCACGCCCATGGTAATCGCAAGGCTACAGACCTGGCCGTGGACCAAGTGTCGGCTGCCAAGAGACATGACCTTCCCGAATCCGGTCACGCGGCAGGTCGTCTCTGTTTTTTCCTGAAGCCGGCAAAAATTCATAATCCGCTTTTCCGCGTCGGCAAAAGCCCTGGCTGTTGAAAGCCGGGTCAGCATGGTGATGTTGGCCGTGGCAAAATCCTCGCTGACATAGCGACGCAAAACATCCCTGCCCAGCAGGGATTTGAACTGATTCACCAGCATGCGCACTTCGTAGTCGGCGTCGGGAAGCGCATAACGATCATGATCGAATCGATGGGTCACGTAGTTGACCAGCATCAGATAGTCGGCCATAGAGATCGTCTTGTCCACGCCCGGGACGGTTGCGAGAAATTGCTGGTATGCGGCCAACGCCTCGATGGCCGGCCGGCTGAGAAAATGATCCTCCTGGCCGGCTTCGAGCACCAGATGCAGCGGGAAACTGCCCGACAGGTGGCGGTAGATATCGTGGAACTGCATGCTGATGGCGGTATTGCCCCGAAAGTAGGCCAGCGGGTTGGTTTCCACCCGGATCCGCATAACCCCGACGACGGCGAAAAGGGACAACAGGGCCAACAGACCGAAAAGGGTCTTGCGCCGACGGACGATCAGGCGGGTCAACCGGTCCACCCGGGTGGGAGAAAAAAGCAGGGACATGGTGTCCGCCGGCCGTTTTCGAAGCATGGGCCAGGCCAGCGCCAGCAGGCATGGAAAAAAGGTCAGCACCATGACCAGCAGGGCCAACACGCCCAAGCAGGCAAACGCGCTGAATTCCCGGACGGCCTCGATGGGGGTCACCGCAAGGGAGGCGATGCCGGCGATGGTCGTGCAGACGGCGATAACGGTGGGAAACGTCGTACGTGAATAGGTATCTTCCAGGGCCGTCTTACAATCGTTTCTAATGGTGATCTGTTTTCTGAAGATGCAGTAAATGTAAAGGCAATACGCCGTGCCCACGGCAATCTGCAGGATCGGCACAGCAACGGTCAGAATGTTCAGCGATACCCCGCACCAGGCCATGGCACCCAGGGTCCATGTGGCGGCAACGGCAACGGAGAGCAGAATCAGGGCCATCTCCAGAAAACTTCTGAACATCGCCAGCAGAAGTATGGCGATGATCGCAAGGGTACACAGCGGCAAACGGATAAAATCCCGCTGCGCATAACGGGCTAGGGCAACGCAAACCGGCGGCATGCCGATCTGATACGCCAGATGGTAGGCCCGCTCGCTTTGCAGTTCCGCCCGAACGGCCAAAGTCACCGCTTCCTGGTCGGCGCCGTCGTCCAGCACGAGGGTGATGCCCGAAACCCGGCGATCCGGCGAGATCAGGTACCGCTGAAAGATGCGAACCGGGGCGGTCAGCGCGGCAAACCGCTGCAGGGACCACTCGTCTTGAGGGTCCACCGACGATTTGACCCGGGGCAGGCTGATCACCCGCTGAACGCCGGGGATCTGTTCGAAGGCATCGGATAGGGTTCGAAGACGATTGAAAAACGTCGGGGAAAAGATATTGTTTCCTTTAAGGACGACATGAATAATTTCGTCGCTGCCAAAAAGGGCTTTGAATTCGTCATATTGCCGGCGTTCCGGCAGGCTGTCCACGATCAGGTCCCGCACGGAAACCGAGAAATCCAGCCAGGGAATGCGGGCCGCCATGACGCCTGTGAAAATCAGGATGACAATCAATACCGTTCGGGATTGCCCGGCAATCCGATCCAGCCATTTGTTCCGCGAAAACGATCTGGTGAACCGCTGTAGCATGACACCCTCGAAGCCGGCTGCCCCCGAAAAGATGCAGGTCATGGTGCACGGGAAGAAACGGAAACGGTTTGGGAGGATCCGGGTGGCGTGGGCGCATCGACATTCCAGAAGTGTAAAGAGGCGGGGATGACCACCGCCTCTTTACAGGATCATGAAACAACAGGAGTTGGAGGTGCCATTGGCAAGTCTCCCGTGTGATTGAATCTATACGATGGCGGCAATGGTTACAATACTGTAACATCACCTAATTTCCCCTTAGGTTGTCTAATGGTTTTTCCATGGCCATGAGGCAGGTGCGCAAATTGGTCCCCTTGCCGGTCAATCCGAGCTTTCGGCGAATGTTCAACCGGTGGGTTTCCACGGTCTTGTAAGCCAGGTTGAGGGCATCGGCGATCTGCCGGGTACTCTGGCCGGATTTAACCATGTTGGCGACATTGAGTTCGGCGGGGGTCAGGTTGATGGCCGCAGAGGTCAGATGGCGGCAAAAGGGAGAGACGATCGCCTTGAGATGATTTTCCAGGATCGTGACCAGGGCGCGGGCTTCGCGGCTTTTCGATTTCTTGCCAAGCTTCTTCAGGTAGGGGTGCACAAGGTCCCTTAAATCGGCAGCCATCTTTTCTTCCGTGGCCGCCTTCTCCCGGTCCAGCTTCTTGAGCAGAAAGCGCAGGGCCGTGTTCAGGTCCTGCAGTTTGACCGTTTTCGTTTTCAATTCGGCTTCGCGCCATTTCAACGATTTTGTGCTGGCAACCTTTTCCCGTATGGCGTCCCGCAGGGTTTCGTTGGCCTCCTGCAACTCGCGGGTGCGAACCCGGACGCGCTCTTCCAGCCACTCTCTGGACTGCTCCAGGGCCAGTTCCACTTCTCTGAGCCGGGTAATGTCGGTGGCGCTGCCGATCATGCGCTGCGCCCATCCGGCGCCGTCCCATTCGGCGGCGCCGCGCACCAGCAGCCACCGCACCCGCCTTAGTTTGTCCACCACGCGGACCCGGGTTTCAAAAAGTGGCGTCCGGCCTGTGATGTAGTCGCGGGAATGCTGCATCAGAAGGGCAACATCGTCGGGATGAATCAGCGGTTTCCATGCATCCCAGTGCGTGATCTCATCGGTTTGAAATCCCAGCAGCTTTTTCAGGTTCGCATCGATGACCATTTTTCCGCTGCGAAGATCGTGGTCCCAGACACCCGTCAAGCCGGCCTCGGTGGCGATCCGGTAGCGGTTTTCCCATTCCCGCAGTTGGGAAACCATGGCATTGATGTGGGAGTTGTCGATGATAATTCCCAATACGCCCGTCGGCGCGTTGTCCCGGTACCGGACCGTCGTGTAAAACAGACCGGGAAACGTGCTTCCGTCTTTACGAACGCAGGTGTACTCGCTGTGATAAACCTTTTGGCCGGAAAGCGCCCGGGCAAGGTTTTCTCCGGCCCGCGGATGATCTTCGGGAACAATCATGTCAAAGGCGCTGGCCCCGGCTTCGAAATCCTCACGGCTGTAACCGAACTGCGCCAGTCCTTTTTCGTTGACGTAGGTAAAACGCCCCTGGCAATCCATTTCGAATACGGTTTCCGGAAGCAGCGCCGCCAGTTCGCGGAAGCGGCGCTCGCTCTCCTTCATTTTGTCCAGTTCCGCAACCAGCGAGGTGACGTTTCTGGCTTCGGGCGAGTTCGTTTTGCTCATGGCAGCTTCCCGCTTTTAAAGAGAAAGCCAATGCCGTCAGAAGAACAAGGAGAAGCGGAGCGCCGGGCTCAGATTTTTTGATCCAGATAGGTGCGGGAGAGTTTGAGATACTGAGCGGACGAACGTTCGAAGCGCTCCATGGGCTGGTCGGCCATTTCCTTTTTTACCGTGGCCGGGGCTCCGGCCACCAGTTGCCGGGGACCGACCCGGGAACCTTCCTTGACGACGGCGCCGGCAGCCACCACCGTCTGCTGCCCGACCCGGGCGTCGTTGAGGACGATGGCGCCGATCCCCACAAGGCTGCCGTCCCCGATGATGCAGCCGTGAACCACCGCGTTGTGCCCGACGGTTACACGGTCGCCGATAACGGCCGGCTTGCCGTGGTCGGTGTGCACCGTGCAGTTGTCCTGAACGTTGGAATTGACGCCGATGCGGATGGGAATGCCGTGGGCT
>ENA-ORCU01000741-ORCU01000741.1-marine-metagenome-genome-assembly--contig:-NODE-741-length-11243-cov-2.974028_pt1 | contig 11243 bp, 9 predicted proteins | sample MGYA00248631_ERZ508512 | MGnify/ENA primary metagenome ERZ508512 (study PRJEB26183, sample SAMN06268844) | marine metagenome | isolation source: Tt an P1 anaerobic enrichment on pine from sediment taken... | reverse complement strand
CTGAAGAATAACCTGGAAAAACAGAAACTGAAATCAGAAAAAATGATTTACCTCATTTCTGACTTTCAAGCCCATTGGTCTGATTTCGCAGAGATGAAAAACGACACCAGCCTTCAAACTTTTTTGATTCCGATGAACAGTCCCCTCAGCAATAATCTGCTCATTGATAGCTGTTGGTTCGAAACACCGGGCCGTAAGAAAAACCAGGAAGAAAAGCTTTTTGTCCGTTTTAGAAATCGCTCGAACCAAAATTATCAGAATATTCCTGTCCGCCTTAAAATCAACGACACCATTAAAGCCATCAACAACGTCAACATCGAACCACAGGAAAGCCAGACGCTTGAGTTGGTATACAAAAACAACCGGACTGGAACACACCAGGGGCTTGTTGAACTTGATGACTACCCCATCGTGTATGACAATCAGTTTTTCTTTAGCTACGAGGTGCGCGACAAAAACAGGGTGCTGGCGATTTCGAAAGATGGTGATCCGGCGATGGACAAGCTGCAAGCACTATTTGCAAATGACGAGAATATCGACTTTGAAAGAACGACCATAAAAAGAACCCAGGTTAGCCAGTTTCAGGATTTCCAATGTATTTACCTGGTCAACCTGGACGAACTCAGCTCAGGTGTGATTAACGCACTAAACCAATTTGTAAGCAGGGGAGGCTCACTTGCGCTTTTTCCGGGTGCGAATACAAACATCGTCTCGTATAACGAACTGTTTAGCAAGCTGCAAACAGACCTGATTTTAGGAACCGACTCATCTACCCTGCGAATGGAGACGGTCAACTATAACCACTCGCTGCTACAGCAGGTATTTCTAAACGAAAAGAAAAATCTCGAACTTCCGGTCGTGCGCTTCAGCTATCGGTTTTCATCAACAATCCAAAGTACGCAATCTTCAGCGGTCGACTTCAACAATACCCACCCGGCCGTTTCAGACTATCAGGCTGGCCTGGGCCGTCTCGTTAGTTTTAGCTTTCCGCTGGATGAAAGATTTACCGATTTCACACAGCATGCCATCTTTGTTCCGCTGGTCTACAACATTGCCCTCAACAGTTTCGACCCACAGGAAATCCAATACCAGATCTCCAACAACCTCATCATCAGCCTTCCTGTAAGTGGATCGGCTGCGACAGGAAAAACCATGACCATCCGAAATTTAAAAAGCAATGCAGCCATCCGGGTGCCAGTGGCAAGTCAGTATGCCAATCAAATTCGCATTGACTTGCAAAACACCGTCAAGGAGGCGGGTTTCTACCAACTGGAGTTGAACCAGGAGGAGACCAAAACCTTGGCATTCAATTTTAACCGTCAGGAATCGCTGTCACCGCAACTTTCAACCGATCAATTGCAGCAAAGCCTGGAACAAGCCAACTTGCATACTTTTAAACTGATTGATACCGGACAGGCAGATTTTGAGGCGCAGCTTAAGGAAGCCAACGACGGTATTGAACTTTGGAAACTATTTCTGGCACTTTGTCTGCTGTTTCTGGCTGCAGAAGTTGCCATCAGCCGATTCTGGAAATAGCAGCAACCCAACGCTCGTTTGAACGGGATCATCTTCTAAATTCTATCAGATTTTACCCAACTCCGGCATCCAATCTCATAGAATTTCAACAAGTCGCCCGTGTTTGTGATTTTCGGGATGAACAAAAGCTGAAGTTCTATAGTTTAAGTAACAGAAAATAACCTGTAAAATCAATATTATGGCAGATTTATCAACTTCCTACATGGGGCTTAAACTAAAGAACCCAGTAATTTTAGGAGCCAGCAACCTGGTCAACAAACCAGAAGTGATTAAACAACTCGAAGATGCAGGAATTGCGGCTATTGTCTACAAATCGTTGTTTGAAGAACAGATCCAGCTGGAATCGCTTCAATTTGAAGATGAATTGCATGAATACGAGGAACGTCACGCTGAAATGACCAGCATCTTTCCTGACCTGGAACATGCCGGTCCGAAAGAACACCTATTCAACGTAAAAACATTGAAAGAGAATTCATCAGTTCCCGTCATCGCGAGTCTGAATGCGATTTATGAAACATCGTGGGTGGAGTACGCTAAGGAATTGGAGAAAACAGGAGTTGATGCCCTCGAAGTCAATCTATATGCCAATCCGGGTTATTTTGAAGTGAGTGGTACGGGCATCGAAGAAAAACAAATTTTGATCGTAGAAAATATAAAAAAGGCAGTAAAAATACCGGTGAGCGTGAAGTTGAGCCCCTTTTACACCAACACCTTGAACTTCATTAAAAAGCTTGACGAAGTTGGTGTTGACGGTTATGTACTTTTTAATCGTTTTTTCCAGCCAGACATTGATATCGACGAAGAACTTTTCCACTACCCCTGGGAGTTAAGTCAATCCAAAGACCATCAGCTTTCGTTGCGTTATGCAGGTCTGCTCTACGGAAACATTGACGCCAGTGTGTGCGCCAGTCGTGGAATATCGAATTCGGAAGATGTGATAAAAATGTTGCTTGCCGGAGCCGACGTGGTTCAGGTTGTCTCGGCCATTTACCGCAATCAACCTCCTTTTGTAGAAAAAATGCTGCGCGAAATAGCAGATTGGATGGATGTTAAAGGCTACAAATCGCTCGATGATTTCCGCGGAAAATTATCGCGTAAAAATCTTAAAGACCCATTTGCATACCAGCGTGCACAATATGTCGATATCCTGATGAAATCAGAAGAAGTCTTCAAAAAATATCCAATGGTATAAATTGCTTATTGTAACTAAATAGTACCTGAAAAGGCTTTGGACATGATGTTCGAAGCCTTTTCTATTCTCATCAAACTTTTCTCAGTTTTCCAGAAATCCCGACAAGGCATAAACCAAAGCAGCCTGCCAATTGATGGCAATTTCGTTGGTTGCGTAATCTTCCTGCTCATCGTTCCACCCGGTAGCCGAATGTCCGCCACCAACCAAATAGCCCGGCCAGGGCGCTTCAACCGTATCCGATCCCGAATTTCGATCATGAGGATTTTTGGGCGGATTAATCCCCACTCCGGTAACATAGGAGCGGTTGTAGTAATTACGCCCAAGCAAGTGACCGATGGCATCAAGTGCCGTTTCGCGATAGCTCTTGTCAGGCGAAATGCGAAATGCCACTTGCAGGTTCATCACCTGGCGAGCCACCGTCCCATTGCATCCCCAGTAATAGCGCCCGCCCAAGGGACGGCCGTAAACATCAGCACGAGCCTGTTTAACGATCTGGTCGGCAACCTCCAAAATATTTTGCCTGACTTTTTCGATCGCCTCCGGATTCTTTCCTTCCTTTTCAGAAAGCACATAGGCAAACATACCCAGGTTTGAAACATCGCTCCAATCCCAGTTCTCGTCCACCTTGAAGGCCATTTGAGAAGCTTGTTGCTCAAAATCGCTTAAATACTCCGCTTCTCCAGTTGTTTCCCAAAGCTCAGCCGCTGCCCACAACCGATCATCCACATCAGCCGATTGGTAACCACCGGTTTTAAAATCCCCCTGCTCAAAGCGCTTATGCTCGGGGTTCGATTTTAAAAACTGATAACTCAACAAAGCAGCATCCAGACATTTTGCAGCGTAAGCTTCATCGTAAGGTTCAAAGTAGCGGGCAGCCTGCGCCATCATAGCTACAAAGTCAGCGGTAGCAGCCGAGCTCCATTCTGTGAAATACCGTTTTTCATGATCTTCGTGAGCTTTGATAAAAGGAGCAAAGTTGGTGCGTGTCAGTTTATGCGAAACGCGTCCAGAGCCATCCGGATATTGCATTTTCAGAAGCCAATCAGTTTCCCATTTCAGTTCTTGCAAAAAATCAGGAAATCCGGACGCAGTTTCAGGTAAATCAAGCTCGAGGAGCCCCAACTGATTTTGAAACTGATCCCAGGCCATAAACAACATGCCCACCGATATGCCGGCGTTTACCGTGTATTTTCCGTAGTCACCGGCATCATGCCATCCACCGGTTCCATCGCGCTGGCTGCCGGCTTCACCCAAGTAATCTTCGTATCCATCATCCAAATGACAGTCTTCATGCCCAAACTGCTGCCCCTTGTGGATTCCTTCCACCGCCATTCCGCAACGCCACAAATAGAAAGCCCGCATGCTGGTATATAAGACCGGCTGATAAATGTCCTCGCCTATTTCAAATTCAGCCGAACGGCTTCCTCCGGGAAGTTCGAGGTAGAATTTGCCGGATTCTGAAAATGCCGAAAAATCTGCCATCCAAACTTCCTGTTTCACATCGTCTTGGAAAAATGGCCCATTGGCTGTCCCTTCAAATACAAGTTCGCCGGTTGCAGCTTCCTTCACGAAAAAATGCTTGGATTCACCAGTTAAAGTCGCTTTTTTTTCAGCATCGGGAAGAAACCCAATGGAATTCAGGTGAATGGTGACTGCTTTTTCTTTGGCTGGAGAACAAGAAGTTAATGTAAAACACAGGAAAACGATACAGGCAATTTTCATAGTCGGATTTAGTTTGGCTTAAAGGTTCAACAAAATTTGTTCAATAATAATGAAAATCCGGCAATCAGGTAGCTCGGCTCACCCGAATCTTTTTGTTTTTCAACTTGCTGTTGTCCAAGAGCTCAACCAGTCGGTCTGTTTCGGAAGCATGAACGCCCACAAAAGCGCAATCCTGCTTGAGTTCAATAATGCCCAATTGCTCTTTGCTCAGCTTCCCCTGCTTGAAGAAAAGCCCCGCCAAATCACCTTTCGAAATTTTATCTTTCCTTCCGCCAGAAACAAACAGCGTGCTCCAAACCGAAGGGTTCGGCAATGGCGCTTTCCGGAGCCTTTCAATTCCCGGCGAACCAATGAAATCGGGTAAGTCCTCCTTTTCCCATTGCAGCACATAAGCTGTTCCATCGTTAAACATTCGTGCGGTTCGTCCATTGCGATGCGTAAACTCATCTTTCCGGGCTGGAAGCTGGTAATGAATAATAAACTTAATCTCCGGAATATCCAGCCCTCGGGCTGCCAAATCAGTGGCAATCAACAACTGGTGGGTGCCATTTCGAAACTGAATGAGTGCCCGTTCGCGGTCGATTTGTTCCATGCCGCCATAAAAGCAGCCATGTGGAATTTTATTTGATGTCAAAAAATCACTCACCCTTTGAATGGTCTCCTTGAAATTGCAAAAAATAATACCCGGCTGGTTTCCAATGTGGCACAGCGCCTCAACCAGCGTTTCCAGCTTATCTTTATCCGGAGAAAGGATTCGTTTGATTTTTAATTGAGAACGGCTATTTCCCAGAAAATCAACATAGGTAGGTTTTTTCATTCCCGCAAACGATGGAATGGCTATTTTTTGAGTCGCCGAAGTCAGAATCTTCTTCTCCAGGTTTGGTAAGGCAAGCATAATCTCGCTCATTTCCGCTTCAAAACCAATTTCCAGCGACTTGTCAAACTCATCAAGCACCAGCGTTTTAATTTCATCGGACGAAAAGGTTTGCCGGCGCAAATGGTCGGCTATGCGGCCGGGCGTACCAATTAAAATCGCCGGGCGATGTTTCAATTCCAGCCTGTCTTTTGAAAAAGACGTTCCGCCGTAAACCGCATTGGTTTTAAAACCGGCCCCCATTTCGCGGGTCACCTGTTCTATCTGGATAGCCAACTCGCGCGATGGCGCGATGATCAAGGCCTGAATTTCCTCGCAGCTTCGATCCAGCCCGGCAATCAACGGCAATAAAAAAGCCAGGGTTTTCCCCGTTCCGGTTGGTGACAACAACACAATTTCGGATTTGGAATGGATGGCATGTTGCGCTTCCTGCTGCATGGCGTTCAGCTCCTCGATCCCCAGTTTTTCCAGAATGTTTTTCTGATTTTTCAACATGCGGCAAAGATAGTGTTATTTCATCGGGTATGCTCTCCTGCATTTCGGGCTTACTTACAAAATGGTGTGAACCGCCTGATTCTTGCCTCGAAATAAAAACTGTTCGCCCTCCTTCTTGCCGTTTAGCAACCGGCCAACCGGCGAAGCCATGGAGATACAATAAACATCCTCCGGTTGAATGCTAATTTTTCCAATCGGAACCGATATAAAATAGTTTCCGCAACTCGTCACCACCAAACTTCCAAAACCAACTTGATCATGCTTTTCTTCGGGTTTCATGCGGCTTAAGTCGTTTTTTAAAGCGCGGGTGTTGCTCAATTGAAGCTGATATTTATCCATCTCCTGCTGCACCATCTCCCGCCCCGTCTCGTACTTGTCTCCGGCACTGCTTTTTGTATCGCTGTCGCGCGATTCCCTGGCCGAAAGAATCGAACGTTTTGCTGTTTCAATCCGCTCATCCAACAGTTTGTTGATATGTTCCAGCAGCAAGATTTTAATGTTTTGCATCGCCATCTTTGTTTGTTTTTACGCGCCGAAGTCGCTATGGTCAAGAGTCGTATTTATTGAAGCATCCTTATTCATCAGCATAAAATTCCATACCCAAAGTCGTGCCGGACAATCATGATTTCAAACCAACTCCACCGTTACATTCTTTAAGAAGCGTTCTTCCAGCAACCGAACAATTCGCTTGACCACAAACTTACGAATCTCCAATTCCATGGGTTGATCGGGATCCTGATGTGCCCAGTTGATCCGGGTTCCAACAATGATGTGGATAATATCGTGCTCCAGCAATAATTTCACTACCTCTTCGGGCGGACTACTGCCCAAGCGGGTTTCACCGGTGTAGGTTTCCAGAATCTCCTCCACTTTTCCCATGGTCAACACGCCTTCGGTCACCATTTCAAAACCCTGCATTTCAGCCACTGGTGGTATGGCCGCTTCGGTATAGCCAAACCGGTGCTGGATATTCACCTCCAAATCAAGCTCCCGGGCGATGATCTCGGCCGTTGTACCGCCACAAATAATTTTCTTACCCGGAAATTCCGTGACCCGTTTCACAAAGTCGGTGTCTTTAATTTTATAAAATGGTGGACCGGTAATCAGCATGAACTCGCGTGGCTGTCGAAAATGAACAACGCCGCAACTGGTATCGTCCTTCATTTCAAAAGCATCGTTCATCGCTGCCTGGTTTAGAATTTTACGGGCCAGCCGGGTTGCTGAAATATCGTATTCGCGGGAAATCTGGTTTTGAGCAAATTGCTTCACCTGCTCGAGTCCCCACCCCATGGGATAGCGCTTCTCACCCAATCCGCTTTGCACAACACCATCAGTCATAAACAGAATACGATCGCCCTTGACGGGTTTAAATTCACGTATGCGAAGAATCTTGCCCACATTCTCCGCACCGCGAATATTTACTTCAATTTCGCGTGGAGCCAACAGCTCGCCGTTTCGAAAAATCAGGGTTGGCGGATTGTCGTAATTCACAATCCTCACCATCCCCCCCACTTCAATCTCAATAATAGTGAAGGTTGCATAACTTTCCTTGCCATCGCTGCTTTGGGGTAAGGCGCGCATAAATACGTTGGCTGCCACATCGGGCTGCGTGTGCAACGAAGCATAATTAAGTGCCATGGAAGCAGTTAAAGTGGCCAGGACGTTGGCTTTGATTCCGTGCCCAATTCCGTCGGACAACACCAGAATGACCCGCCCTTCCTCCTTAATCCGGCGGGTGTAAAAAACATCGCCGCACACCACTTCGCCGTGGTGCAGCTTTTGCTGAATATCGACATCAAAGTGGTAATCGGCCATTAGTTATCGTCCTCCTCATATTTATACGACTGAATGATCGAGTTGAGCAGCTCCTCGGTTTGCGAAGCATTTTCACCCAACAGAAAAGCGATTTTCTGTACCGTCTCCAAATTTTGTTTGTTCACCCGCTGTGTGCGGCTGATAATCTCCTCGCGCACCAACGAAGGAGCCGACATATCCCTAATTAATGCACCTACCACGCGGTTTTTATAAATGGTAATCACTGAGATATGCAACAACTTATTTTGAATTTTAAGGTCGCGCTCCAGCATATTTTCACCTGAAACCATCAGCGACGCAAACATTTTGAATACCACTTCCGGAATCAGCTCCTTCAAATCGGCCCCTTGCAATCCCGGAATGGTTTCATACAGCTCTTCTAACTCCTGGCCGAACAGTTTGGCGAAACCTTCATTCGAATCAATCACCTTAAACTCGCTGTCAACAATGACGATGCCCGCCCTGATTTTGTGAACCATGGCCGAAGCAATCACCGAAGCTTCCTTAGCCTTTTCCAGGCGACGTTCGGCTTTCTTGCGGTCGGTAATGTCAATGATCGACCCTACAATTCCTATGATTTCAGACTCATCATTCCGGATCACCGCCTTGTTAAAAATCACGTCATGAATCGAGCCGTCAGACAAGCGGAACTTGGTTTCGTACGACTGATCACCGGGGCTCTCAAAAAGCTCCCGGTCGCGCCGGGCATACATTTCTGCAATATCCTGCGGTTGAACATCGAACACTGTTTTACCGATAATTTCTTCTTTTTTCAGCCCAATAAAATTCTCGTGCGCCCGGTTAGTTGCAATATAAATTCCGTTTTTATCGCGGTAAAAAATGGGAATGGGCAAGGCATCAATAATCTTCTGATGAAGATTCGGATTTTCGATCATATCCGAATGAAAAGGTTGGTCGTCGTAGATCATGATGATGGAAATTGGTTAATTGGTTATTGGATGATTGGTTTATTGTAATATAGTCATTGGTCATTTCTGAAACTGAAAACTGAGACTGTGTACTGAGACTTCTTGATGTCTTCCGCTAAAATACAAATTTCAACCCTTATTTCAACTCAATCTAAATTTTATCTCCAGACTCAGATTCCTGCCCAAATTTTCTTTCAATTCAGGGTTTTCGCTGATATTTGCAAAAACTTTTTTATCACCATGCAAGTCAGTAAAATTTGCCAGCTTCTTGACGCGAAAATCATTTGTGGTAAAGAACATGCTTCGACGAATATTGAGCGGGGGTATAGTTCCGATTTAATGAGCGATGTACTTACGCTCGATACCGACCAACTGCTGTTAATTACCGGGATGTGCAATTTACAAACCATCCGGACTGCGGAAATGGCTGATATTCGCTTCGTAGTATTTGTCAGAAATAAAAAAGTGACCGAAGAGATGCTCGCGCTGGCAAACGACAACAACATGTGCCTGCTAGAATCGCCTTTCACCTTGTTTAAGGCAAGTGGCATTTTGTACCAGGCAGGTTTAAACCCGGTTTATTAATAATCGATGAAACTGGAATTTAACATAGAAGGTGGTAATTTTTCGCGGGCGGGGCATGCCTCAAGCGAGGTGAAAAAAATGCTGAAGCAGCTTGGGATTGACGCCCGCTGCATCAAAAGCATCGTAATCGCCCTGTACGAAGGCGAAGTGAATGTAGTGGCCCACGCCTACGAAGGTCGGATTTTGGTTCAAATGGAACCGCACAAAATCACGACAGAAATCATTGATAAAGGGCCGGGAATAGCGGACATTGAGCTGGCCATGCAGGAAGGCTACTCCACAGCAAGCAAAGCGGTGCGTGAAATGGGATTCGGCGCCGGCATGGGACTGGCGAATATGAAAAAGAATACCAATGAACTGACGATTGAATCGATCGTTGGTGAAGGGACAACAGTTAAAATGGTTAATTATTTTTAATGGCTCCATCCAAAAGATACCATGCGCTAACTATCGACGAACAAAAATGCATTGGCTGTACGCACTGCATGAAGGTTTGCCCAACCGAAGCTATTCGGGTAGTTGGTGGTTTGGCCGAGATCCGCGAAGACCGATGCGTTGACTGTGGTCATTGTATGCGGGCTTGTCCGGTAAAAGCCATTTATGTGGAGCAGGATGATATCAAAAAAATTCAGGCGTTCAAATACCGGGTGGTTCTGTTTCCTGCCGTCATGATTGGCCAATTTCCTGAGAAATATACCGAGGATCAGATATATGCAGCGCTGCTGAAAATCGGCTTCACCCATGTTTTTGAAGTGGAACAGCCCATCGGCCTTTTAAAAAATTCAATCAAAGAGTATTGCCGGAAATCGCCAGGCAACCGCCCACACATTTCAACTTTTTGTCCGGCCATCGTGCGGTTGATCCAAATCCGCTACCCCTCGCTGACCGAGAATCTGATCCGCCGCAAAGCACCGCACGATCTGGGTGCTCACTTCGCCATCAACGAATTGAAAAAGCAAGGCGCACAGGAAGGAGAAATCGGACTGTTTTACGTCACTCCCTGCAATGCCAAAATCAGTTCGGTAAAAAGTCCGGTGGGCGAAAAGGAATCAATAGTAGACGGCATCATCAACATGAACGCTTTATACAACCGGGTGATGAAAGCCATTGACACCAAAGAGGCTCCCGACACCGGCAATCAGCGGCAGAACCTGACACGCGACGGGATTTTGTGGAGCCTGACGCGGGGCGAAGCCAAACATTTTGGCGAACGCAGCATGGCCATCGACGGCATTCACAATGTTATCCGTTTTCTGGAGCGGCTGGAAAACGAGGAAGTGCCTGACCTGGATTTTCTGGAACTCCGCGCATGCGACCAAAGTTGTGCCGGTGGAATCATGATGACCGGAAACCGTTTTCTGACGGTTGAACGGCTCGAACGACGCGCCCGACGTTATGCCCCGGCCTGGAAATTGCAAAACACGCCCGCCATTAAAGAGTCGAAAGAATTAAAACAAAAATTGATAGCTGACCAAATTGTCCCCAAGCCGGCTTTCAGCCTGGATCCGGATCGCGAACGGGCGCTCGAAAAAATGAACCGTGCACAACGGATCATTTGTTTTTTGCCAGGAATAGATTGCGGAGCCTGCGGAGCTCCAAACTGCCAGGCTTTGGCCGAAGATATGGTAAGCGGAAACTCGAAAATGTCAGACTGCGTTTTTCTGCAACAAATGTGGCAAAACGAAGGCAAGATCAACACTTCGAAAGCGTTTCGAAATGTTGAAAAAAAATGGGGCGAACACCGGTTTAAAGCTGACTGTAACAAAAGAGGAAAACGAAATGAAGGTTTCTGAATTAATCGAAAAACTGAACTTACAAGTGATTTCGGGCGAGAAAGGTCTTGACCGCGAAATCAGCGGAGCGTATGTCTCCGACCTGCTGAGCGACGTGATGGGTAACGCCCGCGAAAACCAGGTATGGATTACCCTTCAAGTTCATCAAAATGTCATGGCCATTGCCTCGCTGAAAGATCTGGCGGCCGTCATTCTGGTGAAAGGGCTGCAGCCGCACAAAAGTACCATTCAACACAGCAAGGAAGAGCAAATTCCATTGCTATCAACCACCGATTCGACCTTCGAACTGAGTGGAAAATTGT
>ENA-ORCU01000740-ORCU01000740.1-marine-metagenome-genome-assembly--contig:-NODE-740-length-11274-cov-2.899437_pt1 | contig 11274 bp, 8 predicted proteins | sample MGYA00248631_ERZ508512 | MGnify/ENA primary metagenome ERZ508512 (study PRJEB26183, sample SAMN06268844) | marine metagenome | isolation source: Tt an P1 anaerobic enrichment on pine from sediment taken... | reverse complement strand
CGGGGGTAAGAATGGCCTTGGTTTCCTGATACAGGTAGGTTTTGTTGGCCGACCCGCCGCCTTTGGCAATAAACAAAAACCGATAGGCGTCGCCCGGGGTGGCGAACAGATCGATCTGGGCCGGAAGATTGCACCGGGTGTTCACCTCTTCGTACATGGTCAGTGGCGCATTCTGGGAGTACCGAAGATTGGTTTGTGTATAGGCATTGAACACCCCGCGGGAGAGCGCCTTTTCATCTCCGCCCCCGGTCCAGACCTGCTGCCCTTTTTTGCCAAGGACAATGGCAGTGCCGGTGTCCTGGCACATGGGAAACACCATCTCGGCTGAAATCACGGCATTTTTCAGCATTTCAAGGGCCACATACCGATCGTTGTCCGAGCTGTCCGGATCATCGAGGATCCGGGTCAGCGAGCGAAGATGAGACGGACGAAGCAGGTGGGATACATCCTTGAAGGCCTGCTCGGCAAGCTGAGTGAGTCCTTGAGGGTCCACTTTCAGGATCGGTTGATCTTCAAAAAGACCGGTGCTCACGAAATCGGTGGTCAACAGCCGGTACTCGGTATCATCCTCGGCCAGTGGGAACATATCCTCATAAACAAACTCGGTCATGGGAACCTCTCCTTCCTTCTTGTGGTAATCAAAAGTGACGGTTTGGAATCTCAATAAAATTATTTAAATGCCTGCCCGGTTGCGGGTTGTCCGCGTTACGCGAAAAGGATTGTCGCCGGGTCGACATTTTCCCGTATACCGAAACGAGTCAAAGCAAAATCATAGCGCACCGGATCATCGGGCACCAGGCGCCGAAAACCATCAGTGATCTCAAGTGCCGTTCGAATATCAGTCTGCTTTCGGGTGGTAAAGCCGAGCAGCCGTCCGATTCGATGCATGTGCACATCCAGCGGGACAATCAGCGTCGCTGTCGGGATCTGATCCCATCCCCCCGGATCCACGGCATCGTTTCGGACCACCCAGCGAAGGAACAGATTCAGCCGCTTGCAGGCACTGCCGCGCTCCGGCCGGGGCAGCAGATGCCCCGGACAGCTTCCGTCACCTGTCAGCAACTCGTCAACGAATCGGTTCATTGCCCCCATAATCGTCTGATCTGCGGGGTCAAATCCGGCCAGAAAACAGTGGTGCAGGGAGCCGTAGCGGGCGGCGGCCCGTTTTATCCCGACCAGCAGTGCCGAGAGCGTTTCACCGGTCGCAAACCGATGGACAAATCCGGAAAATGTCTTCCGGATGGTTTCCGCAGAGGTGGCTGCCAGAAAATCGGCCGGTGATGGTCCCAGGGCATCGAGAACCACCGACACACTCTTCAAAATCTGGGCTACCCGTCCGTAAGCCAGGGTCGAGGCCACCAGTGCGACGATCTCCCGGTCATGGATCTTCGGATAACCATACAAAAACTCAAGTGGATCCGGATGAACACAGTCGCGCCGGTTGTATCGCCGGTAAATCGCATCCAGTTTTTCCTTGCTGACCATGACGGTATCCTCGTTGCGACAGAAACGCGAACGCATTTCATCCGCATTATCTTTATCCGGATTCAACGGTAGGCGTCAGCCGCAGGCGCCTGCCGTCTGTCCGGATCGTAACCGCACCATGTTGATCGGTCCGGAAAATGCGGCATCCCCGGCTCTTCAGGCGCCCAATCACCCCCGGGTGAGGAAAATGGAACCGATTGTTCCATCCGGCGGAAATAATCGCAATATCCGGATCGACGGCATCCAGAAATTCCCTGCAGCTGGATGTTTTGGAGCCATGATGGGCGACGACCAGCACCTGACTGGTTAAGGCCTCATCATACATACCGGCCACTGCGCGTTCGGCCCGGGCCTGGATATCTCCCGGTAAAAGCAGAGAAATATCGCCGTATTCCAATTTCAGCACCAGGGAATTGTTATTCACATCCGCTTGCTTGTCACAATGGTCACCCGAAAGAAAACCCCTTTGGGGATGCAGAATCGTATAGCGGACCCCGCCGATTTCACCTGTTCGCGGCAGCCGGCCGAATGCGGGGTGGTCAATCCGGTTGTCCTCGATGGTCTGAAGAAACCGGCGATACCCCTGAGTATTCTCAGACTGACCGTTTGACCAGACCTGCTGAACATGAAAGTGCCGGGCAATGTATGGCAATCCGTTCAGATGATCGCTGTTCGGATGTGACAAAACCAGAGTTTCAACAGTGCGGATTTTCTTTCGCCAGAGCAGCGGCGCTACAATTCGCTCTCCCACATCAAAGGTTGAAAAATCCGAAAAACCGCCCCCGTCGACCAGCATGGTGTTTCCGCCCGGAAACTCCACCAGAGCAGCGCTCCCCTGGCCGACGTCGATGATGGTCACCCGCAGCTCCCGGCGCCAGAACCGATCATACAGCCAGAAACCGGCATCCAGGCAACCCGCCGCAAGAATCAGGGCCAAGGCAATGCCAATGCCGCGGGACGCGCTGAAAAAACCGCCCGCCCCCGCCCCGGACGAACCGCCTTCAGCGAACCGCGGCCCGAATGCTGGCGAAAAACCCGGGTTGCCTGACGTTTCGAGTCCGGCGCCCCTGTACTTGAGGGCCGATATCCCCAGCCACAGCAGTGCATAATACAACACGATCTCCGCCGTGGTGGGGGTCACGGTTTTAACAGCTGCAAAGGGAAATTGAGCCACCCACCGGATCAATTCAATGACCGGAGCCAGTCCCCAGGAGCTGACTTCAAACAGCACCGACGCCGCCGCCTCCCAGATCGGGACCAGCCATGCAGCCATCAGCCCCAGTGGAACCACCCAGAATCCGGTAACCGGCACCACAATCAGATTGACCGGAAGGCCGACGGTTGAAACCTGATTGAAATATCGCATCAAAAGCGGAAGGGTGCCGAGAAAAGCCCACAGGGAAATGCGGATAAACTCCCGCAGAGCGCGCCTTGAAATCAGTCCCCGATGGGTTTCCGACGCCTCATCCCGAGCTCTCGCGCCAAGGCCAATGAGAATAAAAAACACCGCGGAAAAAGACAATTGAAAAGAAATGGCAAACAGTGCCGGCGGATGAACGATAAGAATTACCAGCGCCGCGATGGCAAGGCTGTTCAGCGGATCATGATCCCGATCCACAAGAATCGCCGCCAGAAAAACAGCCACCGTGATCACCGCCCGCTGGGTCGATGGCGCCATTCCCGATACAGCGCCGTAGAGCAGCACGGGCACGAGCGTCAGGGCTGCCGACACTTTCCGCGTGGCAGCCCGCCTGAGGAGGAAAGGAAACCAGCCTAGCAGCCAGCGAAAACCGGCAAAGGCCACCACCGCCACCGTGCCGATGTGAAGTCCGGAGATGGCCAGTACGTGTCCGGCACCGGCTCGCTGAAAGGCTTCCCGCAGATCATCGGGCACGCTCCGACGGTCCCCCACAATCAGGGCTGTCAACACGCCGGTCGCATCGGAGGCCTCTCCGGTCGCCGCGCCAATCACCGTCTGGATCCGGGACCGCAGTTGATCGACCCGTTTTCGGACACCCGCCGGCGGGTTTGACGCCAGAAGCGTAAACCGGGCTGCCGGGACATAGACCGTGGCCCAGATTTTCCGAAACGCCATATACCGCTCGTAGTTGAAGCTCCCCGGATTATGAAAATTTCGGATCCGGCGAACCCGCCCGGAAACCGTCACCCGGTCACCCCGGGAAACCGGCGGGCAGTCCCCGGCCACCGTCACCCGGATAGTACCGGTGACCGGCCTGATCTCCCCTTTGCTTTCTGCCCACTGGGTATTCAGGACAAAACGGGTCCGCCGGGACTGCCGGTCAGGCGTGCCGGCCACCGTCCCGCCGAGAGTTATCGACCTGGCATCGGCCAGATGCACCACGTGGGTATCGGGAAACTCAACATGAAACCAGGGTTGGATGGATAGATAGCCAAGGGTAAAAAACAGCCCGATCGGCCAGAGGTGAGCGGGTCGCCGCCCCTTCAGGCCATAGACCCCGAGGATTGAAAGGACCCCGAACGCTGCGACGGCGACGACCGAAAACCCGGGTTGCCGGGCACCCAGAACAATGCCGGCAATCCATGCCAGCAAAATCGAAATAAGGGGTCGCGGGTGGATGCCGGGGTCCTTCATGTGCGAACCTTTTGATGGTGGGAATTGCTAACGGCCAATCGCCATATGTCAATTCCCCTCCCGCCAGATGGCTGCACCCAAACCGGATAATTTTTCTTCGAGCCGTTCATAACCTCGATCCAGATGGTACACCCGGTTAACGGTTGTTCTCCCCTCGGCAACAAGACCGGCAAGGATAAGCGAAGCGCTCGCCCGCAGATCGCTGGCCATCACCGGGGCACCGGAGAGTTTACGGGCACCTTTGACCATGGCGGAATTACCGGACACGGTGATATCGGCACCCATACGACGAAGCTCGCTGACGTGAATAAACCGATTTTCAAAAATATTTTCAGAAATGATACTGAGCCCCCCGGCCACCGCCATCAGCACCATGAACTGGGCCTGCATATCGGTCGGAAACCCGGGATATTCTTTGGTTTTAACATCAACACTGGCAATCGGCCCGGTGCGGGACACCCGAATCTGCCGGCCATTGACGTCGATTGTCGCTCCGGCAAGCCTTAATTTTTCAATCACCGCCCGCAGATGATCCGGCTCGCAATGGGTAAGGGTTACATCCCCACCGGTCAGGGCGGCGGCCACCATGTATGTGCCGGCTTCGATTCGATCGGGAATGATGGCCGTTTCGGCAGGCCGGAGCCGATCCACACCGTCGATGGTGACCACAGAGGTTCCGGCGCCGGAGATGCGGGCCCCCATCCGGTTCAACGCATCGGCCAGTGCAACGATCTCCGGCTCGCGGGCTGCATTTCGAAGCACGGTCTGTCCATCGGCCAGGCAGGCGGCCATCATGATATTTTCCGTGCCGGTAACCGTGACGATATCAAAAAACACCTCAGCCCCCTGAAGGCGATCCGTCCGGGCTTTGACATATCCGTGTTCCAGCTCGATGCTCGCCCCGAGCCGTGCCAGCCCCTTCAGGTGAAGATTGATAGGCCGCGCCCCGATTGCACAGCCGCCGGGCAGCGATACCCGGGCTTTTTTAAGCCTGGCGAGGATCGGCCCCAGCACCAGAATAGAGGCCCTCATCTTGCGAACCAGATCATAGGGGGCTTCGTGACTCACAACGCCCTCCGTGTTGATGCGGATGCAGTCCCCATCAGTTTCAACCCTGGCGCCCAGTTCGGTCAACAGCTGAAGTGTACTTTGAATATCCATTAAATTGGGCACGTTGGTATATGTATTCCATCCATCGGCCAGAAGTGAAGATACCAGAATCGGCAATGCGGCGTTTTTTGCACCGCTGATTCGCACGTCACCGGTCAGGCGGCGTCCGCCATCGACAACAATTTTATCCATACCTGCCTCAATAAATAAAACGCTCATCCGGGCCATGGCTCGGATGAGCGCCTCAATAATCACCTGTGATGATCACGGGTTCGGTTCAATCAGTGATGATGGCCCCCGTTGCCTTTGGCAGAGTCAATCGCGGCTTTGACGATGCAGTAGGTCATCCCCAGGCCAAGGATTGACAGCGCGTACCACAGTCCGCCGTGGAACACCATGTGGCCGAGATCCCAAATCCATTCAAAACTAAAAGGAAACATAATTTTTCCTCCTGTAAAGCCGGTCGTCCGTTAGTCGATCGGGTTCAGTTCTCGCTCGTTCGGAAACACCGGCAGATAGCGGTAGGAAATCATGATCAAAATGATCCCGTAGGCCACAGGCAGAATCGTTGTGGCCACTTCCTGCCAGCTGGGATAGTACAGCACCCAGTGATCAAACGTCATGACCGGGATTGCCATAACCTGCAGCACCATGACCCACCGGTTGAGGCACACACCGAGGACGGCCAGGATAATGGCGGTCACCCGGGCGGCGGATTTTTGGCGCAGACGGGGAGAGATCAGGATCAGCCCGGGAATGATGCCGCCAAACACCAGTTCGGCAATCAGGATCCAGTATCCGTACAGGGAGTTGCCGGTGTAAAAATCGGCCAGTGTGTATCCTTTGGCAGGTGCAGTGGTGGTGGCCCAGTACCAGGTGTCGATAATTTTGGCGATAATATAGGTGGTGATCATCCAGCCGGAAATTTTTGAAAGCAGTTCAATGGCGCTTTGCTTGACAAGCCGTTTCCGGGTGATTTTTTCTGTGATCCACGTCACCAGCATGGTAAAGCACGGCCCGTAGGCAGCAGCCGACCAGGTGAACAGAAAAAAGGTCCACGGCCAGATGGCGATGTGCTCGCGGAAGGCAAACGGTCGTCCGAACAGAACACCGGCCACGCCGCCAAGGGATCCCTGGTGAAAGAAGCTCAGAAAGGCACCGGTTGCTGCAAACACGGCCATGATACCGTGCATGTTATGGCTCAGATTGTGAAAAAACGGGACCTTGTCAAGCTGCCGGTTTTCAAGGATGAGCGGAATGTACTCAATGGTCAACACGGCAAAATAGCACGACAGGCAAAAGGCCACCTCGGTGAGCATGGAGTGGACGTTGGCGTGCCAGAAAATGAACCAGCTCCTGAGCGGCTGGCCCACATCGATGGCAAGAATCAGCAGGGCCGAACTGTAGCAGATAAACCCGATCAGCACGGCATAGTTGATGATGTGCTTCAGCTCATCCTTACCGACGATGTATTTGAGGAACCCGGTGAAAAAGGCACCTCCGCCGAGAGCGATCACTGCCAGGTCCGCCCAGATCCAGAGCGCGAACCCGTAATAATCGTTCATGTTGGTCTGGTTCAGTCCCTTGATCCAGCAAAGCAGCATGGCGTAAACACCCCATGCCAGAACGGCACCGACCACGGCGAGCCCCAGTGCAAATTTCCACAAGGGACAGCGTTTGACCCCCACGGGTATCAATGCAGAATCCATAACCTATGCACTCCTCAATATGGTCAATCTCGGTTAATAATGTGGTTCCCAGTTGATCTCCGACCGGTCCGTCAGTGCTTGTTGGACTCGTCTTTCTCGCCGGCCAGGTAGTGATCGCCGGCTTTTCTTACCCACTCCCGGCTGGACAGGTAATACACCTTCGGATTGGTACCCAGCCGTTCCAGCAATCGAAAAGCCCTCGGATTTTTTGACCGTCCGCCGTGAGCGGCATCGGGTTGGACAATTTTGTGTACCTCGTGGTCCGGGTTGTTCAGATCGCCGAAAACGATCGCCCCGGTGGGGCAGGCCTGGGTGCAGGCCGTCTGGTATTCGAGCTCTTCGATCTCATCCCGGCCTTCATAGTAGGCTTTGTCTTTCGCGCGCTGGTAGCGGTGATAGCAGAAGCTGCATTTTTCAACCACACCGCGCATCCGCGGGGAGACATCGGGCGACAGGGATCGCTCCATGCCCTCGGGCCAGACCGGATCCCACCAGTTGAAGTAACGCGCATGATAAGGACAGGCAGCCATGCAGTACCGGCAGCCAAAACATCGGGTATAGATCTGACTGACAATACCGGTTTCCATGCTGTAATCCGTTGCAGTTGCCGGGCAAACCGACACGCAGGGAGAATGGCCATGGTCCCCGACACCGCCACAATGCTGGCACGGGCGGGGCAGGTAGCAAATTTCTGTATCCGGATACGCTTTCCCGTTGTCCAGCTTATAGACACGCAGCCAGGTGATACTGTCCAGCTTATTGGTCTCATCCTTTTTGAACGGGACGTTTTTTTCCGCCATGCAAGCCACCATGCAGGCGCCGCATCCGGTGCACTTATCCAGGTCGATGGCCATTCCGAACTTTTTGGCTTTGGGATGCTCTTTCTTCATCAGAACCTCATTCCATGAATTATGCTTTGCTCAGCTTTGCCCGGATTCCCCAAGCGGCATCAAGTCCGGAAGCGGGGTCCACAACCGGTCCGATGAGTTCGTTGATATTGGCACCTTTATCCGCAAGATACTCATCGTATGCCTGATGCCCCAACCCCGTAGGCATGGCGATCACACCCGGCTTGATACCCTCGTAAAGGTGGACCTTGACTGTGACCTCACCTCTGGGTGTGCTCAGGATGGCATCTTTTCCTTCCCGCAATTTCAAGGACCGAGCCGTTTTCGGATTCACCTCGACGACGACATCGTTGCCTTTAAGCACGGTATCATCAACAGCCTTGGTTACAAACGGCGGATTGCCGATGGCGCCGCTGGCAAGCCGCAGGAAAGTATAGGGCACCAGCACCAGCTTGTAGGAGGACTCGTCCCCCTCGACTTTCAGTGCCCGGTATTCCGGAGATGCGCTGCCGCCCCCGAAGAATTCGAATTTTTTGGACGGGGTATCGAACGATCGACCGTTCCCGTTCATCCGCATCTTGTAATACCGGTCTAATGCGAAACCGTTTTCAACCAGGTCATTCCACCGGTTTCCGAGGCTCTGACGCAGGCATGTTTTGTAATCTTCCCAGGGGAACGCATCAGCAACCGGGCCGCCCATGGCCTGTGCCAGGGAGAGCACCACATCCCCGGTGTTCCGGGTATTGTAAAGCGGTGAGACCACCGGCTTGCTCAACCCGACGACCGGCTTTGTCATGCCGAAAGGAGTCGGAACGTCCTCGTACCGCTCCAGGTAGACGTGATTGGGCAGGATCAGATCCGCATAGGCGGCGGTTTCATCCATATAGGATGAGAAACTGACCAGAAAGGGGATCTTATCAACGGCCCGTTTCACCAGTTTGCTGTCGGGAAGCGTAAACAGGGGATTGGCTCCCGCCACCATCAGAACGTTGATCGGATAGTCCTTGCCGGCATCGACCGCCGCGGCAAAACGGTTGATCAGGCTGCCGACCAGCGGAAACTCTTCAGAGCCGGCTCCGTCAATGCGAGGTGTGGCCAGTCCCGCAGCGGCAACCGGATCGGCATTGAGCGCCGGCCAGTCGATGTATCCCGCATCAGCTACCGATGCCACACCGCCCTTTGCGTTAATGCTGCCGGCCAGGGCATTGAGCGCCTGGACCGCCATAAATTCGTTCATGCCGCCCGGCGTGAGCCCCTGCCCTCTGCCGAAAACAGCCAGGGGCTTCTTGGCGGCGGCAAAGCCTTTGGCCAGTGCGACGATGGTCTGCGGCTCAATGCCGGTTATCCCGGCGACCGTCTCGGGGCTGTATCCGTCCAGGACCATGCGCTTAAAGCCTTTGCGCTTGCGTCCGTTCTCATCCTTCCAGTCATCAAAGCCGAACGTACGACCGTTGACAAACTCGCGATTGTAGATTCGCTCTTTGATCATGACGTGAGCGATACCCAGTGCCAGAGCGGCTTCCGTGCCCGGCTCAATGGGAACCCACTGGTCGGCTTTGGCGGCCGTGTTGGACAAGCGCGGCTCCACCTGGACAAAGGTCGTGCCGCTTTCCTGCCAGATGGCGTTGGTTTTCAACATCCGCACCGGTGCGCCCCAGCCGTCGAAAAGGCCGGCACCGAAACTCAGCACATAATCGGAATTTTCAAAATCGAATCCGGCGCCGGCATCGGCGCCCTGGGTAAGCTTCAGCGCCAGGCGGTACGCGTCGTGGTAGGTGGAGGCAGACAGAAAATTGGGCGAGCCGTAGGCCGAAAGGAATCGCTCCAGAAGCGCGGAGACGGTGCCGCGCCCCGCACCGGAAATACAGGCGACGGTGTGGGCCTGCTCGCTGTCTCTCAGGGCATTTAATTTGTCGGCGATCTGTCCGATCGCTTCAGTCCAGGAAATGGATTTCCACTTTCCGCTGCCGCGCTCACCAACCCGCATCAGGGGCGTCTTGACCCGGGTGGGACCATACAAAAACTGGAGTCCCGACACACCCAGCAGACAGACGCCGCCTTCGTTGACCGGGTGCCCGTCCATACCCTCAATCTTCACCGCCCGGTTTCCCACTTTGCGGACCTTGATGCCGCACCCTCCGGGGCAGAGCGTGCAGACAGATTTTTCATAGGTGACCTCTCCATCCTCCGGAACTGGCGTCCACGGCCACATCTGAGTCCAGATGGATAGATCGTCTGTCAACTTCCAGGGCAATGGCGTTAGCATCGTACCTGCTGCGCCACCGAGACTCAGCGACAAAAAACTTCTTCTGTCTATCTTCATAGAAAATACCCCTTATCCGGATATGAACGCAATGCGCATAGTGAGCGTTGTTTTTTGAAGCGGTATAAGGCCGGTTCGCTGCCGAGCTTATTTATGGCACACGAAGCAGGCCCCTTTCTCGGTCTGAACACTCGACTGGCTGACATTCTCTCTGACGTGGCACTCGGAGCAGTCGTCCATTTTCATCCGGTCCCACGAATTTTTCTTGAATCCGCCGATGTTCTGCCCCCAGATGTCCCGGCTGTATCCGGAGATGCGATTTTCTTCGTAAACCTTGAGCTCCTCGGACTCGCCGATGTGACCGTGGCAGGTTACGCAGTCCATTCCGGCTCCTTTAATATGCGCAGCGTGGGAGAAAAATACGCAGTCCGGCTGCCGGGAATAAATCAGCCAGGGCACTTCCCGTCCCTTGGCGACGTACTCTTCCACAAACAGTGCTTCTTCCTCGCTTTCTCCGTTTACCTCTTCGTGGCAGTCAATACACTGCGCCAGCGTGGGAACTCCGGAGTAACTCCCATCTTCACGGAAGAAATGGCAGCTTTCGCAGCCCTCATCAACCAATTCATTGTGCAATTTGTGATTGAAGCTGACCGGCTGCTTTTTCTGCGAATACAAAAGCTTGGGAAACAACACCCACCCCACGATAAGACTGGCGACCAACCCGACGATAAAAAAGAGAATAACCGGTCCTCCGGCACCGCCTCCGCCCTGGTCACCGCCGCCTTTAGATGCTACATCTTCGGTGATGTTTACAGCATCGTTGGAAACCTCAAGCGTTTTGTCCTCTAATGTACTCATGGAAACTCCGCTACGCTGTGGTTGATGATCTCACCTTTCGGCGATCAGAAGCCCTGAACATTTACTTTTATAACGGCCACAGTATATGTGGTTCTCTACCCTTCCCGTCACTGCTTCAAGAAGTGATTGTACGATGCGGTCAGCATAAAAAATCCCATCCAAACAAGCCTCTGCATCCCGCGAAAACCACCTACGGATAGGTGTTGACAATGTGCGATGGTTTATCCATAGATCTCAATTTTGTCAAGGAAAATCATTGGCCCATGGCTCCGTAGCTGTGCAGGCCCGGCAGCAGGTTAACACCAAAGTAAGTAAACAGCACCGCCATGAAACCCAGGATCGAAAGGCAGGCAATGCGCTTCCCGCTCCAGCCGCGCATCAACCGCG
>ENA-ORCU01000737-ORCU01000737.1-marine-metagenome-genome-assembly--contig:-NODE-737-length-11279-cov-14.759507_pt1 | contig 11279 bp, 9 predicted proteins | sample MGYA00248631_ERZ508512 | MGnify/ENA primary metagenome ERZ508512 (study PRJEB26183, sample SAMN06268844) | marine metagenome | isolation source: Tt an P1 anaerobic enrichment on pine from sediment taken... | reverse complement strand
GGCACCTTACCCACCTACTCCTACGCGAGCGTGCTGAGCCACCCGCCCTCACCGCAGGAGTTTGCCGGCAAAACCGTTCTGGTCGGCGCTACCGCTGCGGGGTTTGGCGACATACTGCCAACGCCGTTTTCCGGTCTGAGCCGACCAATGTCCGGGGTGGAATTCCATGCCAATGTCTATTCCGCGAGTAAGCAGAATATACTGATCGTGCCGGCGGAGCCCTGGGTAGCACCCGCACTGAACCTGCTCGTGCTGTTGTTGTTAGCTCTGCTTCTTCCTCGCCTGCGCCCTGCTGCCACCTTGCTGGCATGTGCAACCATTGCCGCAGGACTGGTAGCCGGTTATGTATTGCTGCTAATTGGGGCCCGGGTTCAGCTGTCCGTAGCCAACGCCCTGATTCTGCCGATGGCCGCGATGCCCATTGCCAGTGCACTCCGGCTTGCCATGACCAATCGCTTTCTCAACCGGCAACTGGACGAGATGACCAGAACGCCGCGGCTATCCCTCCCTGAACCTTCGAACCGGCATCCTCACCAACTGCTGATGCACTTGCGTGCGCTGTTCCACCCACCCGGATGGCTGCTGGCAGCAGAGGATGACCTGTTGGAAGTACAGGAAATGACCCTTGCCCAGGCCCCACCCACGGAAACGGCAGGACGGTGGGAACACCAGCAGAACCAAAGCTGGATAACGCTGATTCGTGGCGGCACCAGCTACCTGCTCGGCCTGACACTGCCGAACGACCTCAGTCGGGAGGTCATCCAGCGCTATCTGAACCAGCTGGAGCTGGAGCCCCATGCAGACAGTGAACGCCAGAAGGGGCCCCGGGAAAACATTTCGGCCCGGATCGAGAAAGTGCGCATTGCCACCCAGAAGCTGGCAGAAATGCAGGCGTTTATTCGCCACAGCTTCGAGCACATGCCCGATGGCATCATCGTGACCGATGAATTAGGCGTTATACGGTTTACCAACCGTCACATTGAAGACTGGTTTTGCGAGCCTATGCCAAGTCTCAGCGGCATGCCCCTGGCCACCCTCCTTGATGGCCACGACCCCCGGGACTTGCCGCCCTGGTTCGAAACCATTTCAGAGGCGCTGACCCTGAGACAAAGCCGAACCGTAGACCTGACATTGAACGGTAAAGATTTTCTCATCCACCTGGCACCTTTTGCCCTGCAAAACAGTCGCCAGTTTGGCATTATTGCCAACATCTCAGACATCTCCGAACTCCGGGAGCAGCAACGGCAGCATCGTGAGGCGATCGACTTCATCTCACACGATGTTCGCTCACCTCTGGTCTCTCAGCTGGCCCTGATTGAACAACTGAAACGGGATCCCCGCCATATTGACGCCAACCAACTCGACCAGTTGGGGCGGCTGGCGCGGCGTAGCTATCATCTGGCCGAAGAGTTTGTGCAGCTGGCTCGCGCCGAGCAACTGACCGAAACCCGGTTCTACGAATGCGAATTTCTGGCGATTGTTGAGAACGCTCGGGACAGTGTGTGCGAGCAGGCCCAGGAAAAGGGCATTTCGATCGTGCTGAACGGTACCGAAGACCTCTGGCTGAAAGGCAACGCCGAACTTCTGGAACGGGCCGTCATCAACCTTTTGACCAACGCCGTGCAATATAGCCCCCCGGACTCTGCAGTCAGCGTTCACGTCTATCAGGCAGCGCATCTGGCCTGTCTGGCCATATCAGACGAGGGCTATGGCATTGATCCGGAGGAACTGCCTTTACTGTTCGACCGCTATCATCGACAGAAGCGCAGCGAGATAGCCGGAGCGCATGGCACCGGCCTGGGGCTTTCGTTCGTTAAAACGGTGGTGGAAAAACACCGAGGGGAGATCAACGTCGACTCACGGCCGGGCGAAGGCACCACTTTCACTCTGAAGCTACCAATCGCAGACCCGATGTTCTGAACCGGCATGCCTGCTCAGGACTGGATGGTCTTGCTGACCGGCTCAGAAGGCTCACTCAGAAGACCGGCAGTGTCCTGAACCTGAATGGTGAAATACCAGGTACCAGCGTCAAGGTTATCGACCACATAGGACATCTCTGCCTCACCACTGGCGCCATCTACGGTGATCTCTCTGGACAGATCGTCAGCATCCTGCCCATAGCGAATCACGTATCTGTCCAGTTCTCCCATCGCGATCGACTCGCCGTTTACACGAGTCATAGGCGCAGACCAGCTTAATACAGCTGAGCGCTCTGCAACCGGCTGAGCACTGCCAACACTACTTCCGGTATCGGGTAGGCTGCCAGATTGAGTGGCGGATTCACTACCGCCGGAACCACCGCCGCCGCAACCCGCGAGCACCATCCCTACCAACAACGCGGCAATCCATGCCCTTGACATATAAATGACGCGTTTCACGGTTATTCACCACCATATTTCCGTCGATTTTGTGAAATTCTATAAAATCGACGCCGATGATGATGCGATAAATGTCATTTTTATAGATAAAAAATCGTCATTTTTCCGTCACCATAATGCAAGACGGAAATCGAAAGGAATTGAGGGGACACCGGCACATCGCAGAGAAGCGGAAACAAAAAAGGCAGACCAGTAAAACTGGCCTGCCTTGCAAGAATCAGGGCCAGAACAAAACACTGGCCCCGGAAACGAGAAAAGCCAGCAAAAGCTGGCTTTTCTGGATTGGTAGCGGGGGCTGGATTCGAACCAACGACCTTCGGGTTATGAGCCCGACGAGCTACCAGACTGCTCCACCCCGCATCAAACTGTTTGTTAACTGGGTTGCCCCTGTCAACGTGGCGCGTATACTACCGCCGGCCCCGCACCCTGTCAATCGATATTTTCAAATAAATCGGCAGGATAGTTCAACTCCTGAACAGACGCGGACGAACCTCCATAAACCCCGACGGCATCCAGCGCCATTTTTACCGGCCGAAAGGATCGGCGATGCTCCGGGGTCACCCCAAGGCGATTGAGCGCCTCGAGATGCACAGGCGTGGGGTACCCTTTGTGCTGGGAGAGCCCAAAACCCGGAAACCGGACATCCAACGCCTCCATCTCGCGATCTCGCGTCACCTTTGCCAGGATAGAGGCAGCACTGATCGCCTCAACCCGACTATCACCTTTGATCACGGGCTCGGATGGCCACTGCCACTTCGGGCAACGGTTCCCGTCCACAAGAACGTACTCCGGGGCTATCGAGAGCCCTTCAACGGCACGCTTCATGGCCAGCATTGTCGCCTGATAGATATTCAGCTCGTCGATTTCACTGGCCTCGCATCGGCCCAGGCTCCAGGCAGCCGCGTTTTCCAGAATATCGTCATATAATCGCAGGCGTTTCTTTTCGGTAAGCTTTTTGGAATCCGCCAGCCCGGGGATAGGCCGCGCTGGATCAAGAATCACAGCGGCCGTCACAACCGCTCCGATGAGCGGGCCGCGCCCCACTTCATCCACACCGGCCAGCAGCGAGCCGCGATAGGAACATTCAAAAGGAGGTAATGCCTTGGCCGCCATCAGCTTCGGGACTCCAGCAGCTCAGACACCGCTGCCGCCGCACGTTCGTCGGCGCCCTGGCGCAGCGCCTGGTGCAACTCCAGAAACGCCTGATGCAGCCTGTCGCGCTCCTGTTCGTTTTCCAGCCTTTCCAGAACCGCCGCCCCCAACTTCTCCGGCGTTGCGTCGTCCTGTAACAACTCGGGCACCAGTTGCTCCTGGGCCAGCAAATTAGGAAGCGCCACCCAGGGAACCTTGACCAATCTGGACAGTATCTTGTAACTGAAATCGCTGAGCCGGTAACCTACCACCATCGGTTTTTTCAGTAACATCGCCTCCAGTGTCGCGGTACCCGACGCCAGCAGCACCACATCGCTGGCAGCCATCACCTCCCTCGACCGACCACGAACCAGCGTGACCGGCAAGCTCACCTCCAGGGATTCAACCAGCTCACGCACCTGCCGCTCACGATCCCGATTGACGCAGGGAATAACCAGCTGCAGATCCGGGCGACGTGCCTGGAGCCAACGGGACGCTTCGAGAAACAGAGTGCCGAGGCGCTCAACCTCACCACCCCGACTACCCGGCAACACCGCCAGCACAGGTTTATCCACCTCAAGACCGAGGCTCTCACGCGCAGCCAGAGTATCCGGTTCCAGCTCTATCCTGTCAGCCAGGGGGTGCCCCACAAACGACACGGGCACATGATGCTCCTCATAAAACCGGGCCTCAAAGGGGAACAACGTCAGCATAAGGTCGACAGACTTGGCAATCTTGAAGATACGCTTCTGGCGCCAGGCCCAAACCGAAGGACTTACGTAGTGTACCGAGGGGATGCCTGCTTCCCGGCACCGACGTTCGATGGCCAACGTAAAATCCGGTGAATCGATTCCAATCACAACATCCGGAGGGGTAGTAAACAGATAATCCAGCAAGCGCGCACGGATACTGAACAGCTCACGGATCCGGCCAAGCACTTCCACCAGCCCCATCACGGAAAGCCGTTCCATTGGCACCAGCGAGTGAAACCCCTCAGCGATCATTTCATCACCGCCGATTCCGACAAAACGAGCCTTCGGGTAACGCTTTCTTAGCGCACGAATCAGTCCGGCACCGAGAATATCTCCCGATGCCTCGCCGGCAATGATGGCGATGGTTCGCCCTGAGAATGTGGCCGAATTGGCCTTTAGCTGTGTCACCAGCGGCCTCCGGCTGGCTTAACGGATGATGCCGCGATCCGCTCCCTTGAGCGAGTCAATCAGCGGGAGAACCTCAGGGACATCGGCAAAGTTGCGCTCAAGCTCTTCGATGGCCTGCTCGGTCGTCAGACCCTGGCGGTAGACCACCTTGTAGGCTCTGCGGAGACTCAGGAGCGTATCCTTGGCAAAACCACGACGCTTCAGCCCTTCCACATTCATTCCATGAGGTTGGGCAGACTGGCCGCTGGCCATGACATAGGCGGGAATATCCTTGAGCACGATACTGCCCCCGGCAGCCATGCTGTGGGGCCCGATATGGCAGAACTGATGCACCATGGTACCGCCGCCCAGAATGGCATGATCTCCTACCGATACATGCCCTGCCAGCGTGGCACAGTTGGCCAGAATGGTATGGTCGCCGACAATACAGTCGTGGGCCACGTGCACATAAGCCATCAGCAAATTACCATTACCGATCCTGGTCTCACCCCGGTCCTGAATGGTGCCACGATGAATAGTGCAATTCTCGCGGATAACATTGTCATCACCAATGACCAGCGTGGTCGGCTCACCAGCGTATTTCTTGTCCTGGCATTCTTCGCCGATGCTGGAGAACTGGAAGATTCGGTTGTTGCGGCCAATCACCGTCGGCCCCTTGATGACCACGTGAGAGAGAATCTCGGTACCTTCACCAATCTCCACCCCCGGACCAATATAGCTCCAGGGGCCAACCGTCACGTTATCCGCCAGTTTGGCTGACGGGTCCACAATCGCTTGAGGATGGACACCCGACCAGTCATTTGTCGCCATCAAACTTCTCTCTCAGCGGTAAGTATTTCTGCCACGCACACTACCTCGCCATCTACGAGGGCACGGCAATCAAACTTCCAGATACCGCGCTTGCCAGAGATAAACTCAGACTCCATATCCAAGCGATCACCCGGTAAAACGGGGCGCTTGAAACGCGCTTTACTGGATCCAGCCAGATATTGTACCACGCCGTCCGACGGTTTCCGTTCCACAGTCACAAAACCAAGAATCCCCGACAGTTGCGCCATGGCTTCAATAATCAGGACACCCGGCATAATCGGATTGTCCGGAAAGTGACCGGTAAAAAAGGGCTCATTGAACGATACATTCTTGTACCCCTTGATCGACTTCCCTTTTTCGACCTCAGTCACCCGATCCACCAGCAAAAAGGGGTAACGGTGCGGCAGGTACTCCAGAATTTCATCGATGTGCATCATCTTGATCGGCCTCAGCCCTCTAATTTCTTTTCCAGTTCTTTGATCCGTCGCGCCAGAGCATCCAGTTGACGAAAACGGACGGCATTTTTCCGCCATTGGCGATTGGTATCCGCACTGGTGCCGGAGGAGTAGACCCCCGATTCACGAATATCACCGGTTACCAGGGTCATGCCCGTGAGGTGAACCTGATCGGCTATTTCAAGGTGACCAGCCACACCAGAGGCGCCACCAAACACGCAATGATTGCCAATCCGGGTGCTACCTGCAATTCCGACTTTGGCCGCCATTGCGCTGTGATCACCAATCTGTACGTTGTGGGCAATCTGAATCAGGTTGTCCAGCTTTACGCCGTTGCCTATTGTGGTGTCGTCCAGGGCGCCACGGTCTATGGTGGTATTGGCGCCAACCTCCACGTCATCGCCCAGCACCACGGCACCAAGCTGCGCGATGCGGTGCCAGACGCCTTTTTCGTTGGCAAAGCCGAAGCCGTCGGAACCAACCACCGCACCACTGAGAATGTGACAGCGCTTACCGACTACCACATCATGTGCAAGCGTGACCCGGGGCCGAAGGATACTGTCGTCCCCGATACTCGCTCTCGCACCGACAAAACCACCAGCACCGATCGCTACGCGCTCACCAATACAAACCCCGGCCTCAATCACAACATGCGGGCCTATGGATGCAGATTCAGGAATACTGGCAGACTCATCAACCACGGCAGTTGGATGAATGCCCGGGGAAGCCTTGGGAGCCGGATCAAACCAATGACTGAGGTGAGCATAGCCCAGGTAGGGATTGTCCAGTAACAGGACATTGGTCGGAACATCATCCGCCGCAGCCGAGGACACAATCACCGCTGACGCCCGGGTATCTTTCAGGTACTTGGCATAGGAGGGATTTGCCAGAAAACTGATCTGGCCCGGGACAGCCGCCTGCAAGGTGGCAAGCCCGGTAATACGGATATCGGGGTCTCCCCGGAGGCTCGCTCCCAATGCCTCGGCAATCTCCTGCAGCCGATAGGACTTCTGTGTCATCGTTTTCTCCAAACACAGGGGCCGGGGAGCCCCTTTCTACATCACTGGTTCAGTTTTTCAAGCAGTTGTGTGGTCAGATTCATCTCCGGCTTAACGTAAACCACCGCTTCGCTGGGAAGAATCAGATCAAGGTCATTTTCTTCCAGGAGTTCCTTCACAGCGGCGTCCACCTCAGGACGCGCACCTTCCAGAAACTGCTGCTTGCGCTGGTTAACGGTGGCGTCGAGGCGCTGTTTGAGGAAATTAAACTCCTTTACCTTTTCCTGAAACTCGGCGGCCAACTGATTACGCTCGCTCTCGTTCATCATGGCGCCGTCCTTCTCCAGCCGATCCTTTAACTTGCGAGCGGCCTCCTGAGCTTCACGCACCTGGGCTTCGTCGCCGGCAAAATCCTGCTGGAGTTTTTCGCTGAAGGCCTGGGCATCATTGGAAGAGAACAGGGCCTGGCGCAGATCCACCACACCAATACGGGTCTCCGCCGCCACCTGGGCCGAGAAGGCCATGAGAGCGGCGGCAAGGATAATCATCAAACGGGTCATCAATCTTCTCCTTTGTTTCATTCTTTCTTTTTTTATAGCCCGGTCAGAACGTCTGCCCCAGTGAGAACTGGAAGACCTGGGTATCGTCACCGGATTTATCGTTCAGCGGCTTGGCCAGACTGAAAGCCAAGGGACCTACCGCGGTGATCCACTGGAAACTGATACCGGCTGAAGTCCGTACCTCACCCAACTCAGGGTCAAAACCTCTTTCGGTATCAAACACCTGACCGGCATCGACAAAGAACGACGTGCGCATCGAACGCGAATCTCCTGCAAAAGGCGTCGGGAAGATCAACTCCAGCCCGCCTTCTGTCAGAACGTTACCACCGAACGGATCGGGATCCGAGAAGTCGCCTGCTGCACGCTCCGCCTTGTTACCCAACGAGTTTGCTTCATATCCCCGAACAGAGCCATAGCCCCCGGAATAGAAATGCTCGAAGAACGGCATCTGACTGCGGTCACCGTAGCCGTCCCCATACCCGATCTCCGATCGCGCTCTGAAGACCCAGTTGGCAGAATCCGTCAGCGGGAAATAGAAATCCGTTTTGTGGGTCGCCTTGTAGAAGGTCAGGTCACTGCCTGGAACAGCGACATCCAGCGACAGGGAATGACTGTAACCCTTGGTTGGCAGTACACCTCGGTTGAGAGTACTCCGCCGCCAGCTACCAAACAGGAAGTAATTGGTGAACGAATCCCCTTCGTCGGCGATAAAATCGCGAACTTCCTGGGCTGAGAATACACCCGGCTTAATGTTTGATTGGGTAACGCCAGCACCGAAATTCAACCGCGTAATGGAATCTGTCGGATACCCGAACGTTACCCGGCCACCGTACTCATCGAGCAGGTAAGAGGAAATGTCTTCTTCCTCGTAATCGGTTTCACGGGCAAATAAACTGAAGCCCCGGCTTACCCCATCCACCGTGTAGTATGGATCCAGGTAGGAAACGTTGGCGCTCTTTACCGAATCACTGAAGTTCACACCAAACGAGACACGCTTGCCGGTACCGAAGAAATTATTCTCGGACACAGACGCGCCCAGAATCACGCCCGAGTTTTGCGAGAAACCCACCGATGCGGACAAGCTGCCCGTTGGTTGTTCCTGCACGCTGTAGTTCACATCGACCAGGTCATCGGTGCCGGGTACCGGGACCGTTTCAACATCAACAGTCTGGAAGTAACCCAGGCGCTCAAGACGGGTCTTGGAGAACTCGATGCGATCGGACGAGGCTACCCCGCCCTCCATCTGGGTCATCTCCTGGCGCAGCACCTCATCCTTAGTGGACACGTTGCCGTCGAAGTTCACCCGGCGTACATAGGCCCGCTTGCCGGGCTCCACGAAGAAGGTAACCGCAGCTGTATTTTCTTCACCCGGCTCCGGTACCGCATTGACGTTGGCAAACGCATAGCCTTCGCGGCCGAGCCGGAACGAGAGCGCTTCGGAAATCGCCGTCATCTGTGCACGGGAGAATACATCGCCTTCTTTAACCGGAATGAATTTCCGTAGCTCTTCCTCACCGACAATCAGCTCACCGCGCAAGCGAATGTCGGAGATGGTGTATTGGGGGCCTTCATTAACGGCGATGGCGATAAAGACTTCCTGCTTGTCCGGCGAGATGGACACCTGGCTGGATTCAACGTTGAAGTCCAGATAGCCGCGATCAAGATAAAACGAACGCAGAGACTCCAGATCCCCGCTCAGACGTTCCCGGGCGTATTTATCTTTGTTGGTCAGCGAGTTCCACCAGCTACTGGTACGCAACTCGAAGAGGCCGATGAGTTCTTCATCGCTGAAATCTTCGTTCCCAACAATATTGATGTGCTGAATGGCAGCGACAGAACCCTCGTTGATGTCCAGGCGAATGGCAACACGGTTCCTGGGTAACTCTTCCGCGGTGGCTTTTACTCTTGCGTTGTAGCGGCCCTGGGCGATGTAGGAGCGAAGGATCTCCAGTTCCAGTTTCTCCAGGGTAGCACGCCGAAATACCTGACCTTCCTCCAGGCCCGCACCGGCCAGGGCATCCATCAGCATCTCGGTTTCGATATTCTTGTTACCCTCGATCTCAATGGAGGAAATCGACGGGCGTTCACGCACCGACAGAATCAGCACGCCTTCATCACGACTGGCCTGAATATCCGTAAACAATCCGGTCCGGAACAGATCCTTGATGGCGTCGGCCAACCGGGTCTCGTCCATACGCTCGCCGATGTTCACCGGAAAAGCCGAAAACACAGAACCCGCTGAAACCCGCTGAAGGCCCTCTACCTCGATATCCGCAACCGTGAATTCATCCGCCAGCGCTGGCTTTATACCGGTTGCGGTAATTGCTAGGCCAACGGCTACAGCTAGAAGGGAACGTCTCATTCAGTTATTTCGCCTGGTTAATGTGCGGTAAGGAGCCCGCAATTCTCACAACCGCATCAGGTCGTTGTAAAGAGCAAACACCATTAAAGTCAGTATCAAAGCCATACCGATTCGTAATCCAAAGGCCTGGGCCTGCTCGGAAAGTGGCTTCCGGCGAATGGCTTCGATGGTGTAGTACACAATGTGCCCACCATCCAGAACCGGAACGGGGAGCAGGTTAAGCACGCCAAGACTGACACTCAGATACGCCAGAAAGCGCACAAAGTCTTCGAACCCCGAGCTGACACTCGCCTCGGCAACCCGGGCAATGGTAATCGGTCCACTGAGATTGGTCGGAGACAGCAGCCCGGTGACCATCTTTTTAATCGCCACCAGTGTCAGGCGGGTGTCGGCCCAGGTTTCATTCACAGCATTCGGTATCGCCGCCAACGGCCCGTAGCGGACCTCCCGCAACAGTTCATCAGGCCAGTTCACTGCGCTTACGCCGGCACCTACGAAACCAACGACCTGACCATCCTCAAGCGTTCTCGAAGCAGGTGTTACCGGAACATTCAATTCATCGCCAGAGCGCTCGATGGTCAGTTCCAGAGTCTGTTCCGGGGCGTTCCGAATATGCTCCACCAGAGCGAACCAGTCCGGTACCGGCTCGCCATCAACAGCCAATATGCGGTCACCGCCTTGCAGCCCGGCCGCATTTGCCCGACCATCGGCAGTCACCTCACCCAGCACCGCGGGCACATCCGGACGCCAGGGGGATATCCCGAATTCCGCCAGCGGGTTCGGAGTATCATCACTCAGGCGCCAGCCGTCCAATGGACCCGCCACAGTGCCCCTGGAACCATCCCGGGAAATCTCCAGCGAAACCTGACCGTACTCCCCCGCCCTCTCGAGCAGCCGCATGTTGACGTCTCGCCAGGAGGTCACCCTATGGCCGTCAACGGTATGGATTTCCATCCCGCTTTCCAGCCCTGCCCGTTCCGCAACGCTGCCCTGGGCCACCTCGCCAACCACTGGAGCGACGGTGGTAACGCCAACAACACTCAACACCCAGTAAGCGAGAATCGCGAACAGAAAATTGGCAATTGGGCCGGCAGCCGCAATGGCGATGCGCTGGGAAGGAGGTTTCGAGGTAAACGCCTGATCACGTAGCTCTTCCGGTACCGGGCCTTCCCGCTCATCCAGCATTTTCACGTATCCCCCCAGGGGGATAGCCGCTACCGCATATTCGGTTCCGTGACGGTCATACCACGAAAACAGAGGCTTGCCGAACCCCACTGAAAAACGAAGCACCTTCACACCGAATCGGCGTGCCACCCAGAAATGGCCGTATTCGTGCAGCGTTACCAGAATTCCGAGGGTAAGCGCCAGTGCCAGTACGGTTTGAATGATCTGCATAGACGTTCCGGTTTATGGCTGAATGAGCGG
>ENA-ORCU01000736-ORCU01000736.1-marine-metagenome-genome-assembly--contig:-NODE-736-length-11288-cov-2.931853_pt1 | contig 11288 bp, 11 predicted proteins | sample MGYA00248631_ERZ508512 | MGnify/ENA primary metagenome ERZ508512 (study PRJEB26183, sample SAMN06268844) | marine metagenome | isolation source: Tt an P1 anaerobic enrichment on pine from sediment taken... | reverse complement strand
CCAATGCGGGAATGATTCCTTCCAACTGGGTCAGCTCCAGAGCGGAAGCCAAAACTTCTTCGTCAGTAGCCCACAGGTACTTGGCTCGTTTGGTTTGAAACAGGTGAGCATGCAGGGGACCAATTCCCGGGTAATCCAGGCCAGCTGATATGGAATAAGGCTCTACAATTTGTCCGTCTTCGGTTTGCATCAGTATCGATTTGGCACTGTGCAGTACTCCCACTTTCCCAAGTGTTAGGGTGGCAGCCGTTTCATTGGTATCCACTCCTTTTCCGGCAGCTTCAACTCCAATCAGTTCAACCTCCTCATTTTCCAGAAAATGGTAAAAAGCACCGGCAGCATTGCTTCCTCCACCAACACAGGCAATCACGCGGGTTGGAAATTCGCGACCGATGTGTTCATCGAGCTGCATTTTGATTTCCTCACTGATCACCGCCTGAAACTGGGTGACCATGTCGGGATAGGGGTGAGGCCCAACGACCGAACCGATGATGTAGTGCGTATCTTCCGGATTATTAATCCAGTCGCGCATCGCCTCGTTGGTGGCATCCTTCAGTGTTTGGTTGCCCGACACGGCAGGAATCACCTCGGCGCCCAGCATCTTCATTTTTTTTACATTGGGCGCCTGGCGTTCCACATCGAGCGCCCCCATGTAAACAATGCATTTCATGCCCATCAGGGCGCAAACCGTGGCGGTAGCTAAACCATGCTGACCAGCTCCGGTCTCGGCAATGATTCGTTTTTTATTCAAGGATTTGGCCAGCAAAATCTGTCCAATCGTATTGTTGATTTTGTGTGAGCCAGTGTGGTTCAAATCTTCCCGTTTCAGGTAAATGTTCGAACCGTACTTTTCGGACAAACGTTTGGCAAAATACAGGGGCGAGGGTCGTCCAACGTAATGTTTCAGCAAGTGAATGAAATCCTGCCGGAAATTATACGAGTTGATAATTTCCATGTATCGCTGCTGGAGTTCTTCAATATTGGGATGCATCATTTCTGGAATGTATGCTCCGCCAAATTCGCCGTAATAACCTTTTTTATTGACTTGATAGTTCATATAATAAGATTTTTAAATTCTGGATTCGTGATGCTAGATCGCTGATTTTCTGATTTGACTAATAAATTCGGTAACTTTTTCTATGTCTTTTTCAGCCGGATTGATTTCAAATCCACTGTTGATATCCAATGCGTACAGTTGACTGTGCTTAAACCGGGCAAGCGCGTCAACATCGTCGGGACCAATTCCGCCGCTCAAAAAGAAAGGAGTCGGCAAAGTGTAATTTCTCAGTACTTCCCAGTTGAATTTTAATCCGGTTCCACCGGGCAATTTGCCTTTGGTGTCGAACAAAAAATAATCCACAGCTTTGGTATAGTTTTCGAGCCGGCTAAAATCGAACTGTTCGTCTACCGAAAAGGCCTTGAAGACATGCAGCCCGCTGTCTTTTAAAGACTGACAATAACCGGGACTTTCATCCCCGTGCAACTGGGCCACTTCAATTCTAAATTTCGAGCAAATGTTGCGGACAGTTTCCAAACCTTCATTAACAAACACGCCCACTTTTTGGGTTGATTGCGAAACGAGGCTGAAAATTTTAGGATTAGGGTTCGTTCCCACAAAGCGTTTCGATTTCGGATAAAAGATATACCCCAAATAATCGGGTGAGGTCTTGAGTAACTCCCGAATGTTTTCGGGATCCCGCATTCCGCAAACTTTTATTTTTAAAATTTTCATATTCGCTGTTTTATTGATCGGATGACTTGAAGTCATCCGATCAAACTCTTTTCATAACTGGCTGATAAAATCGGCGCAAGCCTGCCCCGGAGAAGTGGTTTTCATAAAATTTTCTCCCATCAAAAAACCGTTGAATCCGGCTTTGCGCAAGTAATGAATATTATCAACCGATGACAAGCCGCTCTCGGAAATCCTGATTAAATTATCTGGCAAAAGTTGCCCCAGACGAACTGATGTCTCCAAATCAACTTCGAAAGTTTTCAGATTCCGGTTGTTTACCCCAACCAAATCAACCAGCGGGTTTAGCTTTTCAATTTCAGCTTCGGTATGCACTTCAACCAACACTTCCAGTCCAAGCTCTTTGGCGGTTTCCGAAAGGATTAACATTTCGTCTTTGCTGAGGCTGGCAGCGATCAGTAAAATCAGATCGGCGCCATGCGCTTTGGCTTCGTAAACCTGGTAAGGGTCGAGCATAAAATCTTTGCGCAGAATGGGTGTGCGTGGGTTTGCAAACCGCGCTTTAGCCAAGTTTTCGAATGACCCGCCAAAGTACCGCCGGTCGGTCAAAACCGACAAGCCGGAAACACCCGCTTTTACATATGCTGAGGTCACTTCGGCCACTTCAGCCAGTTCATTAATCACTCCTTTTGAGGGCGATTTGGTTTTGAATTCAGCAATAATTCCCGAAGCAGCGTCAGCGGCCAGAGCCGCTTTTAGTGAATTTGCCGAACGCTTGAAAAAAGGTGACAACTTCAGTTTTTCCAGACTGATTTTTGCTTTGGCCTGTTCCACCTCCCGTCGCTTGTTTGCGTTTATTTCATCTAAAATGGTCATTCGATTTATGACTTATTTGTTGAACAATCTTTTAAACACTTCCAGTGCTTTTTTGCTTCTCAAGGATTCGCTGGCTTCGGCCACACAATCGAGAAGCGATTTTTGATGATGCATGCATTTGATTCCCAAAGCTGCATTGGCAATCACCACATTTTGCTGGGCCTGCGTCCCCTTTCCCTCCAAAATATTGACGAAAATTTTAGCGGCATCTTCCACCGAATGACCACCCGAAAGCTCTTCAGGCTTGAGTACTTTGAACCCAAAATCAGCGGGAGAAAGATTATCTTCCATCTCGCGCGAGACGTATCGGGTCTCCGAAGTCAACGAAACTTCATCGTAGCCATCTAAGCTGTGTACGATCATGTATTGTTGATTGCCATTGGCCAAGGCCTGATTATAAAGATCCATAATCTCAAGATCAGACACACCGATCAGTTGATTTTTGGGAGATGAGGGATTAATGATTGGCCCCATCATGTTGAAAAACGTTCGTACTTTCAGTGCTTTGCGAACCGGTCCGACATATTTCATGGCCGGATGAAAAAGCGGAGCATGAAAAAAGGTAATCCCTGCCTCTTCCACTTCGCGCCGTAATTTATCGGGGTCATTGCTGAACTGATAGCCAAAATATTCAAACATATTGGATGATCCGCTCACTGAACTCAGTCCGTAATTTCCATGCTTGGTTACTTTATACCCGGCACCGGCCAGCAGAAAACAACTGAGGGTTGAAATATTAAAGGTGTTTTTTCCATCGCCTCCGGTGCCAACCACATCAATCGTATTATGGTCGGAAAAATCGACCGGGATACACAAGTTAAGCAGGGCTTGCCGAAAGCCGGCCAGCTCTTCGCCTTTCATTTTGCGCATGCGGTAAACAGTGAGTAAAGCAGCTATTTCAGATTCGGAAAATTGTCCTTCGCCAACGCGGGTCAATAAGTCCTGTGCCTGCGCTTTGGTCAGGCTATTTCCTTCAAATAAATAGTTTAGTATGTCTTTCATTTTGAGTCTTGAATTTTCTGGTTTGGTTTCGCAGCCTCCGCACCGGACGCGCTTGGAAGGCTTTTCAGCCAGTTTTCGATCATTTTCTCGCCTTCCGGAGTCAGTACTGATTCGGGGTGAAACTGAACACCACGGACATCGTATTCCTTGTGCTTCATCGACATGATCATTCCCTTGTCATCTCTGCTGGTCACTTCGAGACAAGCAGGCAGTCCGTCCTGCTCCACAATCCAGCTATGATAACGGCCGGCTTCAAATTGTTCCGAAACATTTTCAAATAAAACGGGATCCGGCGCGAGTTGTTTAACCTCGGTCGCAATTCCATGAAGTACCCGGTTCATGTTCGTTAGCTTGGCGCCAAAGGCCTCACCAATAGCCTGGTGTCCAAGGCAAACACCCAGCATGCTTTTGCGTGGGGCAAACTCGCGGATAATATCGAGGAGCAAGCCTGCTTCTTCGGGGATTCCCGGGCCAGGCGAGAGTACAATCTTATCGTACTTTTCCAGGTCGTTTAACTCCAGTTCATCGTTTCGGATCACGTCGACCGGCTGACCGGATATCTTCTTAATGGCATGCACCAAATTGTAGGTGAATGAATCGTAATTATCAATGACTACTATTTTCATTGGGTCTGGAATTAAATTTCTTTTGCAATTTCGATGGCTTTTTTAAGCGCAGCCAGTTTATTATTCACTTCCTGTAGTTCGTTTTCTTCTTGTGAGTCGGCGACAACACCGGCGCCTGCCTGGTAGTAAAGGGTCTTGCCTTTACTCAAAAACGATCGGATCATAATGGCATGGTTCAAACTGTTGTCGAAACCCATAAAGCCGATGGCTCCTCCGTAGTAACTACGCCGCTGGTTTTCGTAGCGGTCAATGAGCTGCATCGCCATGTGTTTGGGAGCGCCCGACAGGGTCCCGGCCGGGAACGAGTCGCCCAGAACAGTAACCATGTTGGCATTTTCGGGCAGCTTACCCGACACTTCGGAGACTAAGTGAATGACATGCGAAAAGTATTGTACTTCACGAAAGCAGTCGACGGTCACATCTTCGGCATTTCGACTCAGGTCGTTTCGAGCCAGGTCAACCAGCATCACGTGCTCAGCATTTTCCTTGGGATCGGCACACAACTGTTCCGCCAAAATCCGATCCTGCTCGTCGTTGCCCGACCGTTTGAATGTTCCGGCAATGGGATTAATAATGGCCCGTCCTTTTTTGATGCGTAACTCCGCTTCGGGACTGGAACCAAAAATCCGGTAGTCCCCGTAATCGAAGAAAAACAAATAAGGCGATGGATTAACGGACCGCAAGGCACGGTAGACGTTAAATTCATCGCCTTTGTATTTCTGTGCAAACTGGCGCGACAAAACAATCTGGAACACATCGCCCCGATAACAATGCTGTTTACCTTTGGTTACCATCTGTCGGTATTCTTCATCGGTGATGTTGGATGATTCTTCGCCTTCCAAATCGAATTTGGTATCGGGAAATGACAGGTTTTTGAGCAACGACTCTATTTGCCCCATTTCCGCCGTTTCTCCTTCGGGAAGATTTTCAATCAGCGAGATCATATCTTTCGAATGATCAATAGCTAAAATGTACTTGTAAAAACAATACTTCACTTCAGGTACTGCATATTCTTCCTTACGCGCGGCGGTAATATCGATTTTCTCGAAGTACTTAATGGAATCGAAACTGAGGTAGCCAAACAAACCATTGGCCGGGGTATCATCAACAGCCCCACTCAACTTGAAGGACTTAAAGAAAGCATCCAGTTCCACCTCAACTGTTTTGTGGTCTTTTATTTCTTTGGTCATCACCTGTTTTCCCAGGCAGTCAATGGTAATCAGGCCCTGGTCGGCTGTAAGACACGCCAAGGGCTTGATGCAAATGAAAGAGTACGCATTCTCATTTCCATGATAGTCGGAACTTTCAAGTAAAATGGAGTTGGGAAACAACTCCCTGAATTTCAGATAAACACTGACCGGTGTTAGTGTATCGGCCAGGATTTTCTTCACGTTCACTTGTACATTAATTGCATTCATTCTATTTCAGTTTTTGAATTTCGGCATAAAAAAAGCGGCTTACCGTGTACCGATAAGCCGCTTTTTTGATCATGACTGGCATGTAAGCTACTCCTCTCCACGGGAATGTGAAAAGTTATTGCGCCACCACCAATTTGTTAACATGATCTGATTCATTTGTATCAATCTTAAAAATACCAATATGGCTATTACCTTCTTAATTGAAGAAGACCCCACCACGGAAGCCATATTGTATTTATGTTCTAATCTTTTTTTGAACTTGAGAGTGTAAAAAAATGAATTTTTATTCGAAATGCCAAATTTTAATAACATTCCGATAAAAAAATCTATTTTCTTAACGTATTTCTAATTTACCGTCTGAATTTCTCCACCTGCCGCGGGCATGGGAGGCATGGTACTATCGCCAAAGTGAATATCCATTTGGGGGAATGGGATGGTGATTTTGGCGTCATCCAGCGCTTCTTTGCCTTGTTCGTAAACATCGAAATAGACCGTCCAGTAGTTTTCAGGAAGCGTATGCGGGCGAACAGCCAGATTTACAGAGCTATCTGCCAATGCACTGACGCCGACAAATGGAGCTGGATCGCTCAATACTTTAGGATGATTTTTCATAACCTTCATTAAAACTTCTCTTGCCTTTTTAATATTTGAAGTATATGAAATGCCGAAGGTCAGATCAACGCGAATTTTTCCTTCGGTGGTGTAGTTGGTAATATCACCATTCGAAATAGCTCCGTTCGGAATAATAATCGTCTTACTTTCGGGCGACAGCAAAATGGTCACAAAAATATGGATTTCTTTCACCACGCCTAAGTGCCCTTGCGCCTGAACGAGGTCTCCAACTTTATAGGGTTTGAAAATCAGAATCATCACGCCACCGGCAAAATTGGCCAGTGTTCCCTGCAAAGCCAGACCGATAGCCAGGCCGGCAGCACCCAAAATAGCAATAAAAGAGGTGGTTTGAATACCAATCATGCCGGCAACGCTGATGAGCAGCAGGGCCTTTAAGCCAATATTGGTCATGCTGGCGACAAATCCAACCAAAGAGATATTGACGTTTCGGGTTTCCATCATCTTCCGGCTCACCCGCGTAAACCGGTTGATAATCCAAAGACCAACGATGAGGACAACGATTGCCAAAACAATCTTAGGTCCGTAAGTGAGAATAAGCTCGTAAGCTTTATCTACCAGGTTTTGATAATCTTCCATTTTGATTTGAGTTTTGATTAAAAATGACGATTTCCATTACAAGTTATGCCATTATCATGAATCTACCGATAAAAAAAAATTAAAAATGGCAGTCGGGTCAGATCGGCTTTGGGATTCTTTTAATTTGATGGATGAAACTTTCTTCCTAAATTTAGCTTTCAACTCTAAAGATTTAATCGAATGAAAACGAAGCTAAACCGACGTTCCTTTCTGCAACAATCTGCTGTTGTTTCTTCAGGTGTCATGCTGGGTGCTCTTCCCTTAGGCCTGAATAGCTGTAAAGAAGAATTATTTAAGATTTCGCTGGCCGAATGGTCAGTGAACAACCTGATTTTTGGCAAAGCCCGGGAAGCTGGCTGGGAGAAATTCAATGAAATGCTGCATCACGATTTCGCCAGTATCGAAAAAAGTGCCACGATGAAAAATATCGAGTTCCCGGCTTATGCCCGAAGTTTAGGCATTGACGCCGTGGAATATGTAAACACCTGTTTTTTCGATAAGGCCAAAAATGAGGCCTATCTTGTTGATCTGAACAAAGCCTGTGACGATGCCGGTGTAAAATCATTACTCATCATGTGCGATGCGGAAGGAATGGTTGGCGCGCCTACTCAGGAAGAACGCTTGCAAACACTGGAGAATCACAAGAAATGGATTGATGCGGCAGCTTTGCTGGGATGCCATTCCGTTCGGGTAAACGCGGCGAGCGAGGGTTCTTATGAAGAACAGAAAAAGCTGGCCGCCGATGGCTTGCGTTTGCTGTGTGAGTATGCCGACTTAGCCAACATTAACGTTCTGGTCGAAAATCATGGCGGCTATTCCAGCGATGGAAGCTGGCTGGCTGATGTGATGAATATGACTGATCATCCGAGGATAGGAACTTTGCCTGACTTTGCTAATTTCAGGGTTAGTTATGACCCTGAAATATGGTATGATCGCTACCAGGGGGTTGAGGAGCTGATGCCATTTGCAAAAGCGGTGAGCGCCAAATCACATAACTTTGATGAAGAAGGCAATGAAACAGGCACGGATTACGAAAAGATGGTTGGCATTGTTTTAGATGCCGGCTATCGGGGTTATATCGGCATTGAATACGAGGGTAACGAGCTTAGCGAAAAGGAAGGAATTATGGCAACAAAACAGCTTTTGGAAAAAGTTCGTGCCAATTATCAAAAATCCTAGCGTAGTTGGCGAAACAAAATTTACTTGACATCCGTATCACAAGATGCTTTACAATCACAATATTTCTTTCTTTGTCTTAACAGACTTTTTTAGGGGTTGATTGGTTGAGTGATTGTAAAGGTGTAAAGGTAATTTTAGTTGTTTGTTTAGAAAAAGCGCGGTGATCTCAGTTCACCGCGCTTTTTGATTATCGGTTGGCAATATCAAGATTAACAGGCAACGGACTTCCCGACAAGGTCCTTAGATTGGTCACCTCGTAAAAAAGTCTCAACCGATCCATGGCTTTCACCTCATCAGATGTACCGGTTAAGTCAATAAAGATGGTGCGATGAGCTTCGAGCGTAATTTCGTCAGGGCACGACAGACCAATTGCCGGTTGACGCAACCGCAGATGAAAATCAATGTCGCTGTCATTATGAATTTGCACTTTTTTGATTTGGTGGTTTTCCAGGCCGACCTGTTTATTTTTGATTTTTATTGATCCGAAAAACAGGGGCGTAAGATATTGACGGTCGCCCACCAACTGGTTATCAAAGTAGGCAACCGTGCGGTTCTCTTTCAGTGCTTGTTTGATCGCGCCCGGCGACTTGTCGGTGGCAAAAACCAAAGTCATTGGCCGGTGTTTTGCTCCGTAGGTCATCGATGTAGGCGAATGAATGTCGGAATTGGCCAGCACGGTCAATTTTTTTTGCCGTGCCCAATCCAAGGCTTCAGGATAGTACTCCTGGTGGTTATACACTTCAATGCCATTCAACATTCCGGCATTCAGCAGGCGCGTGTGCTCATCCCACCAGCGTGTGGTGTCGGGCTGTTGCGCTTTCCATCCGGGATGATTCCAAAAAATAAAGGCACCCTGTTCCTTGGCTTCTACACAAGCATCCCACCAACTCTCACGTTCCAGCAAATTGGCATTGGTAACAAACAGGGCATTCAGATGGCCGGGAGGCATCTTGCGGGTAATTTCGGTGCCCTGAATCAATACAATTCCCATTTGCTCAGCCAGTGGCTCGGCAATTTCGAATGAACGGTTGTGGTCACTTTCCAAATCCTGCGAATGGGGCAAATATTCGATGTGATCGGTTATCGCAATGGCATCCAGTCCCTCCAGCCAGGCTTCCTGAACCCGAACGGTTGGCCATACATCACCATCTGAAAAGACGGTATGCATGTGGAAATCGCACTTCAACGTTTGATAACCCGGAATGTCGGGAAGATTCACCTCCACCCGGCTTTGGGCCGAACAAAAAAGAGCACTTGTCAAAATCAAAAAAATGGTAAAAGTCAAGTTTGGTTTTCGGTCATTCATGGTTGAAAATTTTTGGTGCAAGTTATATAAAACCTTTGGTTTGATTGCATTGACCTGTCTAAAGAATTGTTGTTTGTTCTCAGATTATAGAAAATGAGCCCTTATCTTTACCTGAACAATACTTAAACCTAAAACCAAAATCATGGAGATTATTGGCGTTGACATTGGTGGGACAAAAATCAGTGTGGCAAGAATCCGCGACAAACAGATTGTACAGGAATACTCCTGTTCCACACCTTCAGGCGAAACGAAGGAAATGGTGGTGAATATTGTTGGCGATGCCATTCAACAGGTCTTTTCAGCCCGGGTATCGGGAATTGGTATTGGTATACCCGGACTTGTTGATCTGGAAACCAATGAGGTGCTGGATGTGGTCAACATTCCTTCGTGGGACCGCGTGCCACTGAAACGGTGGCTGGAAGATCGGTTTCAGACACCTGTATTTGTGAATAACGATGCCAACTGTTTTGCGGTGGGAGAGAAATATTTCGGTAAAGGTCAGGCGTTTGATAATTTCGTTGGCATCACGCTGGGAACCGGGTTAGGGGCGGGAATCATCCTGAATTCGCACCTGTACCCGGGGCGGTTTTGTGGAGCCGGCGAGTTCGGAACCATCTACTATCGCGACAAAACCGTGGAGGCCTATGCCAGCGGACAGTTTTTTAAAGATCGAAACCTGTCAGGTGAAGCGTTGGCCAAAAAAGCGGAAGAAGGCGATGAGCATGCTAAGCGATTGTTTTTCGAGCTGGGCGAACACATTGGACGGGCCATCGGCAACGTGCTTTTTGCTCTGGCGCCCGAAGCCATTATTCTGGGCGGATCAGTCAGCGAGTCCTATCATTTGTTTGAAAGTGGCATGCGTTCGGTGCTGTCCGGCGAGTTTCCCTACCAGCGACTCTACCAGGCGCTTAACATCGAAGTATCGGATCTCAGCAACAGCGCAGTGTTGGGTGCGTCGTCGCTGGTGATTGATGCCTTTTCCAAATCTGAAAACACCAATTAAATCATTGATATACAACCATGGAACGATTTCAAATTAAAAAAATTACAATGAAAACACCGATTTACACGACACTTTTTGTTCTTGCTGTCATTGTGTTGAACGCTTGTAATGAGGCACCAAAAAACGACCCAATGGCACTTTGGAATGAGCTGGATCAAAATGCCGGGCCCAATAAGCTGGCAAACGATGAAAAAAACAACGGCTGGCAATTACTTTTCGACGGGGAAAGCTTTGCCGGGTGGCACGGATACAACATGGAAGGCGTGCCCGATTCCTGGACAATTGAAGGGCAGGCGCTCACCATGACCACCGAAGGAGGACACGAAAGCCAGGATGTCATTACAGATAAAACCTACCGCGATTTTGCTTTCAGCTTTGAGTACAAAATTACACCGGGAGCCAACAGTGGCATTATCTTCCAGATCAAGGAAGATTCGAAATACCAGTTCCCCTACGAAACCGGTCCCGAGTTTCAGATCATTGACGATGAAGGATGGCCAGGGCAGTTGGAAGACTGGCAGGTGAGCGCGGCCAATTATGCCATGTATCCTCCGCAGGTTAAAGCCTACAAACCGGTTGGAGAGTGGAACCACGGGATGATCGTGGTGAAGGGGAACCAGGTCACCTATATCCTGAATGGTGAGGTGACGGTGACTTACGAAAAATACTCGGATGAATGGAACGAATTGCGCAACAGCGGTAAATGGTCCGAATTTCCCGACTATGGGAAATACGATGAAGGCCATATTTCGCTACAAAACCATGGCACCAAAGTCTGGTTCCGGAATTTGAAGATTAAGGAGTTGTAAGCAGGCGGTTTCCTGTCGGGAAATAATATCAATAGCAGGGGCAAATGACCAACGCAAATATTCCCCGGTAGGGGATCAAAATAATTGGAGTTGGTTCATCCCCTCCGGGGAAATACGGCTGGCGGCTCTGTTTTTTCTTTGGATCTGGATTCCCTTCGGGAAAAAGGAGA
>ENA-ORCU01000735-ORCU01000735.1-marine-metagenome-genome-assembly--contig:-NODE-735-length-11292-cov-2.952742_pt1 | contig 11292 bp, 14 predicted proteins | sample MGYA00248631_ERZ508512 | MGnify/ENA primary metagenome ERZ508512 (study PRJEB26183, sample SAMN06268844) | marine metagenome | isolation source: Tt an P1 anaerobic enrichment on pine from sediment taken... | reverse complement strand
GGGCACGACCCCGAGGACGAGGAAAAGATGCGCGAACTCGCAGCCTACTACCTGCTCTCGGCCAAGCGTCCCGACGGCCTGCCCTTTGATCCGGTCGCCCGTTTCCACCTTGGCAACGGCGCGATGATCCATGCCGTCCACGCCGGGGCCGACACGTCAGCCAATGGGCTGCGCCAGTCCGCAGGGACGATGGTGAACTATCTCTACAAGCTGGACCGCGTCGCGCAGCATCACGAACGCTATGCCAGCAAGCACGAAGTCGTCGCCTCGCAATCCGTGCGGTCGCTGGCGAATTCGTGGGAAAAATCATCCGCGTAAGGAACGAACCGATGGCCAATCCACTCTACGACACCCTGTTCGGTCGCCACCTGGGCAGCGCAAAGCCGTTTCTGTACCTGCCGGACGGCACGGCGCTCAGCTATTCCGATTTCCTCGCGATGGCGTCGCGCATTGCCCATGTGCTGGTTCAAGGCGGGCTCGCGCCCGGCGACCGGGTGGCGGTCCAGGTCGAGAAATCACCCGAGGCCCTGGCCCTCTACGCGGCGGCGGCGCAGGCGGGCATCGTGTTCCTGCCGCTCAATACCGCCTACACCACGGATGAGCTGAGCTATTTCGTCGAGAACAGCGGCGCCAAGCTGTTGATCTGCGACGGCGCGAAAGAAGAGGCGCTAACGCCGATGGTGGAAGGCCTTGGTGGCAAGATCGAGACGCTCAATGCCGACGGTTCGGGCTCCCTGTCCGAACTCGCGCGCACCATGCCCTCGAGCTTTGCCCCGGTTGCGCGCGAAGAGGAGGATCTGGCGGCCTTCCTCTACACCTCGGGGACGACTGGCCGCTCGAAAGGCGCGATGCTGACGCAGAAGAACCTGCTGTCGAACGCGCTGACCCTGGCCGGGCACTGGCGCTTCACCGCCGATGACGTGCTGCTGCACGCCCTGCCGATCTTTCACACCCATGGCCTGTTCGTGGCGACCAATGTCACGCTGGCGGCGGGCGGCAGCATGATCTTCCTGCCGAAATTCGACCTCGACCGGATCATCGAGCTTATGCCGCAGGCAACCGCGATGATGGGGGTCCCGACCTTCTACACCCGGCTGCTCGACGATCCACGCTTCACCAAGGACCTCGCGCAGCACATGCGCCTGTTCATCTCGGGCAGTGCGCCGCTGTTGGCCGACACGCATGTCGCCTTTGAGGAACGCACCGGCCACCGCATCCTCGAACGCTACGGCATGACCGAGACCAACATGAACACCTCGAACCCCTATGACGGTGAGCGCCGGGCGGGCACCGTGGGGTTCCCCCTGCCGGGGGTCGAACTGAGGATCACCGATCCCGCCACCGGCGAGACCCTGCCGCAGGGCCAAATCGGCCAGATCGAGGTCCGCGGGGCGAACGTGTTCAAGGGCTACTGGCAGATGCCGGAAAAGACGGCCGAGGAATTGCGCGCAGACGGGTTCTTCATCACCGGCGACCTGGGCAAGATCGACGCCGATGGCTACGTTCACATCGTCGGGCGCAACAAGGACCTGATCATTTCCGGCGGCTACAACATCTATCCCAAGGAAATCGAACTGGTGCTCGACGAACAGCCCGGCGTGCTGGAAAGCGCCGTGATCGGCGTGCCGCATGCGGATTTCGGCGAAACGGTGCTGGGGCTCGTCGTGCCCAAGAAAGGGGAAACCCCCGATCTCGACGCGGTGATGCAGGCCGTCACCTCGGCGCTTGCGCGGTTCAAGCATCCGCGCAAGCTGATCCTCGTCGACGAACTGCCCCGCAACACGATGGGCAAGGTGCAGAAGAACATCCTGCGCGAACAATATGCCGATGTCTTCGCAGCGGTCGGAAACTGACGACGTCCCATCCGGCGAACAGGTTGCTTTCTCCCGAAACGGGCGAGGCAGGGGCCCGTAAGGGTCGCGTATGCCGTTTGCCAGCGGCCAGGATATTGCCGTTGAGTTGGGTCTTGCGTTGGTGCGGCGTCCCGCCTCTCGCCAAGGCCTCTCGAGAATCGGGGATTCGTGTTGCAGCGGGCGGCGCAGGCGCCGAATCCGGGCCACAAGGCAGTTTGGGAGAAGCGGAAACCCCTTAGCCCGAAAATGGCGCAAGCTGATGCTCCATCCTTCTCAAAAAGGGGGATGGAGAGGCGGATTGAGAAATGAGAATTCTCGAATTCTCGTTTCTGGCCAGGCACTTGTTGCGGGTAATGGTGCCGCAGGGGAGGATTGAACTCCCGACCTCACCCTTACCAAGGGTGCGCTCTACCACTGAGCTACTGCGGCCTTGCGTGGGGGGCTGATTAGACGCATTCGGCGGGGGACGCAAGGCCCATCTGGACGGTTTTTTGCATCCGGGATAGAGAAGGGCCATGACGGACAAACCCAGCCGCCCCAAACCCCCCGGCCGCAAGCCGGGCAACAGCCGCGAAGACCGGCTGAAAGCGGCGCTGAAGGCCAATCTGGCCCGGCGCAAGGTGCAGGCGCGGGCGCGCAAGAGCGCCGAGCCCAAGAACTAAGAGGAAGAGCAGATGGATTCGATCGTGATCAAAGGGGGCGGGGCGCTGCACGGGGAAATCCCCATCGCCGGGGCCAAGAATGCCTGCCTGACCCTGATGCCGGCCACGCTGCTCAGCGATGAGCCGCTGACGCTGACCAACGCGCCGCGGCTGTCCGATATCCGCACCATGACCACGCTGCTGCAATCGCTGGGCGCCGAGGTGACCAGCCTGCAGCATGGCCAGGTGCTGGCCATGTCGAGCCACGACATCGACAACCTGACCGCCGATTACGACATCGTGCGCAAGATGCGCGCCTCGATCCTGGTGCTGGGCCCGATGCTGGCGCGGCACGGGCGGGCGGTGGTCTCGCTGCCCGGCGGCTGCGCCATCGGGGCGCGGCCGGTGGATCTGCACCTCAAGGGGCTGGAGGCGCTGGGCGCCCAGCTGGAACTGAAGGACGGTTATGTCCATGCCCATGTCTCCGGCCGGCTGAAAGGCGCGGTGGTGGAATTTCCCTTCGTCTCGGTGGGCGCGACCGAGAACGTGCTGATGGCCGCGACGCTGGCCAAGGGCACGACCGTTCTCAAGAACGCCGCGCGCGAGCCCGAGATCGTGGACCTGGCGCGATGCCTGCGCAGCATGGGGGCCCGGATCGAGGGCGAGGGGAGTGACACCATCACCGTCGAGGGCGTCGATGCCCTGCATGGCGCCACCCACCCCGTGGTCGCCGACCGGATCGAGCTGGGCACCTACATGCTGGCCCCGGCGATCGCCGGGGGCGAGGTCGAGTGCCTGGGGGGGCGGCTGGAGCTGGTCACCGCTTTCGCCGAGAAGCTGGACGAGGCCGGCATCAGCGTCGAGGAAACCGAGCGCGGGCTGAAGGTCGCGCGCAGGAATGGCCGGGTGAAGGGGGTGGACGTGACGACCGAGCCCTTCCCGGGCTTTCCCACCGACCTGCAGGCGCAGATGATGGCGCTCTTGTGCACCGCCGAGGGCGCCAGCGTTCTGGAAGAGACCATTTTCGAGAACCGTTTCATGCACGCGCCCGAGCTGATGCGCATGGGGGCCAGCATCGACGTGCAGGGGGGCACCGCCAGGGTCTCCGGCGTGGCGCAGCTGAAGGGCGCCCCGGTGATGGCCACCGACCTGCGGGCCAGCGTGTCGCTGATCCTGGCCGGCCTGGCCGCCGAGGGCGAGACCGTGGTCAGCCGGGTCTATCATCTCGACCGCGGCTACGAGCGGGTGGAGGAAAAGCTGGGCGCCTGCGGCGCACGGATCGAAAGGATCAAGGGCCAATGACCGACGCGCGTTTCGAGGACGGGGGCGATCGCCCGCTCTATCTGCAGGCTCTCTCGACCGAGGATCTCGAGGTGATCTCGAGCCTCGTCCAGGATGCGGTCTTCCCCATCACCGAGATCTCGTGGCGGTCCCATGCCCGGCGTTTCGGGCTGTTGCTCAACCGGTTCCGCTGGGAAGACCGCGAAGCGGCCGAAGCGCGCGGCCGGCCCTATGAGCGGGTGCAGAGCGTGCTGGAATTCGCCGATGTGCTGAAGGTCAGCTCGCAGGGGGTCGACCGCTCCGACAAGGACCTGGTGCTGTCGCTGCTGGCGGTGAGTTTCGAGCCGGGCGAGGATGGCGCGGGCCGGATCCTGTTCACCCTGGCCGGGGACGGCGTGATCGCGCTGGACGTGGAATGCATCGACGTGACGCTCAAGGACGTCACCCGCCCCTACGCAGCGCCCTCGCGCGCCGTGCCGCGCCACGACTGAGGCGGTCCCACCCCCGCCCGGCGGGGCAGGGGCGCGGATCATTCCGCGATTACTGCTGGATCGATTCCAGGTAATAGGCGATGGAAAGGACGCGGCCGCGCACCGCCATCTCGGCACCGTAATCGCCCATCATCTCGACGACTTCGCCCTTGAAGCGCGAGCCCCAGACCGGCATCGGGTAGCCATGCCCGCGCACGCCGGTGCGCCCGTCGATGATGTGAATGACGTCCAGCATCGGGAAGACGCCGTCATTTTCCTGTGCCAGGGTCGTGAGGTTGGGCATGGGCACGGTCATCAGTTCGGCCAGCGGGCCGTCACCCAGGCCGCCTTCGCCGTGGCAGGCCGCGCAGGAATTCATGTATTCCGCCTTGCCCGCATCATCGGCTTGGGCCGCCCCGGCCATCAGCGACAGGGCAGCGAGGAACGCGGCGGGTTTCTTCCAGGCATTGATCGACATTCTTTTCTCCCTCTTGGATTTGGCACGCCCGTGGCACGGGCCCGAATGAACTGTGTTTCTCCGCCTCGTTTCGCGGGCGGCCTGAAAATAGCCTAGCACAAGCATCTGGTATGGCGAGAGATTCGCCTTGACACAGGTCAATGTTTCCCCGAGACGGGCCCATCCGCCCGATTGTCCGCATGGGGCGCTTCAAACCGGCGGGAAATGTGGCTAAACCGGGCGCATCAGCTTTGCACGAGGCCCGCATGCCGGTTTTCCTGACCACCACCGCCGCCGATTTCGAAACCGATTTCTCCGCGCTGCTGTCCGCCAAGCGCGAGGAGAGCCCCGATGTCGATCACATCGTGGCGGGGATCATCGCCGATGTGCGCGACCGCGGCGACGCGGCGGTGATTGAGCTGACCGAGAAGTTCGACCGGCTTAGGCTGACCCCCGAGACCCTGGCCTTCACCCCCGAAGAGATCGAGGCCGCCTGCGCCCAGGTCCCCGCGGCCGAGCGCGAAGCGCTGGAGCTGGCGGCAGAGCGCATCCGCGCCTACCACGTGCGCCAGATGCCCGAGGATCACAGCTGGACCGACCCCGAGGGCGCGACGCTGGGCTGGCGCTGGACGCCGGTCTCGGCGGCGGGGCTCTATGTGCCGGGGGGGCTGGCCTCCTATCCGTCCTCGGTCCTGATGAACGCCATTCCCGCCCATGTGGCCGGGGTGGAGCGGCTGGTGATCTGCGCCCCCACGCCCGAGGGCAAGGTCAACCCGCTGGTTCTGCTGGCGGCGAAGCTTTCGGGTGTGGACACGGTCTATCGCATCGGTGGCGCGCAGGCGATCGCGGCGATGGCCTATGGCACCGAGACCATCACGCCGGTGGACAAGATCACCGGCCCCGGCAACGTCTTCGTGGCGGTGGCCAAGCGGCGGGTCTTCGGCAAGGTGGGGATCGACATGATCGCGGGCCCCTCGGAGATCCTGGTGATCGCCGACAGGGACAATGATCCCGACTGGGTGGCCATCGACCTGCTGTCCCAGGCCGAGCATGACGAAAGCGCCCAGTCGATCCTGATCACCGACGATGCCGCCTTCGGCCGGGCGGTGGCGGCGGCGGTGGAGAAACGGCTGGAGACGCTGGAGCGGCGCGAAATCGCAGGCGCCAGCTGGCGCGATTTCGGCGCGGTGATCACCGTGCGCGACCTCGACGAGGCGGCGGCGCTGTCGAACCGCGTGGCGCCCGAACACCTGGAGCTTTGCGTGGCCGAGCCGGAGGCGCTGTCCGAGAAGATCACCCATGCCGGGGCGATCTTCCTGGGCCAGTGGACGCCCGAGGCGATCGGCGACTATGTCGGCGGGCCCAACCACGTGCTGCCGACGGCGCGCTCGGCGCGGTTCTCGTCGGGCCTCAGCGTGATGGATTTCGTCAAGCGCACCACGCTGGCCAGGATGACGCCCGCGGCCCTGCGCGCCATCGGTCCCGCGGCCGAGTGCCTGGCGAAATCGGAAAGCCTGGAGGCGCATGGCCTGTCGGTGCGCGCCCGTCTCGACCGGCTGAACGAGGGCCTCGAATGACCGCCTCTCGCCTGACCCATGTCGAGATAGACGAGTCCAACCTGCCCGCGCCCACGCCCGAGATCGAGCAGGAACGCCGGGTGGCGATTTTCGACCTGCTGGAGGACAACTCCTTCGCCCTGCCGGCGCGCAGCGACCGGCCGGCGGCGTCCGGTCCCTATCACCTGTTCCTGTCGATCCGCGACAAGCGGCTGGTCTTCGACGTGCGCACCGAGGCGGGCGACACGGTGGCCGAGTTCCACCTTTCGCTCAGCCCCTTCCGGCAGGTGGTCAAGGATTACTGGCAGATCTGCGAAAGCTATTTCGACGCGGTGAAAAAGCTGCCCCCCAGCCAGATCGAGGCGATCGACATGGCCCGCCGCGGCATCCATAACGAGGGCGCGCGGGTGCTGCAGGAGCGCCTGGAGGGCAAGGCCGAGATCGACATCGACACCGCGCGGCGCCTGTTCACCCTGATCTGCGTGCTGCATTTCGGGGGGTGAGAGAGTGGCCGGGAACCTTCCCCATTCGGTTCTCTTCTGCTGCGACCACAACGCGATCCGCTCGCCCATGGCCGAGGGGATCATGAAGAAATTCTACGGCAAGCGGGTCTATGTGCAGTCGGCCGGCGTCAGCGACGATCTCGAGATCGACGGCTTCGCCATCGCCGTGTGCAAGGAGATCGGGGTGGACCTGCACCGCCACCGCTCGCGCTCTTTCGACGAGATGCAGGAATGGGGCGACGACCTGTCGGGCTTCGACCTCGTGGTGGCGCTCTCGCCCGCCAGCCAGCGCCGGGCGCTGGAGCTGACGCGGCTTTTCCATCTCGAGGTGGAATACTGGCCGATCCTCGACCCGATGGGGCTGGGCGAGGACCGGGAAAGCAAGCTCGCCGCCTATCGCCAGACCCGCGACCAGATCGTCGCGCGGCTGATCGAGCGCTTCGGCCCCCCCGATGTAGAGGCCGGGAATGGAAGCTGAGCCGCCTCGCCTGGGCTTCCGCATCCTGACCGGCCCGGATGTGGACGCCGCGCTGGACGACCTGGCGGCGCTGCGCATCGCGGTGTTCCGTGACTGGCCCTATCTCTACGACGGCGATCTGGACTACGAGCGCCGCTACATGGCCAGCTACCGCGACAGCCGGGATGCGATTCTGGTGGGCGCCTTCGACGGCGCGCGGCTGGTGGGCGCGGCCACGGGCACGCCGATGGAGGACCACGCCGGGGATTTCGCCGCTGCCTTCGCGGGGACGGGCTATGACCTGGCCGACATCTTCTACTGCGCCGAGTCCGTGCTGCTGCCGGGCTATCGCGGGCAGGGGGCGGGGCACGCCTTTTTCGACGCGCGCGAGGCCCACGCCCGGGCGCTGGGCCGACGCTACAGCGCGTTCTGTGCCGTCATCCGGCCCGGGGACCACCCGCTGCGCCCCGCCGATTACCGCCCGCTCGATGCGTTCTGGCGCAGGCGGGGCTACCGCCCGCTCGACGGCGTGGTCGCGCATTTCCGCTGGAAGGATATCGACCAGCAGGAGCAGACCGAGAAGCCCCTGCAATTCTGGATCAAGGAACTGGAGACGCCATGAAGCTCGCCGCGGCCGCCTATCCGATCGACTGGCACGAAAGCTGGGACAGCTACGAAGAGAAGCTGACCCACTGGGTGGCCGAGGCCGCGGGGCAGGGGGCCGACCTTCTGGTCTTTCCCGAATACGGCGCGATGGAACTGGCCTCGCTTGCGGGTGTGCAGGCGGCGGGCGAGCTGGAGCAGTCGCTGCATGCCGCGGCGGCGCTGAATGATCGCGTGGCGGCCCTGCATGCAAGGCTCGCGCGGGCGCATGGCGTGCATATCCTTGCCGCCTCCGGCCCGGCCTTCGAGGGGGAGCGGCCGGTCAACCGGGCACGGTTTTTCGGCCCCGAGGGCCAGCAGGGCCACCAGGACAAGCAGATCATGACCCTGTTCGAGCGCGACCCCTGGGGCGTGGTGCCCGGCGGGCCGCTGCGCGTCTTCGACACGGCGCTGGGCAAGGTCGGCGTGCTGATCTGCTATGACAGCGAGTTTCCGCTGCTCGGCCGCGCGCTGGTCGAGGCCGGGGCCGAGATCATCCTCGTGCCCTCCTGCACCGAGGCGCTTTCGGGCTATTCCCGCGTGCGCGTCGGCGCCATGGCCCGCGCGCTGGAAGGCCAGTGTGTCACCGTCCACGCCCCCACCGTGGGCGCCGTGCCCTGGTCGCCGGCGGTGGACGAGAACACCGGGGCGGCGGCAATCTACGGTCCCCCCGACATGGGGTTCTGCCCCACCGGCGTGCTGGCCCATGGCGAGATCAACGCCCCCGGCTGGGTCTATGCCGAACTCGACCGGAACGCCGTTCCGCGCATCCGCGAAACCGGCGAGGTGCGCTGCCTGAGCCACTGGCCCGAGCAGAAAAGCCGCCTCCCGCTGGTCGAAACGGTGCCGTTTGGCGCAGATTAGCCTTGAAAACCGGCCCGACTGGGCGCATTTAATGGCACGCCCGCGGATTGGCGGGCGACTAACTCAGGAGTGACCATGGCCAAGGAAGAAATGCTCGAATTTCCCGGCGTCGTGAAGGAACTCCTGCCGAACGCGACATTCCGGGTCGAGCTTGAGAACGGCCATGAGATCATCGCGCACACGGCAGGCAAGATGCGCAAGAACCGCATCCGTGTTCTGGCAGGCGACCGGGTTCAGGTGGAAATGACCCCCTACGATCTGACCAAGGGTCGGATCAATTACCGCTTCAAGTAAGCCCGTCATGCGGCTGGTTCTGGGCTCGGGCAGCCCTCGCCGGAAGGAGCTTCTGGCGCAGATTGGCGTCGTGCCTGACGATATCCGCCCGCCCGATATCGACGAAGAACCGCGAAAAGGGGAGCTGCCGCGCCCCTATTGCGCGCGCATGGCCATCGAAAAGGCCCGCGCGGTGCGTGCGGCCGATGATGAGCTGGTGCTCTGCGCCGACACCACGGTGGCCATGGGCCGCCGCATCCTCGGCAAGCCGCGCGACGCGGGCGAGGCGGCGGAATTCCTGCTGGCCCTCTCGGGGCGTCGCCACAGGGTGATCACCGCAGTGGCCCTGCGCCTGGGCGACCGGGTGTGGGAACGCGACGTGGTCACCACCGTGCGCTTCAAGCATGTCGAAGACGAAGAGCTGAACGCCTATCTCGCCTCGGGCGAGTGGCAGGGCAAGGCCGGCGCCTATGCCATCCAGGGCATGGGCGGGGCCTTCGTTCCCTGGATCAACGGCTCGTTCACCGGCGTGGTCGGCCTGCCGCTGGCCGAGACCGCCGCCCTGCTGCGCGCCGCCGGATACCCGCTCTACAAGGAGGCGCCATGAAGGGCCGTTCCGTCATCCTCGACCAGATCGAAGGCCGCGCCGCCGCGGCGCTGATGGTCGATGGCAAGCTGCAGGACCTGCTGATCGACCCGGCCGATGACACGCTGGCGCCCGGTGCGATCTTGCGTGCCGTGGTGGACCGGCAGGTGAAGGGGCAGGGCGGCGTGTTCCTCAAGCTGCCCTCCGGCAGCGCCTTCCTGCGTCAGGGCAAGGGGCTCGCCCCGGGCGAGGTGCTGCTGGTGCAGGTGACGGGCTATGCCGAGCCGGGCAAGGCCGTGCCGGTGACCACGCGCCTGCTGTTCAAGAGCCGTTATGCCATCCTCACCCCGGGCGCGCCGGGGCTGAACATCTCGCGCGCAATCCGCGATGACGATGAGCGAGACCGGCTGCTGGAAATCGCCCATGAAGAAATGGCCGCCGCGCCCGAGGGGCGCGGGCTGATCCTGCGCTCGGCCTGCGCCGGGGCGGATGCGGATGCCGTGGCCGAGGACATCGCCGCCATGCGCGACCTCGCCGAGGCGGTTCTCTCCGATGCCGTGGGCGGGCCGGAATTGCTGCTGGACGCGCCCGATGCCCACACGCGCGCCTGGCGCGACTGGGCCGAGCCCGCGCCTGACGAGGTGGTCGAACGCGACGGCGCCTTCGCCGATCTGGGCGTGCTGGAGGCGATCGACGCGCTGTCCGGCCCGCAGGCCCTGCCGGGCGGGGGGACGCTCTATGTCGAACCCACCCGCGCGCTTGTGGCAGTGGATGTGAATACGGGGGGCGATACGTCTCCGGCGGCGGGGCTGAAGGCCAATATCGCCGCCGCCCGCGACCTGCCGCGCCAGCTGCGCCTGCGCGGCCTCGGCGGCCAGATCACCGTCGATTTCGCCCCCATGCCGAGGAAGGACCGCCGCCAGCTGGAACAGGTCCTGCGGGCGGCCTTCAAGGCGGACCCGGTGGAGACCATCCTGGCCGGCTGGACGCCGCTCAGCCATTATGAACTGCAACGCAAACGCGAACGCCGCCCGCTGAGCGAAAGCCTGCCCCGATGACCTGTCCCATCTGCTCGAAAAAGACCGATCCGAAATACCGCCCCTTCTGTTCGAAGCGCTGCGCGGATGTCGATCTGGGCCGCTGGCTGTCGGGCAGTTACGCGGTTCCGGCCGACAGCCCCGAGGACCTGGAAGAGGCCGCCGAGGCGCTGGCCGAGCAGACCCGAAAGCTGCACTGAATTTTTTCCCAAACCCTCTGGACACTCCCCCGAGCGCCGATTAGAAGACCGCAACCCAAGCGCTCAGCGCTTGCCCGTGCCCGGGTAGCTCAGGGGTAGAGCAGTGGATTGAAAATCCTCGTGTCGGTGGTTCGATTCCGCCCCCGGGCACCACAAAATCAAAAAGTCACAAGATCTGAAAAAATCTTACGCTCGCCATAGGCCCTTTTCGGTCTGTGGTGGCCCTTGTTGATACTCACGTAACTTCAAGAATTCGCGGGCATTTTCTTGGTGATCAGCCCCACTTGAGTGGTCCAAATTGATTGTTGGCGCATGATCGGCCGCGGTTCCATCGTGACGATGGTTTCGGGTGCCGGTGGGCGGCAGCCCAGAGCGCTGTGCGGTCGTGTCGTGTTCTAGTGGACCCTCCATTGCCCGATCAGGATTCTCGCCTCGCGCAGGCTGTAGAAGAATGAGCCATGTCACGCCATTG
>ENA-ORCU01000734-ORCU01000734.1-marine-metagenome-genome-assembly--contig:-NODE-734-length-11305-cov-2.361151_pt1 | contig 11305 bp, 8 predicted proteins | sample MGYA00248631_ERZ508512 | MGnify/ENA primary metagenome ERZ508512 (study PRJEB26183, sample SAMN06268844) | marine metagenome | isolation source: Tt an P1 anaerobic enrichment on pine from sediment taken... | reverse complement strand
AGATCTCGCCGGCCTGAAGCAACTGGTCCCGCTCAAGGGCGCTGCCCACGGGAAGAGCGGTAATCCGGATGCCCTCGGCCTCGAAAAATCCTTCATCCTGCGCCACATAAAACGGAAGCACATCAAAAATCGGCAGCAGGGCCACCTTCAGCTCAACGGCCGGGGCAGCGGTTTTCGCCTCACCTGAAACCGGCTGAATTACCATTCCAATCGCCAGAACCACCGCCAGTGCCAGTCCCACGTATCGCCATCGGATCGATCGCCTCATGATTTCAGTTTGCCTCCGTGCAATCAGTCAAAAGTCAGCTCATCCGGCCACTGCCGATCATGGCCATCCATTGGGCCTTTGCGGCAGGCATCGATCACCACCCGGTGCCCCCGGCAAATCAGATCCCGGCCCGGATCCACATTGTTGAACAGCTTCCAGAGCATCAGGGACGGATTGTCCAGGTCAATCTCCCGGTCATACAGCACGATAATGGCGTAGGGTTCCAGCTCGGAAGCTGCCAGCGCCGCCTCGGCGATCGCCCTGCCACCGCGCTCAGGGGTCTTTTCAACGGTGACGGCCAGAACCCGGTTCGCCGACGCCAGTCCCGATGACCGGCCGGCCAACAGCGGCCGGCACCGGATCCCACCGGGAAGCGCCCGGCTGACGATCGCATCCGGATCGGCCGGATCGGGAACCGGCCGGCGGGCCTCCGGCAGGTTTCGGGGCGGCTCACCGGCAAACCGGGCCGTGAGATCGATGCCGATCTTGTTCCCGAAATTGGCGTGGGGTGATGAGTGATCCAGCACATCGAGCACCCCACGGGTGACGGTCAGATCCGTTGTCACATCCAGCCGCTCGACAAGGGCTCTGAGCACCTGTTCGGAATCCTGGGGGTCGACCGAGCCGTCCACCACCATGATGGCCTTGCAAAAACTCATCTGCCCCTGGCCCCAGAGACCGCTCATGATCTTCTGGGCATGGCCCGGGTACTCTTTTTCAATGGCCACGATGACGATGTTGTGAAACACCCCCTCCCAGGGAAAAAAATAGTCGCGGATTTCGGGCATCACCGCCTGGAGCATGGGCAGAAAAAGCCGCTCGGTGGCCTTGGCCAGGTAGCAGTCCTCCATGGGCGGCGGACCGACCAGGGTGGCGCTGTAGACGGGCTGTTTCCGGTGCGTGATGGCCGTTACGTGGAAGACCGGGTAGTCATCGGCCAGGGAATAGTATCCCGTGTGATCGCCAAAGGGTCCCTCGCGCCGAAGCTCGCCGGGGTCCACATAGCCTTCCAGGATAAACTCAGCTTCGGCCGGCACCTCCAGATCCACGGTCAGGCACCGGGCCATCCGAACCGGCCGCTTGCGGATGAAACCGGCAAGCAGGATCTCGTCCACCCCCCGCGGCAGGGGTGCGGTAGCCGCATAGGTGGTGGCCGGATCCGCCCCGATGGCAACAGCGACCGGCATCCGTTTTCCCGCCTCGGTGTATTCGTTGAAATAATGGGAGCCGTCCTTGTGAATGTGCCAGTGCATCCCGGTGGTATTCCGGTCAAAGATCTGCATCCGGTACATCCCCATATTCCGCTTGCCGGTGCGAAGACTCCGGGTAATCACCAGCGGCAGGGTGATAAAGGGGCCGGCATCCTGGGGCCAGCAGTGCAGCACCGGCAGCCGGGCGAGGTCCACCGCATCGCCTTTTAAGACCACCTCCTGGCAGGGCGGGGTGCCGGATCGATGCCGCCGGGGGATGAAATTGGCCAGCCCGATGGCCATGGGCACGATGTTCAGGGCCTCTTTGAGACTTCGGGGCGGATGAAACTCGATGTACTCACGAACCCGATCGGCCAGCTGATCCAGATGGTCCACCCCAAGGGCCATGCAGATCCGCCGAGGGCTGCCGAAAATATTGGTCGCCACCGGAAAGGCCGAGCCGCTCACGCGTTCGAAGAACAGCGCTTTGCCGCCCCGGGGCCGCTTGGACTCCCGGTCGGTGATCCGGCTGATCTCCAGATGGGACGATACGCGCTGGCTCACCACCTTAAGTTCACCGGCCCGCTTCAAGGCCTCCAGAAAATCACTCAAGTTTCGATACACCGGTTTTATTCTCCCCATCGTTTGACCAGGCTGTGGGCAATGTTCAATTGATCGAGCAACCGGCCGACGACCGAATCGACCAGGTCGCCGACGGTCTCCGGACGGTTGTAGAAGCCCGGACTCGGCGGCATGACAGTGGCCCCGGCCTCCGCTGCCCGGCACATGTTCTTCAGGTGAATGAGGCTCAGGGGCATCTCGCGGGCCAAAAGGACCAGGGGCCGTTTTTCCTTCAGACACACATCGGCCGCCCGCAGCATCAGGTTGTCCGACAGGCCGGCGGCAACCGCCCCCAGGGTTTTCATCGAACAGGGAGCGATAGCCATGCCGGCGTGAAGAAACGATCCACTGGCCGGCGGAGCAAACAGATCCCCGGGATCGTGAACGTGGAGCCGGGCCGCCGGGTGAAAGCCGCCGGTCCGCGCGCCAAGAAACTGCTCGACAGGCTCACCGGCATAGGCGGTCTCGTGCTTGAGCACCAGCATCCCGGCCCCGGAGATGATCAGGTGAACGTCAAACGGCCGCGTGACCAGCTCCTCCAGGAGGCGAAGGCCGTAAATTGCACCGGAGGCGCCGGAAATGCCGACCACGATCTTTTGCGCTACATCCATCGTCTTGCCACCTCATCGGCCAGCACCCCGGCAAACAGGGTGATGGATATCAGGCTGTTCACGTGAAAAAACGCCAGATTCACCCGCCGAAGATCATCGGGTTTCACCAATCGGTGCTCCACAATCAGAAGCAGCCCGATGAGGGCAACGGCCACCGGATAGATTCTGTTCATCTCAAAGGCGGGATGGATCAGCAGGAAACAGACAAAGGCCAGTGCGTGAATACCGGCGGCAAGCCGCAGCGCCCGCCGGACGCCGAACCGGGCCGGCACGCTGAACAGCCCCCGGGTCTGGTCAAAATCAACATCCTGACAGGCGTAGAGAATGTCAAAACCGGTGATGTAAAACAAAAGGGCCAGGGAAAGCAGCACAATCGCACCCGGATAACTGTCGGTCAGCGCCACCCACACCCCCAGGGGCGCCAGGGAGATGGCGAATCCCAGCACAAAATGGGCCAGCCAGGTAAAGCGTTTGGTGTAGGAATAGCCGCACAAAACAGCCAGCACCGGCACCGACCAGTAGAAACAAAGCCGGCCCAGCATGGCGGCGGAGATAACGAACAAAAGGGCCGAGCCGGTGACAAAGGCGATGGCCGAGGCCGCGGACAGGCGGCCGGCAGGAATTTCACGCCCGGCTGTGCGGGGATTGTCGCCGTCGATATCCGCATCGACGATCCGGTTGAACCCCATGGCCGCCGACCGCGCACTGACCATGGCAACCAGGATCCAGAACACCTGGGCGAAAGTGATGGCATGCTCCCGCTGAACCAGGATCACCGCCGACAGCGCAAACGGCAGGGCAAAAACGGTGTGGCTGAATTTGATCATCCGGCCATAGGTCAGCACGCCGCTGAAAAAGGATCCGGCTCCGGTTAGTTCAGGTTTATCCATGATATCCGTTCAAATTCGCTGCAATTGACTGCAGGCCGGACGTCTCGGTTCTCTGCCGCGAGCCCGGCCGGTTTCAAGCCGATGCGTCATATATCACATTGAATTACCCCAACTCAACCCGCGGCCGCATTGGGGGATGAGCCTCGTTTCCATCTGGCAGGGACCGATTTGAAATTCACAGCCGCACGATATATAAGGTCTACACGGCACTGACTTGTGAGCCATTAGCTGTAAGTGCCTTATTCAGAAACTTCTGTCAAAAACAATAAAAACCCGTTTAGCGATTTCCAATCGCTATCGAAAACGGATTCCGCTCCTCACTCACGAAAAGGCCGACATGTCTGATCATAACCCAGCTCCCGATTTCACCCGTTCGCCTCAAATCCCCAACGCAAAAGCCGCTATGGCAGCGGCGGTCAGCCTGTTGACACGCCGCCCGCTGACCCGCCAGGAGCTGGCCGGAAAACTGAAACAGCGAGGATTTGATGCCAAAGCGGTTGACCGGGCGATAGCCGGATGCGAGCGCCTTGGTTATCTGAACGATGACCATGAAGCTTCCCGGTACCTCGAGCAGCTCATCGGCAAAAGATACGGTCCGCGTTACATTCGCGCCGCCATGAAAAAGCGGGGATTTGACGAGTCTGCCATTGACCAGCTGGTCACCCGATATGCGGAAAGCGACCGCGAACGGGAAGCCGCCGACGCGGCCCTTCAGTCACGATCCCTTCGCTTTGCCCGGGAAACCGACGCCCGCAAACGAAAAGAAAAGCGGTATCGGCTCCTCATGAACCGGGGATTTACCCCGATGATCGTCGCCGATCTCCTCCGGGAGATTGGCAAGTAAAAACTGCCATTATTTGAGACAAGGGCAGCCTGATAACCCGGAAATCCCAAATCGCAAGCACCAAATCTCAAATAAATTCCAAATTACAATAGTCAAATCCCCAATAGTCCCCTGAACCATTTACCGGATCCAGCGTGGGGTGGAGGAAGAATTGTAAGGTTTGGAACTTGGAGTTTTGGTCATTGTAATTTATTTGTGATTTTTTGCTATAACAACGCGCAAATTTCAGAACTTAGAAACTACTATTTTCATTATTTCAGTCGGCAGGCCCCAACTCCCGTTCGGCCACAATCGCTTTGGCCGGAATCAGGCCGGTTGCGCTTGCCGACACGATGTTTCCGGCCACACCCGGGCCATCACCCGCCACATAAAGGCCCTTGATACGGGTTTGCAGATCACCGCCGGTCTCGATCTGGGTAGCAAAAAATTTAATCTCCGGTGCATAGAGCAGTGTTTCATCGTTGGATACGCCCGGGACCACACAGTTCAATTTCTCCAGCCCCTCGATGATATTGGTCAGAATCCGCTCGGGAAGGGCCATGGCGATATCGCCGCAGACCACACTGGTCAACGTTGGTTCGATGTACCCCTTGCTCACCCGATGCCAGGTGCTGCGCCGACCGCGCTTCAGGTCACCGAAACGCTGAAGAATCGGCTGCCCGTCGCCGATCAGCGTGGCCAGCCGGCCGATGGACTCACCGTACTCCTGATTGTTGGTCACCGGTTCGGTGAGCACCACTTTGGAGAGAAATGCAAAGTTGGTATTCTGGGATTTTTTATTGCGGTAGGCATGCCCGTTGACGCACACAAAATCCGAGTAATTCTCCTGGGACACAAAACCGCCCTGGTTGGTGCAGAAGGTCCGGGTCTGATCATCGTACTTGGCCGTCTGTATAAAAAAGGTGGGATCGTAAATCACATCGCATAAATCCTGCATGATGTCATTGTGGACCTCCACCCGCACCCCGACCTCGATACCGCGCTGTTTCAGGCCGAGACTGTATTTTTTGGCAATGCCTCCGACCCAGCGGGCACCGACCCGGCCGGGAGCCAGAATCACACGGGATGCCGAATAACGCTTTCCATTGGTGATCACCCCCCGCACCCTGTCACCCTCGACTATGATGTCCCTGACCTCTTCAGAGGTGTGAATCACACCACCCGCAGAGCGGATGTAATCATCCATTCCGGCAATGTAATCCGGCAGGCAGTCGCTGCCCAGGTGCTTCTGCTTAATCAGAAGCAGGTCGACACCAAAGCGCTTAGCCTCCTTGCGGACATTCCGTGCAGCCTCCATGTCGGTGGGAAAAACCTGACCGTCCATTCCGAACCGGTTGAAAATCGTTTCGGTCTCATCGATCAACGCCTCGGCCTCAGCCGTCGGCATGAATTCGGTCAGGTCGGTTTTTCCCAGTTTGTGGATATAATTCAGTTTGCCGTCGGAAAACAGGCCGGCGCCCCCGATACCGCACAGAATATGGCACGGTTTGCATTTCAGGCAAACCCGATCATCACCGATGGGGCATCGCCGTTTAAGCGGTTCTCTGCCTTTCTCAATGAGAAGTACCCGCAGATTGGAATGCTCGCTCAGGTAAAAGGCCGAAAACAGCCCGGCAGGCCCCCCGCCGACAACAATCACATCAAATTCATCCGATTTTGCCATATGTCGTATTACCGGTATTCCTTTCTTCCCCGTTCATCGAGGAAACAATTTCACGTCGGCCACCCGGCTCGCGCCCGGATGCCCCATGCAGCTGGCAATGAGGCCCCTGGAACATAGACTGTTCACTTCAACACCATATCAAAATCAACGATCTCATCCCGAATTTCATCCAGATTGGGATCATCTTCCGGATAAAGATCCGGATAGAGCCGTTTCAGGCAATCCGGACAGAGCCCGGGATGCCGTTCCCCATCCGCCAGGCTGTCAACATAGGCATTGACCCGGTCCCAGTACCCGGGGTCATCCCGGCGGATTTTACACGCCGCACAGACCGGCAGCAGGCGACTCAACGTTTTGATTTGATCCAGTGCGTTTTTCAGATTTTCGCCCACCTGGCCGGCGTTTTCTCCGGCCTCGATTTCCCGGGTCACCACAGTCAGAGTCCCAAATCCCAGGCCAATCCTGTCATCAGGTAGCGTCTCCATGCGGCACTGATCCTTGAGCCACAGAAACCGCCCCGTCCCCAGCGACACCCGGCACAGGGCCTCCATCGTCGGCCCAGCCCCTTTCCCGCCCACCTCCGTCCGGCAGGATTCCCTGATAACACGCGCATCCCTTCCGGTCTCGGCACCAATGGTCAGGGTCCGGCGCTCCACCACGGCGGACTGAAAGGCAGTGCCAGCTGCTTCCGGAGCGCAGTCCAGCAGCGCAGCCAATCGGTGGCCAATGAATTCATACCAGATCGTCCGGGATTTCAACCGCCAGGCGGACAGATAAGGGATCGCCGGGCTGTCGATTTCGTCAAAATCCTGGTACCGGACCAGATACCCTGCAACCCTGTCCTTAAGCGACTCACTGAAATCACCGTGAAGAATGCGGCCGGTATAGGCGTTCATGGAAAGTGAAAAATGATCACTGATAATCGTCATATGCTATGTCCCTGCGAGCCTGTTGAATGATTGGTCCGTGGCGCGAAAGTTCGCGCACGGACTAACCAACAGATGGGATATAGAAACCGGCCTCGGGTTGTCAAGCGCTAAGCGCCTGTTTGAATTAATTACAAATTCCTGCACCTATGGCGGGCGGCTTGACCATCGGGAAACGGTCTGCTATGCACGATAAATTATTCTTCAACAGACCTGCCGGAAAGGAAACCTCATGCTGATCACCGAGATACTGGCCAGAAATTCGAGAATGTACGGCAATGAACCCGCATTGATCGAACGGGAACCGGCCAGAAACCACCGGGTTGAAATCACCTGGCGAGAATTTGACGATCAGGCCAACCGGATGGCGCAGGCATTGATCTCGCGCGGCGTGAAAAAAGGCGACCGGGTAGTGCACCTCATGATGAACTGCATCGAATGGTTGCCGGCCTATTTTGGAATTCTCCGCACCGGCGCCTGGGCGGTCCCCCTGAATTTCCGTTTCATCGCAAAAACCATCCAGCGCTGTATCGAAACATCGGAGGCAACCGTTTTGATCTTCGGTGAGGAGTTTATTGACCGGATCGATGCCATCAAAGACGAGCTGGACAAAACGGTCAAGACCTATATTTTTTCAGGCCCCGATGCTGTCCGGCCCGATTATGCGGAGAGCTATCGCGATGTCCTGGCGTCTGCCGATCCGGTCAATCCCCAGATTGCGCTTGACCTCTCCGATGAGGCCGCCCTCTATTTCACCTCCGGTACAACCGGAACACCCAAGGCAACACTGCTCACTCACCGGAACCTTGAATTTGCCTGCTACGTGGAAAACAGCCACCACCGGCAGACCCACGAGGACAACTTTTTGTGCATTCCGCCGCTGTATCACACCGGCGCAAAGATGCACTGGTTCGGCAACTTCATCGTCGGTGCACGGGCCGTCATTTTGAAGGGAGTCGAACCCCGGTGGATTCTGGAGGCCGTATCCGAAGAGGGCATTACCATCGTCTGGCTCCTTGTACCGTGGGCACTGGATATTCTGTTTGCCATTGAATGCGGCGAGTTGAAACTGGCCGATTACCAGCTGGACCAGTGGCGGCTGATGCATATCGGCGCCCAACCGGTGCCGTCGAGCCTGATCCGGGAATGGCGCAAACATTTCCCCGCTCACCAATACGACACCAACTACGGACTGACGGAGAGCACCGGTCCCGGATGCATCCACCTGGGCGTGGACAATATGCATAAAGTCGGCGCAATCGGCATTCCCGGGTTTGACTGGGAGTATCGGATCGTCGACGATGCCCTGAAACCGGTGCCGCAGGGAACTCCCGGAGAGCTGATCATCAAGGGCCCCGGCGTCATGAAAGAGTACTATAAAAATCCGGATGCAACGGCGGCAACGATTGGCAATGGGTGGCTGCTTACCGGCGATGTGGCCCGACTGGATGAAGACGGTTTCATCTGGCTCGTCGACCGCAAAAAGGATGTCGTCATCACGGGCGGAGAGAACATCTATCCAGCGGAAATCGAAGACTTTCTCATGGGCCATCCAAAAATTCAGGATGCCGCCGTCATCGGCCTGCCAAGCCTGCGCCTGGGAGAAATCGCCACTGCCATTATCAAGGTTAAAGACGGCGCTCGTTTGACAAAAGCGCAGGTTGAAGAATACTGCAGCGGCCTGGCCCGTTACAAGCGCCCGCGCAAGATCATTTTCGCCGATGTGCCCCGAAACCCAACCGGCAAGATCGAAAAGCCCAAGCTTCGCAAACAATATGCGGGTCAGATGGAGAGTTTTAAGGTTTAAACACACGAAGCCGCACCCAAGGGCGCGGCTTCGTGTGTTTAGGTCATTTTCATGAAAGCAATGCTGGTTTCACGTTCAGGCATCTCCTGAAAACAGGATGCCGAATGACGGCTGGCTATTGTTTTTTGTCGTTGACCTCTTCGAAATCGGCATCCACCACATCGTCATCGGCACTCCCACCGGCAGCATCCGCGCCCGCATCCGCACCAGGAGCGCCTTCTGCGGCCGCACCGGTTTCCGAGTCTTGTTTATACATGGCTTCGGCCACTTTGTGAGATGCCTGGGTGAGTTCCTCACTCAGCCGCTGAATTTCTGCCACATCCTCGCCTTCCATCGCCTTTTTCAGAGCGGCTGACGCCGATTCGATCTTACTGCGTGTATCGGCGTCCACCTTATCCCCCAGATCCTTCAGTGATTTTTCCGTGGAATAGATGAGAGAATCGGCGTGATTTCTGGCCTCGACGAGTTCCTTTTTCTTTTTATCGTCGTCGGCGTGCATCTCCGCATCTTTGACCAGCTTATCGATTTCTTCCTTGGAAAGCCCGCTGGAAGCCGTGATCTGAATGGACTGTTCCTTGCCCGTGGCCGTATCCTTGGCCGATACATTCACGATGCCGTTGGCGTCGATGTCAAAGGTCACCTCGATCTGGGGTACGCCACGGGGAGCGGGTGGAATCCCCACCAGTTCGAATCGGCCCAGAGTTTTATTGTCCGCCGCCATTTCCCGTTCACCCTGCAGCACATGGATCGACACCGCCGGCTGGTTGTCCGCCGCAGTGGAAAACACCTGGCTCTTGCGGGTAGGAATGGTGGTATTCTTTTCGATCAATTTGGTCATGACGCCGCCCAGGGTTTCGATTCCCAGGGACAGCGGCGTAACATCCAGGAGCAGAACGTCCTTGACGTCGCCCTTGAGCACACCGCCCTGGATCGCCGCACCCAGGGCCACCACTTCATCGGGGTTGACGCCCCTGTGGGGGTCTTTGCCGAAGATGCGTTTCACCCGTTCCTGAACCGCCGGCATACGGGTCATGCCGCCCACCAATATAACCTCGTTGATATCCCCGGTGGACAGGCTCGCATCTTTCAACGCGGTCCGGCAGGGAGACTCCAGCTTATCCAGCAGATCGGCTACCAGGCCTTCCAGCTTGGCCCGGGTGATCTTGATATTCAAATGCTTGGGTCCGCTGGCATCCGCAGTGATAAACGGCAGATTGACGTCGGTCTCCATGGATGAGGAAAGTTCCATCTTGGCCTTCTCGGCCGCTTCTTTGAGCCGCTGCAAGGCCATTTTATCGTTTCTCAGATCGATTCCCTGGTCTTTTTTGAATTCGTCGGCCAGATAGTCGATGAGCCGCAGATCGAAGTCCTCTCCTCCCAGATGCGTGTCTCCGTTGGTGGACTTGACCTCGAAAACGCCTTCACCGATTTCCAGGATAGAAATATCGAACGTGCCGCCGCCCAGGTCGAACACGGCGATTTTTTCTTCACTGCGTTTGTCCAGACCATACGCCAGCGACGCCGCCGTCGGCTCATTGATGATCCGCAGTACATTGAGACCGGCGATCTTACCGGCATCCTTGGTCGACTGCCGCTGGCTGTCGTTAAAGTAGGCGGGAACGGTGATGACCGCATCGGTAATCGTTTCACCGAGATAGTCTTCCGCATACTTCTTGATGTGCGCAAGAATGAAAGAGGAGATTTCAGCGGGGCTGTGCAGCTTGCCCCTCAGATCGATGCGCACGTCTCCGTTTTCGGATTCTTTGATGTGATAAGGAAGAATTTTCACATCCTTCTGGACCTCTGCGGATGAAAATTTACGCCCAATCAATCGTTTAACGGCAAATACCGTATTTTCCGGATTGGTAATGGCCTGGCGTTTGGCCACCTGCCCCACCATGCGTTCTCCGCTTTCACTCACGGCCACAATCGACGGCGTGGTCCGCCCCCCTTCCGCGTTTGTGATAACTTTGGCATCCCCACCTTCCATAATGGCCACGCAAGAGTTTGTGGTCCCGAGATCGATTCCGATTATCTTGCCCATATGATATTCCTCCTTACCTTCGACTATCCTAAAATTTTTGGTTGTTAGTTATGCGTTAGTGTCAACTGCTTTCTCAGCAGGCTGACCGTTTTGCGCGGATTTGGATACCACGACCATGGCGGGACGAAGCAGCCGATCATGGATCATGTATCCTTTCTGATATTCCTTCATCACCGTGTTGGACGGGTAATCGTCGCTTTCCTCCTGGCTCATGGCCTGATGAAAGGACGGATCAAACGGCATACCCAGTGACTCGATCGGACTGACATGATGCCTTTCCAGAATTTTCATTACCTCGGCCAACGTGAGTTTGACGCCGTCTACAACGCTCTGCGAATTCGGGTTGTCATCAGAAGCAGAGGCGATCGCCCGCTCCAGATTGTCAACCACGGTGAGTAATTGCCGGATCAAATTCTCGTTGGCATATTTCTTCAGGTCATC
>ENA-ORCU01000733-ORCU01000733.1-marine-metagenome-genome-assembly--contig:-NODE-733-length-11307-cov-2.899020_pt1 | contig 11307 bp, 5 predicted proteins | sample MGYA00248631_ERZ508512 | MGnify/ENA primary metagenome ERZ508512 (study PRJEB26183, sample SAMN06268844) | marine metagenome | isolation source: Tt an P1 anaerobic enrichment on pine from sediment taken... | reverse complement strand
AAAAACCCGCCTGGACAGGGCAGCGGTATACAATCTGAAAATGATCATGCTGGCCAGCCTGGCCCGTCATAACGAGGCCCTGGCCATCGGCCTCGCCGGTTTGAGGCTTCTTGGGGTGAATCTTCCGGACAGAGCGGGAAAAACGGCGGTTCTGGCCCACTTTTTGAGAATACGATTTCGACTGATTTCACGACGCATCGATTCGCTGACCCGCCTTCCTGAGATTCAACAGCCCGAACACCGCCTGATGATGCGAATGTTGATGAATCTCACGTTTTCAGCCTACTTGTGCAACCCCAATATTTTGATCGTTATCGCCCTTAAAACCATCGAACTGACCCTGAAATTCGGACGATCTCCAGTATCGCCATTCGGATGGATGATCTACGGTGCGGCTCTTTGCGCCGTTCCTGAACGCTACACCACCGGCTGCCGGTTTGGCAGGCTGGCATTGGAAGAGACTGAAAAAACAGGCAGCACAGAGCAGATCCCCAAAATCTACCTCTATTATGGCGGCGCGATAAGCATTTGGCAGCACCACCTTCGCACGGGACTCGATTTCAACCGTCGGGGAATTGAAGCAGCGCTGGAGTCAGGGGACGTGAACTATGCCGTATACCATATCCAGTCAAAAATCATGTTTCTTCTCGCCGGGGGCGCATCGCTTGACCAGATTGCCGACGAGTGCGAGGCCCACTATGATTTTGTATGCCGGACAAAAGACATCGGCGCACTCAACTACCTGACGTCGGTCCGGCAATTTGTAAAGTCCCTTAAAGGCGAAACTAATTTCCCCGGCGGACTGGACGATGATGATTTCAAGGAGTCGTATCATACAACCCGTATGGAAGAAGACGACATACCCGTCATTTTGTTTCGCCATTACCTTCTCAAAATCAGACTCCTTACGGTCATGGGAAAATATCGCGAGGCGCTGCCTGTGGCCCGAAAGGCCATGCCTCTGCTTCACAGCCACATCGGCGCCATTGTCGTGCCGGAATTCCAGTTTTATACCGCACTTCTTCTCACCAGCCTCTATTCGGAGTCCGGCATAAAGGAGCGGATACGATTCCGGATAACGCTTTTTCATTTACTTGGCAAACTCAGGCGCCTTGCCCGGACCTGTCCTGAGAATTTTAAACACAAATACCTGCTGATCAGGGCCGAGCAGTGCCGCATCACCGGAAGGGAGCGGTCGGCAATGACGCTCTACCGGCAGGCTATTGATTCGGCCCGCGACAACGGATTTATACAAATCCAGGCCCTTGCCAACGAAGTGGCCGCACGGTTTTATCGCGGTCTCGGATTTACTGAAATCGCAAAAATGCATTTCACCGAAGCACGTCGCGGATACCTCGAATGGGGTGCAACGGCAAAGGCCGCCGACCTGGAAAAACATCACCCCGACGCACTTCCCAGACACCGTCTCGCGAGTCCGGTCTCTTCACTGGATCAGCTCGATTTCAAAACGGTAGTCGAATCATTGCAGATGATTTCCACAGAAATTATTTTTGAAGATCTGCTGAAAAAGCTGCTGAAAATTGTTGCTGAAAATGCAGGTGCCAGCCGAATCATTTTCCTTACCCTGAAAAATCACGGCCTTTTTGTAGAGGCGGAAAACACATTTTCCAGCAGCACAGGGACAATCTTCGAATCCATATCAGTTGATTTTCGCGACGACCTGTTCATATCGGTGATCAATTACGTTCGGCGCACCCGAAAATACCTGGCCCTGGACGATGCAATCAATCGTGGGGATTTTACGTCGGACCCGTATGTACTGCGTTACCGCCCGCGTTCGGTAATGTGCCTTCCCATTATCCGAAAATCCAATTTGCTGGCCATTTTGTATCTTGAAAACGAAATGGCAGCCGGTGCCTTTACGCCGGCACGCATTGAAGTCATCCGGTTGCTGGCCTCGCAGGCCGCGATTTCGCTGGAAAATGCCCGACTCTACAACCAGGTAATTCGAAACGAACGCGTGGTGCGAGATCTGTCCCGGAAAAGAGAAGAGGAAGCTCTGGAATACCAGTCCCAACTGCGCTCACTGTCATCGGAGTTACTCCTGACCGAAGAACGCGAACGACGGCGTATTGCCCAGGACCTGCACGACAGGATCGGTCATGCGCTGACCAGCGCGGCCATGAAACTCGGAGCCCTGCGACAGATGGCCACAAGCAGTGAACTGACCTCCGCATTGAATGACGTGGCCGAATTTATCGATCAGTCGATCCAGGATACCCACACACTCACCTTTGAACTGAGCCCACCGATTCTCTACGACCTGGGGCTGGAGGCCGCACTGGACTGGCTGGGTGAGCAAACCCGGGAACAGTACGGTATACGAGCCGAGTTCAACGATGATATGGCTCCCAAACAACTGCCCGAATCGCACCGGGTTCTTCTGTTTCAGGCCACCCGGGAACTGCTGTTCAATGTCGTTAAGCATGCACAAGCCGGTGGCGTATCCGTATCGATCGGTCGCGATGACTCAACCCTTCGAATTGCAATCGAAGACGACGGAGTCGGATTCGATCCGGTTCATTCCGGAACCGACGAGAAAAAAGCCGGTGGATTCGGCCTGTTTTCGATCCGAGAGAGGCTTCGCCATCAGGGCGGCCATCTTGAAATCGACGCGCAGGCCGAAGGAGGCACATGCATCACCATGTTTTTCCCCTTGCCAGAAGCTTAGGAACGCGAATTTAATTAATTACAATTTCCTGCTTGCCTGCCGGCCCTTCTTCGGCGTTGCGTCAACGGCCTTATAGGCAGATGTCTCGAAATATTCGTGGCATTGAAAACTAATTTACGATATATTGAGCGCCACTTATTGATACACGACATCCAACCGATAACCGCTTACTCGTACAGTTTTGCCTGAATCTGCTTTTGACAGGGTGGTATCATGAGTCTCAAAATCCTTCTGGCCGACGACCACAAGATTACCCGCGACGGACTTCGCGCTCTTCTTGAACAGCACGATAACATGGCTGTCGTCGGCGAAGCCGAAAATGGTCGCAAAGCCGTTCAGCTCGCCGCCAGACTGGCCCCGGATGTTATCGTTATGGACATCAGCATGCCCGAACTGAACGGAATTGAGGCGACCCGGCAGATCAAGGCGGACCTGCCGGACACAAAGATCATCGCCCTGTCCATGTACTCTGACCGGCGGTATGTTACCGGCATGCTCAAAGCCGGCGTATCCGGATATCTCCTTAAAAACTGTGCATTTGATGAACTCATCGAAGCGATCAGTGCTGTCGTCAAAAACCGGACATATATGAGTGCACGGATAGCCGATACGGTAATGAAGGAGTTTGCCCAGCATCTCAGTCAAAACGACAGCTCGCCAACGGCGCTGCTGACAGCAAGAGAACGCGAGGTCCTCCAATTGATCGCCGAGGGACTGACGACCAAACAAATCGCCGAACGAATCCATGTCAGTGTCAAAACCGTAGAAACTCACCGCCAGCAGATCATGAATAAATTAAACGTCCGCAGCATTGCCGGACTGACCAAGATTGCTCTACGGGAAGGCCTGACCACCCTGGACACATAGTGGCCCTATTTGTAGATACAGAGGCATTAAGGGGAACGCGACCACTCTGGAAGGCAACTTAAACCTAATGGTGTAACGCCCGCTCCCCGCCGCGGCCCGACCTGCCGATGAAGGCCGTCTAAAGCCGCCGGGATGCCGCTCCCTCCGGATCTTTCATTCCCCTTGACGCCTTACCCCCCACTTCTCGTTTACCATCCAAATTAATCAGGGATTCGATGTCTCTGCCGAACTCCGGCAATCAATCCGGGCCGAGAGGCGCGGCCAGGTGGCAACTATCTAGCATAAGACACTAATTGATAAACGTTTGCAGTGTTGCCGGTCTGACCAACGTCGCTCTAAGAGCCTGTTTGAAAACCCGGCTCCAAGGGAAAGGCTCACTGCACCGGAGGTCTGAGGCCCAACGGAAATCCCGGGGTTTTCGAACCGCAATTTCAGGGATTCTCCCGATTGCACAAAATGCGCCGGTCGACTAAATAGAATTCATCAACTTAATAGTGGTAATTGAATTCGGTTTATTTCGAACATAAACATCAGCCAATGCAAAGGAGAACTCCATGAACCGTTTATGCATCCGTAGAATCACCGCTGCCCTGCTGACTCTGCTCCTTATCCCGGCAATTGCCCTCGCAGGCGGCGATGATCCCGCCACCTGCAACACCCAGTACCCGGTCATCCTTGCCCACGGCATGGGTTTTTCGGCGCAAGTCGGACCGGTAGATTACTGGTGGAGCATCCCCGATGCCCTGGAGGATGAAGGTGCGGACGTTTACATTACCTCGGTAAACGGCATGGACAGCACCCGGGCAAAAGCCCAGGATTTCAAAAATCAGTTTCTACAGGTCCTGGCCGTCACCGGCGCGCCCAAGGCCAACATTATCGGCCATTCACACGGCACCCTGTATACCCGTGACGCTGTCAGCAACCTTGGCATTGGCTCTAAGGTTGCCACTCACACCAGCATCGCCGGCCCCCATCGCGGCTCCGCCCTGGCGGACGTCATTGTCGGCGTGGTTCCGGACTCGCTGGAGTGGCTGGTCGGTGATGTCGTGGACTTTGTCTATTCCTTTGTCTTTGGCGACGCCAATCCGGACAGTCTCCAAAATGGCTACGACCTCACTCGCGACTATATGAAAAACACCTTCAACCCGAACACCCCCAACGTTTCTGGAGTTTACTACCAGAGCTGGGCCGCCAAGGCCAAAACCTCCACCCCGACCCTGGCACTTGAAGCCACCTGGCTGATCATGCTCGCTTACGAAGGCGCCAACGACGGTCTTGTCAGCGTTGACAGCGCTAAATGGGGCAACTTCCGCGGAGTCGAGGATGCCGCCTGGTACAGCGTCGGCTGCGACCATGCCAACATCGTTGACCAGCTGTTCGGTCTTACCCCGGGATTTGATGCACCTGAATTTTACGTCGGCATCGTCAGCGAACTGAAGGATTGGGGGTATTGATCATCGCGATTTGTAACGGCTGATACCGGTGAGGGGTCGGGCAAACTCGACCCCTCGTATCGCGAAGCCCACTCAAGCCCCATCCCTCCCCCTCCGGCCGGTCTGCATCTTCAGGCCACAGTTCCCTCGATTTGTTATCCGATGGCAATTCATCCCGATCGCATCCTCCCTAATTATCAGCGGGCAAAGCTCTCCATCCTTTAGAGGCTCCGCATTCTGATGTGGGCAATCTCTCAGGAAAATCGAAGCAGTATATCAGGATTTTCCCGATTGTTTTCATAGGCCTCATACTCTAAATTCAATTCAGTTTGTATCAGGCAATAAATGAATCCGGTTTATTCTCAAACCAACCTTTAAACAAACAGCGAGGGACATCACATGAAATGCTTTCGGATTGCTTTCCTGACCGTTCTGATCGGCAGCATGCTGCTTCTTCCCGGCCTGGCACTCGCAGGCGGCGGCAGCTCCTATACCTGTGACACCAAATACCCCGTCATTATGGCTCACGGCATGGGCGCGTCTGCCGAGATCCTCGGCATCCTGGACTACTGGTGGAATATACCTGAAGCCCTGGAGGACGAAGGGGCCGATGTATACATCACTTCAGTGAACGGCATGGACAGCACCCGAAACAAGGCCGAGTCCTTCAAGGCCCAGTTTCTCCAGATCCTTGCGGTATCCGGTGCTGCCAAGGCCAACGTCATCGGACATTCCCACGGCACCCTTTATACCCGCGATGCCATCAGCAATCTGGGCCTGGCCGATAAGGTGGTCACGCACACCAGCATTGCCGGACCGCATCGCGGCAGCGTTATCGCCGATATGATCGTCGGTCTTGTCCCCGACTCCCTCGAGTGGCTGGTCGGCGATGTTATGGATTTCATCTACGCATTCATCTTCGGCGACACCGACCCAAACAGCCTTGAGAACGGATATGATGTCACCCGCCCCTATATGGTCAACACCTTCAACCCCAATACCCCCAACATGCCGGGTATCTACTATCAGAGCTGGGCTGCCAAGGCAAAAACCTCCTGCCCGAGTGTCATTCTTGAAGCGACCTGGCTGGCCATGCTGCCCTTTGAAGGCGCCAACGACGGTCTGGTAAGCGTGAACAGCGCCAAATGGGGCAACTTCCGCGGCGTCGAAGATGCTGCCTGGTACAGCGTCGGTTGCGACCATCTCAATATTGTGGGTCAGCTGTTCGGACTCACCCCCGGATTCGACGAAAATGAATTTTACGTTGACATGGTCTCTGAACTGAAAGACTGGGGATATTAAAACCCGGTTGATTTTCCGAAGCACTTAACCTGGTCTCCAGCCCTCATAAGAAAGGGGACGCGGCAACGCCGCGTCCCCTTTTGTTTTTGAGCACCGATAACCGACAAAAAGCGCCGGCTTTACCTTGACAGCTTTGGAAGGGACCGCCAAGACCAGATCAATATCCGGCAATGACTAAAGGAAAACACCAACCATCGAGTTGGCGGCGCAACCGATTTCAATTGAGTCTTACGGATGAAACCAGCCCCATACGGCAAAACCGGTTCAGCACCGACGGCCGCAAATCCACCGCCGGCTGGCGCTTCGGCGGCGGATCAGCGGCCGCCTTTTCTTTTACGGGCCGCCGCGGCCAAGGGCGCAAGGAATCAAGGGTCAAGGGTCAAGGGCAACGGACCTGGAGAGACGAAAGCCCACGTCGCCGTAACGGTTGCCGGGCTTGACCCTGCCGCGGATCGCCGACCGGCAGTACCGCGCACCGTCGTTCCAACCGCCGCCGCGCATGACACGGCCGGCGCCCTTACCTGAGGAAACCGCCGGGTCAATTGAAGGGCGGACCGGGTATTTCTTGTAGGCATCCCAAACCAATTCCCAGACATTACCGTGCATATCGTAGAGCCCCCAGGCATTGGGACGCTTTCCTTTCACCCGATGCGTCTCGCCCTCGCTGTTGTTGTCATACCATGCCACCGAATCCAGTGCCGATTCCAGATCACCGCAAGAAAAGGCGCTGGATGTCCCGGCCCGGCAGGCATATTCCCACTCGGCCTCGGTCGGCAGCCTGAAGCCTGGGCTGGCCGTGATCCACTCAACATTTTCCCCGTTCACCCGATAGGCCGGCTCAAGTCCCATCTGCTGTGAGAGAAGATTACAAAAGTTCACGGCATCCAACCAGGAGACCTTCTCCGCCGGGCGCTGGCCGCCGCTGAATCGACTTGGGTTTTCGCCCGTCATCGCTTCGTAAAGCGCCTGGGTTACCGGGGTGGCAGCAATTAAAAACGGCTTGGAAATGGTAACTTGGTGGACGGGGCCGTCGTATTGGTCCCCCATCAGAAACGATCCGGGCGGCAGACGGACCATTTCGATAACAGCCCCTTCGCGCTCCCCGATTTCCATTCGAACAACTTCCCGGGTGACCTTATCCTGTACCTGGACGGCCTCATTCACCAGGTAGTCAGTCCATGTCTTTCGAATCGCATCGCCCTCACCTGCCTTTTCCTCCCACATCTGGCTGAGCACTCTCAGTCTTTCGACCGCGCTGTAGATTCCCGCCTGCCCTTCAACATCTCGACCACCGGCCTTGAATTCATCGAGAATCCCCGCAAGAAAAGCATGGAAGCGGCTTCGCATCTCCGCGACATTGGTGATCTCGTGAACAAATCGGAGCACAGCGTCGCCCATCTCGCCCAACGCCGCAAGAACCGCATCCGTATCCTCGGGGATCAGGCGCCGCAGGGGAGCGATCATTCGGACATCACTGTTTTCATCAATTTCGCGCCGAAAATAGGCGCTCCATGTATAATCACGGGGGCCAAGGGCGTGGTCGATGTTGGACTGGTTTCTGGCGGGTGCCGTAAAATCATCCGGCAGCATCCCCAGCCGCGCCAGGCTTGCGTAGGCAACGAAAAATTCCAACATGGACCGGTGGGCCGGCGAGTAATCCCCGTCGTCGTTTCGTATCAGCAGGGAATTTCCCATCATGTCGTATTGCCAGTGATCGAGGTCTTTTTCCTCGGCAATGACCGCGCCGAACACATTGCGCAAGGTATCGGGAAATAGCCGGTAATTCAGGCTCATTTTCTCTTTCGTCAGCATCTCCCACGACAGCTCGCACATGAAATAAAACTTGTCGGCGGTTGATGTGAACGTGCTGTTTTTTTTGAAGTCCCGCTCCAACTTTTTCTGGATCGCATAAAGATAGACCCTCGCCAGGTCCACCGGCTTTCCGGATTCGATGTCTGGGAGCGCTTCAAGAATGAACTCCAGCATCAGGGGCCTTGCGGCCAAATCCAGCAGCTCCGGATGGCTCATGATGTATTCTACCATTTCCGGGTGCGTGCGTTTCGAGAGAGCGGCCCGAATCTGGGGTTCCTCAAACCGGTTCAGGCTAAGGACTTCAAACTGAGGCGGGTCGCCGGTCAGGTTCGCCGTGGAGGCTTTCAACTCCGCGTTGAGGAGTTTTTTCCCCTCCCTGGCGTTGGGGAAATGCTCCGTCCGGCAGGTCAGGATCGCCTTGGCGCCGGGCACCACCACCCGGGCAAGCTCCCAGAAGTTGTTGATCATCTTCTGGCGGTCCAGTTTGTCCGCCATTTCGTCGAACCCGTCGAAAATAAGCAGTAGCCGGCCCATTCGATTCAGTTGTTCGAACGCCGAATACCCGGGAAGGGGTATCTCGTGCTTTCGAAAAAAGAAATCCGAAAACAACGACTCGAATTTAAGCGCCTTGGCATAGTCCCGCAAATGGACCACCAGGGGCAGTCGCGGGCGTGCCAACCCGTTTTCCTTGGCCTCGGCGTATTTTTTCATCATCCGGTAAGCATAATGGTGAGCAAACCAGGTTTTCCCTGTACCGAATTCGCCCAGAATGGAGATATGCTCCTTGCACGGGTCCTCAAGCCAGCGGCCGATGTACCCCTCGATCCACCCTTCCGCTTCGCCGTATCGCTCTTCTCCTATCTTTTCGCCGGAGCTCTCATCGTAAAGGTCTCTGCTGCATGCCAGGGGAACATAATCGGAATCAATGCACCGCTCTTTGACATAACCTTTGAGCCAGTCGAAATACCGGCTGAAATCGGCCCGTTCCTCCAGAAGTTCATCGAGGGTATAGCAAAAGATTTTGTCATCGTCGTCAGCCAACCGGCAGGCAGACACGGCTTTTCGGCGAGCGGCCACCAGCCAAGCCTCATCGGCCTCGTGTTCCGCGCGGACGCTCTGAACGTGCTCAATGTCCTGAATCTCCGCCTGGCGGTCGATGAACCGCACCAGGATGGTGTCTAATCCCCGCCGGGCGGGTATTTTGATAATCCACTCCCAAAAGCCATCCCCTTTGACATCGTGATTTCCAAAACTGTAGCCCAACGATTTGAACCACAATTTCAGCTGCTTCGCCGGGTGCCCCTGGGCCATTTCAATGGTTTTGGCCCGGATTTGAGACAGATCGCCCTCGGTCACCATTTGAATGATCTGATCTATCTTTATCTCCATCCGGGTTTCATATGGGGACCGGGTCCGATCGATCATCGTATTGAACACAAGGGTAAAGCTCGCGAACTCAAGTCGCGGATCGAGGCCCTGCTCCTTCAGATCGTCTCCAATCCGGTTCCATTCAATAAAGCCTGCCGCCTCATGGGCAAGGATTGAACGATCATTCTCCCTGAATGCGGTGATGTATGCATTTCGAATATCCTCATGCCTGAAAAAATTGAGGACTGGCTCCGGCTTCTCAACGCCGAATTCAACCAGCGTGTAGGCGTAAACCGAATCGAAACTATCTTCCGGAGCGCCCGGTTTCAGGCCGACAGCATCGAGAATCCTCAGGGCTTTCTCTTTCCGATTCACGGCGCTCCAGGATTTCTTCCCCGCCTGTTTGACGATCTCCGCAATCACTTTACCGGTCAGGCTTTCAGCAAGTGGCATTTTTTCTCCCGTGATGATTGGTCCGTTGATTACCCTGCCGGACTTCTCAGGATTATGGTTGACTCATCTAAAAAACCAGCTCTGCCTCTAAACGTTCCTCATGCGAGTCTTAATTTACCCGGCGGCGGTGTCCGAGCCATTCAGCCTACTGACCGCCGCCGGGCGGGGCGTATTTGTCCGGCATCATGCCGGAACAGGTCCGGGGATAGGGTCAAGGCCTTGGCGCTGGCGGTGAACCCGTGGGCGCGCCGCATCGGGCCGTTGCCGTGAACTGGAGAGACGAAAGCCCACGTTGTCGTTACGGTTGTCGGGCTTGATCCTGTTGCGGATCGCCGACCGGCAGTTCTGCGCATCGTTGTTCCAACTGCCGCCGCGCATGACACGGTTGGCGCCTCTTCCGCCCCTGGCCTTGAAAAATGATGCCCGGAGATTCCGGGAATCAGCCTGTTTGAGATGGCCGACGAGGCTCGCCATGGAACGGCCCCATGCGTCCTCGTCCATTTTTCCCGTGGCCAGCCATCTGTCATTTCGAAGGGCTTTTCGCCGAAACCGGCGCCACCCCTGCCGACTGGCGCGAATCACGCCGGGGAATATGCGCACCCCCAGAAACGGGAGTCCCTGAAGCACCGGCGCAAGGAGGACCGAACCGCCCTTGATTTTCAACTCAAGCCTGTCGTTCAAATATTCTTCAATACGGGCGGCGGCATCCCACAAAAGTTTTTTCTCATCCGCAAACAGCACCAGATCGTCCATGTACCGGATACAGGGCTTGATCCGCAGCACCTGTTTGATGAAGTGATCCAGTCCGAACAGATAAAAATTGGCAAAGTGCTGACTGGTCAGGTTGCCGATGGGGATGCCCTTTCCCGGTCGGGTCCAGGGCACCGGGTGATCGATGAAAATATCCGCCAGCCACAGGATATCGGGGTCCTTGATTCGCCTGCGGAGCATCTGTTTCAGTATGTTGTGGTCTATGGAATCAAAAAACTTATGTACATCGAGCTTCAGAAAATACCGGTGCTTCCGGCACAACACCTGGGCGCACGGCCGCATGTGTTCCCTTGCCCTTTCGGCAGGCATAGGAGTCTGGGATAAACGATCTCTCGAAAATGGGCTCGATCACGTTGCACAGCGCGTGATGAACCACTCGGTCCCGAAATTCGGCGGCACAAATCATCCGCTCCTTCGGGTCCCGGACCCTGAAGGCCCTGTACGGACGGGGCCGAAACGTTTTACGGACCAGTTCCCCCTCAAGATCGAGGACCTCCTTTTCAAGATTGAAAAGAAACTGCGCCACATGGGGCTTGTGTCTCTTGCCCTTGGCTGCCTCGCGGGCCGCACGGTTCAGCGCATGAAAACCGCACACGTTCTCAAACAGAT
>ENA-ORCU01000729-ORCU01000729.1-marine-metagenome-genome-assembly--contig:-NODE-729-length-11320-cov-3.540692_pt1 | contig 11320 bp, 5 predicted proteins | sample MGYA00248631_ERZ508512 | MGnify/ENA primary metagenome ERZ508512 (study PRJEB26183, sample SAMN06268844) | marine metagenome | isolation source: Tt an P1 anaerobic enrichment on pine from sediment taken... | reverse complement strand
ATTCAGTATATTCTTTTTGTTCCCTATTTTGGGTTTGCGTTTTCATAGCAACCCTTCTTATTATTACTCCCCACCCTCTCTGGGCAGAAACGAACCCTAAAATTGAGCTGTCTTCAGAAGAACAGGCCTGGATTGCAAGAAATCATACGATTCGGGTTCGTATTGTCGATTTTCCGCCCTTTTTCATCGTAAACAAAGATCACAGGCCTACTGGCGTGTGTATAGATTATCTCAAACTGATTGCCGCGCGTACCGGTGTCAATTTCAAATACGATATTACAACCCAGCCTTTTGACGAAGCTCTGGAAGGACTGAAACAGCATCATGGGCCAGATATGATTGCAACTATGATGCGCACACCGGAACGTGAAAAGGAAATTGCATTTACAAAGGAATATATCAGTATCCCCAGGGTCATATTCACTGCCGAGGATGGTCCGTTTATTTCCGATATGGAAGACTTGTCAGGAAGAGTCGTTTCCTTGCAAAGAGGAAGCGTCGTTCACCAAGAAATCGAAAACAACTTTGCTGATATAGAGCTGATGCCTTTTGATACGGACGCAGAATCCGTACGGGCGGTTGCAATTGGCAAGGCTGATGCATATATCGGAAACCTGACTGTTGGATCTTACCTTATCTTACAAAACGGATTGGTTAACGTCAGGGTTGCTGCACCGACAAAACTGGAAGATCACGCGTTTTCAATGGGGGTCCGCAAGGACTGGCCTGAGTTGAGCAGCATTTTAACCAAAGGGCTCGCATCCATTACTCCCGATGAGAGATTAACCATTCGTAATCAATACCTGACGGTGAGGTATGAGCATGGAATTCGTGCAATTGACATAGCCAAATGGGTTGGCGGTGTATCAGGCGTTTTAACCATCATACTACTGATGTTCTATTTTTCCAATCAAAGATTAAAAAAGGAGATCAATGGACGAAAAATAGCTGAAAAAGACCTTAAGCAGAGTGATGAAACGGCCGTCGCGCTTCTCAACGCCATTACTGAATCTGCGTTTCTCATCAAACCGGATGGCACGTTCATCACAATGAATCAAATCACCGCTGAAAGACTTGGCAAGCGCGTTGAAGAACTCATCGGCAAATGCAGTTTTGACTTAATCCCTTCCGATCTGGCGAGATCAAGGGAAAAAATAATCGAAGAAGTCATTCGCAGCAAGAAACCGATTCGATTTGAAGACGAACGTTCCGGAATCATTCTCGACAACAACGTTTATCCTGTTGTTGATTCAGATGGAAGTGTTTCACGTATTGCTGTTTTCGCCAGAGACATTACCAGGCAAAAAGATGCTGAAGCGGTGATTCGGGAGAATGAGCGTTTTCTGGCTTCAATTTTCAATTCAATTCAAGACGGTATTTGTGTGCTTGATCCGGATTTATCAATTATGCATGCAAACAAGGCCATGCAAGCCAAGTACGCATCCCACCTGCCGCTTGAAAATAAAAAATGTTTCGAGGTCTATCGTGGCATCCAACACCCCTGCGACGATTGCCCTACCCTTAGATCCATCAAGAGCCGAAAGATCGAAATGCAGGAAATTCCTATAGTTAAGAACGACAGTGAGATTGGTGTGGCGGAAATATATGCGTTCCCCATGTTCGATAAATACGATCAGGTGACCGGGGTGGTGGAATATATTCGCGATATATCCTTGCGCAAACGGGCTGAGGAAGCGCTGAAGGAAAGCCAGAAACGCCTGAAGGCATTTTACAATGCAGCTTTTGAAGGAATCGTAATCACTGAGCGGGGTAAAATTAGAGATCATAATCGTCAATTTGCTGACATATTAGGATATGAAAATGATGAATTGATTGGCAAAGAAGTCATAGCGCTGGTTCCCGAGGAGGATCGAGAGCTTGTATCAGGAAATATCCGGTCTGGTTATGACAAACCTTATGATCATAAGGCTCTTAAAAAGGATGGTTCCATTATTTTTGTTGAGGTAAATGGCCAACAAATTCAATTCGAAGGTCGTCAGGCAAGAGTGACGGCAATTCACGATCTCACTGAAAAAAGGCTTGCCGAGAAGGCGTTACAGGATAATGAACGGAATATGTCTTCCGTGCTCACTAATACGCAAGATCCTGTCGTGAGAATCGACAAGAATTTTCGGCATATTTTTGCAAATCCTGCACTCTATGCCGCTACCGGATTATCACCTGAGCAATATTTGGGAAAAACAAATGAAGAAATAGGAATGCCCGGCGAGTTATGCAATTTCTGGCGCCAAAAACATGATAATGTTTTCCGAAATGGAAAGCCGGAAATTTTTGAGTTTAGATATCTCACGGTGAACAAAGGTGAAAGAATTTTTCAAGCGGTCGTTACTCCTGAATTTGACAAGGACAGTACAGTAGAAACGATTGTTAGCTTTATGCGGGATATCACGGATTTAAAAAATGCGGAATCTGAAAAGAATGCTGTCATTGCTGAACTTGAGCAGGCGTTGGCTGAGATAAAAACGTTACGTGGTTTTATTCCAATCTGCTCGAACTGCAAAAAAATTCGAGATGATGAAGGCTACTGGCAACAAATCGAGCGATACATACAAGACAGGTCCGATGCCCAATTCAGTCATGGCATCTGCCCGAAATGTGCAAAGGAATTATATCCTGATATAGACTTTAGTGACGATTTATAGGTCTCTGCCTTTTCAATTGCCGCCGAGCCGGTTCCGTTATTTGCGACAATTGTCTTCCTGTGTCTCCTCCAATAGCAGCTAGTATTATACCGCCAAGTGCTAGTTCGGTTTTTTTAAGGCTGGAACAGACCACATTCGTGATTTTGTGAAATGTGTAGACGACACCGCCATCTTTTTCTTATGAGGAAATAATTCAGAGATCAGCTTCTCTGCCGAAATGGGATGTTTTTATTGATCCTTCATCGGGGTAATATATTTTTGGGGAGTTACCTTAGTAAAGCACTGTTAGAAATATACTTAACAAATAAAATAAACAAACAGTAACAGCATTTAAAAAAATAATAATATTTGTTAATTCCCAACTACAAGTTCGACCAAACTCAATAAGACCATACGACATCAGAGCCGATGTTGCCAGCGCAAATAAGAGGACAAAAACAGCTATCCACTTATTGCCTAACAGAGTACGTATTGCAATTCCAATAAACGCAAGAGGATTTATTGAGCTTACAGGATCTGTTCCTGTTTTCAATACAATCTCACCATTACTAAATTTTCCCCGGCAAGAAATGTTAAATTTTGAGACTCTTGATAAATAAATATCGAACTCAACATTTTCACCGGGATTTAATAAACTGGGTAAATAGCTAAATTCGGCGGGTTCATAATGTGATGCAATTTCAAGTCTATCCTTTTGCTGGCCAGCTCCCGACGTTTCTAAAATGTCCAGCAGTAAAGGTATACTTGTTCTGGATTTATTTTCCTTCCCATCGACCTCAGATACGGTGAATCTGATTGGCCCATCAGTAAAACGCGCTTTATCAATTGCCACTGTTCCTGTATTGCTGATTTGAATAGTGGCACGGTAGATGTTTTCTATCGGTTTTTCATCAAAAAAAAGTTTAGTTAGTGACTGCAGGGGGGCTTTAAAAAATATCTGAGTTTGAGGCATATTATAAGTGACGGTCAGTTGTGGCTTTTGGTGTGAAATGAAATAATTTAAAGAAAATGTGAGTATTGAAACAATTATGGTCCCGATTCCTATCCATGAGGAAAATTTCCGATACCATGGACGTTCTCGAAGCAGCAGGGTTCGCTCATATCGCAATTGGTGCTCCTGCTCATCAATTTCTTTTAACCTTTCGTATTGCAATCTGATTTCGTCAGGATCCGGCACTTTTTCGTTTGACATGGTTCACCTTGAAATTAAAGCTGTATGAAGCACAGACAAAACTGCGCTCCTCTCGATAAAAAATTCGGTTATCCTAAAGCAAGCAAATCATCCTCTATCATGTTGAGGATCAATCAAACAATTTATTTGGCATTTCTTTTAAGTAATTTTTTTGATGCCTTTTTGATTAAGATCGATGAGGAGAATTTTACCACTATCAGTATGGACAAGTACTTTTATTTTAAAATTCAACAAATCCAGGAAACGAACATTTTTCGCTTTCGAATTTAAAAAGGAAATCAATTTAAACCAAAGACCTTTTGATAATAAAATTGTTGATATAACATTGCCTGAGTCGGATTTTTGATCGACTACTACCTTTTCTTCATTAACATCCCATACACAAATACTTTTATCCAATTCACGGATCACAAATTTTCCATCAAGAGAAAAAAATACGTTGTTAGCACCACCCAAGTGATTAAAAAATTTTATAGGTTGTGCTTGATCCAAACTCAATAATCTGACAGTTAGGTCGCTATTACTGCTGAGAAAAAAAATACAGTCTGGCGAAAAGCAAACGGAATTAACACTTCCCATTTTTTCTTGGGTGAATTTTTTCTCGCCAATTAAATCATTATTTTTATAATTACGTAAACAGATGCAATTATCCGAACCACCGCTGATTAACTGTTTTCCATTCGGCAAAAAACATATTGAATTGACTATAGTCCCATGAACCGTCCTTTCCCAGAGTATCTTTGAGGTACTCAATTCCCACGCAATGACATTTCCATCAGAATCACCACTAACAAGATGCTTTCTGACTGGTGAAAAGGTGACGGAATTGACTTTGGCCTTATGGCCCTTAAACTCATTACTAAACGGAAAATTTTTATATTCCCATAATTTTACTGTACAATCAGAAGCGGTAGTAGTGAAATATTTTCCGGCAAAATGGATATAAATGGAATTATCCGCACAATTGTGGCCCGCAATCTTATGAACTCTATCATCTGTGAGGCTTTTTACCAGTATCGAACCGTCCTCATAGCCGCGCACCAAATATTTCATATCCGGGCTGCACCTAACAGCATGGATTTTCCTGTCATTGTTGTACTCTAAACCGGATTTCTCCTTTGATAAAGGAGGCCGTCCATCAATTTTAGTATCCTTTATTTCTTTGGCATTATCAGATGGCGCATTTGCCTTGCCCATAAAATTGTGTGTTTTCAGCTGGTTGGTGGTCGTGAGAAACCCATTTTCACGTAAAAGAGCATTAGTTGTGGAGAGCAATTGATCCTTCACTTGCAAAAGAAAACCATCCGAAGAAAAGCCATTGCCACTGGTTTCCCAAAGAATCTCCTTCGTTTTTTCAATTATTCTTCTTGTTATCGTGCCATCAACCTTAGATGGCTTGTTTTTCTCTTTTTTTAATACAATTATTTTATCGCAAAGATAGGCCATTGTCTGTAAATCATGGGAGGCAATAATGAACGCGGAATCCGTATTTTCATCTTTGGCCTGATTGATGAGGGCTGCCATTTTGAATTTGTTGACCATATCTAGTCTTGAAAAAGGTTCATCACTGATCAGCAAGAGCGGTTTAACCGCCAGTGCTCTAAGAAAGGCCAATCGCTGAATTTCGCCGCCGCTGAATTGGGAAGGATAGCGCCTAAGCAATTCATCTGCGTTTTCCCAACCACCTATATTCGCCTTTGCAAGAATTTCATGTGCCCAGTCATCAAAAACCTCTCCATTCTTTTGAATGAGTTCATAGGTTTCAGAAAGTATTTCTCGAAGATTCATATTGGGGTTAAAGACCTGATCCGAATCTTGGAACGCTGCTTGCAGTTTTGTTTTATTATTTTTAATTCTATTATCCGTAAATTCACTCACAATACTGCATTCCCAGACTGATTCCGACAGTACGCCAAGAATATAGCTGATAACTGTGGTTTTTCCGCATCCGCTCTCGCCCAAAATGCCGATGATTTGATTTGGGAAGACCGATAAATCAATAGTCTCAACGATTCCGACGCCATTTTTATTGGAAATTGAAAGATTTCTGATTTCTAAAATAGGTTTTGATTTTTGAATATTTGCAGGCTCAATTGGATCTGTTTGAAGGGAATTCCGGAACAGGTGTCTACAATTTTGATATAACTGAGTGAAAGATGATATCTCTTCCATACAAGGAAATTGATAACAGTGACAAAGAGCTTTGTTTTTCTCCCAGAAATCGGCAACCAGCAATTGATCATGGGTGATAAACAGAATCGCCCTTACCTTTTTTCTCTCTATCAGTTGCTTAAATAATTCCAGGATAATCTCTTGATTCATGAAATCCAAGGAGCTTGTCGGCTCATCGGCGATGAGCAAATCGATATTTTGTCCTGACAGTAATTTATGAAGAGCAATAATGGTTAATGCTTTTTGGCGCTCCCCCCCGCTGATTTGGTGCGGGTAGCGATCGAGAAGAGAATGATCAAACTGAACGATTTTCAGCAAATCAGTTAATTTTTTATTACGATTGTTTGAATTGCTTAAAATATGGGAGTCGTCTGGTAATTGATCTTTTAATCTGAAGGATGGGTCCAGATAGCTCCGCGGCTCCTGAAAAATATAAGCGACATTTTTTAACTCTGTACGCGTGCTCTCATGAGAAGTATCTATCCCCTGCCACTCTCGCTTGTCCAACAAGTCATTAATCGCGAGGGAGGACAAGGTTTTTCCGCTTCCTGAATCACCGATGACAAAGTTAAACTTCCGGGTCTGAATTTTAAAATGTATCGTTTTATTTAAGTCTGGGGGCGTGTTGCCTCGATTGTTTATATTTTTAATATCAAGATCAATTTGTATTAGATGGGTTTTCTTCATCCTGTTTTCCGATTTTTCCAAAATGAAAACATCCTTTTCCATCTGTGTATACTATTGCTTTGTTTCAACCAGTTCCCCATCAGGAGTCTATCCAAAAAACACATATCTTCCTCCTGAACTTGCCGGAGTTCATTTTCCTTTTCATTTAAAAAACCACGCTGCATAAAAAAAAGTCCTGATGTCGTCAATAAAATCAATCCAAACGGACTAATCACTTTGAGGATTTCAAACGGATTGGCAAAGATCGAATTTGTCCCGATTTGGACTAGGTGGTTGCGGATGCTCTCTGAGGTGAGAAAACGCCCCAAACTGAAGGCAAGGTTGTCGATAATTTGGATATCGATTTCACCACGGGCGAAGAGGATATTCAAACCCGTATCCAAAACCATGGCCAGACCCCAAATATAAATCAGTTCCGTCAATAAAAGTCCCGTACAGTTTTTCCAGATCGTATGATACCAGATGATTTTCCAGTTTGAAACACCATGGATCCGTGAATTAACAATATAATAAGCCCCTTGCATGTGAGATATACGGTCGGCAGCCAATCTGTGAGGCAAGGACATACAGCTTAATCCGATAATCAACCCTGTGAATACATGAATATTATTATGAAAATTCAAACTTTTATTAAATAGCAGGCATACGGGCGGCAATAGAATACATAGCAGCAGGATCCGTGGAATTGATTCCATGGCCTTAAAACAAAAATCGAAAATTTCATTTAAGAATTCAAACATTCGCTTGATTTTCGACGCTCTTAAAAATCGAACATGTGCTTCTGAACGACTCCCACAAGCAAGGACAATGGCTGAAATGATACCTGAAAATGAAACAACAACCGCAATTAAACTGATCCAATATGAATTCAAGGTGGCGTGCGAAATCGTCAGGACAAAATAATCAAAATATTTTTCGGTACCAACAATTCCCCGGTTTATGAAGGCTGAATCCAGTATCAATATGGATTTTGACAAATTACGGGAAAAAATCGACTTCAATAAGCCGAACTGGTTTAACGGGATCAAAAAAAGAGGAATAAAGCTAAAAATAACAAAAATGAAGCCGATAAATGGCAACATGCTGGAAAAAATATGACTGCCGTTTTTTCTATTCATATAATCGGAAATGAAGCTATGGGTGATTAAACATATAAAAAAAGCAAATAGCAGCAGTAGGATTCCTATTGCGATCGAAAAATTGGATATAAAAAAACACGCTGGCGAAAGCAGGGATACAATGCTCATTAGCAAGAAACGCCGATATCTTATAATCCGAACCGGATATTCAATGTTCATTTTAAGTGACCCGAATCGATATGGCCGCCTGATACAACAATGCATTCAAACAGCGAATACTGACAGCGCAAAAAACCGTAAGTGTCAGAATCATATCGATATGTGCATAGGAACTGATGCCTTTCACCATATAAACGGACAATCCATCTATGTTGAATATCTGCTCAATGACGATAGCCCCTCCGAACAAATAGGGTGTTCTGTTGCCGAGAATCGGTAAAAATGAGCCGAACACATTTCTGAAGGTATGGCGGAGAATGGTCGGCGGATGACTGACCGGCCAAACAATATCCCACAGCGCGGCATGGCCTTTTGATTTGATTGCCAGTCCTTTGGCATGAAGGGCGGTGATGTATTTGAGACCGGTTTCATCTTTTATAATTTTTGCAAATTGTTGATAAAAACCGCTCAGGAGACCATCTCCGAATACAAGCAGGATGATGGCCAGAATATACTTGATGAAATACACATCCTGATGGACCAGAGGAATACACAGGTAAGCGAGCAAAAAAGAAGGAATGAACATATAACACAGGAGGTCGGCGAAGCGTTTTTTTTTCTCTTCTCCCGTGAACTTTTGTTTCATTTCGTCAATATAAGACAAAATGGACAAATAAATGGCAAGGCACAATATTAAAAGCATTGAACAACAAGTAATGGAAAGTGTTGTTAAAGCATAGGGGAGAATTTGCACCAAATGAAGAGGCAACTGTTGAATCCACCCAAAAAAATCGCTGATTAGCGTGCTTGCCGAGCTACTTGATTCAATGGCTTTTGGGTATTCAAAATCAATTTTTAGTCTTTGACCGATATTATAATTGACGATATTATTTGCTTCATCGGGCATTTTTAATATATCAATGCCACTTGCTTCAAAGTCTTTTTTAGGTAATGCGAATGAGAGCGTGCCTGTAACGCTATCATATGTGTATATCGCGATTCCAGAATAACTCGTTTTTAAAGATGTTATGGTTAGGTTTACTGTATATTCAACTGTTTTCAGTATTACGACAGGAGTGTTTAATTGAACCTTGAAATCTAATATACGCTGATCATTAACTGGTATGCGTACAGTTTGAATCACATCATTACGATATTGTTTTTTCGTACTAATAATTTTTTCTGATGTAATGGGATCAATTTCCAGATAGGACGTATCATTCGATAGCCCTTTTTCAAATATAGCTGGAATGTACCCCAATTCTGAAAAGTCCCTGAGCTTAACCTCGCAGTAAAAGCGCCTTGCTTCCAGATCATGTGTGTCAGTATTAAAGCCAAAATATAAAATCAGATGTACCATCCAGGTTAAAAGAACAACCTGAAATAAAAAGAATAAATTTTTTTTAAGGAAATACTTCATTCGGACTCTTTAGTGGCTATGGAAAAAAGGCCGACCCGTTGGCGCTGCCTTATGTTGAACCGGTCAATTCTTGCCGGTTAAATTAAAATGGATGTCAAGATCAGAAAAATGCTGTTTGAGATCAGGATGCCAGCATTCAAGGTCAAGAATGGCGTGGTCATCTTCATCATGAATATACATACAAATTAGCACTTTATTATCGAATGCGCTGGCTTTTTGTAAAGCCTGGTATAATAGCCCTTTCAGGTTAGGCACCATTGCCTTGGTTATTTGGGTGGATGTCCTAAAAAAAAGCTCCAATGATTCATTTGGTTTATATTCGATTTCAAGTGCCTGAATTCCGACTTCAGGATTATCATTGAATATTTTTTCTATATCTTTTTTGAAGGGATTTGATTTTTTGGTAGCTTTCTTTAATGATTTTTTGGGCTTGTAATCACTCGTTCCGACACTGGGATTAAAACTGGACTTATAAAATTTCTCCGCAAATTCGCCTGAATCAAACACATTCATATAACCAAATCGGGCGGCACTGAATTGCTCTGTTCTGTCAATAAATTTTTCCTGCTTGATTTCACTGGCTTCGATCCAGATCATGCCATCCCCGGGAAAATAGATCCGTTCAACTTTCACCCATTGATCAGCCACCAGATACCCGATTCTATTATCATCGGAAGATTCGGTGCCGGAAAATACAGGTAAATTCTCCTTGGGTGAGATATAGGCATTCGATTCAGTTATGGTCTCGCCATCCATCATCCATTTTTTTCGCCACAAGGGTAGCCGTGGTTTCCTTTGAGGATTTTCATTTTCTATTATTTCTGATCGGGGAGTTGGCACCGATGACTTGCTTACACCGCTATCATCCAATTTTTCAAAATATTTGCTGCATGGCCCGATATCGCCACCCTGCGACAAGGCAAAACTGAATTTGTCGACACGTGAATCACTCCGATTCATTTCGATTGTTACCCAGGGTCGGAAATGATCATCCGGATTGATATACAGATCTAAGACATTAAATTTTTTATTCAAAATTAATATCTCATCACCGGGCGACGGAGGATGGCTTTGATTCTGATCACCGTCATATAAAAGCTTGATTTCTTTTTGAGATGACAGTTGGGCAAGATCACCGACCAGAAAATTACAGAACAAATCCGGTTTGGCTTCAACCAATACTTTCTTCATTTGCAGGAATTTTTCCGATCCTCTTTGGGGTACGGCAATCCACCCCCAAAAGGCATTATCCTTTAAACCGGCGCATTCCAAAAAGGCCTGACCATGACGGTTTTTTATTCGACTGATGATTCTAAAGGGATCACGGGCCGTTAATTTTCCCATTATTTTATTTATTAACAGTTTGGAATCATTCCTGTCAAAATCAGAATCCGTTAATAAATCAACGGAATACTCTGGATCGTTAATCCGTAAAATTTGATCTGTACTTTTCTCCATGTAATCATGATCATCTTCGAAATAAATTGTATCTTTTTTCACATATGCATAGCAGATTTCATTATGTGCGTTGGCAAATTCATAAAACGGAATATAATTTTGTATAGAAGGGATTTGAAGGATCGGAAACTTGTTGCCTGATTCAAAAGTACTTTGAGAAGAAAAATCATATTCTGTTATTCTTTCCTTTAATTCTTCGAAGGATATATTTATAGGATGACCAGGGTCATCTCCCGGCGATGAACAAATATATTGGAGCGGTTGATTCCAAATCCATATTTCCTTTTGATCCTCATTGGGTATTTCCATGTGAGTGCAGGAGACTAAAGAGGACAAAGTCATCAGTAGAATCAAGTTGCCTGCTAAAATATTTTTTTGGGTGGAAAATAAAATCATGGGGTCAATTCTTCATTTGCCATTTTCGAATATTCGCCAAAAAAGTTTCCGGATGAATCGGATATTGATCGATGTTTCCAATATGTTTCATATA
>ENA-ORCU01000727-ORCU01000727.1-marine-metagenome-genome-assembly--contig:-NODE-727-length-11343-cov-3.103497_pt1 | contig 11343 bp, 7 predicted proteins | sample MGYA00248631_ERZ508512 | MGnify/ENA primary metagenome ERZ508512 (study PRJEB26183, sample SAMN06268844) | marine metagenome | isolation source: Tt an P1 anaerobic enrichment on pine from sediment taken... | reverse complement strand
GTGCGACAACCAGGTTTTCCTCTTCTTTAAGCAGCACACCGAAATAGTCGGTTTTCTCGCGGGCCCGATAAGCCACGATGCATGCTGAAAGAAAAGCGAATCCGTCATCTCTGTGATAGCCGCATGCCATTTCACAAGCCATACAGTTGGTACATTGTAGCGCATCAATTTTGATTCCCATCTGTCTTCCCCTCATGTCTGTTTGCCAATGGCGTAAATAAGTTTTCGGGAAACTGCCGAGCGGACGCTGTCAGGCGCTGGAGTTGTTTACCGGCGCAGAGCCGACACAAGTGATTTCTGGAGCAGTGATCGGCGGACGGCCTGATAAAGATAGTCGCGCCTTGCAGGCATCCTTCTTTCATGGATTGAAGGATGTCATATCTGAGCATTTGATTAAAAGTCAATATTAAAATATCAGATGTTTTAAAATTTATAAATATTATTGACATTGGGTTTTCAATATGCCATTTGATATGCAAATTCTAAATCCAATTCATATAAAAATTAGCTTTATACCACCTCAAGTTAGAAGCTGAAAGGAGGAAAAAAGAAATCTGAACAGCCTTTACGCCGTTGCTGAGCTGATCCTGTGTAAAACGGCTCAGGGAAAAAGGCCGGATGCTCTACCGACTTGTCGAGGTATTTCAAAGCTGCCGGCCGGATCATCCATAACAACGGCAGGTATGGTCAATTAAACTGGTTAGCACCGAAATTTGAGTTTTGTGCCGGAATCCCCAACCGATCCGGCAGCCCGGGCGACATGATTCTTCGGGCAACGTTATCCGAGGACATGCTTCCGCCTGCCGGCAAATGTGGCACATAACCGATCGGTGCGCACATGGATTCAATTGGATAGGAGGAAGGTCATGTCGCAAGAAAACGTCGATAAAAAGATCCTGCAGGAACTGGCCGGCATTGTGGGGGATAAAAATGCTACGGCCGCCAAACACATCCGTTACGCCTATTCCTACGACCTGTCTTTTGTAAAACGCAAAAACCCCGACTATGTGGTCATGCCGTCCACCGTTGAGCAGGTTCAGGGTGTTATGCGTCTGGCCAATCGTGAAAAAATTCCGGTCGTACCGTTTACTGCCGGCACCAATATCGGCGGGCTGTGCATCCCTGAGCAGGGAGGGATCCTCCTTGACCTGAAGCGGATGAATAAAATCATCCGGATCGATGAAGAATCCCACTACGCCATCATTGAACCCGGCGTTTCCCACGCCAGACTGGCGTCGGAACTGTACAAGTTCGGCCTCCGCTGGAGCTGGCCGGTCGGGCCGCCGTCGGCTTCAGTCTCGTCAAACGCCATCTGCCACGGCATCGGCGGACTCAGTGGACGTTACGGGCTGAACAGCGAAGAAATTACCAGTATGGAAGTGGTGCTGCCCACCGGCGAGCTGGTGCGGGTCGGCTCCTGCGCCATCCAGGAGGATTCCTGGCACTCCTGCCTGCCCCTGCCGCGGGTGGACGGACTCTTTCCGGGCTGGCTGGGCACCACCGGCATCGTGACCAAGATCGGTGTCCGGGTGCATCCCATCCCGCCGGTGCTCAAGGTCTTTACCGTGTCCTCGGAGAACATCGAGGACATGGCCTCGTACCTGCGCAATCTGGGCAACTATGAGATCTGCGACGACATCACCGGCGTTTCCTGGTGGCTGGCACAGGTGCCGATCCCCTATCCCTACCGGCCCAAACCGGATGATGCCCCGGAGTGGGTGTCCTTCGCCACCACCTTCTCCTGGACGGAAAAAGAGAAGGAAGCCCGCGAAGAAATCTGGAAAATGGTGTTTGAAGAAGAGAAACAAAAAGGCACCTCCGTCAAAGAGACCGTCTATCCGGAAGAGGCCCTCAAGGCCAGGACCCAGCTGCCCAGCCAGATTGTCGGGTCGACCAAAAACTACACCAAGATGGCCGGCGGCGGAATTTCCTGGCCGGGCACCTTTACTCCGCTGAACCGATGGGCACCGGTCTACAACGAATGGAAAAAAGTGCTTATCGATCACAACCTCTCGCCTTCGGTCCGGGTGACCAACTATCGCGGCGTCCATTACGGCATGCTCCGTGCCATGATTCCCTTCCCGAAAAAAGACCCCGAAGCCACGGAAAACGCCCGTCACGCCATCGTCGAGTGTCTCAAAGTGGACCTGGACAACGGCGGCATCCCCTATAAACCGCCGGTCGATTTCGGTATGGAAATCAACAAACGGGCGCATCCCGGATATGTATCGTTGCTCAAACAGGTGAAAAAGATGCTGGATCCCAATGATATCATGAACCCGGGCAAACTGGCCCTTTAGCCGGAGATGATAAGTGTGGACCCGAGCCCCAGGAACAGTTGAGCGGCAGAAATCGGATCAGGACTCCTGGGAAGCTATTTCTTTCATCGCGAAAAGTTTGAGATATATTTGACGAATTTAGAAATCCGGAGGTTACTTATGAACTGGGATATCCCCAAACTCGAGGAACTGGAAGACATTGTCTGGCGCTGCACGGCGTGCGGCAACTGCAAGACCGCTTATCAATTCGGTCCGCCTCCCACCTTCGGGGAGATTTGCCCGGCCGGCGTGGAGTTCGGCTTTGACGGCAACATGGCCTCAAAGGGAAAGATCGCTTTTGCACGAGGCATACTGGACGGCGAACTGGAATGGACCGACGAATTTGTCGATGCCATTTACAAATGCACGGTCTGCGCCGGTTGCCAGAACCAGTGTGAACTCGACCACAAGCCGTTCATCCCGGAGATCATCGAGGCAATGCGCCGCAAGGCCGTGGATGATGGCGTCGGCCCCATGCCGACCCAAAAAGTGATCGCCCAATCCATGCGCAGTTACAACAACCCCTACCAGGGACCACGACGGGTGCGCACCGACTGGACACGGCCGTTCAAGAAAGCCAAAAAACCGATCAAGAACATCATGAAGGAAAAGGCCCCGGTTCTGTATTATGTGGGCTGCACCGGAGCCTTCAACCTGCCGGTTCGGAACCTGCCGGTAGCCACGGCTTCGATTTTCCAGAAGCTGGGCATTGACTTCGGCATTCTCGGCGAAAACGAAATCTGTTGCGGCTCGACAGCCATGCGATTGGGAGACAAAGAAGCCTATGTCCGCGTGGCCGAAACCAACCTGGAAACCTTTAAAAAACTTCACGAGGAACAGGGCGTCAACACCATCGTAACCTCCTGTGCCGGCTGTTACCGGGCTTTTAAGAAAGACTACAGCCTCTGCCAAGAGTACGATGAGATGCTCGATGGTATCGAAATCATCCATACCACCGACTATCTGTTCAAGATGTTCACCGAAGGCCAAATGAAATTCACCAAGTCCCTGCCGTGGAAGGTGACCTACCATGATCCCTGCCATACCGGTCGACACCTGATTGACTACGAAGTGGACAAAGACGGATCCCAGGCGTATGCGGGCTGCTACATGGGCAAAAGCACGGACGACTGCCTGTTTGACATTCCGCGAGATATGCTCAAGTCCATTCCCGATCTGGAATTTTTCGAGATGGAGCGTATTCGGGACAACTCCTACTGCTGCGGCGGTGGTGGCGGAGTCATGACCGGCTACGGCGACTGGGCAGCCAAAAATGCCGGATTGCGCATTCAGGAAGGTATGGCCACCGGAGCCGAAAAAATGGTCTCCATCTGTCCGTTCTGCCATTACAACCTCAATGAGGGCGCCAAGCACGTCGGCAGCGATATGCGTCTCTACGATCTGGTCGAACTGATAGACCAGGCCCTGTAAAAAACCATCAATCGCCCGGAGGGGATGGTATGGACGCCATCTCTCCCGGGCCCGGACAACTTCAAACTGGATCGGCATAACTGATTTCGCGACCGTTACCAGCGGGGAGGCACTATATTTTTTTACTGAACAGATTTCATTTTATACAACATATAGTATAAATTATAATACATTTACTCCTCAAATAAAAATCTACAATATCAGTCACATATAGCCATGTCCGCTGGAATGGAACCAGCTGGCAAGCCCATTCATTTCACGCTTAGGGGGAAAGGAGTCCAACGATGGCAATCGTCAGGGAGCAAGGCCAGGAGCAACCCTACGCCGCGGGGTCGCTGAAATTGCGTGTACCGTTTGTGCATTATCGGATCGAGTACCAGGATTTAATCCAGGGCATCATCCTGAGTTGTGTTCCGCTGGGTATTACGGCGGCCATGACAAAAGTTCTGGGAATTCCGATTGAAGTCGCCGTTTTTATGGTCGTAATCAACAATTTTCTGTATCTCCTCCACTTGTCGTTCGGCGATCCCTCGGTCAGTGGATGGATCACTGCCGGAATTCCACTGTATATCTCATTTCTGACAGGATTCGAGGCCGGACCGGAACGTATCCAGGCGATGATCGCCCTCCAGGTACTGGTGGGCCTCATATTTCTTGTCATGGGGGTCACCGGCATCACCAAGCAGGTGATCAAACGGTTTCCGGTATCGATGCGGGCCGGCATCCTACTGGGCGCCGGATTCGCCTCACTGATGCGGGTGTTTGACCCCGGACAGCCGTTCATCGGCAAAATGCCCACCGCCTTTCTGATCGCCTCCTTCTGCAGTTTCTTCATTCTATTTTCAGTGCGGGCCATGGCCTTTCGGGAACGATACGGCTGGTTTTCCTGGCTGGCCGGATTCGGTATCGCACCCGGGTTTCTGATCGGCTACCTGGTCGGGCTGATCACCGGTGAAATTTCAGTGCCCACGGGTGTTTTTGATCACTTCATCATCGCGATGCCCCTCGGGGACATGCTGGGTTCGTTTTCAGCCCTCGGTCTGGGAATGCCCTCCCTCGGCACCTGGGCGGCAGCCGTTTCCCTGGCTGTTGTCGCTTACGTACTGGCATTCGGCGATATCCTGGTGCTTGAAGCCCTGGTGGAGGATGCCAACAAGGCCCGTCCGGACGAAAAAATTGTCTACGAAGTTCGGCGCAACCATATCGTCACGTCGATACGAAACCTTTTCCAGGGATTCTTTGTCCCCTTCCTGCCCCTGTGCGGTCCCCAGTGGACCGGCGGCCAGGCCCTGGTGATCAATCGTTTTAAAAATTCAACGCCGGAGCAGGAGCCTTCTTACTGGGGCGGGGCAACCTCCTTTTTCTGGGGGATGAGCTTCGCCATGTTATTCCACCCCATCGTTCAGATCATTCTGCCGGCCAAGCTGATCGGTTTCGGTTTGACCCTTCTGATTCAGGGGTACCTGTGTATCTACATCGCTTTTGCCATGTGCGTTAACAACGTTCAGCGCGGCATCGCCGGAATCATGGGTGCCGTGCTGGTCTCGGCCAACTACGTCAAATTGTGGGGCAATCCCTTCTGGTCCGGCCCCACACTGGCGCTGATCATCGGTGCCGTGCTGTACTTCTCCCTGGAGTATTACAGCGAAGAGCAAAAAGAGACGGCTCGATCGGCCACGACCGCCCTTGGCAAACTGAAGCGCGGTGAGGCCAAACCGCCATCCAAATAAGCACCGTAGAACGATACGCTGGCAGCGGCGGTGGTGCTGTGCCACCGCCGCCTGTCAACGGCAATCGAAAAGGGTTCGAACTATGTCGAAAGCCAAAGCCAAACGCAATCTGAAAATCCTGATAACAGCCGGTCTGCCCTACACCCTGGTCGGCATGGCCGTCATCCTTGGGGGCATCTTCATATTGAAACATCTCATGGCCGGCAGCGATTATCTGGGTACAGTGCTGCTCGTTTGGCTGGCATTTTTCTGGCTGATCTACCAGCCGTTGTTCAGAAAAAAAATTCGCAATGTTTCGGAAAATTTAAAAAACAGCTGACCGGGATGACGGACAGCAGTTGATGTCATATCTCTAAGGTCCGCCGAATCCAGTCTTTGGCATGACAACGGATAACCACAGGAGGAAAAATGACACTCAAGGAACGTTTCATGAACCAGCTGCAGGGCAAGGACGTGGATATGCCCCCGGTTGGATGCACCACCACCTACGGTATGACCGACCTGATGGACAAGTGCGGCGCCGAACGGCCCCTGGCCGATACCGACCCACAGGCCATGGCCAAACTGGCGCTTGCCTATGTTGATGCCGGTTTTGAATGGTGCAAGGCCATGGGCTGGGACATCACCCCGGTCAGCGAAGTCATGGGCTGTACCCTGGGCGAGCCCCAGAAGGACCTGCAGTACTTTATCAAGGAACATCCCTTTGACGACCGTCTGGACAACCTGGAGATTCCCAAAGACTTTTTCGAAAAAGGGCGGTTTCCGGCGTACAAGGAGCAGTTCCGGATCCTGAAGGACACCCTGGGCGACGAGGTGGCCGTCTTCGGCGAATCCGAAGGGGCCTTTACCTGCGCCTGCAATCTGGTCGGCACCCCGCAGCTCATGAAATGGACCTTCAAGAAAAAAGATGTGGTCAAGCAGATTCTCGAAGTGACCACGGAGGTCATAATTGATGTGATTAACTGGGCGTTTGATCAGGGCGCGGACTACTATGTGCTGGCCGAGCCGTCATCCGGGCCGGCCCTCATGGGACCGAACCAGTGGAAGCAGTTCGTACAACCGGTAATCACGGAAATCTGCCAGAAGGCCAAAGGGCCCGTCGTGCTGCATATTTGCGCCGATACGGATTTGATCATTCCGATGATGTGCGAATCCGGCGTGGCCGGTATCAGCATCGAAGAAAAGGCAGACATGAAACGGGCCGTTGAGATAGCCAATGAAAAGGGCGTCAAGGTATTCGGCAATGTGGCCACGGCCACGACCCTGTTCATGGGAACACCGGAAGAGGCTTATGCGGAATCCAAGGCCGCCCTGGAAAACGGGACTCATTTTCTGACCCCGGGCTGCGGCATCGCCCCGGGCTCCCCGCTGGCCAATGTGCAGCAGTTGCGCAAAGCCAGGGACGATTATTACAAATAGGCGGATAACCGTTACGGACAGATCCCGGCACTGGCCTGAGGCAAACCTGCCCAGTGCCGGGAGGTCAACCCCGCGAAAACGGATACCCCCCTCGACGATCCCGGCAGGGCATTTTTCCCCCGCAGTCGTTCAACCCGCCTTTTTTGCTACCGGTTGACAGCACTTCACAAGGCGTTTTGCGTATGACGACCCGGAAAACACACTCGACCCAAATAAACATCAGATGTTTTAATATTTATAAAATTTTATTGACAGGACATCTTCTATGTGACAATCAAGTGTAGAAAAAGTGGCAATCGGATAACACCTTGCCACGCGAATGACCCAAACAGGATTTTGATACCCACATGAGCCAACAGACCGACCAAAACCAGATGGTATGCTTTTTCGGTTGTCCCCTGGACTGCGATGAGAAATACGACAGCATCCAGGAAAAACGGGCCGGAATCCGCACCCCCGATGAAAGCGACGACCCGTTTGACAGTGTCATGAGCATAATCCGCGAAGAAGTTCCCGGGAACCTCTTTCAGGAACTTGGCAGCCTTCCGGTATCCGATTGGTTGCGGCCCATACCCGGCAGTGAGCATCGATCCCGTTTGTCGGCTGAAGACATGGTGGCCTGGATGGACGGCGGCGGCTGCCGGGAGGTTTCAAGAGAGGTTGAAAAATTCGTAACCGAGCGGATCCTGCCCGCCGTGCCGTGCCTGATTGGCGTGGATCATTCGCTGACCGGCGGAGCGTTTCATTCACTGACCAGGCATTACGGCGCCGACGCGGTTTCGCTGATCATCCTTGACAGCCATACAGACGCTGTACCCATGGCGAATCTGGCGGAGGCCATCCAGTACGACATGGAGAATAATCCGGATTCGGTCCACGATCCGAACGACCCCCTGCTCTACAACCGGCCGGATGCCTTTAACGCCAGTTCCTTCGTCCATCATCTGGTAAAGGAGGAAATCATAGCGCCAAAGAATCTGTATATCATCGGCGTCAGTGATTTCCCGGACAAGCGTGCCATGAAAATCAAAGATCCGCGCATTCGCCGGTATATCAGCGCATTTACCGGTCTTCGTCGCCAGGGGGTCAGAATTGTCACCAAGAAGGATCTTAAAACCGGCACCGCCAAACTTAAAACTCTGCTGCGGCAGATCGATACCCCTTACGTTTATGTCTCCATTGACATGGATATCGGAGCCGCCAACGCCCTTAACGGCGTGCGGTTCCTCAACTACACGGGACTTGCGGAAAAACAGATCCACACCATCACCGATGCGATTTGTGCGACCCTTTCAGGAAAAACCCGACTGGCCGGCATGGACGTCATGGAGTTCAATGCGCGAAGAGCCGGCAAGGCTCTGGTTTCCGGCTCGGATCGCACCTACCGAATCGCGGCGGATCTCATCAAAAAAATAGCATTTCAACAGGGGTAACAGCAGTTAATTGAAGTCATAACGATTTCAGGGCCATTAATTTGAAAGGAGATAAACGATGTTGATGAAAAAGGAAGAATTCGTTCCGGTGAAAGAGGCTGACGGGCGCTACTTTGTACAGGAAGATGTCAATGAGCCCAAAATTCTGAAATATCATGCCGGCGGCCAGTGGCTGATGTCCAAAACGGAAAAATTCATGGACTGCTACAATGCGTCCACCGGCCAGGTGATCGCTAAAGCGCCCTGCTGCACCCAGGAGGAGGTCGATTCCGCCATCGCCGCTGCCAAGGCCGCTTTTCCGGAATGGGCCAACACGCCGGTGAGCAAACGCGTCCAGGTTCACTACCGAATGAAGGAACTGGTGGACAAGCACCTGAAAGAGCTGACCGTTCTGCTGTGCGCCGAGGAGGGGAAGAACTATCGCGAGTCCATGGGCGATGTGCTCAAGGTCAACGAGGTCGTCGAATTTGCCTGCGGTACGCCCCACCTGATGAAGGGCGAGTCCCTGATGAACTGCAGCCAGAACTACGACACGGTTCTGTACCGGGAGCCGCTGGGTGTTTTTGCCGGTATCGCCCCCTGGAACTTTCCGGCCATGATTCCCCACGGATGGATGGCCCCGCTGTGCATCGCCACCGGCAACACCATGGTCATCAAAGCCGCCAGTTTCGTGCCCCAGTCCGCCATGCGCCTTCTGGAACTGTGGCGCGAGGCCGGACTGCCCGACGGCGTGCTGAACATCGTCACCTGCAGCCGAAACGAGGCGGAAAGCTTCCTCAAGCATCCTGACATCAAGGGTGTTTCCTTTGTGGGCTCAACATCTGTCGGCAAGCACATCTATTCTACGGCCGCGGCCCACGGTAAGCGGGTCCAGGCACTGACCGAGGCCAAGAACCACGCCCTGGTGATGAGCGACTGCAAAGTCGAGCGTACAGCCCGCGGCATCATCAACGCTTATTGCGGCTGCGCCGGCGCCCGCTGCATGGCCTGCCCGGTGATTGTAGTGGAAAATGCCATTGCCGATGAACTGATCGGCTACCTCAAGAAGTTCGTGGCCGAGATGAACATCGGCCCGGCCTGGGACCCCGATACCGGTATGGGACCGATCATGAATGCCGGCCATCTGAAGTTTGTCACCGACTGGATCGAAAAGGGCATCGAAGAGGGAGCCGAGTTGATCGTCGATGGCCGCAATCCCGAGCCGCCCGAGGGATATGAAGGTGGCTTCTGGCTGGCACCGTCGATCTTTGACAAGGTCACCGAGGATATGAGCGTCGGCCGTGAGGAAATTTTCGGTCCCGTGCTGTGCATTAAACGCGTGGACACCTTTGAGGAAGGCCTGGAGATCATGAACAACAGCCGGTTTGCCAACGGCTCGGTGATCTACACCCAGAACGGCTACTATGCCCGCACCTTTGCCAAGAATACCGATGCCGGCATGGTGGGGGTCAATGTCGGTATTCCGGTGCCTCTGGGCATTTTCGGCTTCACCGGCCACAAACAGTCCTTTTTCGGCGACCTGCACGTCATGGGCCGCGACGGGATCTGTTTCTTCACCGAATCCAAGTGCGTCACCAAAACCTGGTTCCCCGAGCACGAGGAAGTCACGGGCAAAGTTGACACGTGGGATGGTACCATCTCCTCAATGCCCGTAGAGGACGATAAAAAGTAAAGCCGACCCCGCCCCGAGCCGGATCGGCCCCGATGCCGATCCGGCCCTCAACCCTGCGGCGGTCCGTGTTTCCCTCCCCTTGACTTGAAGTGAGGTTGCAGCTATGGTGCATGACTTTAACGCTGCCGGTCAGCCGGCTCCTCTTCCACACCCGGAAGTGCCGCAAATGAGGGAAATTATAACTGAATTACAAAGCCTTGGGGTCCGCATGCCGGATCCTTCAGGCGGCCGGTCCGGCGGTGCCGGTCCGGCCGAGGGCCGGGCCCTGATAATAGACGGCAAGGCGGTTAACGTGCCGATCACCGCGCCGTATGTTGCCGATTCCCCCTATCACCTGACGGCCGAACACGACCACTTCCTGCTCTTCAAAGATGGTGTCCCGATAGCACCGGTTTTTACCACCCCCGAGCCGAAGTTCTACCGCTTCTTCACCGACGACAATCACTGCAGCCGACAAGTTGCCCTGCTGCATGGTCGAGACTGTCTGGCCACAACCGTGTTGCAGCGCTGTGTCCACTGGCGGCACAATCAGCGTTGTGCTTTCTGCGGCACGGAGATATCCCTGGCCAGCCAAAGCACCCTGCCGGTCAAAACGCCCCGGCAGCTGTCGACGGTGGCCCGGATGGCCAAAACACTGGACGGCGTGTCCCACGTGGTGCTCACCGCCGGAACCGGTGATCCGCCGGGATCGGAACTGGCCTACCTGGCCGATTGCGCCCGGTCAATCAAGGCCGCCTCCGGCCTGCCGGTGCATGTGCAGTTTGCACCTCCTGAGGACCTGGGCCTCATGGACGCCGTGAAGGCCGCCGGCGTCGATACCGTCGGAATCCATGTGGAAAGCTTTGATCCTGAAATCCTTGCGCGACTGGCGCCGGCCAAGGCTGCCATCGGCATGGACCGTTACCAGGCGGCCTGGAAAAAGGCCGTGGAGCTGTTCGGTCCCAACCAGGTGAGCAGCTTTCTTATCGTCGGGATGGGAGAGTCAGCCGAATCCGTGGTCTGGGGCAGCGAAATCCTGGCCGACCTGGGCGTCTATCCTTATGTAGTGCCGCTTCGGCCCATTCCTGGATCGGCCATGGCCGGGGCCGTGCCCCCGCCGGCCGAGACCATGAAAAAAATCTATACGGCCGTAGCCCGCATTCTGAAGCGAAAAGGCCTCAGGGCCAGCCAAAGCCGGGCCGGCTGCGTGCGGTGCGGCGCCTGCAGTGCCCTGCACGCCTATGAATCACCGGTCTCAAGTCTGATTTGCCACAGCGCCCGGACCTCTGGGGAGCAAGAGGCGTGTCTGGCCATACGCAACGAGGTTTTTGTCCGGGAGCAGAGGATATTTACGGGCAGCG
>ENA-ORCU01000726-ORCU01000726.1-marine-metagenome-genome-assembly--contig:-NODE-726-length-11349-cov-3.017122_pt1 | contig 11349 bp, 8 predicted proteins | sample MGYA00248631_ERZ508512 | MGnify/ENA primary metagenome ERZ508512 (study PRJEB26183, sample SAMN06268844) | marine metagenome | isolation source: Tt an P1 anaerobic enrichment on pine from sediment taken... | reverse complement strand
CCGGCAGAAAAACATGGATTCCTCTGGCGCTCCGGGCCAATCGCGCCGGGTGGGCAGCGGCTGACAATGTCTGCGGTAAATCGGTTTCACTTGACGGTGTCGCGGGGACAGCCGTGTTTCGCGTATTCAATCTCGAAGTGGCCCGAACCGGTTTGAATTCGCAGGAGGCCCGGGATGCGGGGTTTGAGCCGGTTCAGGTTGTGATTCAGTCACGATCCAGGGCCCATGCCCATCCCGGATCAACCGCCATTCATGTCCAGATGGTCGCTGACAGGGCGTCGGGTCGTCTTCTGGGTGCGCAGATGGTAGGTGCAGAAGGGTGTGCCCATCGAATCAATGCCACGGCTGTGGCTCTGCATTGCCAGATGACCGTAGACGGGTTTGCCCAGACCGACCTTGCCTATGCGCCGCCTTTCGGGCCGGTGTGGGATCCGTTGCTGACGGCTGCCAACCAGTTGCTCAAAAAACTGGGATAGTTTCCATGTGCGATACCTTTGTCATTCGCTCGCCACTGACAGCGGACCGATCGACCATATTCGGGAAAAACAGCGACCGTGAGCCCAACGAAGCCCAGGTGCTGGAGTTTGTGCCGCCCGGATCATGGCCCGGAGGGAGCATGGTCCGGTGCACCTATCGACGCATCCCCCAGGTGAGGGAAACCCTCGGGGTCCTGTTGTGTCGGCCCTTCTGGATGTGGGGGGCGGAGATGGGCGCCAATGAAAACGGCGTGGTGATTGGAAATGAGGCCGTCTGGACCCGGATGCCCCTGGACCGCTCCGGCGGGCTGACCGGCATGGACCTGCTGCGGCTGACGCTTGAGCGGGCGGGTTCAGCCGACGAGGCGGTCGAAACCCTTGCCCGGCTGCTGGCCGATTACGGGCAGGGCGGCATATGCGGGTTTACTGACAGGCGAATGGCCTATCACAACGGTTTTATCATTGCCGATCCACATGACGCCTGGGTGGTTGAAACCGCCGGTTCCCTGTGGGCAGCCCTCAAGATAAAGGATCGCTATGCCATCAGCAACGCCTTGACTATTGGGGAGGCATTCGATCGCTCCCACCCGGAGTTGGTTTCCACAGCCCGAAAGCGGGGCTGGCTGAAATCCGGTGAGACGTTTCACTTTGCCCGGTGTTATTCAGACTGGATGTATACAACATTTTCAGCTGCAAAAACCCGCCGGGCAAGGGCAGGGGACTTAACAAACGGTAAATCCGGAAAGATTTGCGTGTCGGATGCGATGCAGATGCTCCGCGATCACGGCGGGCCGGGTTACCGGCCGGAGCGCCATCTGCTGGGAAACCGGCTCTGCGCCCATGCCGCCAACCCAATAACGCGAAATGCCACCCAGACCACCGGATCGATGATCGCTCACCTGGCAGCTAATTCTCATGCCTTCTGGGCCACAGGCACGGCTGCACCCTGCACGGGACTGTTCAAACCCGTCTGGATTGAAGGCAATGTGCTGCCGGACATAGGCCCGGTTCCGGACGGGGAATTTAATCCGGATGCGCTCTGGTGGCAGCACGAGATGCTGCACCGGAGCGTGATGCTCGATTATCAGCATCGCCTTGATGCATTTTCCGCAGAGCGGGACCAGATGGAAGGCGCTTGGGTTGGAAAGGCTGCAGGTGCGGGGAACGGCAAGCGGTGGGCGCTGACACAGCGGGCCTTTGAGCAGAGCCGCAACGCGACAAAACGGTGGACGGAGCGGGTCCGGGCGATTCCGGTCCGACAACGCCCGGACTGGCTGTATCGCCGGTACTGGTATCAGATAAACCGGAAGATCGGACTGGTTGTGCGGTAAAACCGGAAACGTCCACCCGATTTGGTTTTGTTGAAATCGGGTGCTCTCTCCAGCACATTTTTCACTGTCATCGAGGTGAGAGCGCTCGCCGGATGAACTTCATTATGTGGTCAATCATTCGCTCGTTGTCCGTTAAAGCGGTTTCCCCGACGAATATTTTCATTCGCTCGTTGAAGTACTTTGACGTAAAGGAGTATTGAAACAGAAGCAAGATGTTGTCGATGCAAAAGGAGGCAATATTCTCGTCGATATCGTGAGCGACCTGCCCCAATTGTTTGGCCTCTGTGATCAGCGACCGGTAATATCTTGCCGTGATACTCTCGACCGTGTGTGAAAGTTCACCGGACAGGTGAGATAGGCCCTCGGAGGTCAGGTCGAGATATATCTGATTGAGTTCGGGAAATTCTTTTGAGTATTTCTGGGCTGCCCGCAACAGGGTTTCCAATTTATCGAATACGTCGCCTTCCTGTAGATCCACATCATCCAGCACCCGTTCCAGAATCCGGTAGCCAAGGTCGATTACCGTTAGAAACAGGTCTTCTTTTGACTCGAAATAATTGTACATCGAGCCGATGCTGATTTCAGCGTTTTTCGCGATGATATTGATATTGGCGCTCTGGAAACCTTTCGCCGCAAATTCCTGAATGGCAGCGTTGAGAATCCGTTGCTGTTTGACTTCCGGGATTTTTTCGAATGTCTCTTTGTGATGTTTTTTCATCGGGTGGCCTTTGTGTAAATAGTAACTCAAAACGGCGGTGCCGCAGGAGCAAAAATGCAGGTGAGTGAATATTCACTCATGGATGTTTCTGTCAACCGCTTTTCATCGCGCGTTGACGTGTTGTCGCTCAATTACGTTGCAGCTATTTTGCCGTACATGTGATACAGGTTGATCATTTTGGAATATTCCGGAAAGCGGGGCGTACGGGACGGCCTCTTTGGATCGGCGATAATTTTTCCCTTGTTTTTTGCATCAGTGAGTTGATCCCATGCCGGTTTCACAACTATCGGAACAACCAGCAGAAACAACCGATTTTTATGTCCGGTGTGCCCGGCCCTGGAGCAGCGCAACCAGCTGGCAAGAGGTCAACCAGACCCTGGATTATCTGCTGTGGCGCAATCGATCATCCCTGGTCAAGGCGACGGAGCTGGCCCGTGTGATTCAGTCCCAGCTCGAGACGATGTTTCCGCTGCTCGATGAACTCTGTGCCGAGACTTGTCCGTGGTGTCCGGATCCATGCTGCGGGGTGGCCACGGTCTGGATCGATTTTCAGGATCTGCTTTTTTTACACCTGAGCCGGCAGAAAATTCCACCGTTGCAACTTCAAAAGGAGAAGGACGGGAATTGTCGGTACTCCGGTCCGCGAGGCTGCCTGCTGCCAAGGCTCTCAAGACCCTGGGTGTGTACCTGGTATCTTTGTCCGCCGCAAACGGGTAAGCTCCGCAGCATGCCGGTCAGGGTCCGGGAAAATTTGAAAAATGCGGTGCGAATCATCAAAACCTCCCGCAAAGCGATGGAAACCGAATTCATTTTTGCGGTATCGTGATCGCCTTGACAATACGACGGATGTTGACTTAGCATCGGGCTTTTCAAGCAGGCTCTAAAGTGAATCTTTCAAAGTGAAAAGCTGCTTTTTCTGTGCGGGTGTCGTTGGTTGATATTGCTCAGCAGCAATCACCGGGCGCTGCCACATATCAGGCCTAAGGAACGCGAATTTATTTAATTACAATTTCTTGCAATTAAATAAATTCGCGTTCCCAAGCCTCCTTTTGCGGCGGTCTTCATCTGGCTGCAGCCGGAACGGAGAGGTTAGCACCATGCGCGTTTTAGTTTCAATACTGACGATCGTTTTGACCGTAAGCCTCATTTCGGAGGCATTTGCCGAACCACCACGTCTTCCCTCGCTGATTTCCGCTCTTCGCGTTGATTCCCCCCTGAGCTTCTGTGGCGAATCGGTTCCCCTTGACATACCGGAAGTTCGTGAGCGGTTTGAAAAGGAACTGCTGCTTACGCTGTGGGGGCGGCCTCAGGTAATCCTGTGGCTTAAACGATCCGCTCGATATCTGCCGATTATCGAACAGGAACTGGCTGAGGCGCAAATGCCCGATGACCTCAAGTATATTGCCATTATCGAGAGCGCTCTGCGCCCCCACGTCGGTTCGTCGAAAGGTGCGATCGGATTCTGGCAGTTCATGAGAGAAACCGGCCGAAATTATGGTTTGAAAATCAATTCACGGATAGATGAGCGCCGTAATATTTTTCGTTCAACCCGGGCTGCTATTCAGTACTTAAAGGTACTTCACGACGAATTCGGGTCCTGGACCCTTGCCGCTGCTGCGTACAATATGGGGGAAAAAGGGTTGATGGCAGAGATTCTCGCGCAGCAGACCAGCAATTACTACCAGTTGTACCTTCCTCTGGAAACACAGCGTTATGTGTTTCGAATCCTGTGCGCCAAGTTGATTCTATCCAATCCTGAGCAGTACGGTTTTTTGCTGAAACCCGGCGATCTGTATCAGCCGCTGCATTTTGACCGCGTACATCTGGTGGTTGACCGGGAGGTCCCGCTTTTGCTGGTGGCAAAAGCGGCCGGTACGGTCTTCAAGGTTATCAAGGAATTGAATCCGGAAATTCGGGGGCACCATCTCGAAAAAGGCGCCCATGACCTGCTGATACCAACCGGTCAGTCCAGGGGCTTTCAAGCCCGTTTTACAGAGCGATACGACGCATGGTTGTCTACTGAACAGCAGCGGATTTATGTGGTGAAAAAGGGCGATAACCTGTCTGCGATTGCTGACCGGTTCAGCGTTCCCCTGCCCGCACTGCTGATCTGGAACCGGTTGAATTTGAAAAAGCCAATTCATCCGGGTGACCGTTTGATCATTTACCCTCCGCCTGATGATTCTGTGCGTGCCGCCCAGAACTGAATTCGACACCACCTGCCGGTTAGGAACGCGAATTTAATTAATTACAATTTCTTGCAATTAATTAAATCCGCGTTCCTAAGATTCCGGAAGGAGGTCGGTTCCACTTGCCAATCCGTGCAGGATAGGCTAACCCATAATGCTGAGTTTTCCTCCATTAACCGATAGTGTTATCCAGGAGGGGTATCATGACTTCATCCATGTACTGGGCCGACAAGTACGTTCAAATCCGCCGCACCGGTCAAGAGGCGATTCAAGTGATCAAACCCGGTCAGCGGGTATTTATCGGATCGTCCTGCGGTGAACCCCAGCATCTGGTCCGGAAACTGTCCGAGGCCACCGACTCCTGCACGGACATCGAAATTGTCAGGCTTCTCAGCCTCGAGAGCGCTCCGCTTTCTCTGATTGCCGATACGACCGGCGGGCGAGGCCTGACCATTCGATCTTTTTATCTGGGTTCCGGAAAGCCCAGCGGGCTGGCGAGGAACAAGCGGTTTATCACACCAATAAATCTGAGCACTGTGCCCAAGCTTTTCAAAAGCCGGCGGTTGCCCATTCATGTGGCACTGATTCAAGTCTCACCACCGGATGATTTCGGGTGGATGAGCCTGGGCGTTTCGGTAGATATCACTATGTCTGCGGCCATCTCTGCGGATTATGTGATCGCCCAGGTCAATTCCAGGATGCCACGTGTCCTGGGGCAGAGTTTCATCCATGTGAACGAAGTGGATGCCGTGGTCGAATACGACGAAGAATTGCTGACCGTCGGCGATTCCCCGGAGCTGGAGGCAGCCAATGCCATCGGCACATTGATCGCCCGCCTGATCGACGATGGTTCGACGATCCATATCTCCCCGGGAGCAACGCCCAAGGCGACTCTGCTGGCCCTTGCGGCGAAGAATGATCTCGGCGTTCACACTGAATATATGACCGACGATATCATGGGGCTGGTGGCCCGCGGAGTGATTACCAACCGGAAAAAGGGGTTTAATGACGGAAAACTGGTTGCCAGCAGCGCTGTCGGCTCCAACAACCTCTATGAATTTCTGAATGATAATCCGGCAGTGGACTTTTATCCCTCGGATTATGTCAATGATCCGAGTATTATCGCCCGGCACAACAAGATGGTGTCCATGAGCGTTGCCATGGCAATGGATCTTACCGGGCAGGTGGCTGCCGATGCATTGGCCTACAACCAGTTTTCAGGCGTTACCGGCATCCTGGACTTTGTTCGGGGCGCTGCCATGGCGGAAAATGGAAAATCAATCATTATGCTGCCCTCCACGTCAATGAAGGGCCAAAAAAGCCGCATTGTGCCCAAACTCGATGATATGGCCGTGGTCGTGCCTCGGGGTGATGCCCACTATGTGGTAACCGAATACGGGGCATTCAATCTGTTCGGAAAGAGTCTCCAGGAGCGGGCGATGGGAATGATCAGCATTGCTCATCCCGATTTTCGAGACGAACTTTTCTATCAGGCCAAGGAAATGGGACTTTTGGGCCCCGAGAGAACCCTGTCTGAATCCCTTCACGGCGTTTACCCGGTCAACCTCGAGGCGACCCTTGAGATTGACGGGGAGCAGGTGACACTTCGGCCGGCCAAACCGGTCGATCTCCGGCGGATTCAGGAGCATTTTTACAGTCTTGATAAAAACGATGTGGTGGCCCGTTTCTTTCACGAGAAGACAGCCTTCCTGCAGACTGAAGTCGAGGGGCTTTCTCAGGTGGATTACATCAATGATCTGACGATGGTGGCTATCGTTGGAGAGTTCGGTTTCGGACGGGTTGTGGCCGTGGGTGAATACCTGCTTGAGCCGGCAAAAAATACTGCCGAAGTCGCCTTTTCAGTCAGCAAGGAGTGGCAGGGAAAGGGGCTTGGAAAAATTCTGCTGGCGAAACTGGCCGAGGCTGCCCGGGAAAACGGAATCTCAGGGTTGTTTGCTTACACCTCGCCCCAGAATCAAGGAATGATCAAACTGTTCAAAACGCTGCCTTATCAGATCCAGAGTACATTTGAAGGCGACATGATCATCCTCAGGTGCAGTTTCGATCAGCCGGCCTGAGATGCGGGGTTCAGTAGAGCGAATGCTGTTTTGCGCGCTGATGCAAGGAGTTGGATATGAGTTGTTCTGTAACATTTCAGCCATATAACAAGTCAATTACCGTACATCGGGGAGAGCCGCTGATTCGAGCCGCTCTCGAGGCCGGCGTTCATATCAATGCATCCTGTGGTGGCGAGGGGCTTTGCGGCAAATGCCGTGTGTTGATCGAATCGGGGCAGGTGGAAGGCGGGATCACTGAGCGCCTCAGTGAAGAGGATGTTGAAAAAGGCTATCGGCTGGCCTGTCTCGCTACGGTCCAGAGTGATGTGACCGTTCGAATACCCGCAGAATCGGCTGTTGATCCCAGCGTATTGAACCTTCAGTACCGGCCGCGGCGGACGGCACGCATACAGGACGTTGATTTTGAAGGATTGAAGGAACAGGGACTTTTTATTCCGCCGGTTGAAAAGATCTATCTTGAGCTCCCGGAACCAACGGCCCAGGACAATATGCCGGATGTGACCCGGCTGATCGGTTTTTTAAAGCTGGAGCACGGCGAAGGTCGTATGGTGGTCGATTTGAGCGTCATCCGGAAAATTCCCGATGTGCTCCGGGAAGGTAATTTTAAAGTTACCGCCACCCTGGCCCGGCCTGTGCAGGAGGGGCGAAAAACCCGTATTATCAATGTTCAGCCGGGGGACACCACCGACCGGAATTTTGCCATCGCCATGGATATCGGGACGACGACCATCTACGGCCAGGTGGTTGATCTGAAAACCGGTGAAGTCCTGGCCCAGCGGGGCGAGTTCAACGGTCAGATCAGCTATGGCGAGGATGTGATCAGCCGGATCGTCTATTCGGAAAAAGCCGGGGGGCTTCAGAAGCTTCACGAGGTTGTCATCAAAACCATCAATCAGGTTATCGACAAAATCGTGCGGAAGGCGGGGATCGATCGGGATGATGTGTCCTCAATCACCCTGGCCGGAAATACCACCATGACCCAGCTGATGCTGAACATCAATTCGAGATATATCCGGCGGTCGCCATATGTCCCGGCGTCGACTTTGTATCCGCCCATTCCGGCGGTTGACCTGGACATTCGTCTCGGCGATCACGTCACCGCCCTGGTTTACTCCCAGATCTCGAGCTATGTGGGCGGTGACATCGTGGCCGGTGTCATGGGCTCGGGCATGTATCGGACAGAGAAGTTGACCTTGTACCTGGATATCGGCACCAACGCGGAAATCGTCATCGGAAACCGGGACTGGATGGCATGTGCGGCATGCTCGGCCGGCCCGGCTTTCGAAGGCGGTGGTATCGAATTCGGGATGCGGGCTACCAAAGGGGCTATTGAAGATTTTTCGCTCGATCCGGCGACCTTTGAGCCGATGCTGATCACCATAGGAAATGTCCGGCCCAAGGGAATCTGCGGGTCCGGTCTGATCATTATGGTCGCAACCATGTTCGAGATGGGAGTCATCAACAATCTGGGTAAATACGACCGCGATTTGCCGACGTCACGGATTCGCGAGCGAGACGGTGTGTATGAGTATGTTCTGGCCTGGAAGGATGAAACCCAGATCGACCGGGATGTGGTGCTTACAGAAATAGACATCGAAAATTTGATTCGGGCCAAAGGTGCCATATACAGTGGCTGTCTGACCCTTCTTGAAGAGGTCGGCATGGGCATGGACGATATTGAGCAGATTATTCTTGCCGGTGGCTTCGGCAGTTATGTTGACCTGGAAAGTGCGATGACCATCGGTCTGCTGCCGGAGATGGACGCCGACAAGGTGACGTTTATCGGAAACGGATCGCTGCTTGGGGCGCGAATGAGTTCCCTGACCAACCGCATCCGCCTTGATGTAGTGGAGGTAACCCGAAAGATGACGAATTTTGAGCTCTCGGAAACCGCCTCATATATGAACAACTATGTGGCGGCACTCTTTTTGCCTCATACCAACATGGACCAGTTCAGTAAGCTCCAGGACCGGATGGAAAAGAGAAAAGCCCTGCGGCAATGAACCTCGGCAACATACTAATTGAAATTCAGAGGGACTCGTCTATTGACAAACGAAAAATCCCAATATAAACAATTAATTTGGCCGCTAACGGGAGGTAAAACTGAGTATTCTACCGAAATTACACGTTAATTTGTGTTCGGCGGGCCCTATATGGGGTGCCGGCCCAACGGAGCGCTGCTGCCAAAAATCTACCGACGTAGCAAAGATAAATAAAATTCAGTTAATGAAAGGGGGTGTGCTTATCTAATCGAGTCCGGGGGCTTGGAGATGCATCGCCCCTTTTTTTTGGCTCTTCCAATGTGAATTGAATAACCTGCCTTAATCTTAAACAATGTAAATAGAACTGTACGACAAGGAGGTAACATTGGGTTTCGAAATGTACAAAGAATCGTATGCCGGTGGCATCAAAGAGGTTACCATCGGATCGGGTGACAATGCCGTTACTCTCGGTGGTGAGACATGTTACCCGTTCTACCTGTTTGAGGGTGATATGCCTCGAAAGCCAAGGGTCGCCATGGAGGTCTGGGATATGGAACCGGATGACTGGCCGGAATCTGCCCTGGCGCCATTCAAGGATGTTATTGCCGATCCCGCCGCATGGGCCAAGAAGTGTGTGGACGAATACGGGGCCGACCTGATCGTTCTTCAACTCAAGAGCACCGACCCTAACGGACAGGATGCCAGTCCGGAAGATGCTGTTGCCACCGTCAAGAAAGTTCTCGGCGCCATTGATGTGCCACTGGTCATCTGGGGCACCACCGCCGTTCAGAAAGACGAGGATGTTCTGAAAAAGATCGCGGAAGAATGCCAGGATGCCACCCTTACACTTGGCCCGGTAGAAGACAAGAACCACAAGGGTATCGGCGCGGCGGCAATGGCTTACGGGCACATTGTGATTTCCTCCTCTCCCATCGACGTTAACCTCGCCAAACAGGTCAATATTCTGCTCGAGAATCTGGGTATGCCCATGGACCGGGTGATCGTGGATCCCACGACCGGCGGTCTGGGCTACGGTATGGAGTACAGCTACTCGGTGATGGAGCGGCTGCGGATGGCGGCTATGGCCCAGGGTGACGACAAACTGCAGTTCCCGGTGATCAATAACCTGGGTAATGAAGTCTGGAAAAGCAAAGAAGCCAAACAGCCCCTCGACGAGGCTCCCACGCTGGGCGATCCGGAAAAACGAGGCATCCTGATGGAAGCCGTCGGCGCGGTCACCTATCTGTATGCCGGATCTGATTTGCTCATCATGCGGCACCCCGAAGCGGTCCGCATGGTAAAGGCGTTCATCGACCTGGCCAGTGACGGTGGCGCCGCTCAGGATGTCGCCGGTATTACGAAAAGACTCGATGATGTGGATATCGATTATGCGGCCCTGGCTCCCGAGCCGGATCTGACCATCGAAGAAGAAAAAGCCAAGAAGGCTGCTCCGGCCAAGAAGGCTGCTCCGGCCAAGAAAGAGGCTCCTGCGAAAAAGGCGGCTGCGCCCAAAGCTGCACCGGCACCGAAACCCGAGCCCGAAAAAGAAGCGGCGCCTGAGCCGGTAGCTGAAGCCAAACCGGCAGTTGACGCTGAAGCTGAGGCCAAGGCAAAAGCGGAAGCCGAAGCCAAGGCCAAGGCCGCTGCAGAAGCCGAAGCCAAGGCGAAGGCCGAGGCCGAGGCCAAAGCCAAAGCTGAGGCTGAAGCAAAGGCCAAGGCGGAAGCCGAAGCCAAGGCAAAGGCCGAGGCGCACGCCGCAGCCGAAGCCCGGGAAGCCGAAGAACAGGCCCTGAGAGACAAACGGGCTGCCGAGCGGGAAGCCTCAATGGCCAAACGTATGGCGGAAGAAACGGATGAAGAGGTAGCCAAGACGGCTGCAAGCGTTCAAATGAGCGAGCTGGACAAGATCATCGATCTTTTGGACCGCATCCATCGTCGCGTGGCATAGGTCCGTATTTAACGGCCTGTCAGTTACGCAACCCCAATCGCTTATCAGACGAATATGAGGAGGAACCTCTAATGGCAGAAGAAAAAAAAGCAGCCAAGGCACCCAAATTGGCCGATCCCATCAAGGCTACCATTGACACAGCTAGCCAGCAGATGATCCTGCGGGCGCAGGAGCTGAATATCGATACGGTCTTTGACCGCGCCGAGCAGATGAAACCCTGTAACATCGGAGTCCAGGGCATCTGCTGTAAAAACTGCTCCATGGGTCCCTGCCGCCTGCCGCTGCCCAAAGGGGGCATCGAGGGTGAAGACACCCGCAAGGGCCTGTGCGGCGCCACGGCCAATACCATTGCCGCGCGCAACTTCATCCGCATGATCGCCGGCGGTGCGGCCGCTCACTCCGACCACGGCCGCTGCGTGGCCGAGGTCTTCATGTCGGCCGCCCGCAAAGAGACCGAGGCTTACAAGATCAAGGACGTCAACAAGCTTCTTTCCATCGCGCCCTTCTTCGACGTGCCCACCACGGTGGAGGCAGACGGCGAAGTCAAGGATCGCGACGTCGACGAAATCGCCCTGGAAGTGGCCGAAAAGGCCCTCAACGAATGGGGCAAGGCGGAGGGTGAACTGT